>Ga0194132_10008020_pt1 | contig 15345 bp, 13 predicted proteins | sample TA2KigOf80mmetaG_FD_148612 | JGI IMG/M metagenome (GOLD analysis project Ga0194132, IMG submission 148612) | Freshwater microbial communities from Lake Tanganyika, Tanzania - TA2015054 Kigoma Offshore 80m | ecosystem: Environmental > Aquatic > Freshwater > Lake | place: Tanzania: Lake...
GTTCACTTTGTCGCACAGCCCCGCCACCACTCCGAGGTCGTGGGTGATCAGGATAACCGCCATGCCCAGTTCGCGCCGCAGCCGCAGGATCAGGTCGAGGATCTGGGCCTGTATGGTGACGTCAAGCGCTGTCGTCGGCTCGTCGGCGATAAGCAGCTTCGGCTCGCACGAGATCGCCATCGCGATCATGACCCGCTGGCGCATGCCACCCGAGAACTGGTGGGGATAGTCGTCCAGACGCGTGCGCGCCGAGGGGATGCCCACCAACTGCAGCAGCTCGAGCGCGCGGCGTCGGGCGGTTTCGCGGCCCATGCCCTTGTGGGTCTCCAACGCCTCCACGATCTGGTGGCCGACCGGCAGGACCGGGTTGAGCGATGTCATCGGATCCTGGAAGATCATCGCGATCTCGTTGCCCCGGATGGCGCGCATCTCCCAGTCGGCGACGCCGAGCAAGTCTCGCCCGCCGAAGAGGACCTCGCCGCCCACGATCCGGCCGGGTGGCGAGGGGATCAGCCGCATCAGCGAGAGCGCGCTGACGCTCTTCCCACATCCTGACTCACCGACAAGCCCCATCGCCTCACCCTCGTGCAGGGTGTAGGAGATCCCGTTGACGGCGCGGACCACGCCGTCGCGGGTGAAGAAGTGAGTCTTGAGATCGCGCACCTCGAGCAAGGGCGTCGTCACGGCGCCTCCGCGACCCGGTGATCGAGTCACGCCCGGCACATTACCACAAATTCCGGAGGCGGCGCGGAAGGAGCAGCGGAGTTTCGGGACGATGTCCGATGACCTGGAGCGGCTGGCCGGGTGGCTGGGCGAGCGGGGTGTGACGCACGTGGCGATGGAGAGTACTGGGTCGTATTGGAAGCCGATCTGGAACGTGCTCGAAGAGCGGTTCGCGTTGATCCTCGCGAACGCGCAACACGTCAAGCGCGTGCCGGGCCGCAACACCGACGTCAAGGACGCCGAGTGGCTCGCCGAGCTGCTCCGGCACGGCCTGATCCAGGGCAGCTTCGTGCCGGACCGGGCGCAACGTGAGCTGCGGGAGCTGACGCGCTACCAGACCTCGCTGATCGAGGAGCGCACGGCGGCGGTCAACCGACTCCAGAAGGTGCTGGAGGGTGCCAACGTTAGGCTTGCCTCGGTCGCTAGCGACGTGACCGGGGTGTCGGCGCGGGCGATGCTGGGCGAGATCGTCGCTGGGTCGACCGACGCGGCCGCGCTGGCGGAGTTGGCCCAAGGGCGCCGACGCGAGAAGATCCCCGCGCTCCAGCGCGCCTTAAGCGGCCGAGTGGGGGACCACCAGCGGTTCCTGCTCGCCCAGCAGCTCGCACACGTCGACTTCTTGGACGAGCAGATCGCGCGGCTCGACGCCGAGGTCGCGGAGCGCACGCGCCCTTTTTACAACGCGATCGCGCGGCTCGACACGATCCCCGGCGTGAGCCGGCGCGTCGCCGAAACGTTGGCCGCCGGGATCGGCGTCGAGCTTGACCGCTTCCCGACACCCGGCCACCTCGCCTCGTGGGCCGGGATGTGCCCCGGCAACGACGAGAGCGCCGGCAAGCGCCGCAGCGGCACGACCCGCAAGGGCAGCCCGGCACTGCGCCGCGCGTTGACCCAGGCCGGCCACGCCGCCGGTCGGTCCAAAACGACCTACCTCGGCGCTCAATACCGCCGCCTCGCGGCGCGCCGCGGCGCGAAGAAGGCCACCATCGCGGTCGGCCACACCATCCTCACCATCGCCTATTACCTGCTCACTCGGTCGACCGTCTACGACGATCTCGGCTCCGGCTACTTCGACGAGCGCGACCGCGACGGCGTCCGCCACCGCCTCGTCGGCCGACTGGAGAAGCTCGGCTACGAGGTCACCACCGAACCCACGGCGGCCTGATCGAGATAGTTTTCAGACTAGGCTGTTGAAGAAGTCCGGGCGGGTCATGGACATGGGGCCGGCCGGGCGGTAGTGCGGCCGCATCCCGGCGGCCGCGTCGTCGGCCGCGGGTGCCACGGCAGGAGACGGCCGGGTTTGTCGCGCCGATGTTCCGCTACCGCGACCTGCCGCGGAGTAGCTGGGGCCACCCGTGGCACCGGACGATTTGCGTCGTGACGGTCGACGATGGCACCTTCGGCATCGGCATGACGGTGCACGCCGGGCCGGTCGAGCAGATCATCAATGGCCACTTCGCCTCGGTGCTGCGCGGCCAGGATTGCACTACCCCACGCTGCGCCGCGTCCGTTCCATGATCGAGGCCGAGGCGACCGGGCAGTCAAAGAGGACGTCGTCGCTGGCTTGTCGTATGGACGCAGGATGGGATTTCGCCAGTACCGACACGCGGACGGCAGCTGGAGCGGATGGTAGACGCCGCCGGGATTGACCCCGGCGGAAAAGCGAGCCCGAATCGTCTGAGTGGGCGCCGAGGCGTCGCACGCGATGGGCGCCGACGAGACGCGCGTGATCAGGCTCAATCCAGGCGGCCTGGCGCAACGCCCGTCGAGATCCGGTCCGCCCTCTGGCGATCGGGACTGGGGCCACCACCCCCGCGGTGCAGCCGCGCCGCTCGAGCAAGTCGATGCAAAGAGGGCTCCTTGAAGCATGTATCCAGTTCGCTGCTTTTCGGACGCGGCCCTGCCCGCCGCCGAGCCGCTCGATAGGTCCGACGGTTAGAGCGCTGCGATTCGCCCCTCGACCCGCACAACCTTGCCCTGCCGTGCTCAATGCGGTGCGCTGGTCACATTGGTGTCGCGAGAACCGCACGGATCGACCTGGTGTGTCTGTAGTGATTTGTCTGGCCGGGCTGGGCAGCGGCCCGGGACCTGGATCGGCTACCCGGGAAGCGGGAGCGTGACCACCGCGCCCGAGGAGTTCGAGACATACGCGGCGAGGATGACCTCGACCGCGCGCTTGCCGTCGATGCCGGTGCACCGCGCGGGGGTGCCGTCTCCGATCGCGCTCGCGTAATCGGCCCACATCCGTCCGAACGCCTGGTGTCTCAGGTCGTCCTCCGCAATCGGCACTTCGTGCATCGCGGAATCGCCGAAGAAACGCGGTGAGATCGCGCGGACGCTAGCGCTGCGGCGCGGATCGCCCGGGAACGAACCGACCGTCACATAGCCGTCCGTTCCGTGGAGAGTGATCGAATGATCGAACGGACCGTGCGCGGTAGTGAACGTCGAGGTCATGGCACCGATCGCGCCGCTCGCAAACTGGAGTGTCACCACCGCGGAGTCCTCGGCGGCCATCGGCACGACCTTCTTCTCGGAGAACAGGCAACTGACCCGATGGACTTCCCCAACGAGGTAGCGGAGCGCGTACGCCGCGTGAACGGCCTGGGTGATGAGCACGCCGCCTCCGCCGCGATGATCGATCATCCACGGTTGTCGTCCGACGATTGTCCCGGCGGGCTCAAAGCCGTTCGTCTGGGCGATGAGGACCTCACCAATCGCACCGGAGACCACGATCTCTTTCACCTTCTCGTACGCGCGGCTGTAGATGCGATTCTGGACCGCGAACAGGTGCCGCCCGTGCCGCTCGGCAGTGGCGAGCATCCGATCGCACGAGGTGATGGTCGTCCCGAGGGGTTTCTCGCAGACCACGTGCTTTCCCGCAGTCAACGCCTCGACCGTGAACCGCTCGTGGAGATCGTGGGGCAGCAGCAGGCCGACGCAATCGACCGTGCCGTCGGCCAGGAGTTGTTCCCAGGAGTCGTACAGGCGCGGAATGCCGAACGCGGTCGCTTTATCCTCGGCCCGCGCGCGGTCGCCATCCAGGATGCCCACGACCTCGATCGTTGGCTGTTCGGCCAATCCGGCCAGATGCCCTTGCGCCACGTTTCCCGCGCCCACCAGGGCAACCCGCACCACCAACGCCGCGACCTCCGGAATGTGTTCGCGCGCGCATCATACTGGCACAATGGTCTAGGAACGGCCAGAGGTGCAACCGCTTCGCATCGCGAGCGAAACGCGTCGCCTCCTACTGCGTATCCACGGGGAGGGTCCGCCTGCCGTGCCTCGACGGCCGTTCACACTATGTTGTGATTGCCCGGCGCCGCCACGGCGCACGATAGATGAGAGGGACCCCGCGCGATGAGCAATCCGCTCCCGGAGAAGGTGCACCATCTGGACCTGCGACCCGAGGAGTTCCGCACGCGTTTGGCGGACAGGCCCATCGGGTATCTGCCTCTGGGAACGCTGGAATGGCACGGCGAACATCTGCCGCTCGGTTCGGACGCGCTGATCGCGGCCGGTCTGTTCGCCCGCGCCGCGGCGCGTTTCGGGGGAATCGTCCTGCCGCCGCTCTTTCTAGGCCCGGACCGAAGCCGTCGCGCGGCGAGCGGAGAGACTCTCGTCGGCATGGAGTACGCCGATTCGACGACGCCACCGCGCCGACTGGATGGCGCGCTCTACTGGATCCCCCGCGGACTGTTCCTGCTCACCTGTGAGGCGATCCTTGCACAGGCGGTGAGGACGGGCTTCCGCGTCATCGTCGCGGATGGTCACGGTCCATCGCGCCGTGCCTGGGCCGACCACGCCGAGGGCTGGGAACAACAGTTCGGGATCAGACTCGTCTCAGTAACGCGCGACCTGGCTGGCCTCTGGCGCAGCCAGATGGATCACGCCGCCAGAAATGAGACCGCGCTCGTGCAGGCGCTGTGGCCCGATCTCGTCGATCTCGAGCGCCTCGAATCAGACCGCGCGATCTGGCCGCAGGGCGTGGCCGGCGAGGATCCGCGGGACGCGTCGGCCGCGCACGGCGAGGATTGCATCGAGGCGAGCCTGGACGCGCTTGGTGCTCTGCTCGATCGAATCGCGCCGCGGTGATGGATCCGCCGGGCCGCCGCGTCGCCAGAGCAACACCGCGCCGTGACGCCATCGCCCCGGCGGGCGCCGAGCCGGTTGCAGACGAGTCATCCGTATAGAAGGACAACCGCTCAGAAATAGAGACGCAGATAAGGACATCTATCATGTTGTCACGCTGTGGTGGGCGTGGGCTGATCCGCACACCGCTGCATCGCGACATTCACGGCAGGCGTACGATCGTCCCAGCATTGGCAGGGAGGCGTGCGATGAAGTACCGGCAGTTCGGGCGGACGGGGATCCGCGTCTCGGAGATCGGCATCGGCGGCTGGGGGATCGGCGGCATCCAGATGGTCGAAGGCGTGGCCAATTCGTACGGCCCGGCCGACGACGCGGAGGCGATCCGCATGATCCACTGGGCGATCGACCAGGGGATCAACTTCATCGATACGGCGCCACCGTACGGTTTCGGGCACAGCGAGGAGGTCATCGGTCTGGCGACGCGCGATAGACGCGACAAGGTCATCATCGAGACGAAGGCCGGAGAGCACTATCCCGATGGCAAGAAGACCTGGTCGTTCGCGCCGGCGTTCATCCGCCAGTCGATCGATGAGAGTCTTGCGCGACTCCAGACCGACTACATCGACAGCTTCATCCTCCACCTGCCGATGGATGGTGGCGTCTCTGTTGAACAGGCCCTCGCGGCGATCGACGCCGCTCAGGGCACCGGCAAGGTCCGGCTCGTGGGCGCGTCGATCTACGACAACGCGATGGGTGTTGATCTGATCCGGAGCGGCCGGGTGCAGGTGATCCAGCAGGCGATCAGCCTGCTTCAGTCTGGCGCGACCACCGATCTGCTCCCGGCCGCAGCGGATCACGGTGTGGCAATCGTGGCGCGACAGGCCCTGTTTCGCGGTTTCCTGACCGACGCCGTCACGCGGGACACGACCTTCCGGCGCGAGGACCTGCGCTCGAACACGCCGCGTGACGTGTTCCTCAGGCACATGGATCGGATCGACGATCTCACGTTCCTCTGGAGGGAAGGCCGTCGGCGGAAGATCGAGGCTGCACTCCAGTATGTCCTGGGTTTTCCGGCGGTGTCGACCGTGATCTGCGGCGCGATGAGTCGGACTGAGCTGTCCGAGTCCGTTGCGGCGGTCGATGCCACGCCGCTCACGCCCGCGGAGATGGCCCGGGTGGAACAGGTCCACGCCGGCAAGACAGCCGGTGCTCAACGATAATCTGTAATAACCCTCTACCAGCACAGAAAGATCTTACGAAGGGACTGCTCCGCCGAACCGTCCCGCGCGATTGGCAGGATGGAATCGGCTATGGAGGGCTGACCATGCGCCTGATCGCTCCGCTGGCTGCGATCGCCGGCGTGGGTTGCTCCCCGTCTGGCTGGCAGTCAGCCTACTCCCCTGCGCCACCATAGACGAGAGCCTCATTTCCTGTGGGTCACGGCGCTCAGTCCGTGATCTACCCCATCGCCGCGCCCGACCTCTGGTTGCTAGCCGATCGACTTCCGCCCTGCGCGCTGTTCCAATCCGGCGTGGTGTGGGTCATCGCGATTATTTGGGCTTATGCTCGCATTGCGTGACTATTACATCGTGTGGAACGCGTCACTGAGACGGATCTGAGGCGCGGCGACGGTCGCGATAGCGCGAGTGCGCGGGACGGGAAGCCACGCACCTTCGTCGCCGCAGAGTATCCCGCCGACCAGGATCGGTTCGTCGTCGATGTCGCTCGGGGATTGCGTCGGTACGACGCCACCGGTTGAGGGACGCGCCGCGCTCGTGCTCCGACGGAATCGGGGTCATACCGACTCCTGATCGGTCCGTACCGGCCGGAGACGGGCGAGCGGCTTGCCCCCACGGCAGACTCGCCCGATCTTCGCGCCCGGGCCCGGACGGCGCTCGACCGCCGGTTCGGATGGGGCGCGGCACAGTACATCGAGGGAGATCGGGGCATCCTCGCGCGCATCCGCGTGGACCAATTACGCACCCTATCCCGTCAGTCGCACCGCCGGGATCACCCGTTCCACGAAACGCTGCAGCCGCTGGTAGTCGTAGGGGGCGCGATGGATCACGATGAAATGGGCGACGCCGACCGCAGCATATTCGTTCAGCATCGCCGCGGCGCGCTCCTCATCGATTGGGAGGAATTGGGTCCACACGGAGAGGCGAACCTGCTCCTCGAGTTCGGCACCGCGGTATCCCTCGCCAGCGAGACGCTCGCGCTCCTGGGCGATGAACGGACTGCCGAGCTTGACCCAGTTCGTGTAGGTGGACTCGGCCTCAAGCTCGGTACGGAGGAGGACGCCGATCTCGATATCGGAAGGATCGCGATCAACCGCCCGACAGTGTTCGTGGAGGACCGCGATCTTGTGCGCCATCTGGCTCGGGCTCGCCTCGCCGTTCCACTCATCGGCATACCGAGCCACCGCGCGCAGTGTGCGCTTCTCGCCCCCACCGCCGACAAGAAGGGGCAGCGGCCGCTGTACTGGCTTCGGCTCGCAGATCCCTCCATCGATCGTGAAGTAGCGGCCGCGAAAGTCGGTGCGCTCGTGCGTCAGGAGCGACCGTACGACGTGAAGGTACTCCTCTAGTCGGTCGACCCGCTCCCGCGGCGGCGGAAGCGGGATGCCATAGCCATCGTGCTCGACCTGCATCCATCCAGCGCCCGTGCCCAGGATGAGGCGACCATCCGAGATCCGATCGAGCGTCGCCGCCATCTTCGCGACGATGGCGGGGTGACGGAACGTCGCGCTCATCACCATTGGGCCGAAGCGGATGCGTCTGGTCGCGATGGCCATCGCTGACAGCACGGTCCATGCCTCCCAGCAGATGGCGGAGAGGTTGCCGGTGCCTCCATAAAAGTGGTCGGGGATCCAACAGGTGTCGTATCCGAGGTCATCGGCGGCCTGCCAGAAGCGCAACAGGTCGGGCCACTCCATTCCGGTACCGCCGGGAAACACGCCGTGACGCAGTTGCCGTTCAGTCACCTCTCCTCGCCCTCCTGGGCAGGAAGTATCTGGCACTCCCCGGCCCACCGTTGCCGGCCCCTAGGTGCGGACTCGCTGCCATTCGGGAGAACCGCGCGTAGAATGCGCCGGCGTCAGGAGGTGCAGGCGTGGCAAGTACACAGGTCGACGTGCGGGCAGACGTCCGCGTCCGCACGGATGCGCTGCGCGCGTTCGGGATCGAGGCCTTCGCGAAGGCCGGACTCGCGCCGGAGGGCGCGGCCGCGGTGATCGAGGTCCAGCTGGAGGCGCAGCTCCGCGGGCAGCCCACACACAACATGGGCGGTGTCCCGGGCTACGCGCGAAGAATGCAGGCCGGGCACATCAATACGCGGCCGAACATCGCGGTCGTGTCCGAATCCGCCTGTCACGTCCAGGTCGATGGGGACGCGGGTCCAGGCCAGTGGGTGAGCGTGGTCGCGATGGGTCACGCGATCCGCAAGGCGAAGGAAGCGGGCGTGGGCGTCGTCGCCGTGAAGAACAGCCAGCACTTCGGAGCCGCGGGCCACTACGCGTGGATGGCCACGCAGGCCGATGTGATCGGACTCTGCACGACGAACGGCGGTCTGGTTCTCGCGCCGTGGGGAGGCGTTACGCCGACCTTCGGCAATAACCCTCTCGGCGTGGGTGTGCCGACCGGCACCGCGCACCCGATCGTTCTCGATATCGCGATGAGCGTGGTCGCGCAGGGGAAGACCTCGCTGGCGATTGCCGAAGGGAAGCCCATCCCCCTCGGGTGGCTGATGGATAAGCGCGGCCGCCTCACGACGAATCCGGCCGATTTCGCGGAGGGGCTCGGCGTGCCCATCGCCGAGCACAAGGGCTATGGCCTCGCCCTGATCATGGAGGTTCTTGCCGGTGTCCTGACTGGCGCGGGGTTCGGCCACGATCACGCTCGGGAAGGTGCGCGCGGCAGCGGGCGGCCGCCGGAGAGCGGTCACTTCTTCCTGGCGATCGACCCACGCATGTTCATGCCGATCGAGGAGTTTCGCGCTCGGGCGGACCGCATGGTGGCGATGATCAAGGCCTCGGAACGGGCCGAGGGAACGCGCGAGATCCTCATCGCGGGGGAGATCGAGATGCGGAATCGCGCCTCCAATACCGCCGCGGGGTCGGTGCCGGTACTGCCGTCCACCTTCCGGGCACTGCGGGAGTACGCCGCCGACGCCGGACTGACGACGGATCTGACCCCGGTCTGAACGACTAGGATGACGGCGCGATTTCGCCAGGAGAGTGAGACGGATGCCACGAATCAACCGCGCGATCGACCTGCTGGAGGCCGACCAGCCGATCTACTACACCGGCGCGCACTCGGGGCACATCCTCACCCGCGAGCAGGGACGAATCGACGCCGGTACCTGGGCCGACTACATCAATGTGGGCATGGAGCATGGGGCGTTCGATCTCACGGGCCTCGCGCATTACATGACTGGCCTAGTTGAGGGCCCGACCGCCAGCGGACATCGCACTCCGGCCGTGATCGTCGAGGCGCCGGTCAATGGCATCGACGAGGACATGGTCCGGTTCAATGCCTGGCACTTCCGGCTGATCCTTGGCCAGGGAGCGCACGGAATCCTCCTATGCCAGGCCGAGACGCCCGGGGCGGTGCGCGCCTTCGTGGAGTCGTGCCGGTACCCCCATCAGAAGGCCCGCGTCGATCCGACGTTCGTCGCACCGGTCGACCGGTTGCGGGGAGCGCGGAAGGCCGCGGCCGGCCGCGACGTCCACGGCCGGCCGTACCTCGGCCTCGGCACGCGAGGGCGCGGATCCGAGGGCACGGCCGCGCCGATCTGGGGACTCAGCGCCGAGGAGTACATGGAGCGATGCGATCCCTGGCCGCTGAACCCGCGTGGCGAGTTGCTACTGGGCGTGAAACTCGAGAGTCCCGAGGGAGTCGCCAATGCGGACGAAATCCTCGCGGTCCCGGGTCTGGGCTTCGCGGAGATGGGGCCCGGCGATCTGGGGCTCTCCCTCGGCTACACACGGGTGATGCGCAACCCCTATCCCCCGGAAATGCAGGAAGCGCGAGATCGGGTCTTTGCGGCCTGCCGCCGTAACGGCATCGCTTTCCTCGAGGGAGCGAATGAGACGAATGTGACACGTCTCATCGATGAAGGGGTGCGGGTCGTTGCCGGTGGGCGCGAGGATGTTGCGCGCGTCGGCAGGGCGCACACGCGGCGGACGATGCCCACATAGGGGTTCCGAGCTACGTACGATGTGTGTTACATCAGCATAATGGTCGAGCTGGGAGGCTGGAGTGAAGGCGTACATCAGTGGGTACACCGATCCGGACCGCAACGGCCGAGGCAAAGGTGTCTACGTCTTTGATTACGACGAGGCGCGCGGGACTCTCGCACTACGGCAAGTTGTCGAGGGCATCGTCAACCCCTCGTTCATGGCGATCCACCCGAGCCGGCAGGCGCTTTACTGCGTCAATGGTGGGGGGGGGAGCGGCGTCACCGCGCTCGCGATCGATCCGGAGGGAACGCTGCGGGTTCTCAACCGGGTGGGGTCGCCCAGCCCGGGCCCGACCCACCTCGCCGTGAGTCCGAGCGGGCGCCATCTTGTCGTCGCCAACTATCAGGGTGGCAGTGTCGCGGTCTACCCGCTCCGCGAGGACGGCGGCGTGGGCGAACACGTGGACTTCCACCAGCATGCTGGTCCTGCCGGTCCGAACGCGGCACGGCAGGACATGGCTCATGCCCACGTCGCGGTGTTCGACCCGACCGGCGAGCGCGTGCTCGTGTGCGATCTTGGCCTAGACCGCACGTTCATCTATCGGTTCGATCCCAGCACGGGACGCTTAATCGCGAACGATCCGCCCTGGGGCCTCGCCCACCCCGGCGCCGGTCCCCGTCATCTCGAGTTCCACCCTTCTGGCCGGGTCCTGTACGTGATTAACGAACTCGATTCGACGATCACAACGTTTGAGTACGATCGGGACCGCGGCGCGATGCACGCGGTCCAGGTTCTGACGACGCTTCCCCCCGGTTTCAGCGGAACCAGTACGACGGCTGAGGTAGTCGTCCACCCGAGTGGCAGGTTCGCCTATGGGTCCAATCGCGGCGACGATTCGCTGGCGATCTTTCGGATCGACGCGACGACGGGACGCCTGACGTCGGCCGGCCACGAACCAACCCGCGGGAGGACGCCCCGACATTTCATGATCGACCCGGCCGGTCGGTTCCTCGTGGCCGCGAACGAGAGTACCGGCAACGTAGTGACCTTCGCGGTCGACTCTGCGAACGGCGGTCTCTCGGCGACGGGCGCGGAGGTGGACGCGGGCAGTCCCTCGTGCGTGCTGTTCATCTGACCTGAGACCGCGCCCCGGGGTTCGCTGGGTCAGGCGCACGCGGCGTGCAGCCAGCCTGGGGGGCCGAGACCGGGCAGGCGCTATCCGCGGGCGCGCCGCCACGGACGTTCCATCACCCGGGAGAATCCGATCGGGTCGATCTCGACCCCCAGGCCAGGCCCTTCTGGCACGGCCACGCAACCATCACCGTCCAGTACGAAAGGGGCTCGGAAGTAGCCGCGCCCGATCCACGTCCGCCCATCGACCCGCGTATCGTTCACCTCGTTGTGCTCCTGGACGAGGAAATTCGGAATTGTGGCGTCCAATTGCACGCTGGCAGCGAAAGCGAGTGGACTGAGCGGGCAGTGCAGCGCGACCGAGGCCATCGCAGCTTCGGCGAGGGCGGCGATCTTGCGGCACTCGGTGATCCCTCCAGCATGACAGATGTCCGGTTGTACCACCGCAAGACTATTTGTCTGTAATGCTGCGGCGAAGTCCCATTTCCCCATCCAGCGCTCTCCCGCGGCCAGTGGAACGCGCGCATCATGGCCTATCTGGCGAAGGAGATCGATCCGCTCGATCGGAGCGGGTTCTTCGACGAAGAGCGGTCGCAGAGGGACGAGTCCTTCGATCAGTGCGCGCGCGACTGACGGATGCGGGTTATGGATGTCGATCGCCAGGGGAAATTCCGCGCCCAGGGTGGCCCGGAGTGCGCCGAATACCTCTACCACGGAATCGACGCCAGTGATCCCACCCGCGTTCGCGGTCCCACCGACGTGCGCCTTGAGCGCGCGAAACCCCCATTTCTCGGTCAGAACCCGCGCCGATTGGCTCCACGTCTCAGGAGTCGGAACGGCGCCTGGCGAGTGTGACCCGCCGGCGTCGTAAGGAAGGCCGGGTTCGACCGTGTACGGTGCCTGGCCGGCGACTGATCGGTACACGAGCACGCGCTCGCGGCAGGCGCCACCGAGCAACTGATGAATGGGTCGGCCGACGTCCTTGCCGAGAATGTCCCACAGTGCGATATCCACCCCGCTGATCGCGCTCATCGTCACCGGGCCCCCGCGGTAGCCCGTACCGGCTTCGTACATCACCCGCCAGTTCTCCTCGATGCGGCGCGGATCGCGACCGACGAGCGTGCGCCCGAGCCTTTCGACCTCCGCGATCACGGCATCGGGGTGCCCTTCCAGATACGGCTCGCCCAGTCCGGTGATACCTGCATCAGTATGGACGCGGAGCCAGACCCAGGATGGCGGAACGCGGAGGATCTCGAGATCGGTGATGCGCACGCCCCGCATCATAGGGTCCGGCTGGCGCGCGACGAGATCGACCTGGCCCTGAGTCCGGGCTGTACTGGACTAACCTACGGTCACATGGACGTCGAGCGTCTGGTGCACAGAATCGAACAGACGCCGCTTGGGCGGACCCTCGATCGACTTGGTCCGCTTCCCCCTGGCGACCCGCAGGACGTACACGCCGGGGTGCGGGCTCTGCTCACCGGAATCGAAGTCGCGGCCGAGCAAGGGCTGCATGTGGCGCGGGCGCTCCTGACGGTGGGGCTTGTGGCTGTGTTCTGGGTCACTGGCCTCATCAGCGCCATCCCCGTCGTTTTCCACTTGGCCGGTGTCGTTGTTTTCTGCGGCATCTGGGGTGGTCGCATCTGGGGTGGTCTCTTCATCGCCCTCCGGCGCGCGCAACGGATACCTATCCTGGCCAAGATCGGGCTCGCGCTGGTCGACGTATTCCTCGCCAGCCGCGGCGCGTTCGCAGCGAGTAGCCCACTTTTCGACGAGACCGGTGCGGGCCTCCTGATCACGCGGACGGACATCGCGCTCATCACCGTGGGTCTCCTCACGATCGCGGTTCTGTCTGGCGCCTTCCGCCTCGAGCCGGCCGCGGTCCTGGTCTCCGCCGCGGTCGCGATCGGACTGGTACTGACCGTCGATCCGGCACTGGCGATGACCCCATATCAGATTGCCGGGAGCGTCGCAATGCTCCTGCTTACGGCGATCATCGGCGGAAACTCGGCGCGGGCCTTCCGTCATCTCGCGCTACGGGCACGAGAGCAGGCGGTGCTCCCGAGACACGTGCCCGAATCTCTCACGCGTGAGCTTGCGCGCGCGGGGGCGATACTGAGCGGCGGAGTGGAAGTCGACATAACAGTCCTCATCGTCGGCATCCGCGGCTATACCCAGCGGTCCGAGCGCCTCACTCCAGCGGAGGCCGTTACGTTCCTCAATCGCTATTTCGAGATCGTTGTCGGTTCTCTCGCGCGCAATGGTGCGGTCCTGGACAAGTACATCGGCGATGGAGTGTTCACCTTCTTTCAGGGAGCGAGCCACCGCGAGCGTGCGCTTCGGGCCGGTCGGGAGGTACTCGAAGCGGTCGCGAAGGCGGGCTCGGATTGTTCGGGTGCATCCGGACCTCTCCGCATTGGCGTGGCGATCCATACGGGCCGCGCGCTCGTCGGGTCGATCGGATCGGAGCACAAGCGGGAATACACCGCGATCGCGGACACGGTCAACGTCTCGTCGCGACTCGAAGAACTCAACAAGACCCTCGGTGCGGAGATGGTCGTGTCCGAGGAGGCGTTGGCGCGTACGTTCGATGCGGATCGGCGCGGCCTGGTCGGGCCGACCATCCATGAGCTACGCGGACACGCCGCTCGGGTCACCATCTTCCATCTTCCCGCGGGCTACACTGGCGCGGCGCTCGATCGAGAGTCCGCGGGCGCGTCTGGAGGAGACCCACGATGACGCATGTCAATCGAGTGATCGCACTGCTGGCGCAGGATCAGCCGGTCTACTACACCGGCGCGTCCTCACGCGGCTATGAGGGCGGCAAGCGCGACTCCGCGACGTGGGCAGACTACATCGCCTACGACATGGAACATGGCGCATTCGATGTCGGTGATCTGCGCGACTACATGCAGGGCATGGTGGACGCGGGCCCGACGCGGAGCGGCCACCGAACCCCCACGGTGATCGTTACGCTGCCCATCGACGGCACGACAGAAGAGGTCGTGCGGGCAAACTCGTGGGTCATCAAGCAGGTTCTCGCAACGGGGGTTCACGGCCTGATGCTGTGCCATGCCGAGACCCCGGGCGCGGTGCGGGCCTTCGTCGAGTGTTCGCGGTACCCGTTCAACACGATCGGGATCGGCGCGGGTCTCGACGACGGGCGACGCGGCGGCGGCGGCCAGGCACACGCGGCGGACATCTGGGGGGTGCCCACGCGGAAATACCTCGATGTCGCGGATCCGTGGCCGCTCAACCCCGCCGGTGAGCTTCTGCTCGGCCTGAAGATCGAAAACAAGCGCGCCCTTTCGAACGTCGAGTCGAGCATGCGCACGCCGGGCATCGGCTTCGCCGAATGGGGACCGGGTGACATGGGTATGTCGCTCGGGTTTCCCGACAATCACGATGAACCGTACCCTGCCCCTATGCAGGACGCGCGAGATCGTGTCCTCGCCGCGTGCAAGAGCAACGGGGTATTCTTCCTCAACATGGTGCTCGAGAGTGACGTCACACAGCGCATCGATGAGGGCGTACGCGTGTGCGCGTGCGGCCGCAGCGGCGAGAGAGCCGCCGCGATCGGGCGGCAGCACACACGTCGCACGATGCCCGTCTAGTGTCGGGCAAAGTCGGACCAGCCTGATTCCCCTCTCCCGACCAATGTGCACGGTTGCGAACAGTAACGTCGGAGTTCGCATCGTGAGACTTGTCTTGGCGCTTTCGGTCGTGATTGCTGTCGCCTCTGCATGCGATTTGCCGCGGTCAGGCGCGCGCTCGGACAGTCCGTCCGTTGCCGCGGCGGTTCAGAAGCCGCGCGGACCGTTCATGCCAAACGGCGACGTCGACGGAAGCGGTGGACGCGCGGCATCGGACATGCTCGATCAGATGCGCTACGCGCCGAACTCCATTCGCAACGTCCGTCCCGGTCAGTCGATCGTCCTGACCGTGAAGAACTCCGGTTCCATCGTTCACAACGTCGTGGCCCCGGAATTGGGCGTGCCGCGCGCCGTTCGGGTCGACGGTGGAAAGACTGGATCGCTGACATTCACTGCCCCCGCCACGCCCGGACGCTATCTCTGGTGGTGCAACGAGCCGGGGCACGCCGAGGCAGGTATGATCGGCGAGTTCGTGGTCACGTCGTGAGCAATGGTGCCTCACGGACCTTGAAGTGCCCGCGGCGCCGGGATATGCTCCCATAGCCCCACGTCTACTGAGGAGTTGCCGGT
>Ga0194132_10008021_pt1 | contig 15344 bp, 11 predicted proteins | sample TA2KigOf80mmetaG_FD_148612 | JGI IMG/M metagenome (GOLD analysis project Ga0194132, IMG submission 148612) | Freshwater microbial communities from Lake Tanganyika, Tanzania - TA2015054 Kigoma Offshore 80m | ecosystem: Environmental > Aquatic > Freshwater > Lake | place: Tanzania: Lake...
TCAGAATCGACGAACCCGTCGAAGCCGAAGGGCAGTTATCATTGGCAGTGCCAGCGCTCGTAGCTCAACGGATAGAGCATTTGACTTCGGATCAAAGGGTTGGGGGTTCAAGTCCCTCCGAGCGCGCTTAGAACAATCAGGCCTTGAAAATCGCGAGGCGATCGTTCCACCCGCTGATCACCTTGTCGACCGGCGTAGCGAGAACACTCTCGAGCACGCTGCCGTAAACCGACCTGAAGTCGGTGGTCACCGACAAATCATCGGCCTTCAATTGATTGAGCGGTGGCTGTTCGCCGTAAAAACCCCCGACGACCCGCTCACCAATCAAGAACACCGGTCCTGATGTGCCGTGATCGGTGCCGTCCGAGGCGTTGGCGCGTACTCGCCGGCCGAATTCGCTGTAGACCATCACGGCGACGTCTTTGCTCCGACCAATTGCTCGCATTTGAGACATGAACTTTGAAATTGAGTATGAAACGGTGCCGAGCAATGCCGACTGCGCCGACAACTCGTTCGCATGCGTATCGAAACCACCGAGCGATACCGACCAAACTCGGGTCGGCACATTGGCGGCAATCAGCTTTGCCACAACCTCGAATTGACTGCTCAGATTCGATTCGCCGCCAGCGTTACCACCGATCACAGTCGGCAAGTCGGCCGCGGGCGGCGCGGGATTCCTCAAGATTGGTCCGACAGTGTCGGCGACCGTGAACAAATCTCGCATCGATCGGGCGGCCGACGCCGAGAGACGACCGTCCGACTTCGTCATTTTTGAAGAGCGCTTGATGTCGTTCGCGACGCGGCCTTTGGGGACCTGCAGGCCCCCAATCGGCAAAACCGAACCCGAGCGTTTGTTGCCAAGAAACAGCGCAGGCAATGTCGTGCCAAAACTGATCGCGAGAAATGGGTTCTTAGGTTGCGTCTCGATCCAACGACCTATCCAACCAGTTTTTATTGGTGTGAGCGATGCACTCTGCCAAATTGCCATCGATGAAAAATGTGAACGATCGGGGTTCGGGTATCCGACCCCGCGCACAATCGCGAGTTGTTTGTTGTCCCAGAGCGACTTGAATCCCGCCATCGAACCGTTCAACGCCAAACCATCGCCGATCGGCAGCACCTGATCTTCGTTATAAGCAAGTTGCGGTCGCGAAGACTTGTAGATCGGGTCCAGATAAGGAACGACCGTGTTCAAACCGTCGTTGCCTCCGTTCAGCGTCACGACCACGAGAATCGGAGTCCCGGCCGGCAGAGGCCGCGGAGCCGCGGCATGAGCGAAGTCGAATGTCGAGATCGAATGCGTCGCGACGACGGCCCCCGCGCCCGTCAATTTGATGAAACTTCTTCGGGTAATTTCTCTCATTTCGCCCCTCAAATGCTGACCAGATATTCGGGACTGCAAATCGCCAAGGCGGTTAGCCTCGCAGGATTCGAGAGTGCGTCTTCGAACGCGATCAAGGTTCGTTTGCTCCACTCGGCCACACCGAGCCAATCCGCGAGCGCGTCGGGCCGCTCACGCTTCGCAATTTTCGCAATCGGGCTCGTGTCACCATCTCGCGCCAAGGTCTGGGCCGCATCGATCAAAGTTTGCGAAGACGCGACCGAAAGCCAGGCCTCGTCGGCGGGCCAGCCCCCAACGCTCGGGGGGAAATAGGGTCGCTGACCCAAATTCTCGAGAAGTTTCAAGAAATAATCGGGGTTCCAATATCTCGAGGGAACGATTCTCAGCGCGCGCAAAACCGCGACAAGCCACTCGACGGGGCTCTTGACCTGAGAATTCGCCAGCCCTTGAAATGCGGGGCTCATGACCAGCACCTTCATCGTCGGCAAAATCTGACGGGTTGCAAAGGCCGATTTGACGAGTCGCGCCGACAACTTTTGTTTTCCATGCGCCATCATCAAATCACCGCCCTCGAACGTCGCCGCCGAAACGAATCGATACATGAGCCGTGCGGGAATAAAACTCTGACACGCCGGCTTCAGCGACAAATATCGGGCAAGCGTGACTGGCTCGAAATAGTTTGTCTCTCCGAGCACGGTCGTCGCACCGACAAAACTTCGTCGAGCATCTTTGCTGACTAGCCCCGAGTTTTTGACGACTTTAAGTCCCGCGAGAGCTTTCGCCGCCTCTTTTACATCTGTCTCCGAGTACTGATTGACACCAAGCGTGAAAAGTTCGAGCAACTCACGCGACAGGTTTTCGTTCGGGGATCTCGCCGTGTTCAACTGGCCATCGAGCCAGAAGATCAGACCGCCGTCCATAACCATTTCTTCGCACATCTGCGAAAAATCACCGATCGCATGTTTGCGCAATTTGGCAATATGGTCGAACATCACGACGGGCTCATCGACTTTGGCGAATGAAGTTGCCCAGTGCCCGTGCCAAAACCAGGTCATCCGCTCGACAAACGGAAAATCTTGGTCGACCATCTGGTCGAGCCACCACAAACTCATGTTGCGCAACTGTGCCCGTTTTGCGACAGCATAAGAAGAAAGACTGGGCGAGTTCGGTTTGGGTTCCCTCCCAAGATCGGCGATGCCGATGGCAGTTTTTACATCACCGTAATCCGGCTGACCCGAGGTGAGCAGTTGTTTTGCCGAGACTTTGAAACCTTGTTTCATCATCTTGCGAAACTGCCCCGGCTTCGGGCCAAAACTGATTCGATGCACCAATCTCGCGTTGGCAATGCGCTCTTCGGTCGACATATTAAAGGCCTATTGACGACGGGTTGACACCCGAGCACACGCTCCTGTCTCCTGGGTTAACAACAATAAATCTCCGCGATCTGTTTTCGCTGGCAGACTTGAGACTTGGTGAACAACTCGCTTGCGCCCATTCATCTCGGTTCGGGTTCGTTGAGCGTCGTGATCAGCCGACGGGGCAAAGTGCCCTCAATCGTCTATTGGGGCTCGAGTCTCGGTGACGGGCCAATCGACGAGGCGATGTTTTTGCGACCCGTGCTCAGCGGCGGTTCAGATCTTGACCCGCCGCTCGGGTTGATACCCCAACAGCGCGACGGCTGGTCGGGCCTGCCCGGGCTCGAGGGCTTTCATCTCGGCGGCAAGAATCTGTTTGCTCATCTGCAGATCACAAGTTTCGACTGCTCGGCGACGAAAGCCATTATTGATCTCGCCGACAACCACACGGGTCTTGCGGCGCAGGTGAGCCTTGAGATCAACGACGCCGAGGTGCTGGTCATTTCGGCAAAACTCACCAACAATTCTTCGGAAAAATTTGTTCTCGGCAGTTTGCGTCTCGCGCTGCCAGTGCCGGCAAGCGCCGAAGAATTGCTCACCTACACGGGCCGATGGGGTCTCGAGTTTTGCGAGCGTCGCACCTCTTGGCTTGACAGCGTCGAAACCGTCACCAACCTGCGCGGCAAAACATCGCATGAAAAGTGGCCGCTGGTGTTCGCCGGCACGAGGGCTTTTTCGGACGAGGTCGGCGAAGTCTGGGGGTGCCACCTGGGTTGGAGCGGCAACTATGAAATTGTCGCCGACTCGGTCACCGACCATCATCGCCACATTCTCCTCGGCGAGCGACTGTTTTTGGGTGAAGTCGTACTCGAATCGGGCCAAAGTTACGAGACGCCAAAAATCTATGCCGTACATTCGACATTCGGCCTGAACGGGGCATCACAAAAGTTCCACCAACATGTTCGAACATATGCCAAACGCGAATCGGCGCCGCGTCCCGTCATCCTCAACACTTGGGAGGCGGTCTATTTCAATCATGATTTCACGACGCTGACAAAACTCGCCGACATCGCCGCCGAAGTCGGCGTCGAAAGATTCGTTCTCGATGACGGATGGTTCAAGGGTCGTCGCAACGACAAAGCGGGGCTCGGCGACTGGACGATCGACCCGAAAGTTTGGCCCGATGGTTTGAAACCTCTGATCGACCATGTCGAGAACCTCGGCATGGACTTCGGTCTGTGGTTCGAGCCCGAAATGGTCAACCCAGACAGCGATCTATATCGCCGGCATCCCGATTGGGCGTTGCACGACGACAATTACCAGCAGTTGACCGGACGAAATCAACTCGTGCTCGACATGTCGCGCCACGAGGTGGTCGAATATCTGTTCAAGAGCATCTCCGATCTGTTGACATCGAACAAGATTTCGTTCATCAAATGGGACCACAACCGCGACCTTCACGCGGCCAAGGCGCATGCCCAAACGCGGGCGACCTACGATCTGCTGGCGCGGCTCAGAAAGGCGCACCCGCATGTGCAATTCGAATCTTGTGCGGCTGGTGGCGGAAGAATCGACTTCGGCGTTCTCGAGCATGTCGACCGCTTCTGGACGAGCGATTCAATCGACGCGCTCGACCGCGTGGGCATTCAACGGGGTGCGTCACGGCTGATGCCGCCCGAGTTTCTCGGCATGCACATCGGCGCAGAAACAAACAGCATCACGCGACGCTCGCACGAATTGGCGTTTCGCGCCACAACCGCGCTGTTCGGTTGGCTGGGCGTCGAGATGAACCTGCTCGCGCTGACGCCAGATGAGATCGCCGAACTGCGCGAGGTCGTGACGAAATACAAATCGTTGCGGCCGCTGTTGCATTCGGGCGTGTATTTCAACGTCGACCACCCCGACAGCCGAATCGTCGCGCATGGCGTGCGCGACAAAGATTGCCGACACGCCATCGTGTCGGTCACGCGCACGCAGAATAGTTCGACCAGTCACATCGACCCGATCCGCGTCGCGGGACTGCCGCCGACTGCTCGCTATTCGATCGCCCCCGTCTATTTCGGCGAAAAGCGAAACTTCGCCCTGCATCGAAAACTTCCCGACTGGTTGTCGAACCCGACCTTCATGCTCACCGGTCGACAACTCGAACAACTCGGCTTTGTCTGCCCACCGCTCCTACCTGCTTCGTCGTTCGTGGTCGCGATCGAAAGGGCAAGATCATGAGCGGCATTGAGCGGTTCGACCCGTTCACCGGCACTCGGGTGCACATCGTCGCCTCGCGCCAGAACCGTCCGAACATACCGACCGAAGGTTGCCCATTTTGCGTTGGCGGCCTCGAGGCGCCCACCGATTATCGGGTGAAGTCGTTCGTCAATCGTTGGCCGGCGTTGCAAAACGGAATCTGCGAGGTCGTGTTGTACTCGCCGAAACACGACTCATCTTTCGCCTCGCTCGAGCCGAGCGAAATCAAAGATGTCGTCGATCTGTGGGCCGAGCGAACCACGCACCTGGCGAACCAAAACGACATCGAATATGTGCTCGTTTTCGAGAACTGCGGCGCGCAAGTCGGGGCGACGATTCAACATCCGCACGGTCAGATCTATGCCTTCGACCATGTGCCGGCCCGTCAACACCGAATACTCTCGGCCAACTGGCGACCCGAACTCGACGCCGGTGCCCGCGCCATCTTGACCACCAAGAACTTCGTCGTCTACGCGCAGTTCGCGTCGGTTCACCCCGTCTCGTTGGTCGTGGCGCCGCGCGCTCGGGTGGGCACCGTCGCCGAACTCACGGGTGACCAACGCCTTGAGTTCGCCGAAGTGCTGAGTCGAACTTTCAAAGCTCTACACAACCTGTTCGACTCACCGCCGCCATACATGATGTGGATCACCCAGATCGCCGAGACCAAGAATTACACCGAGCCGTGGATGCACATGGAGATCGTCTCGCCTTGGCGGGCGACGAATGTTCAGCGTTACATCGCCGCGGCCGAAATTTCGACCGAAGAGTATTTCAACCCCGTCGACCCCGACGATGTCGCCGCGCGTCTGCGCAACCTCATCTCGTGATGCGCGCGGTCGCACCGGGTCGGGTAAATCTGATCGGTGACCACACCGACTACACGGGCGGGCTGGTTTTTCCGATGGCGATCGATCGTTTCACGACGATCGACTTTGACCGCTGGCACGAGCCGTTGATCAGATTGCGTTCACACGACGAACCGAGCGAGGCGATCGTGCAATTGCCGTCCAGTGGCGAGGGGCGGGGCTGGGCTCGATACATCGCCGCGGTGGCCCACGAGTGCGCCGCCGTAAACGGCATCACGGGCGAGATCTCGACGACGATCCCGATCGGCAGCGGTCTGTCGTCGAGTGCCGCGCTCGAGGTGGCGACGCTGCTCGCCTTGGGTTTCACCGGTTCGGCCAGCGAACTGGCCCAGACTGCGCGCCGCGCCGAACATCGCGCCACCGGGGTTCCGACCGGAATCATGGACCAACTCTGCATCGCCTCGGCTCGCGAGGGTCACGCGATGTTGATCGACTGCGAGAGCCTCGAGCTCGAACATGTCGCCCTTCCGTCTGATGCGCAGGTGATCGTGCAGTTCATCGCCAAACGCACTCTCGAAGGTTCGCAATACTCGCAGCGCGTCCAACAATGCGCCGTCGCCGAGAGTCTGGTCGGCGCGCTCCGGCTCGCCAAGCCCGACTCGATTGCCGCAATCAGCGACCCGACGATTCGTGCCCGCGCCCGTCATGTGATCACCGAAAATCAGCGGGTGCGCGATTTTCGTCGCGCGTTGCGCCACAGCGATCTGCGCGAGGCTGGTCGACTGATGAACCAGAGCCACGAGTCGTTGGCCGTCGATTACGAAGTTTCGAGCAGCGTCATCGACGAGGCCGTCGCCAAGTTGCAGGAAACCCCGGGCGTGTTCGGCGCACGAATGACCGGGGGCGGGTTCGGTGGTTGCGTGGTTGCGCTCTGCGAAAACAGCGCAAACATCGAGGGCTGGCGAGTTTCAGCCGCCCGCGCCGCGCACCTGGCGTGAAACCACGTAACTAAACCTGTAGGTGCCCGCGGAAACCTGATATTGCGGCAACACGTCTGGCCCGCAACTGGCGGTGCCGAGTCCCCGATGGGCGATATCGATATACATCGTCAAGTAGTTGCGCCTGACCAACTCGGTCTGGTCTTTGGCGCGATACAAGTCTTCGGTCGTATACGGCAGCGCCGACATGTGCAACAGACAACCGTCGGCGCGAATCATGATCGACCCGCCGTTTTTTGGGTCGCTGATCTCGAACCATCGGCAATCGGTGCGCAGACCATATTCTTGCGGCACCAAATATGGCATCTCGTCGGGCGCCGATTCGTAGATGCCGAGCATCGCCGACGATTGTCGATCGACATAACACTCGTGCGGGCCGTTGCCGAACCAGCGCAGCGAATCAAACCCCACGGGAAGAGCGAAACTCACACCGACTCGCGGCAGGTCCGAAAGATTCTTCGGCACGACGACGGTGTGTTCAAAGCGAACCGAGCCGTCTGCGCGCCGTTCGTGGCGACACTTGTGTTTGACCAACGACTCCGGGTCGCCATCGACACCTTGGCTTTGCCATCGTTTCAATGTGCTCTTCTTGACCCACGCCAAATCGGGAGAAAGTTTGAAACCGTCGTTGTCGGTCGGTGCGCGCCAAATGTTCAATCGCGGCTGCACCATGTAGTCACAGGCTGGTTTGGTCGACAATGCGACCCGGCGCGGTTTTTCGATTCGCAGTGCGACTTGATCCCACGCCACGAGATGTCCGGCGTCGCACCACGACTCGGTGCGTCTTGTTCGCCACAAGACATTGAGCCGCATCTCGGAGTTCGTTGGCGCGAATTTTGGCAGCGAAACTCGCCGCGTCTTGTTGGCCGCGATCGACGCCACGGTCAGCGCACCGCGCTTCGCAACCTTGCCGTCGATCAGCAGTTCAAAACTTGGTTTCAACCAGGCGGTGTCGCGAAAAGCCTGACGGTTCTTCACTTCGAGCTTCGGGCCCGACTTTGTATTGACGATTTTGGTCGCCACCGGTCGATGCACCCACGCAACTTCGCGCATCGCGGGATGAGGCGTCAGATCTGAATGCATCAAGCCATCGGCGACGAAGTTGCCGTCATTTGGTTCGTCACCGAACTGGCCGCCATATGCGAAGCGCTGCCTGCCGTCGGGCAGAGTTTGTCGAATGCCGTGATCTTTCCATTCCCAAATGAATCCGCCCTGAAGACCCGGGGTTTTGTCGAACACCCGCCAGTAGTCGGCCAATGATCCGTTCGAATTTCCCATCGCATGGTTGTATTCGCACATGATCAACGGCCGCTTGCGCTTTTTGCTCTTGCCATAGGCCTCCACCGCGGCGATTGGTGAGTACATCGGGGCGACGATGTCCGTGGCCGTCATGCCCCCGTCGTACCAATTCGTGTTGAACACCGCGCCCTCGTAATGCAGCGGGCGCGACGGATCATATGAACGAACCCACTTCGCCGCGGCGTCGTGCACATCGCCGTAGCCCGCCTCGTTGCCGAGCGACCAGATGATCACGCTCGCGTGGTTTTTGTCGCGCTCGACCATTCGCGTTATCCGCGAGATCCATGTCGATCGAAATTGCGGGTCGTGACACAGGCTCGAAATCCAGGCGTGGCTTTCGGCGTTGGCCTCGGCGACGACATACAACCCGAGTTCGTCGCAGATGTCCAAGAATCGCGGATCATTCGGGTAGTGCGAACAACGCACCGCGTTGATGTTGTGGCGCTTCATCGCCAAGACGTCCGCCCGCATATCCTCGACCGTCACCGCTTTGCCGCGATCGGGGTGATGATCGTGGCGGTTCACGCCTTGAATCATGACCCGCCTGCCGTTGACCAGCAGATCGCCATCTACGACCGCCACCGATCTGAACCCGATCGTCTGCTCGACCACATCGAGCGTCTCGTCTTGGCTGTTCTTCAACGCGATCCGCACGACATATCGATTCGGGGTTTCGGCCGACCAGAGTTTCACGCGACCCGCATGCCATGAAACATCGCCCACATGGCCGGAGAATTCGTAGACCCGTTCGGAGTGCGGCACGACCGCCTCGTGCGAAGCACCGATTTGTTTGCCTGCCGAGTTTTCACTCGTCGCATGCAAACTGGCGACGACTCGCAGACCGCTCGGAAACCTCTGATAGTTCGACGATTCGGCGGTCTCGATCTTCGCCCGCACGCGCAAGTGACCCCGACCCGTCGACGAATCAAAAGTTTCATCGACCGTAGCATCGACGCGCACATCGGCGAGCCGTGTCTGTTGTTGCGCTTCGATGAAAACATCGCGGTGCAGACCCGCCATCCACCACTGATCTTGGTCTTCGAGGTACGACTGCACCGAAAACTTGCACACCGAGATCGCCAAACAGTTCTCTCCGGTTCGCACAAAACCTGAAATGTCATATTCACTGGCCAGCCGGCTGTCGGTGCCGTAGCCGGCGAACTCGCCGTTCACGCGCACGGCGTGCACGCTTTCTGCACCACCCACGTGCAACAAGATTCGTCTGCCCGACCAACGCTTGTCGACGAAAAAACTTCGACGATAGACGAGGGTCGGTATCTCGGGCGGCAGATACGGGGGCGCCTGGCTCCACGGCATCACGATGTTCGTGTATTGCGGCACATCACCCAGGTCGAACAGTGTCCAGTTGCTCGGCACCGGAATCTTTGACCAGGTCGAGTCGTCATAGTCGGGTTGCAGATCGGCGAGTTCGACGCGAGTCGGGTGCGCATAACGCTTCACTCTCCACTCGCCGTTCAACGAAACACGCTCGCTCGACCGACCAAGAAACGCCGTGCGCATCGGCAGACGGTTGACCTGAACGACATTCGGGTCGGCCCAGAACCTAGATTCGCTGAGTTCCGGCACGCCCGACATGACAACAAAACTCTAAACCTCCGAGCCCAATTGCCAATTGTTGTTGTCGTATATTGGGCAGGTGCTCGTTGAATTCGGCGACAAAACACCCAAACGACACGTGGTTATCGTCGGCGCCGGTTTTGGCGGGTTGGCTTGCGCCAAAAAACTACGCCGATCACCCTCGTTTTCGGTGACGCTGGTCGATCGCAACCCGTACCAGCTCTTTTCTCCGCTCTTGTACCAGGTCGCCACGGCGTCATTGCCCGAAGACGACATCGCGTTTCCTGTTCGCACCGCTTATCGAGAAGTTCAGTTCGTGCGCGCCGAGGTCACGAATGTCGACATGCAAAACAAGACTCTGAGTTTGCAAAACGGCAAATCACTCGCCTACGACGATCTCGTCCTCGCCGTGGGCTCGGAAGGCGCGACGTTCGGCATTGCCGGTGTCGCCGAGCACACCCTTCAAATGAAGTCGGTGCAAGATGCACGCGAGATTCGCCGTTCACTGTTGCGCACCTATGAAGACGTCGAAGACGAGATACTTCCCCTCGAAAACCTGAACGTCGTGATCGTCGGGGGCGGGCCGACTGGCGTCGAGTTGGCCGGTGCGATCAGCGAGTTGCAGCGTGAGATTCGACGCGAGTTCGAGCACATCGCGCCGCAAGCCTCGGTCACGCTGCTCGAAGCGGGCCCCCGTCTGTTGCCGAGTTTTCATCCTCGATCGAGCAACTACGCGAACAAGACGCTTCGTCGGATGGGTGTCGATGTGCGCGTCGATGCCGCCGTGATCGAAGCGACTCCGCGCTCGCTGCGTCTCAAAGACGGCTCCGAGATCGTCGCCGGAACGCGCATCTGGGCCGCCGGCGTCGTCGCGCCCCCAACCTGGACGTTTCTCGGCGACACCGACCGCGCGAATCGCATCAAGGTCGACGCGCACCTGCGACTCAACGATTCGATCTGGGTTGTCGGTGACGCCGCCAGCTTCGGCGACAAAACAGGTCGAACCTTGCCGATGATCGCACCCGTGGCGATTCAACAAGGCAAGCATGTCGCCCGACAACTGCGCAGACGCGAGTCGAAACAGGCGCTCGAAGGTTTCGAGTATCGCGACAAAGGCCAGATGGCGACAATCGGGCGACGCAAAGCCGTGGTCGAGATTCGTTCGTGGTTGCGGTTTCAAGGTTCGCTGGCCTGGTTGACCTGGCTCGCGCTGCACCTGGCATATCTTTCGGGCGGGCGAAACCGAACCAGCATCTTCGCCGATTGGGTTTGGAATTACATCGTCTGGACCCCTCGCCGCACGATCACCGACTAGTCACCGCGCAACGCGCCAAACCGCGCACGGTCACCGACTAGCCACCGCGCAACGCCGGTGCTAGAACTTGCCCAGAGGAAAGATGCCCCGCCTTCGACAAGTACCTCGCGACCAGGCCGACAAATCGGTGTTGCCCGTCTATGACCTGTTGTTCGGCGATCGCGACCCCGTCGCCAACCCCGGCACCGCCACCGGCACGCCCGGCGATTGGTGGACGGTATTCGCCCTGGTGCCCGAGGTGTTCGACCACGCGGTTCGCGGATTCGCTCTGTATCGCAATCCGGCTCGCAAAATCAACGAACAACTTCGCGAACTCGGTCAGACCCGGGTCGGCTGGGCTCGTGGCAGCCAGTTCGTGTTTTCTCAGCACTGCAAGTCGTGCAGGTCGGTGGGTATCGCCGAAGAAAAAATCCAGGCGATACCGGGTTGGCAGACCGCCGATTGTTTCTCGCCGGTCGAACGCGCCGTGCTCGCCTACACCGACGCCCTCGTCTATGACGGTGGCAGGGTCGCAAACGGGGTCTTTGAGGCCCTGCAAAAACACCTGGGCGACGAGGAGATCCTCGAGTTCACCTACATCATCGCGATGTACGACATGCATGCGGTGATGAGCCGGGCCTTGCGCACCGAGTTCGATGATCGCGACGAGCCGATCGTCGAGATCGACGGGCCCGATGGCCCGCGAATGAAACTGAAAATCTGAAGAGCCTGGGGTCGAGATGAAACTCAAGAGCGGCGTTCATCATGTTGCATATGCCTGTCGCGATGCCGAGGCGACGCGCCACTTTTACGAAGACCTGCTCGGCTTCGAGTTGGTGCACACCGAGGTGGTGAAAGCTCCCGACTCTGACTCGTCGTTTCGCCACTTGTTTTTCGACCTCGGCGACGGCTCATACATCGCCTTTTTCGACCTGCACCAAATGGGGGAAAAGCCCGACTGGCGCTCAGATATTTCGACCGGCAACGGGCTTCCGGTCTGGGTCAACCACATCGCGTTCAGCGCCGACGAGTCAACCCAAGAACAGGCGCGCCTTTCGCTCGAAGCGGCCGGCATCAAGCCGTTCATGGATGTCGATCACGGATGGTGCCACTCGCAGTATTACCTCGACCCGAACGGCATCATGGTCGAGTTCTGCCGCGACACGCCCGGCTTCACCGTCGACCCGCGGGCCGCCCGCGCCGCGCTCACTAATGAAACCCGCCCGTAGTCAGAGCCGTTCAGCCCTAACTAGATAGTTCTTTCATTGCCGCCATCAATTGGAACTTGTGCGCCTGTTGTCGCAAAAAATGCTGGCCCACACATTTCTGCGACAAGTAGACCAACTTGCTTGGACCCAATTTCAAGTTTCATAAGATTACGACTTCGGTATTCCTGAGCTGAGATATTGTAATTTTTTGCCCGAGTCGCAATTAACTCTTCGCTCCACAGTCCCGTATCAAATACTGCATCTGGGTGCACAACATTTACTCGAATTTGATCTTGAGCCCACTCAAGCGCAGCAATGCGCGCGATTTGGACTGTTGCCGCTTTCGACGCCGAGTAAGCAACCGCCCCCACGCCAGGTGCTCTAACGTTCTTTGATCCGACAATCACGACACGACCATATGTCGGCGAGAGTTTCAAAATCGGATGCAATTTCGCCAATAGCTCGAGCACGGAATCGGTATTGACTTCTCTGACCCTTTTCAAATTGTCGAAGGAAACATCGGCAATCTGTTGGCTTAGACCAAAGATTCCTGCGGCGATTACGGCGATATCGACTCCACCAAATCGATCCACCCCGGAAGAAATTGCTAAGTCGAGAGATGCCTCGTCTGTCACATCCGAAACTACTCCGTGCCAATTCAAATCATCGGAGACCGAGCCCACATCTATCGACTTGTCAATTGCGATGATTGCAGCACCTCGTGACATCAACTCCAACGCACAAGCCCTGCCTATTCCACTGGCCGCACCTGTAACCAAAGCAACCTGACCTTCGAGGCTTTTCTTAGTATCACCTCGTTGCAACTTGGCTTGCTCTAACTCCCAGTACTCGACATCGAAAATTGACTCTTCGTCAAGCGCTCTCCAACCTCCAAGAAAATCCTCGCATGTGGCTATCACTTCAGCTGTATGGAGATAGATATCACGACTGACCAACGCAGCAGCAACAGAAGATCCAACTGAAAACATGCCCAAATCTGGAGTCAGCAAAATTCTTGGTGCCGGATCCAGCATCTGAAGTGATTTTTTGGTGCGCCTCACATTTCGTTCGAAATACTTTGAATATTCTCCCGCATATGAATCAACATCTGTCCCGATGAGCGGAAGACGTTTCGTGCGAATCACATGATCTGGAGTTAAGGGGCCTCGCATCGCAACCTTTGCTAAATCGGGTCTCTCGATAAATGACATGATTTGGTTTCCACTCTCTCGCGAAAGGACCATCGGCTTGCCCGCAATCGCCGATACTTTGTTTCGAAGATGCGCAATAAACTCTGGTTTACTTTTCTGATTGACAGGCCTTGGATTCGAGACTGTTGATACGCGCGACTTACTGGCTAGAAAACTCTCCGCTCTCGAAACAAGATCGATATGGTTTGTATACGCCTCGACCGTCGATTCTGCAAAAGTGAAAAGGCCATGGTTAAGCAGAACGAGTGCCTTGGTTTTTGGGGCCGCTTTTTCTTTCCAACAAGTGCGCACTTCACGGGCGAGATCAAAACCCGGCATTACATAAGGAACCACAACAGCAGCATCACCAAGCACTTCCTGCACATACAGCTCTCCGTTAGGGTTGTTTGTCAGGGCCAGAATTGCGTCGGCATGACTGTGCAGAACGGCGCGGAATGGAATATACGCATGCATTAGGGCTTCTACTGAAGGCGGTGGCATTGAGTGATCAAAGCGAGCCGCCGATAACTCACGCATCATGTCTGCGTCGCTGAGATACTCAAGTTCAAGAAGATCCAAAAGTCGATTGATTGGTAGCACCGAGAAACCAGACCGTGTGATGCTTTTCAGGTCCCCGCCTGAGCCTTTTATGTAGATAGCGCCGATGATTTGTCCTGTGACGTCGCAATAGCCGTCCTTTATTGAGGTATTACCTCCCCCGTGGAGAACTAATGAGGGATCCTGACCGAGAAGGCGTGATCCATAGACGCAGTGGTCCAAAAGGTCCGCATCGGATGCAAGAGCGCTTTTGTCCCATAAATTTTTTGGCATTGTTCACTTATAGTAGACCGTTTCTGTGAAAACTATTGATTGGGTCGATGGTCATGTCCGACTCGTTGACCAAACTCGCCTTCCAGATGAGGTCTCGTTCGTCGATTTGAGCGAAGTAAATGATCTTATTGACGCGATAAAGCGTCTGGTCATACGTGGCGCACCTGCAATCGGCGTCGCCGGGGCCTTTGGAGTCCTGCTTTCCGCAATTCGAGTTTCGAACAATGCTGAATCGATTGAAAATATCTTCGCTGATGCGGACAGATTGATAAATGCAAGACCAACTGCCACAAACCTTAAGTGGGGCGTACAGAAAATGCTTGATGCAATCAATGGTCTTACTGATGCCAAGGAAATAGTTGTCCGAGCGCTCAAAACCGCTAGCGGAATAATGGCTGAGGATGTATTGACCAACATCTCAATGGCAAAACTAGGCGCAGATTTTGTCTCTGAGATAGTTGACGGTCCGATAAGCGTGCAGACTCACTGCAATACTGGCGGCCTTGCCTGTGTCGAGTGGGGAACAGCCCTTGGTGTTGTGAGAGAACTTCACTCGCGAGGGCGAATTAAGGAAGTTTTTGCAGACGAGACACGTCCATTACTACAGGGCTTGCGATTGACTGCTTGGGAGTTAGAAAACCTTGGGATAAGACACTCGATTGTCGTAGATGGTGCGGGACCTTCAGTAATAGCAAACAAATTGGCGAACGTAGTACTAGTTGGTTCCGACCGAATCGCTGCGAATGGTGACATAGCAAATAAAATCGGAACCTACCCACTTGCGCTCGCAGCGGCACGCGCAGGGATCCCGTTCATAGTTGTCGCTCCGGAAAGCACCGTGGACCTGAAAACAAAAACCGGTGCAGAAATCAAGATTGAGTTACGCGATGAGAGCGAAATCCTCTATTGGAATGAACGCCGAATCGCACCCTCGGGATCGCATGGTTTCAATCCTGCCTTCGATGTCACACCTGCAGACCTCGTTTTCGCAATCGTCACCGAACAGCGGGTGGTCAGGCCCCAGCGAGGCGAGAGATTGGATTAGTCGGCGATCCAGTTGCCGTGAAAACCGTTGGGCACGCGCGCGGGCAACGAAACGACCGCGACGGGCTCGCCGCAAAAATCTTGGGCGTCAAGCACGACCAGATCTGAAAGATCGGTCTCGGTGTTGTGACGCAACGCCATGACGAAACCGTCGTCTT
>Ga0194132_10008026_pt1 | contig 15334 bp, 15 predicted proteins | sample TA2KigOf80mmetaG_FD_148612 | JGI IMG/M metagenome (GOLD analysis project Ga0194132, IMG submission 148612) | Freshwater microbial communities from Lake Tanganyika, Tanzania - TA2015054 Kigoma Offshore 80m | ecosystem: Environmental > Aquatic > Freshwater > Lake | place: Tanzania: Lake...
ACGCCCCTCCAGAACAAGGTTCAGTATCTGTGCTCTCTTCGCTTCTCGCTCGGTCAAATGTAGTCCTCTCATGGACTGACATATTCACTGAGCAGTTACCTACTGACAATATCACTGAGCAAAGACAATGCGCCGAGAAACGATTGACAATTTCCCTGCGCCAAACATAAGCTGCTATGGACTTCTACGGCTGCAAGGCCGCGATTACAGGCAAATCAATGGCCCGAGGCATTATCAAGAAGGCAGTAGACACGGTAACCTTCCCTGGGAGGGCGCTGCTGCTGATCAACGACGACGGGGTTGGGCTTTCGTCGCTCAGGACGGAGCGGTTCGATTACGTAGCCCGGAATGTACAGGGGTACTGCCTGGACGTTGGGTGCGGGGAGCATAACCTGTTCGTGACGCGGTGGCTCAGCGGCAACGGCAAGGGAATCGACGTTTTCCCTTATGACGGGCTGACGGCTGAGAACATTGTGGAGGACATGAGCCGGTTCCCGTTCCCGGACGGGACGTTCAAGACGGCGACGTTCATTGCGAACATCAACCACATCCCGGAGCCGATGCGGGACGTGGAGCTTGCCGAGGCGTACCGGTGCCTGGCGCCGGGCGGGAACGTGGTTGTGACGATGGGCAACCCCGTTGCCGAGGTTCTCGTCCACAAGTACATCTTCCTCCAGAGCAAGGTGCTCGGCGCCAAGTTCGAGGACACTGAGCGTGGCATGCACGAAGACGAGGAGTTCTACCTGAAGGACTCCGAGATCAAAGCTCGCCTGGCCAAAGCCGGGTTTACCGGTATCAAGAAGAAGCGGTTCATGACGCAGTGGGGCCTGAACCACCTTTTTCTCGGCTGGAAGAGGTAAAGGAGCGGCGACAGGGCCGGTTTATGACACAGACAGCGGACTTGAAGACTAGGTCGAATGCTCGCTCCACGGGACCCGAATCTATGAAGACGGACCGCCTCAAGCTATCGGTCATCATCCCCGTTTACAATGAGGAGACGACGATCTCCGAGGTGATCGACAAGGTCAAGCGCGTTGACCTGGGCGATATCGACAAGGAGATAATCGTTGCCGACGACGGCTCGACCGACCAGACAAGCACAATCGTCAAAAAGAAGTTCGAGACTCTCGAGGTCACGAAGGTCTACACGTCGCTCATTAACCTGGGCAAGGGCGCGGCGGTCCGCTTCGGGCTGGACTACGCAACGGGCGACCTGATTATCATCCAGGATGCAGACCTCGAGCTCGATCCCAACGAGTACACGCGCTTGCTTAAGCCGATCCTGGACGGCGAGACGGACGTGGTCTACGGCTCGCGGTTCCTTGGAAAAAAGAACCGGAACATCCCCTTCATCAGCCGCCAGGCCAACCGCTTTCTCACCACGCTGGGAAATGTGCTCTTCGGCGGGAAGCTCACGGATATGGAAACGGCTTACAAAGTGTTCCGCCGTGACGTGATCAAGAGCGTGCGATTGAGGACGGTCGGCTTCGACATCGAGGCCGAGATAACAGCGAAGCTGCTCAAGAAGGGGTACAAAATCAAAGAGGTGCCGATCTCTTACAACCCGAGAACGGCGGAACAAGGGAAGAAGATCTCCTGGATTGACGGCGTTGAGACTATCTACACGCTGCTTAAGTGCCGCTTTTCGAACAGGTAGACACTGATGGCTTTACTGAAACTCCCCACCAGGAAACGCACCATGTCAGTATTGCTGATGGCCTCCGTAGTAGCGATCATACTCGTGGCCGGCCAGACTTCGTTGAAGTACGGGCTAAACCGGACAGGCGGCATCACGGGCGGGTCCTTCACCAGCATTGAAACGTGGGCCAAAGTGCTCTTCTCGCCGTTCGTTATCGTGGGCTTCGCGCTGTACGGCGCAGCCTCGCTCCTGTGGCTTCGGGTGCTCACTGAGCAGGAGCTAAGCCTCGCATATCCTTTCATCAGCCTCAGCTATGCGGCATCCCTCCTGATTGGCCGCGTGGTATTCCACGACGACCTCTCGCTGCTGCGCATCGTCGGCGTGGGAATCATCGTCTTCGGCGCATTCATCGTTTCCCGCAGCTAGCGCTTCGCCCACAAGGTCCGTATCCGCGTAGCAACATCCGCCAGGCAGGCGGCCGCGAAGACGATAATCAGCGTGTCCACCGGGAACCGGAACCTGGGCGATCCCCAGAACGGCAGCGTCATCATGAAGGCGAAAGCGATGGTCGCAGTAAGCGGCCATGATAGCCGCCACCGATGGAGCAATGCCGACCCCACGAACAGCACCAGCACCGGCCCGAAGAACACCCACATCACGATGTCATTGAACGTGAGAGACGGGTCGTACGGGTCCGGGCGCGGCGTCCAGAAGTTCTTTGCCCTGTTCAGGACCGGCGCCGGCAGGAGCCGCCAGTTTCGCTTGATCTCATCAATCGCCCAGCCCTGACTCACGGCGTCGGCCTCCGCCTCCGGCAGCAACGAAAGGTAGGCCACGTCATCGGGATCGCCCACGTAAAACATTCCGGCCTGCACGAGCGGATGCGTGAGATCGCCGTTGCAGATCCAGAGAACGATGCCGCCGGCACTGTGTACGGGCATGAAGACGCCGTGCTCAACGTAGTTCCGGACAGTCCAAGGTGCGATGACCGCGATGAACGCCGTCAGCCCCAGCGCCCACTGCCTCGCGCTCCATCGCCATTGGACGCCCTTTAGCCGCGACATCGCTGCCTGGGCCGCTACAACGAATAGCGGGAAGAACAGGAATGCCGGCCTGTTGAGAGCGGCGGCGGCCCACACCGCTCCCGTCGCGGCGGCAGCCCAGCCTCTGCCCGTTTTGCCCGCCACGACGAACGACAGCACGGACGCCACGGCGAGCAGTGCGGCGAGATTCTCAGTCAGCGCCTTGTTGGCGTAGTACACGGCCGGAGGGTAGACCGCCCAGGCGGCGGCGGAGAGCATCGCTACGGCCGCGCGCCCGGGGAGAAGCTCGCGAACCAGCAAGAAGACGAGCGGCGCGACGAGGGAGGCGATCAGCAGGCTGACCGCCCGCGCGACGCCCTCGTGCGGCCCGGCGACGGCGTATGCTGCGACTAGCACTGCGGGAAAGACCGGAGGAAGGAACGACTTCCTGCCGGCGTAGTCCTGCCACCCGTTTCCTTCCACGAAAGACTCGGCGACGCTGTGGTATGCCTGCTCATCCCCTTCCAGCGGATAGTCCGTCCCAACCACCACGACGAAATACCCCAACCGCACAACGATCGAGAGTACGGCAAGTGCAATGAGCAGCAGGGCCATATTGCGCCGTGTGGGCGCGGCTACGGCGGCGTACAGCCGTTCCATGCCCGGCTACCGCGCCGTCCAGCCGAGATCGATAGCGTACGAGGCGCCGGTGATCGAGCGCGCCTCATCCGACGCCAGGAACCGCGCGAGGCCGGCGATCTCTTCAGGCTCGATCATTCGCTTGATCGCGGCAGGCTCGAGCATTATCTTCCGAACGACCTCCTCCGGAGTGATGCCGAAGGTCTTCGCCTGCGACTCCAGCTGTGCCTCCACAAGGGGCGTGCGGGTGTAGCCGGGGCAGATGGCGTTCACTGTGATCCCGAACTCGCCCACCTCCAGCGCGACGGTCTTTGTGAGGCCCACGATGCCGTGCTTGGCGGCGTTGTACGCGGATTTGTAGGGACTGGCAACCAGTCCGTGGATGGACGCCATGTTGATGATGCGTCCCCACTTCTGCGCCTTCATGCCGGGGACGACGTACTTTGTGAGCTGGAACGGCGCGACGAGCATCACCTGCACCATCTGCGCCCACACCTCTTCCGGGAACTCGTCCACGGGCGCGACGTTCTGATAGCCGGCATTGTTGACCAGGATGTCTACCCTGCCCTCCAGCCCGACGGCCTTCTTCGCAAGCTGCCTCGTCTCCTCCATGTCCGCCAGGTTGGCCTTGATAAACGCGCCCTTCAGGTCGTTCGCCACCGCAACGCCCTCGTCGCGCATGTCGTTGACGATTACCTTCGCGCCGCTAGCTGCGAACCGGGTCGCGATCGCCTTGCCGATGCCGCTCCCGCCGCCTGTGATGAGCGCCACGCGCCCCTTAAGTGATGTGTCCATGGTGTTTAGTTCCCTGAGTAAGGTCGTTCGCGGCACATGATACAGGAAATGCTCGTTTGTGGCCCGCACTTGACAGCCCCGTGGCGCGGGGCTATCGTCTCATCCGAACCATTCGCCCTCAATCCGCAACGCAAGGAGCCATCACGCACATGGCGCAGGCAAAGACGAAGACGGCCGCCACTACCGCCCGGCAGTCGCCGCCCGACTACCGGATTATCTACAACTGGGACGGCGCGCCGCTGGATTACAGCGAGATCCCGTTCACGACGGAGAAGTTCCTGGAGAAAGTTTACGCCATCGCGAAGGACACGCAGGTCGGCGCGATGTTCTGGTGCGTGGGCAGCGAGCACGCCGAATGGCCTTCAAAAAAGATAGAGACGCTGTGGACGGAGGACGGCAAAGGTTACGACTCTGTTCGCAGCATGCGCCACGCGGAGGGCGTCAAAAAGCTGTTCGAGGGGGGCAACAACCCATACCAGGCCATGGTCAAGCGCGGCCACGAGCTGGGGATGGCGGTGTATGCCTCCGTCCGCATGAACGACAACCACTTCTACGGCACGAAGCCGGAGGAGTTCAAGCGGCTCAAAAAGGGGTCCAGGCTCCGCCGGGACCACCCAGAGTGGCTATTGAGCGAAATGCAGGTGCCGGAGCAGCGGGCCATCGGGTCATGGAACATGGCGATCGCAGAGGTACGCGAACACCGGCTGGAGTACATCACAGAGGCCTGCATGCAGGCCGACTGGGACGGCGTGGAGCTCGACTGGCAGCGCCACGCATTCCACGTGCCGGAGAACGACGGGTACCGCCTGCGGTACACTCTCACGGACCTCCAGCGCGCGGTGCGCCGGATGACCGACAAGATCGCGCAGAAGCGCGGGAAGCCATTCTACGTCGCCGCCCGCGTCTCAGCCACGCTGGAGAGCTGCCGGCGCATCGGGTACGACATCGAGGCGTGGGCGAAGGAGGGGCTCTGCGACATCATCATCCCCGCCGGCTGCTCCGGGACGGACCCGGACGTGGAAGTGGAAAAGTTCAAGAAGCTCGTCGAGGGCACCGGCATCAAGGTCTACGCCGGCCTGGACTCCCTGGGCAGGCAGGACGCGAAACGCCTTATCTCCGGCGCGGCGTGGAAGGACGGCTGGGTGCGGGCGGTCGCTGCGGGCGACTGGGACCGCGGCGTGGACGGCATGTACGTGTTCAACTGGCACGGCAATGAGAAGGGCTGGCGGAGCCTGCTGACGACGATCGGCTCCCCCGACACGCTCAAGGGCAAGGACAAGGTGTACGCGGCAATCCACCGCGGGCCGATTGCGCAGGACGAGCCAAAGCGCAACGCGGTGAACGACCGTATTTACGGGGAGACGGCGGTGGCGCTGTACCAGACGTTCGCGGGAGAAGGCCCGCGCTTCCAAGTGCGCGTGCACGACGACGTGGCAGCGGAGTCGAAGGCCGGCAAGCTAAAGTCCACCGAGCTGCACATCGAAATCGAGCACTTCTCCAGTAACGGCGACAAGGTGGACGTGTGGCTGGACGGCAAAAAGATAGGCGAGCCGAAGGTCCGGGACGTCGCCGCTGAGGACGCCGGAAATCCATCGGACGTCTCCGAGAACAAGTGGCTGGTGTGGTCACTGACGCCGGAGCAGGCGTCGAAGGGCACGCACGTCATCAAGGCCGTGTACGCCGGCCGCGACCCCAGGATGAAGAAGCCCATGGTCATCAGCCACGTGGAGATCATGGTGTTTTACAAGTAGTCATAAGGCACCCCGAGCTTCCGTGAGCCGACTCCCGAAGGCCGAAGAATGTGTAGTGGACATCAGGAAGATCACGCGCTATCTCCTGTTACCGGACCACGAGGTTTGAGGTTCCAAAGCTGACTTCTTTGGTCGCTTCGGATTCAAGCCAGAGCACCCCGAAGTGCTTCGAGCAGCGCTGAGAAATCACGGGCGCCTCAACACCGTAAGACGCACGGTGCCTTCCCAACACGGTATGATCTATTTGGTGGAAGGGTTTCTGGAAACGCCGGATGGGCGCTCGCCATTTATCAGAAGTGTATGGATGATTAATTCTGGAACCACAGTGCCGCGTTTGATATCCGCATATCCCTTACAGGAGGGTAAGCGTGAAACTTCAGGAGCATGAAAGAGCGGTCCTGACCGAGGATATCCCCGGCGAGGGACTGAAGGCCGGCGATCTGGGTACGATAATTCACGTCCATGGCGATGGCATTGCCTATGTGCTTGAGTTCTTCAGTGTCGAAGGCGATACCGTAGCCATTGCCACGGCAGAAGCATCCCAGGTACGGCCTGTCGAGCGGGACGAGATCAACCACATCCGCAAAATGGAATCGGCCGCATAACCCGAAACAGGAATCGATTCGCCATGGTCACCAAACCCAAGCTGCGCGTCGCAATCATAGGCGGGGGCCGCATCGGCGGGCTGCTTGAAGACGAGACGCCTCCCAACCGCTTCCGCAAGCCGCATGGTCACTTCGCCGCGTACCAGACGGTGCCGGACGTGCAGGTCGTCGCCGTCGCGCAGCGCAGCCCCGAGCGCGCGGAGATGTTCAAGAAGCGCTGGGGCATCTCCAACGTGTACACGGACTACCGGCAGATGATCGAAAAAGAGAGGCCGGACATCGTCAGCGTGACCACGCAGGCAATCTACAAGGCGGAGATCATAGTCCACGCGGCGGAGCACGGCGTGAAGGGCATCTTCGCCGAGAAGGCGCTGTGCTGCTCCCTGGAAGAGGCGGACCGCATCTACGCCGCCCTTAAGAAGAACAAGGTCGCCTTTAACTACGGCGCGGAGAGGCGACAGCACGACGGCTACCAGCGCCTCCGCGAGGCCATCGCCAAGGGCGACATCGGCGAGCCGAAGTACGCCTTCTGCTTCTGGCTGTCGGACCTGATGAAGCACCACTCGCACTCACTCGACACGATATCGTTCCTGCTCGGCGACCCCAAACCGGTCTGGTGCGAGGGCAAGCTCATCCTCAAGGGAGACGCGCTGGACCCCGGCAACCGCATGGGCCCGCGCGAGGGGGCAGGCATGACGCAGCGCCCGCTACCCATGCCGACGCTCGACACGAAGAGCCGCAAGTTCATCGCGCCCGAGGGCATGCCGTTCGCCGACCCGTACCTGGACTTCTCTCGCATTGGCTACGACAACGGCACGGAGGCGTTCATATTCCCGCTCAGCCGCGCGACGGATTTCGAAGTGCACGGCACCGAGGGGCGCGCCTTCTCGTGGGACGACGGGCAGGACATCCGCGTCCGGAGCGTGAGCAAGAAGAAGGGCGGCGGCGACGTCGTGGAAAAAACGATACGCCCGAGCGGCCTCAGCCCAACCGTCAACACGATCAAGGACCTGGTGAGGGAGCTGCAGACGGGCGAGCGCACCAAGGGCAACATAGACGTAACGATGCAGGGGCTGGAAGCGGAGTTCGGCCTTGCTTACTCCCACATTGAAGGCAACAAGCGCATCCCTCTGCCTGTCAAGGACAGAAGCCTTTACATCCCGAACCATTAAGGATTTGTCTGCAGACCACCCAGATTTTCTTGGCAACCGGACTGCTGGGGTAAAATATCGGTAGAGGCGTCTGTGAGGTACGTGAAATGACGACAACCGATATTGCGAAGACGGTGCACGAAAAACGGGAGGAGATCCTCAGGATCGCCGCGAAGCACGGCGCATACAATGTGCGCATATTCGGTTCGGTGGCGCGCGGCGACGCAGGCCCTGACAGCGATGTGGATTTCCTGATTGACTACGGCCCGAACACCAGCCCGTGGTTTCCGGGCGGCCTGATTGCAGACTTGCAGGATCTTTTGGGCAGGAATGTGGACGTGGTCACGGAGAAGGGCCTTCACAGGCTGGTCAAAGACCGCGTGCTGGCAGAAGCCGTTCCCCTGTGAAGGGCCACGACGACCCGCTCTACCTTGACCATATCCTCGAATGCATAAGCCGAGTCGAGGAGGATATGGCCGTCGGCCATGCGGAATTCAGTGCCTCACGCCTTCGCCAGGACGCCGTCCTCCGCAATCTCCAGATAATGGCGGAGTCCACCCAGCGGCTATCCGACGAGATCAAGGCAACCCAGCCCAAGATTCCATGGCGACAAATCGCCGGGCTGAGAAACCGCCTCACACACGGTTACATGGAATTGGACCTAGAGCTAATAGCGCGAATCTCGGAGAACCACTTGCCCTCCCTCAAGGCGGCAGTTATGGAGATGATAAATCGTTCAGGCCGGTAACCCTCGGATGTCGCCGGTTGGACCCAATTCACTTCCCCGCCCTGAAGCTGTAGAGATGCGAGTCCTTCATGTTGAACACCAGCCGGATGGTCCTCCCTGCCAGGTCGTTCAGGCTGCGCTCGCCCGGCCATTTGACTACCGCTGAGTCAGTCGTGATGCGGCACGGCGCGTTGCCGTCGAACTTCGCCTTATTGTCGCCGGAAAACTCCGGCAAGGGCGTATTGCCGGCATCCCATACCTCCACAAGCATGTCGCCGCCGCCCTCCAGCGGGTAGCCGACCAGAGACCTCGTCGTGGAGGCGTTTAGCATCAGGTCGCCGCCGGGCCATACCATCGGCGTCGTGACGACTCTTCCCTGCTTGAATCCCGCAGTGAGAGATGCAAACCGGTCAACCGTGATCTGCGCCATTCCGATGGCAGCATACTGGACGGGGCTTGGCGATTTCGAGTGGTTGTGTGCGCCGCTCCGTCCGCCGAAGTAAATCCTCAACTGGCTACCGGCATGGACCGGCGCGGCAGACGACGGAGACGACCACAAGCGGTTCCACGGGTATTCCTGGCCGATGAACGTTTCGCGCTGCACCGGCCTGCGCCATGTCTCGAAGTCCCGGCTCCACGCGAGCACGATGTCCACGACGTCCGTGTAAGTGTTATACCGCTCAAGCAGCCCCACATACAAATCACTGTACTTGAACGCGACCATCCCATAGAATTCCGTGTCCGGGGGATCGAGCAAGTCTGGACGGACGAGCACCCTGGACCATGACCAGTTGCGAAAGTCCTCGCTTTCGACCATCGCCGCAACACGCGCCCTATACAGATCATAGGTGTCGCCCGGCTTTATCAGCACGACGTACTTGCCGTTCACCTTTTCCCCCACCAGGTGCTTGCGGTCTCCTATTGAGCCGAGGAGAGGCCCAGGCAGGTACTCCCACCGGAAGCCGTCCCTGCTCACTACGCCGAACATCCCCCCTTTGCCGTTCATAAACCGGCGCGCATGGAATATCGCCTTGAAAGGCGCCTCTTTATCGTCCGGGTCATACATAACCGACGGAGTCTGCGTATGCTCAAGAACGATGTTGTTGTGTTTGCTTCCCTCGAACTCCACCGCCCCGACAGTTGGGCGAGTCCATCGTAGCCCATCCTTGCTTTCTGCCACGCAGAGAGCCCGGACCGGCACCGACCTCTCCACGAGGTAGTACATCAAGTAGCGGCCGTCCACTTTAAGGACGGTGCCGTTCATGAGGACCTCAGTGCCCTCCCACGGCATCTCGGGGCGCAGGACCGGCTCCGGGAATACCTCGGGCTTGTGCCACTGGCGGGTGATACGCAGCGTGTCCTCGATCCACAAGTCGTCAAGGAACAACTGGTTCTTTGTCAGGTCCACCCCGGGGTGCGTTCGAGACATCAGTTCCCTCTGATTGAAAACTAAGCCCTAGCGCCGCTGCTTCTGAAGCTGAAAAGGTGGGAGTCTCGCATGTAGAAGACCAGGCGGATGCGACGGCCTGCCAGGTCATTCAGGCTCCGACCGCCGGCAGTGGGGCAACGACCAGCGCCAGCAGGACGATGGCCGAGGCCTCCATCGCGTTCACCTTTAGCATTTGCGCGGTGGTGACCCCTCGGGTGCGGAGCAGGGACGCGCCGGCCTTGCGGCTGGTGTTCAGGAACGAGACCAGCACAGCAAGGGTGTACAGGGTGCACACCAGCATCATTGCCGTCACGAGCAGCAGTGGGATGGAGCTCAGTATGCTCCGCCGCTCGACTCCATCCACAAGGCCCTCCACCTGGCCTGTGGAGACCTGGGATTCAGGAAGCGCTCGCCTGACCTCCCGCTGGAACGCCGCGGTCTTTCGCTTAACCTCAGCCATAGGGGTGCCTTTGAGACGGTCCAGGTCTATCTGCACGGACCACACGGGGTCGACCTGGGGCAAAATTCCGGGATAGGCGGCAGTGATGACGTTTACAGCGTCCGGGAGCGCCAGGTAGACCGGCAAGGGCGGCTCGGTTGGGTCAATGGACACGCCGACAGGGGCGGACTCGCTTATTGACGACGGCCCAATCAGCACGCTGAAGCTGCTCCAGAATGCGTCAGATGGGTCCCGCGCCTCGAAGACGCCCACCACTTCGGCCACGATCACCCTTGCCGCTCCGACGGAAGGCGCGAACGTGATGCGGTCCCCCAGCGCGAGCCCGAACTCCGCGGCGGTGGCTGCCGGTATGGCGGCCTGAACTAACGGCCCGCTGCCGGACTCCACGATGCCGCCGGCAGGCATGCCCCCGGCGACAAAGCGCGCCCTCACCTCCAACCCGGAGACATAGCCCAGGTAACCTCGAGACACCAGTGGAGAATTCGCCGAGCGGTCAGGCAATGGCCGATTGGGGTATCCGGCGAGCAGGGTATCGCTACGAAAGAAGAGTGCGCGGTCGAGGGCGATTTCACCGAGGTTTTGCTCAGTCGCCCGGCCTACCAGGTCCTCGTGGTATGCAAGGGAGTCCTCGGAGAGGTCCATATCGGCGGCCAGGATGCGGTAGTCCAGAGAGCCGCCTGCGAGGCGGTCGACGGCAACGTTGAACGAGAGCTGTTTCAGCGCTGAGAGAAAGACAGGCGCGGCAGTGCCGAGCGCCGTGGCGAAGGCAATTCCGGCAAAGACGCTGGCCACCAGCTTCCAGTCCGCCTGGAAGCGCCTCAAGACCAGCCTGGGGAGTGCGAGTGGCGGCATGCGCGGCTACGCCCCTGAGTGCATCTACCTTTCCGGACACCCGTACCTTATCCCAGCCCACCCTCACACGCAACCGCAATGCGTTCCCGGACCTCCTCGCCTATTCCCAATTCGTAATTCGTAACTCGTAATTTTTTTCCCCACTCCTCCTTGACCCACCCCCGCTCCACCCCGTACCCTGTCACTGGCTGCCCGGCTGCTTCACAGCCCCAGCCCCCAGACCCTAGCCCCCTCCGAAGGAGCCCACATGCCGTACTACACCACCCGCCCGGTCATCATGGGACGGAAAGCCGTTGTGACTTCCGGCCACTACCTGGCTACCGCCGCCGGATTTCGCATCACGGAGCAGGGCGGCAACGCCTTCGACGCCGCTGCTGCAATGGGCATCTGCCTCAATTTGCTTGAGCCCACCAGCAACGGCATTGGCGGCGAGGTGCCCACACTGGTGTACTCCGCGAAGGAAAAGAAGACTTACGCGGTGAGCGGCATGGGCTGGAACGCGAAGGCCTTCACCATCGAATGGTGCCAGAAGAACGGCATCGACCTGATTCCGGGTGACGGCTTCCTCCCCGCCTGCGTCCCCGCCGTTGTCGGCACCTGGGCGCTCATCCTGGCGCGCTTCGGCACGATGGGCATGTCGCAGGTGCTCGCGCCGGCGCTGGACCTCGCCGAGAACGGCTTCGCGATGGACAGGAAGCTGAGCGGAGCGTTAAAGGGCGCGGAGAAGAAGTTCACCCAGCTCTATCCCACAACCGGACAGCTTTACCTGAAGAAGGGCAAGGCGCCCGAGGTCGGCACGATGTTCCGCAATCCCGGCTTCGCATACACGCTCAAAGCGATGTGCAAGGCCGAGGACGGCGCGAAGCACAAGGGCCGCGTCGCGGGCATAGAGGCAGCCCGCGACGCCTTCTACAAGGGCGAGATCGCCGACAAGATGCTTGCCTGGGCCACAACTAACCCCGTAGAGGACGCGAGCGGGAAGGCCCACACTGCCCTGCTCTCCTCCGAGGATCTGGCCGGTTGGCAGGCCGGGCTGGAGTCGCCCTCGACTCTCAGTTACAAGGGGCTCGACGTCCACAAATGCCCGCCGTGGACCCAGGGTCCCGTGTTCCTTCAGCAGCTCGGAATCCTCGAAGGCTACGGCCTCAAGGCGATGGGCCACAACTCGGCAGAGTACCTGCACACTCTCATCGAGTCCGCCAAGCTCGCTTTCGCCGACCGCGAAGCCTATTACGGCGACCCGCAGTTCGATAACGTTCCCATGGACCGGCTGCTCTCGAAGGACTACGCAGCGAAGCGCCGGGAGCTTATCGGCGCGAAAGCGTCCATGGACACGCGCCCCGGCGACGTGGGCCGCGGCATCCCGGACTACACGCTGCGCGCAGTCGCCGACGACAACCGGATGGCGCTGAAGGTCGCCGCGCGGGCCACGAAGGACCTGGGCATCGGCCACGCCCACACCGGCGACACGACGCACCTGGACGCCGTGGACGCGGCCGGCAACATGGTTGCCGCCACGCCCAGCGGCGGGTGGATCGGCACCTCGCCGGTCATTCCGGCGCTCGGCTTCCCTCTCGGGACCAGGGGCCAGATGTTCTACCTGAACCCCAACCGGCCGAACGCGCTCGCGCCTCACAAGCGCCCGCGCGCCACGCTCACGCCCAGCATGGTCACGAGGAACGGCGAGCCCTACATGGCCTTCGGCACGCCGGGCGGAGACAGCCAGGACCAGTGGACTCTCCAGTTCTTCCTGAACTACGCGGAGTTCGGCATGGACATTCAGGAGGCGATGGACGCGCCCACCCTCCACTCCACGCACTTCCCGTCGTCGTTCTACCCGCGCGCCGCCTACCCTGGCCGCGTCGTCTCGGAGGACACCATCCCGGAGAGCGTCCGCGAGGAGCTCAAGAAGCGCGGCCACACCATCGAGCTGACGGAGTTCGGCGCAAACGGCAAGGTCATGGGCATTCGTTTCAACAAGGAGACCGGCGTCATCTCCGGCGGCTGCGCCCCCAAAGGCAACATCGGCTACGCGCTGGGGTGGTAATGGCAGGATGAATCTGCAATCATAGGTAAGAGCGATCATTAGCAACCAGTGAGCCTCATGCGCCCGCGCGCTTGAGCGGAAGCCAGGGAAAGCAGGCCGTTGGGATCCAAGCCAACCCACCCTACGTCGACCGCCGAAGCCGGAGATCCCCAGCCGGCGGGCTGGCGTCGCGCCCTTGGCGGACTGCGCGTCCCTACCTCGGGAATGGACGCTCTCAGCTACGTGGACTTCCGGTGGGTGTGGACCGGCGCGTTCGTCGCCTTCCTTGCGATGAACATGCAGTGGGTCGCCCGGGGCTGGCTGGTCCTTCACCTCTCGGACAACTCCCCGCTCGCCCTCGCGATGGTCATGGCATCGTTCGCCCTCCCGATGACGGTCATCTCCATCGTCGGCGGCGCGCTTTCCGACCGCATACCCCGCAAGTACCTGCTCGTCTACGTGCAGGTCGTGAACGCCGTCGTGACGCTCGGCGTGGCCGTCCTGGACATGACCGGGGCCATCCAGTACTGGCACATCCTCGTGAGCGGACTCATGAACGGCACGCTGATGGCGTTCAACATGCCGAGCCGCCAGGCGATAATCTCGGACATATTGCCGGATGGCAAGCTCATGAGCGGCATCGCGCTTGTCAGTTCAGGGATGAACGCCACGCGCATCGTTGGACCTGCGCTGGCGGGCTTCCTGATCCTGATCATAGGCACCCACGGCGTCTTCGTCCTGATCGCGCTGGCCTACCTGGTCTCCGGGCTTTCGATGGCAAAGCTCAAAACGGGCGACCACTACAAGCCGCGCTCCGGCAAGAGTATGAAAGGCGACATTCTCGCCGGCCTTTCTTACGCCGCGAAGGAGCCGACCCTGCTTAGCCTGCTCGTGATGGCTTTCATTCCTGTGCTCTTCGGCATGTCTTACAATGCGCTGCTGCCTGCGTGGGCAAAGGAGGCGCTGAACATCGAGCCGGACGGGCTGGGGTTGCTGTTCATGGTGATGGGGATAGGGGCGCTCGCAGGCAGCCTGGCGCTGGCGAATATGGGTGGGTTCCGTCGCTGCGGCGCCGTGTTGCTGGCGTCCTGCGTGGCCTGGGGAGTCGCGCTCGCCCTCTTCTCCCAGAGCACGTCATTCATCATCGCCTTGCCTTTGCTGCTGGTGATCGGCTTCATGAGCTCCGTGTACATGGCGCTCAACTCCACTCTCATCCAGCTTTACGCCGCGCCGGAGATGCGCGGCCGCGTCACCAGCATATCGATGATGTCGTTCGGCGCGCTGCCGCTGAGCGCCGTGCCTTTCGGCGCGCTTGCCGAAGGCATAGGCACACCCAACGCCCTCACCCTGAGTGGTATCCTCCTCCTCTGCTTCACAATCGCGTTTGCGCTGCTGCGGCCCGCCTTCCGCAGAATCGCCTGAAAAACAAAACGGCCTCGATAGTTCGGGGCCATTGAAATGCCTTGATTAGCGTCGCAGATTGTCAGGCGGTCGTCTCATCGCCGCACTCCAGCTCGCCACGCCCTTCCACGTCGAGTATCTTGGAGAAGGCCTCGATAATCGCGGATGCGTCATCATCGCTGATGTGGCGCGAGAAGTGCTGCTGGATGCCGCTGATATGGCCGGGAGAGGCTTTCGAATAGACCTCCTTGCCCTTCTCAGTCAGTGTGGCCCAGGTTCCTCGCCGGTCCTCGGCACAGGGCGCGCGCAAGACCAGCCCGGCCTCCTCCATGCGGTCGAAGAGCCTCGTAAGGCCGCTCCGGCTTAGAAGGATGCTCTCCGCCAGCGTCTGCATCCGCAGCCTGCTCTCCGGAGCAGCCCGCAGGTGGCCCAGAATCTCGTACCAGGTCAGCGGCAGCCCCTGGTCGCGGTCCATCTCTTCTTCGAGAGTCCGCACCACGCGGGAATGCGTCTGGAGCAGCGTTTTCCACGCCTCCAGCTTCGTATCGGTCGCTATCCTCTCCACCGTTGCCATAGGGAAATACTACCACAATATAGTTGCACCGACAAATAACATCTTGCTGTCAAGGGGCAGTGAATCTGTCAGTGTTTAGGGTGCAGTGATTTTGTCAGTACGGTTCGTCTCCATGGGTGGTCTGCAGCCGGCTTATGGGCGGTGGACTTAGCCGGATAGGGACTGAGTCCTCTCGCCCGAGGTTTCGGTTGAATTCCGGTGGGAGACTCCTGCGCTTCGGGTTTTGGCTGCTCACCGAGTGAAGATTGGGGATGAGAAAGGTC
>Ga0194132_10008028_pt1 | contig 15328 bp, 19 predicted proteins | sample TA2KigOf80mmetaG_FD_148612 | JGI IMG/M metagenome (GOLD analysis project Ga0194132, IMG submission 148612) | Freshwater microbial communities from Lake Tanganyika, Tanzania - TA2015054 Kigoma Offshore 80m | ecosystem: Environmental > Aquatic > Freshwater > Lake | place: Tanzania: Lake...
TAAAACCAGCTGGTCCGAATCGAAGGATTGGCATTTCTGTGAGAGGCAGGATTTGTACGTCTTGTTGGCTCAATGTTTTTTTCAGAGGAGCAAGGAATCGGTCTTTGATGGATCCGTGGAGATATGTCAGCCGTGCGTCCATGGTTCGGCCCAAGAAGAGAGTTGAAAGCTGCTGTACGAACATTGTGGACGAAAGGCGGCTCAGCTCATTGCCGGTCAACCATCGAATGAGCGGGTTCCAGATAGACTGTCGAGCCGTCTGGCTCTGGCCAATTGACCTCAGCCATTCGTCGGCAAGGTGACTGTCTAGGTCAGCCGGGAGCGCCTGTGCTTCCTCCCAGATTTGTTCCAGATGCGAGAATAGGGTCCAGCGGTCTTGCCAAGCCAGCCCATGAAAGCTAAAGAGGCTGGTCATCCACTGGAGTGCCCCCGGAAGGTGAGTAGACTGATAGGCGGTGATCCGTCCATCCGAGAGTCGAAATTCGAGCGGGACCGTCCGGTCCAGTTGAGACGAGGTGGTGTGCTCGATCGAGCGGAGCAGGCGCCAGGCCGCCTGATGGCGTCCGAACAGAAGGGGGGCTGTGTCGGTTGCGTTCAGCCCATAGCCGTCTTGCCAATCAGGATGATCCAGGAGGGTGACTCGATACCCCAGTCGATCAAGGAAATGCGCCACCGCGAGTCCGGTTAAGCCGGCGCCCAAGATAAGAACGGTCTGTTCAGTCGGAGTGGCCACGGGGGCTAGGCACGAAACCAAATGCGTATGGCAATGGCCAGCCGATGGCTGGTGGAGAGACTGATGCGAGGCCCAAACACCTGATAACCGGACTGTTCAATCTTATCCAAGATTCTGCTGTAGATGCCGCGCATGATTTCCGCGACGATGAGGGTGCGGCGCTCAGACGAAGGCATTGATGCGAGGGCAGCACGCGCTTTCTCGTAATATTGCCGCGCACGGGCCGCCTCCTGCTGCATGAGCGTCTTGAATTCCTGGGAATAATTCTTTTGCAGCAGTGCTTTCTCAGAGTAGTTATGGCTCTGCAAATCGTCGAGCGGAAGGTACACGCGATTGTCGGATGCATCGGCGTTGATGTCGCGCAAGATATTGGTCAATTGAAATGCCATGCCCAGCGACACGGCATAGTCCTGTGCGCGGGCCGATGTGGTGCCGAAGATGTGCAGGCAAATCAGGCCTACGACCGATGCGACTCGATAACAATACAGCGACAATTCGTCGAACGTGGCGTATCGGCTATTAGAAAGATCCATCTCCACACCCCTAATGAGCTCTTCGAAATAGACCTTGGGAATAGAAAGGGTCTTGACGTGATGCGCGAGGCTCACGGTGATCGGAAGAGTCGGGGTGCCACCATACACGGCGTCCAGTTCCTGTCTCCACCGCCGTAACTCGTCTTTAGGATTGCTGCCGGGCGGCGGTTCGTCGACCGCGCTATCTACTGCCTTGCAGAAAGCATAGACGGTATACATCGCTTGGCGCTTGGCTCTGGACAGGAAGAGGAATGAGTAGTAGAAGTTGCTGCCACTCTGCTTCGTGTAGGCCATGCAGTAGGCTTGGGCGTCGGCGGTGGTCATGATGGCCAGAGTCGGCCTCGCAGTTCGGTAAGCCGCGTCTCACGCAAGCTCGTGGTGATCGCATGGGCTTCGTGCAGGTCTTGGACTATGTGGGTGTTAGTGACGGCCAGCACCGTCATTCCAGCTGCCTTGGCGGCACGAATGCCAGGCAGCGAATCCTCGATGGCCAAACAAGACTGAGCTGTCAGTGTCGAGTGGCCCGATTGCCGGTTCAATCCGGCAAGAGCGTGCAAAAATGGCTCAGGGTCCGGCTTACTCTTGGCCACATCTTCCGCGCTTGTGATATGGCAGAATGCTTTTCGGAGACCGGCTTGTTCCAGAATAAGTTCGATTTCCTGGCGAAGGGCGCCGGAGGCAATCGCGATCGGATAGGTCTCTGCGGCCTCCTCCACGAATTCTCTGACACCGGGGAAAATAACGAGGCGGTCTTGAATTGCAGCCAAGTAGGCTGTGGCCTTTGCGCGCATCAGTTCCTGCACGATCGGTTCGGTGATCGGGCGCTGGTTGACTCGAAGCGCTTCCAGGATGCAGCCGCGGTCATCGAAGCCTAAGTAGGTGGCGTAGTAATCCGGTTCGGTCAGTGTAATATCGATACCGACCAGCGTTCGCCGCAGGCCTTCGAAGTGTACTGGTTCGGTATCGGCGATGACTCCATCAAAATCGAAAATCACGGCGCGCATGGATGCAGCGATCTCTCCTCACTTGAGTTCAAGATGCGGGTGCAAGTTGGAGTGGCAGTATAGCACAGAGGGCGGCGGCACATCGCATGTGCCGCCGCCCTTAACTCGCCGCCCAGAATGGTGAAGGCCGTTCCAGCTGGAATGGCCGGTCCTGCAGTTGTGCCGGAGGCATTCTATTTGAGTGCCATCTTCTCACGTGGGGCGGCTGGGTTTGGTAACATGGTGACGCGTTGGTCTTCACCGAACAGCGGCGCCAGTGATGTAGAGGGCGGCGTGGCGATCTTGGCTGGGCAACAGCTGCAGGTGCGGTAGGGCTTGGAGTGAAGCTGTCGGCACGCTCGATGATGGTTCAGGAGCTGGTGCAATGGGAGTGGCTGCTATAGGCGCAGGTTGATTAGGTGGTGGGTTTGGTGTCGGTGGTCTGGCCTGATTTGGTCTTGAGCCCACCACTGGCGGTGTGGCTCCGATGATTCGCCGAGGAGCGGTACCACGAGATCTGTGAACATCTCTGGTTCCATTGCCCATAGGCTCCTCCCCAGATCAACTTCAATAAGAGAATTCAGATGAGGTAATGGCCACCTAATTTCTTGGGGGCTTTATCGGTGCCGAAGACTGGATATTCGCTGTTTGCTCCAGTTCTTCTTCCGTAAATTCCAAATCCGGTTCCGGCTGGCGGGCAAAGAGAAGATTCCAGGTCAGAGGGTTGCCGGCAAGCGACGGGTCTTCAACGGTAGCGGACATCAGGCATCTCCCTGTCATAGCCTGTTTCCAATCATCAGAATCCCGGAAAATACTTATCGCCAACCAGAAAGGGTTTCAATTTGATGGGGCATTTTGACGAAACGGAGCGTGACATCTCGATAAAACCAGCGTTCAGCACGATTGCACATGGGAGCAGGCCGGCACTTAATGTTCGCGGCTACCTGATCGATAGGCGGTCAGACTCTTGCAACCGAGCTATTGAAAGAAATATCCCTCTCTTGAATCTTTCACGATCCGGCAGGCACAATTAAGTCCGCGCGGATGCTGCATGAAGTCCTATCGAGAAGAACTGTGGTTCGAGACCGAAGCCAGGCGGGCATATCTCAATATCACGCCGCAGACTGATACTATCGTCCGGAAGAGCGGCGTGTGCGAGGGGTTGGTGCTGGTCAATGCGATGTATGTTGCCGCCAGCGTGTATATCAACGATGATGAGCTAGGACTGCTGCGCGATTACGATGACTTCCTCGAACGTCTTGCCCCGCATGAGGCCAGGTACTGGTACAACGCGACGGGTGAGGATAACGGGAACGCGCATGTGAAACGGCAAGTGATGAGCCGTGAAGTCGTCGTCGCGATCACCGGCGACAAGCTGGATTTCGGTTCATGGGAACAGATTTTCTACGACGAATTCGATGGAAGCCGCCGCAAGCGCGTGTTGGTGAAAGTCATCGGAGAATAAGTGTGGCACATTGCGGATGCTCAGCAGCAGTAACCATTCCTGTGCTTGCGTGAGCGAAGGAAATTTGTCAACATGGATTCGCTCGAGGCAGTTAAACCAGTTGAGTTAGGCCGATTGGGTTTGTTGAACGATAGGGAGCATAATGGTAGCCTGGTCTCGTCCTGATCCCCTCACGCGTGATCTCATCCATCTTATCAACGCTCGTCGTCACAATCATGGTGACACCGACGATGCCATTGATACGCTTCAGGCCTTTCTAGAACAGGGACGGGAGCATGATTTGTTGACGGTGCTTGCCGCGCTTGATGAGGAAATGGCGGAGTGGCTGTTCGATCTTGTCGCCGAAGCCAGCTGTACGTTGCTCATGGGCAGCTCGAATGATGACAAACCGTCCTATGCGGTGATGGGAGCGCTCGCGCTTCCATTACAAGCGAATCTCACGGCTCCGCTCAAATTGAAAATTGACCCGATTGCGACGGCGGATTTGTTGCATCTCCACCTGCAGTTGCCAGAAGGAACCGTTGTGCGTGTGGAGCCTCGTCTGCTCACGGATGCTACGTTGGAAATACTCACGCTGCAGGCCCTTCACGATCACATTGCCACGGTCGCTGATTCCCGCCGCGCGCAGGTGGTGGCGGCACGAGTCTTGCCGCCGGTTGAAAATACCGCATTTCTTTTGTTCGAATTGATCGGCGCGTCGGATCCCGGTTTGCCCGATGCGTGGGAAGACCACCATCGCCGTGTCATGCTGGAAGGGTTGATGGAGCAGTGCCCCGAGCTGGCGCTTGCTCCGCATATGATCGAAGCACCGGTCTATGCCGCCTATGCGATGTTCGATGCGCAGAATGCGGTACGGTTGCATCACTTGGCGGATGAGACTGCTGCTGTCTGGAGAGAGCTGGATCCGCTCGTTCGAGCCCGCACAGTCGTCCACCTGCACACACAATGCGGCAATGGAGTGTACATGCCCGTATGGACCGATCTGTTTGATCCTGAATTACCGGACGAACATGGGCCGGCTTGGACTTCTCCCGACGTTTGGGTGTTCACGGCCGATCTCCCGATCGAATGGCCAGGTGAGATGTTGACCAACCGCTTGCTGGCCGAAGGATGTACCAGATTCGAGAATCATATCGTCGAAACATCCGAGAATTAATCTCCGTGAATTAATCTCCGAGACCATGTCTCTGCAGATGACCGGATAGGCGCATGCGCCTATCCGGAGCCTGTTGCACAAAACATGCGACTCAGTGATTTTCATGCCACTTTGTTTTATTCTCGGCGGTGATGAAAAAGTTACGAGAACAAGGGTCATCCGGGAAATCGCTCGCGGCCCTGACATTAGCCGTTGAGTTGGGGCTCGTCTGAAGTGTCGTATGGACGCATTTGCCATCTTGGGAAGAGTTGCAATCGGCACAAGCGCGTGATCTGATTGCACCAACGGTGCCGGAATTTGGTCTGACGATTCCTGGAGTTTCACCACGTGCCCCCGATGCTTCAAGTCGGTCGGGAAAAGAAGGAAAATGAACAGTATCGAAGGCGGCTGGTGGAGATCTCATGTCCCGAACGGTGTGTGCCAGACAAGTAGCCGAGGTGAAATGCGCTGCTGAGCTGCAGGAAGTCTGTCCCGACGCATTGACACAGGAGGAACGGTACAATTGTCTGGAGTGGCGAGTGAACAAATTGACTGCCCCATGCCAAGCCCTTGTGCATAAACGGATGGTGTGATGGAAGGAACTTGAGGGATACAAGATTGCTTGCCCTGAGAATGTGAAACGAGTTTGCCAAGGAGTCGATGCAAAAGATGGGAACCTTCTCGCCTGCTTGTAAACGTGCTAACAGGATTTGTCGCTTAGGTATTATCAAAGTCTTCTCAAATGCCAGATTGAGCTACGCAATTAGCCTGCCTCATGCGGCCAGTTTTTCAAAGCAACTGCGAAGTTCTTCGGCGAATTCGCTGGCTCGCCGATATCGATGCACCAGGTTTTTTGCAGCGCACAATCCCAAGATGGTTTGCGCGGCGGGAGCCAGGTCGGGGCGGAGTGTGGAAAACCGGAGGGGCGGCGTATGGGTGACGGCATGCAGCAACGCGGACACATTATCTACTCTGAAGGATGGATGGCCCGTCAACAGTTCGAACATGACGACGCTGAGCGAATAAATATCAGAACGTCTATCCATTTTTCCTCACGCGATCTGTTCCGGCGACATGTAGGTGGGCGTACCCATCACCATCTCTGACTTGATCCGCGACAAAGATGCCAGTGTGGCGATGTTAGAGTCCATGATCTTTACGACCTAATTGTTCGTCAGTATGATTTTAGCCGGCTTGATATCACGATGCGCCACGCTTGCTGGTGGACATAGTCCAACGCATCAGCGACGGTCGCGACGACGGGAAGCAGAGACGATGGGCGAGCCCATGCATGCAGGGTTGTCCCTTGCAGTATCTCCATCTCGATATATCCGAGATCGTCTTCTTCTCCGGCATCATAAATGGTGACGATATTGGGATGGGAAAGCCGGCCGGTCAATTCAGCGTCGCGAAAAAATCCGGTTCGTATTTCCTGTAGTTTGTCCGTGTCGTCGATTTCATGGAGTCGCATCGTCTTAATGGTGACAAATCGTTGAATCGTGGGATCCTTCTCTAAGTACACCACGCCCATCGCTCACCGCCCCAATTCCTTGAGCACGCGGTATCAGCCAAAGTACTCGGCTAGTCTGCTTTGGCTTTTGGAGCAGTGGTATCGATGCCTGTGTCACCACTACGGGAATACGCCTTCGTCTCGTGTGAATCTTCGCCGCCTGTAGCTGAGTCGGCGTGGCCGATGTTTGGTGCAGGGCTCGAAAAAAAAGCGCTCAAGCGAGTCTCGATTCAAGAGCCACACAACCGTTGTCCATAGGGCCATCAAGATGAACGCAGCGGTGTAGACGATGGCGTAAGACTGTAATCTGATATGATCGATGAGGAAAAGTTTCACTGCCTAAAGTGTTTTGTCCATTACGATCAAGATGAACAGATCGGTAACTGGAAGAATGAGCCGCTTGATGAATGAGAACCCGCGTCCCGTATCGGGCATTTGCAGGGAGACGCAGATGGAGAAGAGGTAGAGGACGGCCAGCTCGATTGCTTCGATGACTAGACGGACAGTCTATGGCACGTTCAAGCCGAAGATCGTAACGGGGATCGACGCCACTGGCTGTAGTTTGCCCCATAGTGGATCTGCAAAGAGGACCACAAGGACCAGGATGGCATAGTGGAGCGTCCAATGCGATGTCGTTGTCATAGAGGTCTGGCTTGAGGATTGGTGAAAATCTAGCGGATAGGGAACGGGAGTCAATGAATAACTGGAAAGACGCACGAACGGCAGCTATTGCTGTGCCACGGCGGTCTTCATCGTGTCGAGCAGTGAGTCTGGAACGTGGAGCGAACCTTTGCCGATCCCCACTTCGATGTCGGGTTTCGTCAGACCGTGAAAGTCGCTTCCGCCGGTCATCAGCAAGCCCTGTTGCTTGGACAGCGCCAGGTAGTCGCGTGTTTGCCGTGGGGTGTGGGTGCTGTAGTACACCTCCACCCCGTCGAGTCCGTCAGCTTTGAGTCTTCGGACTAGATCCGTCAGGGTGCCCTCCGTGGTCTTGACCCAGGTCGGGTGGGCCAAGACTGCCAAGCCCTTCGCTTCTTTGATCCAAAGGATAGCTTCCGCCGGTGTCGGGAGTTCGCGCGGCACATAGGCCGGCCGACCGTATGCCAGCCATAAGTTGAATGCTTCCTTGACCGAAGAAATAACTCCTTTCTCCATCAAGACTCGCGCGATGTGCGGCCGTCCCACGGAGTCGGTCCCCGCGAGAGCACGGACTTCATCATAGGTGATGTCAATGCCGGCTGTCTGCAAGCGCTCGATGATTTGTGGATTGCGGCGATGCCGGCTTTCCCGGAGGCGCGTCAGCCGGTCATTCAGGCTGGCGTCCTCATAATCGAGGAAGTAGCCGAGCATGTGTAATTCAGAGCCGCCCAGGAGAGAACTGATCTCGACGCCGGGAATGATCTCAATTCCCCTTGCCTTGCCTGCTGCGACGGCTTCTGGGACACCCGTTGTAATGTCATGGTCGGTAATGGCGAGAGTCGTTATACCTACTTTGGCAGCAAGCTCGATGACTTCGGCTGGTGTGCAGCTTCCGTCGGAATGGGTGGTGTGCAGATGTAAATCCACGCGGCTCATGCAGGCACCTCTGAAGAGAGTGCTTTGGATGCTAAGAGTTGTGCGGTATAGACACGGTCAGTCCCATCTGTATTCACATGCGCCCCTTCGTCGTAGTGCAGTACATGGAGGGGTACGGTTAGGCCTAGCAGCTCATTGGAAGACAAACAAAATTCTCGCCGCTTCGGGTGCCGGTGATGAACGTGATTGTCAATGGTGAATGTTTCATAGACTAGGACTCCGCCAGGCTTTAACGCTCCTATGATGGCAGGGAACAGTGGGCGATGAAGATAGAAAAAGACCAGGATCACGTCATAGACGTTCTTCCCGAGGCTTGGTTCATTCGGCGCAGGTTGTTCAAGATCCACGGCCCGTGTGGTGATGGCCGAGGGCGCATCGCCCTGCGCTGATGTGGAGAGGTATGCCAGCGCGCGCTCGTCGTGGTCGACGGCGTCGACCTGAAAACCGTTCGAGGCCAGAAACAGCGAGTGGCGGCCGCGCCCGGCCGCGACGTCGAGGGCCTTGCCCTTGGGCAGCCGGTGCAGCTGCTGCAGAAGAAAATTTGCTGGAGGAGAAGCGGCCTGCCTGACCTTGTGCCCCAATCTTGTTCGGTGGATTGTGATACCGACGGAGCCGGTAACGGAAGTGATCGGTGGATGAAGCTTTCGTATCCAGAGGGTGACCCGTTCGACCGGAAAATCATCGAACAACATGGTCAACAGCCGCTCAGCCATGGCTTCCAGGAGACAGGTTTCTTGGGCTGAGGCGACCTGTACTACACGCGTGACCACGGCGGCATAGTTGATCGTGTGGGATAGGTTGTCCGACAATCCGGCCTGTCCCAGTTCGCAGTGCAATTCAAGGTCGATAGCCATCGGCTGAGGTTTGGCCCGTTCCCCGGGAGTCACTCCGCAATATCCACGGAATTCCAGCCGTTCGATGAAGAGATGATCCAACATGCGGGCATTGTCGAGGATGGGCCTTTAGACTGTCAAGCCAATCGGGCGGTATGATCGTGATGGTCAGGGCCGCGCTTGTCACGAAAAGTAACGCCTCGTATCGAACCAATGTTCGGTATCGTCAATAAGTCGCACAATTCTGTGGTAGTAGTTTCCGGGATCATCCTTCTCGTTGAGGTCTAGTTCCGGTCCGTTGTCAACAGGCTCTCCGTTCATGGCAGCCATCACTTTCACCAGCGGCCGTTTGCTGCCCACCTTGTCGGTCGCCGGCTTGAGGACCACTGCAAATTCTCCGGTAGTGCGTTCCGCCAGCGTATACATTTCGTTGCAACTCCGTTGTCGTTTTATCTGTAACATCAATCAGAAAACCGCAGTAGTGGCTGGCTTTTTCTCAGAGACATCTACGCTGAAGTGGATGGTAGGAGGGACTAAACTGTCGTGCTCCACTTAAGATTTGGACAGGTAGAATAAGTCAGGAGGGATCATGGAAGCGACAATCAAACCGGTCCAGAATGGGCGTGGGCAGAAGCGGCGGTGGCCGGCGGAGCAGAAGCTCGCGGTCTTGCAGGAGTGAAAGAACGGAATCCCCCTGGAGGAGGTCTGCCGGAAGTACAGTGTGAACGCGGCCCAGATGTATCCCTGGAAGCGGAGCCTCGATCAAGAGCTCAAGGAGTCCGGCGAACTGGTACCCAAGAGCCAGGTCCTGGGGCTCCAGAAGCGGGTCGAGGAACTGGAGCGGGTTCTGGGACGAAAGGTGTTGGAAGTGGATCTTTTTAAAAAGTCTACGAGCTCAAGGGGCTCAGATTACCCGAGGGGACAGAAGATGGCTGGTACGGAGCGCAGGCTGTTCGGTCGCGTTTGCGTGCCGGACGTTCAACAAGCCTCGGAGGTGGCTCTACTACCGCCGGCACGAAGGGCAGGTACAGGTGGCCGAACCCAATCGGCGCTGGGCCTTGGATATTATGGCCATCCGGGCCTGGGATGGACAGAAGGGACGCTTGGCGATCATGATCGACTGTGCGGACCGGATGGTGCTGGCCTGGCGTTTTGCCAAGCGGATCACCGCCGACGACCTAGCCGAGATGTTGCGGGAGGCGGTGTTCTGACGGTTCGGCGAGGCGCGAGACCGAGCGCCCAGGGCATCAAGTTCCTGAGCGACAACGGGCCGGAATATACCTCGCATCGGTTCCGGCCATTTGTGAGAGCTATGGAATTGCTCCCCTGCCACACACCCCGACGGAGCCCGGAGTCAAACGGTCTGGCCGAGGCGTTCTTCGGCAGCGTCAAGCGGGATTACGTGTACCAGGCCTGCTTGGAGACCTTCGAGACGGTGGAACGGCAGATCCACGGCTGGATCGACCATTACAACCAACAGGCGCCGCACAGTGCGCTGGGGATGCAGTCACCCGCAGCGTTCTAGGCAGACTGGAGAATCAAAAACACGCAACGACCTGTCCAAAATTAGGTGGGGCAGTACAGAGTAGGTATTGAGGTGGACGGTCAATTCTTCGAACAGCTGCTGCGAAAACTTTTGAGCCACGAGGTTGGTTGTCCCATAGGTCCGGGAAGATGCGTCTGACAGATGCGGTTTCCGGATCCTCCGTGCCTTTTGCTGCCACGGTCGCGGCCATCATGTCCTGTGCGGTCTTGAGATTGGTCATGGAGCTACACTTACTGGGAGACCCGTGATTCGTCAGGAAAATCGCAGTTCTACACGACGATCGATCTGGCAAAGATGGATATTGCCGCAGGTCGATGGTACCGATACAATTCCAGTCGCGAAAGAGATTTCGAGGCGTTCCTGTACAGATGAGAAGACGCGGGGTATATTCGATGATCCGATCTGCGCTGATCATATGTTTCGGCGACAGTCTGACGGCGGGATTTCAGTCGCCGACTGTTGCGAATCCAACAGGACAGGAGACGCCGTATGGGCAGTACCTGCAAGACCTCCTTGGTGGATCAGCGCAGGTTCGTACCAGTGGCGTCTGCGGCGAACTGACCGGTGAGATGGTGCTGCGATTCTATCGCGATGTATTGGATCACAAGCCAGGGTATGTATCGATCTTGGGGGGGGCGAATGATCTTGGATGGAATGGAGCGCCTGAGGACGTCATGCGCAACCTGGTCAAGCTCTACGAGCAGACATTTGTAGGCGGTGGCATCCCAATTCCCGTGACCGTTCCCTCGCTCCGAATAGAAAACGGCCAAGAGAGCCGGGAAGAGCGTGAATGGGTGGCCGGGCATGTAACCCAGCGGGGACGGCTGAACCAGTTGATTCGTGAGTACGCAGAGGCGAAGCACCTGGCCTACATCGATCTGTTTCGTGCCACAGTCGATGCGGATACCAACCAACTGGCCGCGAGATATTCCAACGACGGACTGCATCTGACGACCGCCGGATATCGCCTGTTCGCGGAGGAGGCCGCCATGGTGCTGGCACCCTTGCTATCTCATGGTGGACGATCGTGAGGACCGGATTGCAAGCGATCACCGACCGACAGTTTGATCATATGGTCGAAGCGAGTTTGGTGCCCGTTCTTGTCGAATTCTGGAAGCCCGATTGTGGCCATTGCCAAGCATTAGCCATCGAACTCGAGCAGGTGCAGGAAGAGTTTGGTCTAAATCTACTCGTTCTCACGATGAATGTGGAGGAGAATCCACAAATCCCAGCGGAGCTGAGCATCACCTCGCTCCCCGCGCTCGCATTCTATCGAAATGGGCACTTTCAAACGTTCATTGGAGGGATAGGAAAACGGGACGACATCGTGAAACAGGTGAAACGTGAGCTAAGTCTAATGGTTGATGAGATTTCTGGCAGATGTTCCTAGCGAAAAGACTGGTCGTCCTGTGCCAACACGATCGGATGTCTACGTGGGACATCTGCAGTGAAAATCAAGTGGGCGGAAATGCGCAAGTGCTTTCTATGGTATTTGCCAGGTTCGGCCGTCATCTTGAATCAAACGATCCGCTTCGACCGGTCCCCAGGTACCAGCCTGGTATTCAGGGAGCCAGCGTTGCTCTAATTTCTCCCAGGCGTCGAGAATCGTGGTGATCCAAGCCCAAGATGCTTCCACGGCGTCGCGCCGCATGAATCGGGACGCATCCCCCGCCATGACGTCGAGCAAGAGGCGTTCATAGGCTTCCGGTGACGGGCGGCCGAAGACTTCTCCATACTTGAAGTTCATCTCGACCGGATGGGTTTGCCCTCTGGTGCCCGGTACACGGGAGACGATGCGAAGCGAAAGCCCTTCTTCCGGCTGAATTCTCAAGGTCAGCACGTTCGGGGCTTGCGGCATCTGTGAATTGGCATTGAAGAGGATCTGCGGAGTGTCTTTGAATTGCACCGCGACTTCACTGGCCCGCAGCGGGAGAGCTTTGCCCGTACGCAAATAAAACGGTACGCCGGACCAGCGCCAGTTCTCCACGAAGCATTTCAATGCGACATAGGTTTCAGTAGTCGAGTCGGGCTTGACCCCCTTCTCGCAGCGATAGCCCGGCATGGGTTTGCCGTGTGCGGTGCCTTTCGTGTATTGCGCCCGCACGGTGAACTGTTCCACGTCCTTTGCGGTAATGGGCCGCAGGCAACGGAGTACTTCCATTTTAGAGTTTCGCACGACGTCGGAGGCCAGTGAATAGGGCGGCTCCATGGCGACCAAGAAGAGCAGCTGCAGCATGTGATTCTGCACCATATCTCGCAAGGCGCCGGCCTCTTCATAGTAGGTAGCGCGAGTGCCGACCCCTTCCGTCTCGCTGACGGTGATCTGGACATGATCAATGTACTTGTGGTTCCAGATCGGCTCGAAAATGCTGTTGGCAAACCGCACGACCATCAGATTTTGGACGGTTTCCTTGCCCAGATAATGATCGATACGGAAGATTTGCGATTCATCGAAGACCCGTCCCGTGACCCTGTTGATCGCCTGCGCGGACGCGAGATCGCGGCCGATCGGCTTTTCGACAATGATGCGGGCATAGGGCGAACGGGTGGCAGGCACTCCGGCCAGCCCTGAACCGGCCAATCCGTCACAGACCGGGGTGAACGAGCTGGGCGGAATACTGAGATAGAAAATGCGGTTTCCCGGAAGTTGAAACGAGCGCTCGAGCTCTTCAGCGCGCGCTTTAAGCCTGGTATAGGTCTGGGGATCATTATTGTCGCCGGCCAAATAGAACACATGCCGGGCAAAGGAGTTCCACGGGTCCTCAACCAAGGCCTGCCGGGAATGCTTGACGACACCATCCCGCACGGAAGCACGGAATTCTTCGTCGCTCATGGCGGTACGGCCCAAGCCCAGCACGACGTAGTTGGAGGGCAACAATCCGTCAAGGAGCAGGTTGTATAAGGCCGGAATTAGGCGACGGCGAGCCAGGTCGCCCGATCCACCGAAAATGACAAAGATGCAGGGTTCGACGGGGGACAAGGTTTCCTGCGCGGGAGTGATATCGACGCGTTGACTCGTAGGGGCCATCGCTGCGTCCTAGTGAAGTTAATGAGTGACTACCGTCTGACGGAATGGCCGCCAAATGCGTTTCGCAACGCCGCCAGCATCTTCTCCGCAAATGACTCGTCTTGCCTCGATCGGAATCGAGTGAAGAGCGCCGTCGTGAGCATTGGTACGGGCACGTCTTTTTCGATCGCATCCGCGATCATCCAACGACCCTCACCGGAATCTTGCACGTACCCTTTCAATTTTTCTAGTTTTTGATCGTCTTTGAGTGTGCCGGCCGTCAGCTCGAGTAGCCACGAGCGGACGACGCTGCCGTGCATCCAGAGGTTGGCGATGCGCGCTAGGTCGAGTTTGTATTCGCTCTTCGACATCAATTCGAAACCTTCGGCATAGCTTTGCATCATGCTGTACTCGATCCCATTGTGGACCATCTTTACGTAGTGTCCGGCGCCGACAGCACCGACGTGGGCCCAGCCTTGTTCAGGCGCCAGGGTTTTAAACACCGGCTCCAGCCTTTTCACCGGCGCCTCGTCGCCCCCGATCATTAGGCAGTATCCGATTTTCAGACCCCAGATACCGCCACTTGTACCGACGTCCACATAGTAAAGGCCGGACTTCTTGAGCTCGGCGGCGCGCCGCACATCGTCGTGGAACCGGGTGTTTCCCCCGTCGATGATGGTGTCATCTGATTTGAGCAGGGCCGCGACCGCCTGGAAGGTTTCTTCTGTTGGGGCGCCGGACGGCACCATGATCCAGATCGCGCGAGGAGGACTGAGTTTGCCGACCAGATCGGTCAACGACGATGCGGTGATACAGCCGTGGTTCTCCGCTTGTTTGACAAGATCGGTCGAACGGTCGAAGACCACCACCCGGTGCTGGTCCCGACGCAGACGGGTGACCATGTTCATACCCATTTTGCCAAGCCCGATGAATCCCAGCTCCATAACAGCTCCTTGGTGCGTAGACCGATGTGATGGAGACATGTTGGCCGGTGATAGTCTGGGTCGGTCACATGTTCCGTGAATCGTATGCTTGGTCGAACTGGTTCCCCGTGTTATACACAGGCCGGACCGATCCAGCCTCCCTCAGTCAATGCGAGCAGGGTTTGGGATATCCTTGAAGAGGAGATTGGCAAATTGCCGGCCAAAGTTGAGCCGGTCGGTCAGGGTAATGGCATTGAGGTACTGACCAGCCAGGTCGGCAAGCGCCGGTTCACGAGAAAACATGAACCGGTGAACGTCTACCGGAGCCGTCAGCCAATAGCCTCTCAGCCTGAAGAACGCCAGGATGCAATCTTCATAGAACAGGGTCAGCACGTATTGGGCGGTACCTGGTTTTTCCGTGAGATCTTCTGCTTTGCCCAGCCAATGATAACAGGAGGCTTTCAGGCGAATTTGTTCGTTGATCGATGCTGGTTTGGGGCCTTGGCGAAAACGCTGGTTGGCCTTTTCGAGTAATTGCGCGGTAACCCCCTCATGGTCAAACAGGATACGTCCTTTGCGGAGGAGCGACGGGAGCTGGAGTGAATGGGCGAGCTCGTCTTCAACGGACCTGTAGCCATAGTAGCGGATGTCCAGGAGACGTTCGCCGACTCGAAGGATTTCATGGCCGTCGCTGTCACCTTTCACTAGAGCGATCAGGTCGATATCGCTGTGAGGCGTGATGGCGCGCCGTACGCTAGACCCAACAAGGATGACGCCGACCAAATCGCCGCCGCGCCGGCCCTTCATGTGCCGCAGGGCCACATCAAGACTGTCTTCGAAACCCGGGGGCGGAGGCGTTTCCGGCTGTTCCGGCGGTTCCGGTACGGTTACGAGTTCGGCGTTGAGTTCTTCACGCGTGGGCAGGCTGGCGGTCGAGTTTGAATCCATCACGAGACCTGGGTGTGTTGAATGAGGTCAGGAAGGCTGATGAGCCATTGGTCGAACGGCTGTTCCGCATCCACGACGATTTCGAGTTTGCCATTGGTCAATCGGCGAACCGCCCCGGGATTTTCCGAAGACAAGAG
>Ga0194132_10008029_pt1 | contig 15325 bp, 15 predicted proteins | sample TA2KigOf80mmetaG_FD_148612 | JGI IMG/M metagenome (GOLD analysis project Ga0194132, IMG submission 148612) | Freshwater microbial communities from Lake Tanganyika, Tanzania - TA2015054 Kigoma Offshore 80m | ecosystem: Environmental > Aquatic > Freshwater > Lake | place: Tanzania: Lake...
GCGCGCGGCGCGCCGCTCGCCGAGCCGCGCCGCGATGAGGAGGACGAGAAGCCCGAAGCAGGTCGCGAGGAATCCGGCGCGCGAATCGGAGAGGAGGAGCGCCGTCGGCAGGACGACGAGCGCGACGAGGATGATCCAGTCGCGCGCGAGGAGCCGGTTCACCAGCATCGCCGCCGTCTCGCGTCGCCCGAAGCCCGCCCCGGTGGTCTCGCCGATCGCGGCGACGAACAGCCCGAGCGCGGCGACGAGGCCGAGCCCGGCATAGGTCGCATAGGCGTTCTTGTACCAGAACGTCGAGGTCAGGCTGTCGACGTAGCGGACCTTGTCGTACCAGAGGATCATTTGCGCGCCGGAGAACTCGACGGCGAGGCCGTAGGCGGCATAGGCGACGCCGGCGACGACGACGGCCTGCATCATCTGCCGCGCGCGCGCCGCGTCACGGCCGTGCTGGAGCGCGAGCCAGAAGATGCCGCCATAGGTGAGAAGGCGGAAGAGGGCGGCGCCGGTCTCGTAGCGGTCGAGCGAGACGGAGCCCTGGACCGGAACTCCGAGCACCTCGGCGGTCGTCTTCCACAGCGGATGGTGCTGGGTCGTGAGCGTGCCGGTCTCGGTCTGGAACGCGATCCAGACCGCGACGACGGCGAACGGGAGGACGAGCGGCCAGAGCCGCCTCAACCCGGCCGGTGCCGCGGCGCCCGACGCCGCGAGATCGGCCGCCCAGACGATCAGGAGGAGCCCGACGGCGGTGCCGAGGAACGACCAGCTCCACGCCTCGATCGCGCCGAACGGGATCGGCGCCAGCACCACGAGGACGACCAGGCTCCAGAACCGAGGCCCGAAAGCCGCATGTCACCCGCCACCAGCTATGCCGGGGAAGGGTAGGGACAAAGCCTTAGCCGATCGTTGTCGCCGCGCGATCCGCGCGCCGTCCCATGCCACCCCGCCCTTTGTCTAGCGCCCCGGGTCCGGCCCTGGCAACGGCCGCGTGCGCCGGGCGCGGGCGGGTGCTACGGTGCGGCCTCCCATCGCCTTCCGCCGACGCCCGTGTCCTTCGAAGCCCTCGCCACCATCTTCATCGCGCTCGCCGTCGGGAGCTTCGCCAAGTCGGTGACCGGCCTCGGCCTGCCGCTGATCGCGGTACCGGTGATGGCGACCGTGCTCGGCGTCCAGACCGCCGTCGTCACTATGGTGTTCCCGTCGACGGTGACCAACGCGATCCTGCTCTGGACCCACCGCCGGGCGGCGCAGCGGCTGTCGAACCTGGTCCCGCTGATCGCCTTCGGCGTCCTCGGCACCATCGTCGGCACCTGGGGGCTGTCGCGGCTCGACGACGGGCTCCTCTCGCTCTTCCTCGCCGCCTGGGTCGCCTTCTATCTCGTCTATGCCGCGCTCAAGCCGAAGGTCGAGCTCGGCCCGCGCGCGAGCCGCATCCTGGCGCCGCCGGTCGGCATCGTCGCCGGACTCCTGCAGGGGACGATGGGGACCTGCAGCCCGATCATCGGCCCCTATGTCCACGCCTATCGGCTCGAGCCCTCGGCCTATATCTTCGCCGTCACCTCGTTCTTCATGACCGTCTCGCTCGCCCAGATCGTCTCGATGATCCAGCTCGATCTGTTCACGACCGAGCGGGTCTATGGCGGGCTTCTCGCGCTCGTGCCGGCGCTGGCGGTGATGCCGATTGCGATCCATCTGTCGAAACGCATGAGCCGATCGGTCTTCGACACCGTCATCAAGGTCATGCTGGTCGGGATCGGGCTCAAGCTCGCGGCGCACGGCCTGTTCGGCTGGTAGCACCAGCGACATTCAAGACATAGACAAGACTCGGGTATTTCCGAATGATGACCGTTCGTCTCCCGTCTCCTTCCCGATCTGAACGGTTACTCGCCGATGTCTCGTGCCGCCTCGTCCGCCGCCCTCTCCGACCGCGCCCGCTTCGAGCGTGACGGCTATCTCGTCGTGCCGGGCCTCGTCCGGGGCGAGGCGCTCGGGCGCATGATCGCGGCCGTCGACCGCCTCCTGGCTGCCCCCGAGGCGCCGGGCAAATACATGAAATATTTCGAGGACAGCCTGGTCGAGCCGGGCCGGCGGCTCCTCAACAGGGTGGAGAACTTCGTCCCCTACGACGCGACGCTCGGCGCGCTCCTCACGGGTGCGGACGTCCAGGGCCTCGTCGCCACCGTGCTCGGCGAGCCGGCGGTCCTATTCAAGGACAAGATCAATTTCAAGCTCCCCGGCGGCGGCGCGTTCGAGCCGCACCAGGACGCGCAGGCCGGCTGGGACAGCTACGCCGACTACTACGTCAACGTCTCGATCACAATCGACGAGACCACGATCGAGAACGGCTGCCTCGAGATCGCCCAATGGCGTCACCGCCGGGCGCTGATCGGTCGCATGTGGGAGCCGCTCACGCCGGCCGAGCTCGAGGGCATCCGATTCGTGCCGGTGCCGACCCGGCCCGGCGATGGGATCGTGTTCGATTCCTACATCCCGCATCAATCGGTGCCGAACCTGAGCGCGACGCCGCGGCGCGTCATCTACGCGACCTATAACCGGGCCGCCGCCGGCGACCACCGCGCGCAGTATTACGCCGACAAGCGCGAGTCCTATCCGCCCGACTGCGAGCGCGAGGCGGGCAAGACCTACCAGTACCGGGTGTGACGGGCCGCCCCGTCCGTGCCGGCGCATGAAGCTCGGGACAGCGATCGCCGTTCTCGGCGGGCTCGCGCTCGTCATCGTGCTGGTCGCCTGGCAGGGCGCCGGCACGATCGCCGAGACGCTCACTGTCGCCGGCCTCCAGACGCTGTGGCTCCCGGTCTACTACGCCGCGATCCCGATCGCGCTGTCGGCGGTGTCGTGGCGGCTCCTCTTTCCGCGCGCCGGCGCGCCCGGCCACGGCCTCGCCTGGCGCGCGACCTGGGTCGGGCTCGCGGTCAACTGGCTTCTCCCCGTCGCCCAGATCGGCGGCGAGGTCGTGAAGGCCCGTCTCCTCGTCCAGGCGCGCATCCCGGGCGCGCTCGCCTTCGCCTCCGTCGTCGTCGACAAGTTCATCCAGGCGGTGACACAGCTCCTGTTCGCGCTCGCCGGCGTCGTGCTTCTGCTCGTCCACGGTGGCGACGATCGGGTGATCGCCGGCACGCTCGGCTTCGTCGGCCTCCTCGCGCTCGGCCTGATCGGGTTCTACCGCGCCCAGCTCGCGCGGCCCTATGCGCTGATCGCGCGCTTCGCCGGCCGGTTCGCGCCCGCGCTCCGCGGCGAGCGCGTCGCCGGCCACGGTGCCGGCTTCGACGAGGCGCTCGGTGAAATCTATTCGCGCCGCCGCGACGTAATACTGTCGGCCCTGTGGCGGCTCGTCTTCCGCCTCGCGGTCGCGGTCGAGGTCTGGCTCGCACTCGATTTTCTCGGCAATCCGATTACGCTGATGGAGGCGGTGATCCTGGAGAGCATCGGTCAGGCGATCCGGGGCGCGGCGTTCATGGTGCCGGGCGGCCTCGGCATCCAGGAAGGGGGATTTATGATCCTGGGTGCCGCGGTCGGGCTCGATCCGGCGCTGGGGCTCGCGCTGTCGCTCCTGAAGCGCGTGCGCGAGCTGGGCGTGGGACTGCCCGGGCTTCTCGCTTGGCAGCTCGCCGAGGGGCGGCATCTCCTCGGCCGCCGACCCTAGAGCATTCGCCGGCGAAGCGAACTCCGGTTCGCCGGCGGCAATGCGACCATCGAAGGCCCTCGAGCGTCAGCCGATCGCTCCCGATCGGTGGCCGCGCGGGAACGAAGAAGACCGCAACGGACAACGGGACGGAACCTCGCCGTGCGTAACGAGATCGCCTATGTCGCCGCCGCCGGGCTGATCGTCTGGCTCTATCTTCTCCTCCTGCGGGGTCAGTTCTGGCGTGTCGCGCCGCAGACCGACCTCAGCCGCGCCACCGACCCGGACCATTGGCCCGCGGTCGTCGCGGTCATCCCGGCGCGCAACGAGGCCGACGTGATCGGCCGCGCGCTCGCGACCGTTCTCGGCCAGCATTATGGCGGCCGTCTCACCGTCGTCCTGGTCGACGACGAGAGCGAGGACGGCACGGCCGCGCGCGCCCGCGCGGCGGCCGACGCGTGCGACGGCGCGGCGCGGCTCGAGATCGTGCGCGCCGGTCCGCGGCCGGGCGGCTGGACCGGCAAGATGTGGGCGGTCGCCGAGGGCCTCGCGCACGCTGACCGCATCGCGCCCGATGCGCCGTTCGTCTGGCTCACCGACGCCGATATCGCGCACCACCCGGGCCATCTCCGCCGCCTCGTGCGCGTCGCCGAGCTCGACCGGCTCGACGCGGTCTCGCGTATGGTGCGGCTCCACTGCGAGCGGTTCTGGGAACGGCTCCTGATCCCGGCTTTCGTGTTCTTCTTCCGGAAGCTCTTCCCGTTCGCCTGGGTCAACGACCCGGCGCGGCGCACCGCGGCGGCGGCTGGCGGCTGTTTCCTGGTCCGCCGCGACGCACTGCGGCGGATTGGCGGGGTCGCGCCGGTGCGGAACGCGCTCATCGACGACTGCGCGCTGGCGCGCGCCTTGAAGCGCGAGGGGCGCATCCGGCTCGGGCTCGCCAATGAGGCCCAATCGATCCGCCCCTACCGGCTCGCCGACATCTGGAACATGGTCGCGCGCACCGCCTTCGATCAGCTCGGCTACTCGGTGCTCGCCCTGAAGGCGACCGTCGTCCTGATGCTCCTCGCCTATGTCGCGCCGCCGGCGATCGCGCTCGCCTTCCCGTGGCACGAGAGCGCGCTTGCGAGCGGCCTCGCGCTGGTGGCCTGGATGCTGATGGCGGCGGTCTACGTGCCGACGCTCCGGCTCTATGGACGGGCACCGGCGGCGGCGCTCCTGCTCCCGGTCGCCGGGCTCTTCTACACGCTGATGACCATCCACTCCGCGCTTCGCCACTGGGCCGGCGGCGGCGGGCGCTGGAAGTCGCGCACCCACGATCCCCGCGCGCGCTGAGCGCGCCTTAGGGCGACGCGCGGAACACGCCGTCCTTGAAGAAGAGGCGGAACGGCGTCGTCCCGGTGGCGCCGCCCTCGAAGGCGCGCCAGCGGCCGTCGCGGCAGAGCGTGCCGCCCTCGACCGGCACCGCGTCGAACTCGGCGACATTGGCGTAGACATTGGGATCGGGTCCGGGCTCGACCGCCATGAAGGTCGTGATGCAGCGCGACCCGGTGATCACCGGGTCGTAGCCCTTGATCGTGAACCCGCCGCCGGTCCGGACCCGACCCCGGCTGCAGATGCGAGCGCGAGCGCGAGCGCCGCGCCGAACCGTTGTGACATGAGCCGCATGATCGCCTCCTGTTGACGCGCCCGTGTGGAGGCGTTAGTCGAACATCGCCCGCGGCAGCCAGGTCGCGAGCCCGGGCCAGGCCGCCAGGGCGACGAGTGCGACGAGCTGGATCGCGACGAACGGGATCACGCCGACATAGAGATGGCGGGTCGAGATCCCGGCCGGCACCACCGAGCGGAGATAGAACAACGACAGCGCGAAGGGCGGCGTCAGGTAGGACGTCTGGAGGTTGAGCGCCATCATCACCCCGAGCCAGACCGGGCTGATGTCCATCGCGAGCAGCGCCGGCGCGACGATCGGCACCACGACGAAGATGATCTCGACCACGTCGAGGAAGAAGCCGAGCAGGAACATCACCAGCATCACGACGAACACCGCGCCGGCGACGCCGCCCGGGAGGTCCTTGAGGAACTCGTGCACCAGCTCCTCGCCGCCGAAGCCGCGGAACACCAGCGAGAAGATGCCGGCGCCGATGATGATGACGAAGATCATCGCGGTGAGCTGCGCGGTGGTGCGCATCACCGGGCGGAGCACATCGGCCCTGAGTGCGGCGGCGAGGCTGACCCAGAGGCCCCACGCGATCACCGCGGTCGCGGCGAGCGCGATCGCGATGCCGATGCCGTCGGCGGTGCCGATCCGCGTCCGCGCGACGCGGAGGTCGAAGACTGCGGTGACGACGAGGAGGACGACGACGGCGACCGCCGCGAGCCGGACGATCCAGGCACGGCGCGGATCGAGCTTGAGCCCGGCGAGCATCGTCGCGCCGACCGCGCCGACCGCGGCCGCCTCGGTCGGCGTCGCGATGCCGCCGAGGATCGAGCCGAGCACCGCGACGATGAGGACCACCGGCGGCACCAGCGTCTCGGCGAGGAGGAGCGCGGGGTTGCGCCCGGCGGCCGTCGCCGGCAGCGCCGCGCGCGGCACCGCGGGCGAGGAGGCCGGCCGCACCCAGGCGATCGCGAGCTGGTAGAGCGCGTAGAGCCCGGCGAGCGCGAGCCCCGGCAGGAGCGCGCCGGCGAACAGATCGGTGACCGAGACCGATTCGGGCGCGAAGATCCCCTTTTTGAGCTGCGCCGCCTGGTAGGACGCCGACAGGATGTCGCCAAGGAGGACGAGGACGAGGGACGGCGGGATGATCTGGCCGAGCGTGCCGGCGGCGGCGATCGAGCCGCAGGCGAGCGCCGGATCGTAGCCGTGGCGGAGCATCACCGGGAGCGCAAGGAGGCCCATCGTCACGACGGTTGCGCCGACGATGCCGGTCGAGGCGGCGAGGAGCGCGCCGACGATCGTCACCGACACCGCGAGCCCGCCGCGCATGGTGCCGAACAGCGCGCCCATGTTGATCAGGAGATCCTCGGCGACCTTGGAGCGCTCGAGCATCATCCCCATGAACACGAACAGCGGCACCGCGACCAGCACCTCGTTCATCATGAAGCCGAAGATGCGGTCGACGATCGCGGTGACGAAGGCGAGGTCAAACAGCCCGAACAGCCAGCCGCCGAGCGCGAACAGGAGCGAGACGCCGCCGAGCGTGAACGCGACCGGATAGCCCGCGAGAACGCCCGCGAGCGTCACCACCACCATGACGATGCAGACGATCTCCTGCGCCGGGAGCCCCATCGCGGTCAGCCGCGCGCGCGGCCCGCGATGACCGCGAGCGCGCCGATCGCGTTGGCGAGACCCTGGAGGAGGATCAGGACGGCGGCGATCGGGATCACGGTCTTGAGGAGGAACACCGCCGGGATGCCCGTCCCCTCGATCGAGCCCTCGAGCACGGCCCACGAGTTGCGCACGAACGGGATCGAGGTCCAGAGGATCAGGATCGCCATCGGCACCAGGACGATGAGTGTGCCGAGGAGATCGACCCACGCCTTCGACCGACGGCCGAGCCGCTCGTAGATGATGTCGATGCGGACGTGTCCGTCATGGCGGAGCGTGTACGCCGCCGCCATGAGGAACAGCGTCCCGTGCAGATAGAGGACCGCCTCGCGCATCAGGAGCGAGGACAGCCCGTAGACATAGCGCATGATCACGATCGCGCACGCGAGGACGACGAGCACGATCGTCGTCCACGCGACGGCGCGACCGATCGCGTCGTTGCAGCGCGAGACGAGGCCGGCGAGCCGGTCGAGCGCCGCCGTCACGAATAGGCGCCGCGCCGGTACTGGAGAAACGCGAGATCGCCGATCTCGGCCCAGCCGAGCGCCTGCTTGCGGAAGGCGAGGAAGCTGTCGTGCACCTTCTTCGACAGCGCATCCTTCGAAACCGACTCGGCGAGCACTTCGGTCGAGACGCGGGCGAGCGCGTTGAGGACGTCGTCGGGCAGGCGCTTCAGCTGCACGCCGTGCTGGGCGACGAGCGTCTGCAGCGCCTGCGCGTTCTGCGCGTTCGATTCGGCGAGCGTGCGGTCGATCTCGGCCTCGAGCACGACGCGGAACAGCTCCTGCTGCTCCTTGGTGAGGCCCTTCCAGGTGTCCATGTTGAAGGTCACCTCGGCGGTCGGCGCCGGCTCGTGCCAGCCCGGATAGTAGTAGAACTTGGCGTGCTTGTAGAGGCCGAGCGCCATGTCGCTGAACGGGCCGATCCACTCGGTGCCGTCGATCGCGCCCGACTGCAGCGCGGTTAGGATCTCGCCGGCCGGCAGCGTCACCACCGCGACGCCGAGCCGGCGCAGCATCTCGCCGCCGAGCCCGGGCATGCGGAACTTGAGGCCCTTGATGTCGTCGACGGTGTTGATCTCCTTCTTGAACCAGCCCGCCATGCCGGCGCCGAAATCGGCGCCCATGAACGGCTTCAGGTTGAACTGCGCGCCGACCTCGTCATAGAGCGTCTGACCCTCGCCGTAGAGCATCCAGCCGCGCAGCTCGTTCGCCTGCATGCCGAACGGGATGTTGAAGTAGAAGTTGAGCGCGGGCGACTTGCCCTGGAAGAACGCCGGGGCCGAGTGGTAGAAATCGGCCGTCCCCTTGGACACCGCGTCGAACACGCCGAGCGGCGGCACCAGCTCGCCGGCGGCGAAAACGCGCACCCGGAGCGAGCCGCCCGACAGCGTGTTGATGCGCTCGGCGATGCGCTCGCAGGCGACGCCGGGGCCGGGCAGGTTCTTCGGCCAGCTGGTGACGAATTTGAGCTCCTTGCGCGCCTGGGCGATCGCGGGCGCGGCGAGCGGTGCGGCGGCCGCGGCGGCGGCGCTGCCGACGAGGCCCTTCTTCAGGAACGAACGACGCCGCATGGCTCCCTCCCTCCGTTTCTTGCGTGAACAGTTCGTGCCGAGACTAGATCATGTCCCGCCGCGTTTCCACCGTGCGTTGACTCGCGCCGTCCGAGGCGTAGGCTCGCCGCCAGCGACACGGAGGAGAGGGCGCGATGGCCGAGACCGCGACCGTCGGCGAGATGATCGCCGGCTTCCTCGAGGCGTCCGGCGCGACCACCGCGTTCGGCGTGATCTCGATCCACAACATGCCGATCCTCGATGCGATCGGCCGGCGCAACCGCATCCGCTTCGTGCCGAGCCGGACCGAGGCGGGCGCGGTCAACATGGCCGACGCGCACGCGCGCGTCGCCGGCCGCATCGGCGTCGCGTTCTCCTCGACCGGGACCGCGGCCGGCAACACCTGCGGCGCGCTGGTCGAGGCGCTGACGGCCGGAACGCCCGTCGTCCACATCACCGGCCAGATCGAGTGCGCCTGGCTCGACCGCAACGCGGGCTTCATCCACGAGGCGCGCGACCAGCTCGCGATGCTGCGCGCCGTGTGCAAGGCGGCCTTCCGCGTCGCCGCTCCCGAAGACGCGCTGGGCACGCTCCGCGAGGCGGTGCGAGTCGCGATGACGCCGCCGATGGGCCCGGTCTCGGTCGAGATCCCGATCGATGTCCAGGGCGCCCGCATCGCCGTGCCCGCCGATCTCGGCCCGGCCCCGGTCGCGACGCCGGCGCCCGATCCGCGCGCCCTCGATGCGCTCGCCGATGCGCTCGCAAACGCGCGGCGCCCGCTCCTCTGGCTCGGCGGCGGCGCGCGTGGCGCGGCTGATGCGGCGGCGCGGCTCGTCGCGCTCGGCTTCGGCGTCGTCACCAGCGTCCAGGGGCGCGGCATCGTGCCCGAGAGCGATCCGCGCTCGCTCGGCGCGTTCAACCTGACGCCCGCGTCCGAGCGGCTCTATGCCGGCGCCGACGCGATGGTCGTCGCGGGCTCCCGGCTCCGCGGCAACGAGACGCTCAAATACACGCTGAAGCTGCCGGCGCCGCTCTTTCGCATCGACATCGACCCGACGCAGGAGCACAAGCCCTATCCGTCGGCGCGCTTCGTCGTCGCCGATGCCGCCACCGCGCTTGCCGGTCTCGCCGACCGGCTCGCCGGCAGGCTCCGCCCCGACCCCTCCTTCGCCGATGACATCGCCGCCGCGCAGCGCGAGTCCGACCAGGCGCTCCGCCGCGCGCTCGGGCCCTATGCCGGCCTTCTCGCCGCGCTCGAGGCGCACTGGCCGGCGCGCGCGCTCTGGGTGCGCGACGTCACGATCTCGAACAGCACCTGGGGCAACCGGCTGCCCGCGCTCGCCGATCCGCGCCAGGGCGTGCATGCGCTCGGCGGCGGCATCGGCCAGGGCGTGCCGATGGCGATCGGTGCCGCGCTCGCGCGCCAGGACGCGAAGACCGTGGTCCTCGTCGGCGACGGCGGGCTCGGCGTCTCGCTCGGCGAGCTCGGCACGCTGGTCGAGTCCGCCGCCGACGTGCTCGCGATCGTGATGAACGATCGGGGCTATGGCGTGATCCGCAATATCCAGGACGCGCAATACGGCGGCCGGCACTACTTCACCGACGTCCGCGCGCCCGATCTCCGCCTGTTCGCCGAGGCGATCGGGCTTCCCTTCCGTCGCGTCGCCGATGCGGCCGGGTTCGCGCCGGCGATCGCCGACGCGCTGGCGCGCCGCGGACCTGCTATGATCGAGATCGACATGAACTCGGTCGGCCCGTTCGCCGAATCCTTCGCCGGACCGCCGGTCCGCAAGGCGGGCTGACCGCGACGGGGAGAGGCGACATGGACGTCCTGTTGATCGGCTACGGTGCCATCGGGCGCACGGTCCTCGAGAAGCTCGGCGACGGGCCGGGCCGCATCGTCGCGATCCTCGAGGTGCCGGAGCGGGTCAAGGCGGTGCGCGCTCTTGTGCCGTCCTCGATCAAGGTCGTCGGCTCGACCGAGGATCTCGCCTCGCTGCCGCCGCTCGCCGCCGAATGCGCCGGCCACAAGGCGGTCGCGACCTATTGCGTCGGGCTCCTGAAGCGCGGCATCGACGTGATCGTGATCTCGGCCGGCTCGCTGTCGGCACCTGGCCTGTTCGACGAGCTCAAGGCCTCCGCCCGCCACGGCAAGGCCAAGCTGATGCTGCCCGCCGGCGCGATTCCCGGTGCGGATGCGCTCGCCGCGGCGCGCATCGGCGGGCTCGACTATGTCCGCTACACCTCGCGCAAGCCGCCGATGGCGTGGAAGGGCACGCCGGCCGAGACGGTCGTCGATCTCGCATCCGTCAAGGAACGCACCGTCCTCTTCAAGGGCCGCGCCGACGAGGCCTCGCAGCTCTACCCCCAGAACGCCAATGTCGCGACGACGACCGCGCTCGCCGGGCTCGGCTTCGACAAGACCGAGGTGCTCCTCACCGCCGATCCGGCGGCCAAGGGCAACATCCATCTCATCGAGGCGGGCGGCGCGTTCGGCGAGATGCGGCTCGAGATCGCGGGCAAGCCGCTCCCCAACAACCCCAAGACCTCCTCGCTCGCCGCCTACAGCCTGGTGCGCGCGATCCGGAACCGCTGCGGCAACATCGAGATCTGAGCGCGGGCGCCGGGCGCGCGCCGGGCGCGCGCCGTCACCGGGCCCGTCACCGCGCCGTCACTGGGCCATCACCGATAGGTGACGTTCCAGGTCTCGGTGATCGCGGCGCCCTGGCCGCGGAGGACGACCGAGGCCGGGCAGCGCCAGGCGAGCTCCTCCTGGATCGCCTTCATCCGCTCGGGCGTCGCGTTCGTCGTGCAGGTGACGGTGAGCCTCACCTCGGGGAACGCCGTCGCGATCCGTTCCGTGCCCTCGATGCCGCGGCGGTCGAGCTGGCCGAGGATGTCGACCGCGACGTCGGCGAGATGGACGCCCTTCTCGGCGCAGATCTTGTTCAGGATCACGTTGGTGCAGCCGGCGAAGGAGGCCATCAGGATCTCCATCGGCGTCGGTCCCTTGTTCTCGCCGTGGCGCTCGCGCGGCTCGTCGATGGTGAGCGCGAAGTCGCGGATCGTCACCTCCGACCGGGCGACGGTCGGGCAGCGCGCGGCGACACGGACGGGAACATGCGGTTTGACGGCCATCGGCTTTTCTCCTCTCGCGGGTTCTGGTCGCGGCGCCGGTCGCCGCGTCAGGGCTGGTGCGCCTGGCCGCCCGAGATGTCGAGCGCGGCGCCGGTGATATAGGCCGCCCGCGGCGAGGCGAGGAACACAATCGCCGCCGCCGGCTCCTCCGGCAGGCCGAGACGGCCGAGCGGGATGTCGCGGTCGCGCGCGATCTCAGCGAACCACGCCTCGCGGCTCTCGCCGGGCGCCGCCTGCGCCTGGTAGCGCCGCTCCCACTGGCCCGAGCGGATGAGACCGAGGAGAATCGAGTTGACGCGGATGTTCTTCGCCGCGAGGTCGAGGCTCAAGGATTTCGCGAGGCTGAGGACACCGGCGCGCGCCGCCGAGGTCGCGACGAGGCGCGTCTCCGGCTGCCGCGCGAGGAGGGCGTTGACGCAAACGATCGCCGCCGCGTCCGAACGCTCGAGGAGCGGCAGGAATGCGCGCGTCGGGTGGATGATGCCGAAGAATTTGAGCTCGAGCTCCTGGCGCCAATCGGCATCGCTCGTCGCGGCGAAGCTCGCCATGCGGGCCTGGCCGGCATTGTTGACGAGGATGTCGACGGCGCCGAAGCGCGCCGCCACCGCATCGCTGAACCGCGTCACCGCCTCGGGCGCCAAGACGTCGCAGGCGAGCCCGAGCACGCGATCGGCGCCGAAGCGATCGCCGAGCGCACGCGTAGCGGCCGCGACCCGATCGGCGTCGCGCGAGCAGATCGCGATGCGGGCGCCTTCCTCGAGAAAGAGCCGCGCCGTCTCCATGCCGATGCCGGACGTGCCGCCGGTGACCACCGCGATCCGTCCGCCGAGACCGAGATCCATGCTGCCTCCGTGCGCCGTCGGCGCGGATCGCGCTCAGGCGACGATGATGCGCGGGCCGAGCGTACGCGGCCGGTAGCCGAGCCAGGTCGAGATGATGCGCGCGGAATCGACCACCGCCTCCTTGAGCGGGCCCTCGAGCTGGCCGGCGTCGATCCGGCTGTCGGGCGCGATCAGGTTGATGGCGGCGACGACGCGGCCGGCCGCGTCGCGGACCGGTGCGGCGATGCCGCAGACACCCTTCACGTAGAACGCGCGGCTGATGACATAGCCGCGCTGGCGGTCGCGCGCCAGCATCGCCTTGAGGACGGGCAGGCTGGTCGGCGTCTGCTCGGTGTATTTCTGGAGCGACCGGCCGAGGAAGAGGCGGTCGAGCTCGTCCGGCGCGAGGTCCGAGAGCAGGATCCGTCCCATCGACGAGGCATGCACCGGCAGCCGCGTGCCGACGCGGATATTGCTGATGACCGCGCCGACCGCGGCGTAGCGGCTGATATAGACGAGGTCGGTCCCGTCGCGCATGCCGAGATGGGTCGAGAACCCTGTCGCGCGGGAGAGCGCCTCGAGGTGCTCGCGCGCGACCTCGGTCACGTCCATCCCGGCGAGATACTCGAAACCGAGGCCGAGCACCGCGGCGCCGAGCCGGTAGGTCTTGCCGTTGTTGACGCGGCGGAGGAACCCTATGGCCTCGAGCGTGCGGGCCATGCGGAACACCGTCGTCCGCGGCAGATTGAGCTCGCGGGCGAGATCGGCGAGGCCGATGTCGGGCCGCTCGCGCGAGAAGGACTTCAGGAGGCGGAGCCCGCGCTCGAGCGCGGGCACCATGTATCTGTCGTCGTTCATCCGATCGTCTTCTCCAGAAACGCACGCAACGCGGACTCGAACGCGGCCGGATCCTCGACATAGCAGGCGTGACCGAGCCCCGGCAGCTCGACCCTCTCGGCGCCGGCGATCGCGTCGGCGACGGCGCGGCAGCTCTCGGGCGTCGTCACGCGATCGGCACCGCCCCAGACGACGAGCGTCGGTCGGGCCGGCGGCAGATCGGCGAAGATGTCGGCCGCGCCCAGCATGCGCACCGCCTGGGCGTAGCCGTCGGGGCGGATCGCGGCCATCACCGATCGGACCTTCGCGATTGCCGCCGCGGGCGCCGCCGGCGACAGAAGGCCGGCCGCGCGCCGTTCGGCGAGACCGGCCGGGCCATGGGCGTCGAGGAGGTCGAGCCGCTCGCGCGTCTTCGCCGCCCGCGCCACAGGCTCGAGCCGGCCATAGCCCGAGGCCGGATCGCCGAGGATGAGCGCGCGGACGCGGGCCGGATGGCGCCGCGCGAAAGACGCGGCGATCAGCGCGCCGAGCGAATGGCCGACGACGATCGCTGTCGCCACGCCGAGCGCATCGAGAAAGGACGCGAGCGCGTCGGCGTAGTCGGCGGCGGACGGCGTCGCGGGCGCAAGCGGCGCGGATTCGCCGTAGCCCGGCGCATCCCAGGCGATGACGCGGAACCGGGCGGCGAAGGAATCGAGCTGCGCCGCCCACGACGCGGCGCCGGAGCCGACGCCGTGCAGAAGCACGAGCGCCGGGCCCGCACCCGTCTCCCGGTAGCCGATGATGCGGCGGTCCGCGGTGACGATCGTCGCCACGCCGGCGGCCTGCCTATTTCCGCTTCATCTTGGCGAGCGGATGGTCGGGCGGATAGGTCGGCGTCACCGGCTTCGGCGCGCCGAGCATCACGCACATCAGCGCTTCCTCGTCGCCGTGATTGAAGAGGCCGCGATAGACGCCGGGCGGCACCGAGCAGAGATCGCGCTCGCCGAGCTCGCACGCCCAGGTCTCGCCCTTGTGCTCGAAGAAGAGGCGGATCTTGCCGCGCAGCATGAAGAACACCTCCTCCACGTCGTCGTGGACGTGGAGCGGACCCTCGCAGCCGGCGGGAAGCACCATGGTCGAGAACGTGAAATGCCCGGCCGGCACCGCGTTGTCGTCGGCATCGACCCCGGTGCCGCCGGTGCCGATATAGCGCATCTGGGCGCGGCGATACTTGGGATCGAAATCGGCCTGGAACTTGAGCGCGTCCCAGTCATAGCGCCGCGTCTGGAACCGCGCGATGCGCGTCTGCATGGTCTCGGCGAGGCTCTCCTTGCCGTCCGCCTCGGGTCTCTTGGGTGCCGCCGTCATCGTTTCCTCCGTCGCTGTCAGTGCATCACGAACCCGCCATTGACGGGCAGAAGCTGTCCGGTGACGAAGCTCGCCGCATCGGACAGGAGAAAGACCACCGTGCCGACGATGTCGTCGGGGAATTGCGGCCGCGCCATCGCCCGCCCCTCCTCGTAGAGCGCGTGTCGCGCGGCCGGCACGTATTCGGTCGCCTCGACGCGGGTGAGGCCGGGCGCGATCGCGTTGACGGCGATGCCGTCGGGACCGAGCTCGCGCGCGAGCGCGCGTGTCATCGCGATCACCGCGCCCTTGGAGGCGACATAGTGGAGAAGGCGCGGCGCCCCCCACAAAGCGGTGTCGGAGGCGATGTTCACGATCTTGCCGTTCCCGGCGCGGCGGAGATGGGGCGCGGCCGCGCGGCTCATCAGCCAGGTGCCGCGCACGTTGATCGCCATCACGCGGTCCCAGGTCTCGATGTCGATCTCCTCGAAGCTCTTGCCGCCGATCCCGGTCGCGAGCGCGCCGTTGTTGACGAGACCGTCGATGCCGCCATAGGCCGACGCCGATTCCGCCGCCGCGCGCGCGATCGCGGCCGGATCGGCGAGGTCGAGCGCGACGAAGTGCGCCGCATGGCCGACGGCGGTGAGCGCGGCGGCCGCCGCGCGCCCGCGGTCCTCGAG
>Ga0194132_10008031_pt1 | contig 15321 bp, 16 predicted proteins | sample TA2KigOf80mmetaG_FD_148612 | JGI IMG/M metagenome (GOLD analysis project Ga0194132, IMG submission 148612) | Freshwater microbial communities from Lake Tanganyika, Tanzania - TA2015054 Kigoma Offshore 80m | ecosystem: Environmental > Aquatic > Freshwater > Lake | place: Tanzania: Lake...
AGAATTAATCTCTCTTAGTTGAGTTTTCCAGCTTTATTATTGAGAGACCAGTCGTAATCGAGATAGCCGATCGATGTTTCCTCTACGATCTTAGATTGAATTGATTTTGTCAGATAAGATTTGATAAAGTCCTTTACGCTGCCTTTATCTCTTTTAAAGTCATCGGAGAACCAATCAAATATTTTCGAAAGATAGAGGCGGTTTTCCTTTTCATTGTACCGATTTCTGAAAGGGTCTGATAAAAATTGCTCCCCTTGGTTATCGAGTTGCGAGGACAGTGCGGTCCCCGTGTAGGCTTCTGAACGCAGAAAAGGGCAACTTACGGCTCCGCACACCAAAGCAAAATGGACTCTGGCATCTTTAAAAAGAGGTCTTAGGTTTTCGTGCTCAATTTCGTCGAGAGTTACTGACTTTCCCATAGCTGTGAATGTATTTTTTTGGCCTTTGACTTCATATTCAGAGATCTTCCACTGCTTGGAGTTACGATTAAATAGATTTCCTCCCACCATTCCACCAATATCGCGGATGGAATTGACAGGATAAAAGTCTGAAATGAGTTTTAACGTGAAAGCATTATAGGCATTGATGAGATAAGCCATTTGCTCGGGCTTTGTAAAACCTAGATACTGCTCCCGACTCACCGATTCGATCTGTTTTAAGTAGTTTCCTAGTTTGACTGAGTCCACATTAAGAGCCTCGTAATTGACCACGCCTGCTTTGACATGAGCTTTCAATATCTCTGTGAAGAGCTTGTGGCTTGGGTCATACTCTGCAAAAAGGTGAGTAGAGAATAAAATCGAGAAAAAAGTAAACTTAAGAATATTCATAACGTTTAGGGCTCCTTTTTTTGGGTTTTTTTTTAGAATTAATATTTTATCATGTCGGCTTCGGGCATAAAGATCGAGAGAGTTGCCGGGTTGAGTTTAATATTGCCTGGTCGGCTTAACTTGTTAAGGTTGGTTTCAGTTGCCTTAATCAAGGACGATTCAATCTCCTTATCCGCCTTTGTAAGTACTTGTTGAAATTTTTCAAGAGCGGAATCTTTTTGCCCATCATGAGCGAAGATTCTTCCTAAGTAGTAATGGCCTAATAAACTATAGTGGTAGTGTTCAAGTGTTTCTAACTCTTTGAAGCTTTTAATGGCTTCTTCTTTAAGGCCTGCCTTTAAGGCCATGATTGCGCGGACAAAGTGGAACGCAGAGTGGTCTGGAACTAAATCGATCGCTTTTTGGAGAATTTCAAAAGCACCTCTAGGATTGAGATCGGAATCAAAAGCGATTTTTGCTTCTATATACCATTGCTCGGCTTGGGCTAGTTTAGGGTAGGCGATATCAAAAGTGCTATTTTCTAAGATCTCAAAGCTGTCGGCGGAAAAAGTGTTCGGGTTAAAAGTGGTAATGGACGGAACTTGAACGTAATTGGAAAGGGATACAGGCGCCAAGCCGGTAGCTACATACAACGATTCATTGTGAGTGTCTACCACCATGCTGGAGAGGGTCATGTGAGTGGCTACTGTGTTTCCAAAACTACTCATTTGTCCATTAACTCGATCCCACTTGTCGGAAAGAATTTTTATCGCTTCCTCTGACTCAAGCACTCCTCTTTTTTCTTTTGCTAATTCTTTTACTCTATCGGCTCTTGTGTGGGTGTCTTCATTTATAGTTGCATTCAGGTTGAGGTTGGCATGATGCATTTCGGCGGAAACAAAGTGATTGGTTTGAACCAGGAGGTCTTTCTGAGTCTCTGTTACGGCAACACGCTTGTTTGTTAATTCCACGATTCCCATTCTATTTTCCTTGGTGCTGACTAAGGTGTAAGCCCATCCGGCTGCAGTACGGTGCTGTTTAAATATTTCGACGGCTTCATCAAAGTTCTTCGCTTTTTTTAAGACGTATTGACCTAATATAAAAGCCGGAAATCCGTCTTCAGAGACCTCGAGGGTTGGAATCGTGTGAATACCCAGATAGAGCCCTGACTCGTTCATTCCGACCACTCCGGCTACGTGAACTCCTGCCGAGGTCAATGCCAAATATTTTTGATTTCCATCGGTAGGTTGGTAATAGATTACAGTTGGGTAACGATCGAAAGTCCCATTAAGCGGGTAATCGGTATTTCTACCGATAATAAGATCTCCGGTTGTAGTGTAGCTTCCTCGGGCCGCAAAGTCGGTACAGGTTTGACCAAAAATATTCCGCTCGATTTCATCGTCTTCGTTTTGTCTGCTCTTCTGCTTCCCGAGAATCACTTGAAGTGACTCAGGTCCGAAAGCCGCATGGATGACTGAGTCCAAAGCGAGTTCGGCTCCTTCCGAAAGGCCATAGGCTTCGGCAAGAAAGAGATCGGTATCTCCGCCTAGAGCATCGATTCCGTACTTCATGATGCTGTCAGTTTCAGTTCGGTAGAGAAATTTGATAATGAGGTCAGTAAGAATAGGTATTTGCGGGAAACTATTGCGGACCGCTTTCTCCACCATTTGGGCTAGTTGAGGGATCGCTCCTTGAGCAATTTCATTCTGGAGTAATTTTCCATGTTGGTATCCCATTTCAAAATCGTCACCCTGCAAGGAGAGAACATAAAGATTTTGTCTTCTAAATAGTTTGCCTCTGTGAAAAGCTTTGGTTCCATCAGCTAATGAAACTACCGGTTGAGCGTATAGGTCAGCATACCTTTCTTTGACTTTATTTGGAGTACGATAGGCATAGAGCGAGGTTGAAAGAATAAGTAGGATGAAACAAATTGCGCAACGCTTCATGGGGTCTCCACTTAAAAATGCCTTAACTGTGAACTTATCGACACAAACGTTGGAGGGCTAAAATTAGAGAAAGATGTCCTCTCAAGTAAGTAGGGGATATGCACCGAAAGGTTGGGTATGCCCTACGTTAGAGCCCTTTGTGTTGTTTTTCTGCTTGAGTTTGGATTATCCCTTTTTTTTAGCCGATCGGGTTTTTCCGTAATTACTACTGATGAAGAGTGCTCAAAACCTTTGGCAAAACTCACGTCTAATCCTTCAAAAAACACAGCCACTCCGTTACGTCCTCAAGGTAATGAGGTGCAGGAAAAATATTTTAAGGTTATCGATCAAGTTGCAAATAATCTGCAAGGAAAGGAAGAGTTTAATTCTCCAATGAACTGGAGACGAATTACGGCTGGGATGGGGTTACCGGGTTTGGATCTTCCTAAAGATGTGGGAGGCAGTGAGATAAGCGCCCGGGAGATGGTTAACATCTTCGATTATGCCGGTCGCTATTCACTCAATCTTAGAGATATTGCCGGTGGGGGCCACTCAAGAACTCTCATCGATTCGACCAACCCAGAACAACGCGAAATTATGCGCCAGGTGGCTGCGGGTAAAGCCTATATGGCGATCGCTATCACGGAGCCCACTCATGGATCAGATATCGCAGGCATGAAAAGTGTTTCAAAGAAAGTCGAAGGCGGATATCGATTGACCGGAAAAAAGAAATACAATGCCCGTTTAGAAAATGGAACTCACGTCGTTATTTTTACTCAAGCTGATTCAAGCACTCCGGAACGAGTCAAGTTAAACGCTTTTGTGTTGCCGCTTGATTATCCCGGTTTGGAGGATGAAAAACTTGAGGCTGCGGGACTTAAAGGAAATTCTTTCGGAGGGGTTTCTTTTGATAATCTTTTTGTTCCCGAAAAATATCGAATAGGAAATGAGGGGCAGGGGAGAGAAATATTAGGTAAGCATTTCACTTATTGGCGAATCATGCAGACTGCGGCTGCTATCGGAACCGCCAATCGGGCTTTAGAGATGACGGCAGATCGATTGCTTGCTAGAGAAGTCTATGACAAACCTTTGGCGGCGATGACGCATTTAACTCAACCTTTAGGGAAGCTGACTTATGAGTTGAAAATGGTCATGAAAGATCTCGAAAGAGCCGCACAGCTTTATGATGAAGGTAAAATTGACGAAGCTGACGAGATTGCGACCGCTGCAAAATCTTGGGGAGTGGAAAAAGCATACGAAGCAGCTCAATATGCCTTAAAAACACATGGGGCACAGGGCTATAGCAATGAGCTCGATTTATCTCAACGAGTCAGCGATCTTTTGGGACTGACTATTGCTGACGGAGCTTCTGATGTCTTGATGAGTAGTTATGTGAGAAACATTTACGGAAAACCTTTTTGGGACATTCCGTTTGGAAAAAAAACGAAACGCTAATTACAAAAGATGCGAAAATTATCTTTACTACTTTTAGTTGGAATTTTCTTTTCAGAGCCTTTATTGCCCATCTCCTGTCCGAGAACCCTTTCCCAACTCGTTTTATTTTTTCCAAATGAAGTTTCTAATATCTACGATCAGTTGCAGGTAAAAGACGAAAAGGGGAAAACACAATTAGCTCTGCAAAGTGATTTTGACTCAAAAATCAGAGAAGGTGGTGGAGGAGCTTGTGCTTCCGCTACTGCTTTTAATTTTTTACAAGGCTTTAGAGTAATGACACATCAAAAACCATTAAATCCTCGTGTCATTCTCAATGGAGCCTTTAGAGCAATACCGGAGCTTCTTGACGGTCGCGTCACCAATGAACAAATGACTCAGCTTTTACACCATTTTGAAAAGTATCTTCCTGGATATCAAATCGAAGTTTCCGCTGTTCGTTCCCCTCAGTCCCAGCCATCAGCCGTAGAACAAATCGGGGCTGTCGTGGAGTCTTTTCCATCTAAGATCTTTCAAGTAGAACCCAACGAAATGAAGATGGTGGTCTATCAAGTTCATGACAAAGATGGAAAATTATTGGGGCGTCATTTTGTTGTGCTAAAACGGCAAGGGGAGGGCAATCAGCTTGTGGTGATTGATCCCAACTTCCCGCATAAAGAATTTAAATACCAACTGACCGAGTTGAGAGATCCCAAAACAGCTGATCAAGTTCTGACTCGTCTCTCTCGACCCGATGGGGTTGTTCAAGGTTCCGGTTGGATCTTTACTATGGACACTCTTTTTTCCGCAAAACTTAAGTCTCGAAAAATCTCAAATTAAACTCTGTCGGTCAACGCCTTGGGATTTAAGAAGGTTTTTCTTTGGTGTACTCTCTTACCGAAATATTTTCGACCGTTACTCGCTCTACTGTAACGATGTATTTTTTAGTAGCTTCGGGTAGGTGTCCCCACATTTTTAGGGCGATGTAAATACTTAACATAGCAAACGGCACTAGAAATACCGGCCAAAAGAGCCAGCTATAGCCTGTTAAATATCCTAAAGAGACCGATTGGAGTCCTGTTCCTAAATACACAAAGCCATCGGTTATTCCCGACGCTGTGGCCGTGAGCTTTCTGCCTCCAAAGTCGGCTGCTGCAGTTCCCGACATTAGTGAGTGAATCGAGATGGAAAGTAGACAAATGGCCACGGCACAAATACCCACTGTTAAGGGAGAACTAAAAAGGGTGAAACAAAGTACGAGGGAGAGAACTAAGATGAGTGCTCCCGAAATAGCTACAGGTGGGCTTCTTCTTGACTGAAAAATATGGTCCGAAGCATAACCAATCGCAAATCCCCCTATAATTCCCGAAACACAAAGGAGCAAACCCCAATGGTGTAAGAAAAATTCAGCCCCCGGCTGTTTTACTTCTTTAGCAAAAATAAAGTACCACTGCATGACGCCATTGCGGATAACTCCAGTAGTAAATTCGACGACTGCAATCATCATCAGAACCGGATTCTTAAACACTAACTTCAGTGTCTCCATCATGGTGTATTCCCGATCCATCTCTCCTGAAGAGGCATCGTGTGTATCAAAGTCTTCAAATTTCGCCTGAGAGGGGGTATCCTTAATCAACCAAGTATCCAGCAAGGTCCAAGCTAAGAGAATGGTAGCTGGAATAAAGAAAACCAACCAAGTTGCGTCGGTCTGTTTTCCTTCCAATGCAAAAATTTGACGGAAGTAGGTTTGAAAAGGTGTTGGGTTGGTGATGCCTGATTTTGAAGCCTCTGCAATAGCTTGTCCCCAATCGAAAGCGAAGTAGACTCCAAAAGAGATCAGTGTCCCAAAAATAGCTCCGAATATGCCTCTCTCACGAACGTGGAACCAATAGGCTTTGACTTTAATGATAGACACGGCACCGTAGCTTTGGAAAAACATATTGAGAGAATAGAGCAGGGCGAAAGTGATTGTAATATCAAAAGGCCAACGCCGATTAAGAAGTAAATAGGTCACAACTCCCATGATGATATTGGCGATTGAAGATCCAAGCGTAGCAATAATAATTCCGCGCTTACCCCCGATTTTATCGACCAAGGGGCCGTTAATAAGAAAAGAAAGACCGTAAGTGATTGTGCCAGCCCCAAAAATAATTCCAAAACTTTCTTTGTTCATTAAAGGGCCAAGAGCATTTTTTGTGACGTTCAGATTGTAACGAGCCATGTATAAAAAGGCATAACTCATTCCAAGCGGGAACCAGTTTACAAAACGTCGAAACATAAATTGCCGACTGTGTTCTAAAGGGTTGTAACGAAAGTAAAGACCCACTACGAGGAAGAGGGTAATTCCGACTAAAGCGATGGCCATGATTAACTCCTTTAAAATCTCCCGAGGGGAGTCAAGCCCTCCATCTACTATCGCGAGGTTTCGGGTCTTGTAAACGGAAGAATCGAAAAATACAACATGGCCATAAGATGTTGTAATTACTAAAAAAAACGGCTTGTTTGTTGAGGTCGTAACAGGGATTAATTCTTTCTTACTGATAATCCGATAAGGAAGAAAACCATATTAAGGGCTTGTTCTATGAGAAAAGTGATTGTGTTTTTGGTAGTTGCGGGGCTGTGGGTGACCTGCGCCAATGCCGAGGATGTTATTTATCTTAAAAGTGGAGAGGTCCTTCAAGGCCAAATCTTGGCTCAGGACACAACTAACGAAATGATTCAATTTCGTTTTCAAGACGGTAAAGAGTTTTTAATCAGAACTTCTGATATTCAAAATATGATGTCTCAATCCAACCCATTGGGACAACAACCTCAGAACTATGCACAACAGCCCTATTTCGCTCCTCCACCCAACTACAGTCCCAATCCGTATTACCCTTTTCAGGGATATGGAATGCCCCAAGGGCAAAGTGCCCCCCCAGGTTTTGGACAAACTGCTCCTCCTTACTACGGACAATTTGCGCCTCAATATTTCGGGGATGCGCCCCAGAATAGACAGACTAGAGGGGTGAGTAGTGTCGGGAAGGTTCGAGAAAAGACCCAAGGAAACACAAGTTTCTTGAACTCGGTTCGACTAGGGCTTAGAGGTGGGATTAATTCGGCAAATGTTAAAACAAGTGACAACTCAAAAACAAACGGCCTAACCGGTGTCTCAGTAGCCGCTGTAGTCGAAATTCCAGTTTACCGAAGAGTTTCCTTTCAGACGGAAATTGGGTTTAGTCAATATGGATATTCAGGGACTCTTTCTGGTAACGATATTAAATTGAATTACGATGTGGTTGAGGCCCAGCTTTTGGGAAAATTGAAGGTTTTTCATCGTAACAATAAACTCAATGTTTCCCTTCTTGGGGGCTTAGCTCCCGGGGTTCGTCTTTCTGCAAAAGTTTCATCTGGAAATCTAGGGCTTAATGTGAATACATTTACTAGAACTCTGTCTGCTTCGGGAGTTGTAGGTGGAAACTTTTCTTATCGTCTGGGTAAAAACACCGAACTTGGCGTCGATATTCGCTATTTGATCGGGTTAACTAATTTGAGTTCCCAAGACGTGACCTCACGAAATGCCACTACGTTTGTAGGAGCATCTCTCATCTTTTAATACCTCAACGAAAGAGGAGTTTCCCCCTAAATAAAAAGTGGGAAATTCACAAACGATTAATTGTGCTTTAAAATCAGCCGTAGTACTTGCGTGAATATTGATTTTTTGGCTTTCTTTATCGGAGTTGCCTTGATGGTCACAGAAATTATCGATAGCTGTCTCATGTCTTCTCTAAGCTGGTTTATACCGTGATGAAGTCGAACGATAAGTGGTTCGCGCAGAGGGCGTGGAGCGTGAGCGCCAACAAAGTGCTCACCCCACAGACCGGCCCGGGCGGCTCGGTGACCTGTCTTGCCAAGAGCATCCACCGCCCGAAGTCCGCGGCAGACATTGCTGCGATCATTCGATCGGTTCCGGCAACGACTCCGATCGCCTGCGTGTGCGGCGGGCACGAGTCATCGAATGCGGCGTTGGTCGCCGATGGCAACGCGGTCGTGCTTGACCTGATCGCATTCAAGTCCATTGAGTTCCATCGCGCTGAAGGCGAGCGGCTGGTCACTGTTGGGGCGGGCGTGGTCTTCCGGGAGCTGGTTGAAGCCGTTCGCGGCCACGGAGGTGCTCTCCCGGTCGGCACTGGACCTGGCGTCGGTGTGGCGGGATACGTGACCAACGGTGGTCTGAGTAGCTATTTCTCTCGACGGCTCGGTCTGCTCGGACAGCGTGCTGTGAAAATGACCGTAGTGACTGCCACGGGCGAGGTGCGCACGATCACCCCTGCCGACGAGCTCTTCAACGCCATGCTGGGCGCAGGAAGTGCGCTGGCCGTCGTCGTCGACATTACGCTGCGGCTTGCCGACGCGTCCGCCATCAAGGGTGCCGAGCAGCGCGTATTCGGGTTCGAGAACCGGGAGCAGGCCGTTCGGTTCTCACGTGAATCGATGCGCTTTATGCGCGAGCGGATCATTCCTAACGAATCCGTTTCGCTGGAGGTTGTGGTTACGGGGACCAAGGCGATAGTGGTCACAACTGTTTTCTATGACACTTTCGAAGGAGATCCTGTCGCTTTCGTGAAGCCGCTCGAGGAACTTGCGGGTTCGATGAGACTTGCGGAGGTCGCTCGGGCACATTGGAGCTCGTGGTACGAGGCCGCCGCTGCGTTGTGGCCCGTGATCGCTGGACAGAAGGGCAGCCCGCTCGCCACACTCTACCATTGCGCGGGAACCACCGGCGCGCCGAGTGACGGTGTCATCGACTTCGTGAGCGACACCCTAGTTGGCAAGGCACCTCTTGACGAAGCACCCCTTTCGATCGTGGAGATCCGCTCGCTCGGCGGTGCAGCCCAGTCCGGCCTTCCCCTACCGAGCGGCAACTGCCGACACGCTTTCTTCGTCGACCTGGTCACGCTCTACGACGCTCAGTCGAAAGACGCCGATGAGCGAAGGGCCATCGTCGACCAAACGAACGCCGTGGTGGATCAGGCCCGGAAGGTCCTAGGGCTTGGCGTGGATTTTAGCGGCACGCACTCGCAGCCGGACGATGTCGGCTGTAGCGCAAGGGCGTCTGACATCTTCGGATCGGCGGAGATGGCGACGAGGGTTCAAGCCATCAAGCGCCGTGTAGACCCTAACAACCGATTTCGGTTTCATCCGTTCGCCAAGTTTATTGGCTAGTCGGTCGGGAATTTATCGTAGTTTATACCTGGCCCTTTTGATTAATATCTATTGAAGCATCTTCGCTACCTATCAGGTTATAGCTAAGCTACAGCCATTGCTACGGGGCTAGTGCCCCTTGCCACAGTCTGTGCCTAGGCATAGACAAGAAATGGGCTTTAATGCTAGAGTGTGAGCCAAAGGTATAAAATAAAGTGAAAAGCGTGATGATTCGAAAGACGAAGAAAAAAGTTAATTCCGCCCTTTTTGATAAGGTCATCTCACGGCTTCGCAGTTCCAGGCTAAAGGTGACACCGGCTCGTAAAGCATTGCTTGGATTTCTCTGCGATCACCATGGGCCTTATCGCATAGAAGAGATTCACAAAAAGACCGGTACCGATCTTGTGACGGTCTATCGAAATCTTGCTTCCTTCGAGGCGGCCGGCCTCATTACCAAAGTGGACTTTAGAGATAATGCGGTACGCTACGAGTTGCAAGATCCTGATGCCCACCACCACCACGTTGTTTGCAAATCCTGCGATAAAGTAGATGAAGTCGATATGTGCACCTTTCAACTTATGGACAAGAAACTTACGAAAATGGGCTACAAGGAAGTCGAACACTCGTTAAGTTTCTTTGCTATTTGCCCTAGTTGCCAGATGTCAGCTTCCGTAATCTAGTTGCCGTTTTTCATTACTTTAGAGTCTTGCCGTTCTTTTATTTTCTGACAAGGGTTTGATTTGTGATTATTATATAAATGCAAATAATTTGCATTTATATAATTTTGTGGCAGTATTTCTCTATGAACCAGCAGGGGGTGGCTAAGCTTTTAATGAGAACTGACGGAGACTCCGAGAGCTGCCTGGCGTTCTGGAAGGCGATATTGAATCTTTCAGACATAAACGTAGTGTTTCATCGAATCAGTATTTTTCAGGTTTGTGATGAGTGTTGCAAGCCTGGAAAAAACTTTGTGGGGGTGACCTACAAACAGGGTGAAAGTCGAGCCGTCATTCACCATACGTGTAAATTGACGGAGGAAGACATTCTGCACGAACTTTTGCACGTAAAATTTCCGAATTGGTCGGAAGAACGGGTGGTTCGGGCTACAGACGAGCTGCTTAAAACAAAACTTTTAAAGCCAAGGAGGCAAGTTTATGGAAATAGAGTTTTACAATGTGAAAACCAGAGTGAAGGTCCGTATTCCTGAGAGTCAGGTTAAAAAGACTATCTTCAAGAGGAAAAAGAAAGATGGAACTGAGCAGCTTCGTTACGCGCTACGAGCTGAAATTGATGGAATGAAGCTCACAAAGTTTATCTCGCAGAAAGATTGGGAATTGCTCAACGCTCCTATCGTTGATTGAAGAGTACAAATATCGTAGGTTCGGATAGAGTTTTTCTACACAGGTTAAACGCAAAATAGTTGCAATTAAACAAAAATGGGATTACTTATCTCCCAACGGCAGAAGGAGGCACGAAATGGCCGGTAACCGCACCATTGTGACGTTAGAATGTACGGAGTCCCGAAAAGTTGGGGCAACGCCGTCACGTTACACGACTACGAAGAACCGATCGAAACACCCCGAGCGGTTGGAAATGATGCGCTATAACCGCTACTTGCGTCGCCATACCCTGCACAAAGAAATAAAGTGAGGGATTCATGTCCAAAGTTTGTGAGCTAACAGGAAAATCAAGATATAAGGCAAATAAAGTCAGTCATTCTAACATAAAGACCAGACGATTTAAGTATCCCAACATTTTAAAGAAGAAATGGAAGTTGTCCGAGCTGGGCCGCTCTTTTACGATTACTCTTTCTACCAGTGCGCTTCGAACGATTGCTGCAAGAGGAGGATTAGTGCCTGCCATCTTGATGGAAAAAGAGGAAAATCTTTCGGAACGATTACTTTCTGTTAAAAGGGAGCTGCTGCGTAAACGTGGAAAAACTGAGAATCGAACTATAAGGGAGATGTCCACTGAAATTTAATTTCTAAAGGGTAGACCGGGGCAAGATTGCCGCCGAAAAAAATGACATCAATAAAAAAAGTTCGTCCGGCTAGCGAGCCGAAACCTCGCTGAGTTACAGTTGAAATGGCGAATTTATTAAATGGTGTTAAAACTAAAGTACGAATTAGTACAACCACAGGAGGAGCCCTTTAAGGGCTATTATGGCTAAAAAAAGTAAAATAATTGCTAATCAAAAGCGCATTGCGATTGTGGCTCAATATCGAGAGCTACGCACAGCTCTTAAAGAAACGATTCGCAACCCGAAACTGCCGGAAGTAGAGCGGCAGGCTGCTCGTCTGAAGCTGGAAAGCCTTCCCAAGAATTCTAATCCAATTCGTGTTCGCAACCGTTGCGTCGTCACGGGCCGGCCCAGAGCGGTCTTGAAAAAGTTTCGATTGTCGCGAACTTCTTTTCGCGAACTTGCTCTCAAAGGAGAGATCCCCGGGGTTATTAAGGCAAGCTGGTAGTTAAGAGCGTGAACGGGCTTTTTAAGGCTTGGTGTTGTTCAACGTCATATTGTGGCCTCAAACGTAGAGACTCCTTTTGTAATACATGCAAAATTTCACTCTTGCGATGATTCACTGCAGATAATCAGCCGTTGACAAGTTAATAAATGCAAGTATATTGCATTTAAAAAAATGCTGATTCGGAGGCGGTTAAGCGCAATGCATATTTCGGAAGGGATCTTACCAGTGACACATAGTGCTGGATGGTTTGCATTGGCAGCTCCTTTTGTTTGGGCTAGCGCTCGAAAAATCAGGTGTGCTCAAGAGGAAAACTCAGAAAAAGTCTTCGTTGGAATGGTGACAGCTCTTTGTTTCTCAGTGACCCTACTGCCACTTCCAGTGCCGGTCGTTGGGGCTACCTCCCATATTTGTGGAACTCCATTCTTCTCCATTCTTCGTGGTCCTGTTTTTATGGCACTTCCGGCGGCTGTAATTCTTTTGATACAGGCACTTTTTTTTAGTCACGGAGGACTAACAAGTCTTGGTGCCAATATCTTCACTTTGGGTGTCATTGGGCCTTTCGCGGCCTTTTACTTATTTAGGTGCTTAAGGCAGTTTGGATTTTCTGAGTGGGTTTCCGTTTTGGCAAGTTGCTTTGTCGCAGACATACTAGTTTACGTCGCTGACGCTTTTATTCTTGGCGCAGCATTAGGAACTTCCGTCTCTCCTATTGCCGTTTCGAAAGCGATTCTTCTTGGCTTCGCTCCAGTTCAACTACCACTCGCACTTTTGGAAGGCTTTGTAAGTGCCGTGCTTTATCGGGAGATAAAGAAACGAAACCCTTCTTTTTTGGGGCCTCAGAAAGTATCTGCTCGTCCCCCTGTTTCGTTTGGTGTTCTTCTCAGCTTGGTATTGAGTGTGCTCACTATCTCGGCTTGTTGGGGAAGAAATAGCTTCGCAGCCGATTATGTTGGAATAGATGACTCGGTGATGGCTCAGATAGCGCGGTCTCATGGTAAAAACGCGGGCCCAGTTTTCGAGTGGGGAAGCACAGAGGTGACACTGTTCGTTTTTTCACTGGGAAATTTCCTCGCGGGTTTTTGGACTGGGAAGGGTTGGTCCCGACTTTTCAATCATGGAGAGCGTAATGCATCTTAGGCCGGAAAATGCACTCTTTGCCGGTTGCCGCCGAATCCCCTTTTCGCCGCGAATGCGCTTTCTTCTACTTTTGGGTGTCCTTGTTGTGAATTCGGCAGTTTTTCAGTTCGAACTTTGTATCGGGCTTATCGTCCTTGGTGTCACCCTATGCGCACTCGACAGAATTCATGCCATTCGCATCAAACTATTGCTTGCAGCCTTGGGTAGCGGGGGACTCATTTTTTTCTTAGGGCATAGTCTAACCATTTTGGGATCGAGCACTCGAGCTGCTTACGGGCGCTTTTGTCTAGGTGCGATTTGGACGATCTGGTTTGGTGCTACCGTGACCTGGCCGGAACTAAAGCTCGTTTTGCGTCAGCTACGATTGCCAAGCTTTATCTTGGAACTTGTCGATTCGAGTCTCTTTCAAGCGATGGTTGTTTGGAATGAATTGGAGCGAGCTCTCCGTGCCCTCATCTTGCGAGGAGGAAACCCGTATCGCCTCTCAACTGTCTCTTCGCTAACCGGGGCAGTAATTAACCGTGGATTTGAGAGAGGAGTTCAGTTGGAGAGCCTTCAAGCACTTCGATCCACACCGAGTGGCGTAAGCTTAGGAGCCGAAAAAGTCTCGCCTACTATCAATAATCTCGAATTCACAGAGTGTTCGATCCATGGAGATGCGGATCGTGAAATTTTGTCAAACATTTCTTTCTCTCTCAAAGTGGGCGAATGGATAGCCCTTGCGGGTAAGAGCGGCTCCGGAAAAAGTACCCTTCTCTCGGCTTGTGCAGGGCTTTACCCAGTAAACAAGGGTTCAGTCACCAGGCTCGGAAGTAAGATTGAAGGCGAGCGGATCAGGGCGCGCGTTGACACACGCGTTGGTTTCCTTCTACAAAATCCTGATGACCAGTTTTTTGGAACGACACCTTTTGAAGATATCGCTTGGGGGCTCAGGCAACAGGGGTGCGTAGAGAAAGAGGTTGAGAGCAAAACGAAGGAAGTTTTAAATCGCCTTGAACTTTTCCATCTTGCCCACCGCCCTCTCCACAACTTGAGTTTCGGAGAGAAAAAACGAGTGGCATTTGCCGCGATTTTGAGCTGCAAACCGAAGCTAATTCTTTGCGATGAACCCACTCTCGGTCTCGATCCGATATCTAGCAACGATTTGGTTCGTTTTTTTGAGCAGAGCACCCAAGATACTTCTATTTCAGTAATTTGGGCAACGCACGATCTGAATCAGCTTCCTGCGGCAATTTCCAGAGTGTTATTTCTAAGCTCGGGAAGGCTGTCTTTTGATGGGAAGCTAAAGGATCTTTGGATGACTCCAGAGGGTTCTCTTTGGCGTACCGCCAGTTCCGCGACTTCGGGGGAGATATAAGTGTTTACGATAGGTGCCAGTTCGCTTCCTAAGCCTGATCCGGAACGTATTTCCGCCATCAAAAGATGGGTCTGCTCACATCTTAAGTTGGATGATTCAACTGCCGTATTTGTCACCCAACTTGAATGTAAGGAGTCGGGCTGCCCGCCGGTTGAGACTGTAATCGCAATCATGAAGGGGGGCGAAGAACCCATGAAAAGAAAGATTCACAAGAGTATAAACGAAATTTTTGAGGCGGATCTTCTTGAGTTATTCTCTCAAGAGGACAAGCACCTCCATTAAAGAAAGAGAGTCTCTATGTCAGAAAATAAAGTTCCTGTTACAGTCCTAACTGGATTTCTCGGTGCAGGGAAAACGACACTTTTGAATTATATTTTGACCAAGAACCACGGAAAACGAATCGCAGTTATTGAGAATGAGTTTGGTCAAATTGGTATCGACAACGATCTTGTTGTGAACGCGGATGAAGAGATCTTCGAAATGAATAATGGCTGCATCTGCTGCACCGTTCGAGGAGATCTCATTCGAATTCTAGGTAATCTAATGAAACGTCGAGATAAGTTTGACTACATCATGATTGAAACAACCGGCCTTGCCGATCCTGCTCCTGTCGCCCAAACGTTTTTCGTTGATGACGAAATGAAGGCAAAGCTTGCTCTAGATGGCATTGTTACGGTGGTCGACGCTAAGCACGTGTTGCAACATATTGGTTCTAGTAAAGAGTGCCAGGAACAACTCGCGTTCGCGGACGTAGTTCTGCTCAATAAAATCGATCTAGTTTCGGAAGACGAACTCCTTTCACTCGAAGCTAAGATTCACCAGATGAATTCAATGGCAAAAGTCTATCGTTCCCAGAATGCAGTAGTACCGCTCGAAACCGTGTTGAACGTGGGTGGATTTAACTTAGAAAGGGCGCTCGACATTAAACCGACCTTCCTAAAGCCCGAGCTCCCTTTTGAATGGGCTGGTAGTTTCGATCTTCGAGAGGGCAAATACGAAATGCATCTCGAAGA
>Ga0194132_10008033_pt1 | contig 15320 bp, 24 predicted proteins | sample TA2KigOf80mmetaG_FD_148612 | JGI IMG/M metagenome (GOLD analysis project Ga0194132, IMG submission 148612) | Freshwater microbial communities from Lake Tanganyika, Tanzania - TA2015054 Kigoma Offshore 80m | ecosystem: Environmental > Aquatic > Freshwater > Lake | place: Tanzania: Lake...
TTTTGCCACCGTTGTGTTGTGCAGACGGTTTCAAGTTGTCGGTCCAAGCGGGAAGCTCTCTGTACTGTACGCCTCGTAGCGATGTCGGACCATGGACTCACGTCGAGGTTGGATATCCTTCTCGCGTCGAACCATTATTATGGCCGTACGCCGAGATTCCTGGCGACTGGACTAACACCGTGTACCCGTATACGCCCGCCGCAGTCGTGGCCGCCGTCGTAGAACTTCACGATGGATTCGCGGATTGGAATATGTAGATCATGGCAGTAAAGCGCAAGCCTGGGTTGATTCGAAGTTTCTTGTCAGGTCTAGACAAGATTCGGGCGTGGCTTCTCAAGAGGGTCACAGATTTGTGGCGAAGGTAAGACGTATGTTTAAGTTGGTCGAGCCCGAGGATTGGTACGAGGACCCCGAGACGGGTCTGGTCGTGTGGACGAGGCGGTTCCTTGTGGCGCGTGGTTTTTGTTGTAATGGTGGTTGTCGTCATTGTCCTTACGATGAAAATGGTGACGTGGTGCCCGAGGCGCCTATAGTTATACGTTATGAAGAGAAGCGATCGAATTCTTAGACAGTTCATACGAGAAGCCTTGCGACAGGGTGCTGCTGGGCCTGGTGTTGTGGCCGATCCGACGACCGGCACTACCGGTGGTGCTAGAGATTACGAGTTAGAAAGGGGCGTCGATATCTTGAGTCCCTGGTACAAGAGTCCTGGCGAGTTGGGTTCGAACGATCCGGGCCGGCCGGAGGACGCCGAGGAATACGTAGGATTTAAGACGAAGGGTGTTCGACCCGACGACGCTGCTGCCGATTTGGCGCCGCCGCCTGTAGGTGGAGAGGTGTAAAGTACGTGATGGGCAGAGTATAATGGCTGTATGTCGATCTGGTCGTTAATCACGAGTAAGTTTATTCGAGCCTGTGCGAGGAAGCGGGCGAGTCTGTCGGGAGTCGGGAGGGTTGTACGGTGAGCGATGGTGGGTCGATTGTAGATCCGTGGTCCGTCGAATTTGTCGATTCGTTGATTCGCGAATTTCGTGATGATTGGGTGGAGTTGTTGCGCCTGCGGCGAGAGCGGCGGCGAGACCCGCGGGGTGAATTGCAGGCCGTGATGCAGATGCCGCAGCCCGATGGTGTTGCCGATCCGGCGTGGCGGTGTCGGCCTGCGCCTGTCGACCTGGTCGATCGGCGAGTCGAGATCACGGGGCCTGGCGTGGATCCGAAGATGATGATCACTGCGATGAACAGTGGCGCGTCTGGTTACATGGTCGACGGCGAGGATTCGTTGTGTCCGACCTGGGCCAATGTGCTAGCGACGCAGCGTAATTTGTGGGATTTAGCGAGGGGTAGGTTACAGGTCGAGAAGGATGGAGTGGTGTATCGGTTGGCGTCGAAGTGCGCGGTGTTGCACTATCGTCCGCGAGGTTTGCATTTGGAGGATGCTGCGTGGACGACGAAGTGGCGGTCGCCTGCGAGTTTGATTGATGTCGGGCTGTTTGTGTATCACAACGCCCGAGCCTTGTTGGATCGTGGGAGTGGAGTGTATCTTTATTTGCCGAAGTTGGAGACCGAGGATGAGGCAAGATTTTGGGGTCGAGTTGCCGATTGGATGGAGGATCGGTTGGTGTTGCCGCGTTGGACCGTGAGATTTACTGTTTTGGTCGAGACGTTGCCTGCGTTGTTGAGGTTGGAGTCGATAGTTTGGGAGTTGCGAGAGCGTTTGACGGGTCTTAATGTAGGTCGGTGGGATTACATATTTTCTTGTTTAAAGACGTTGGGGTATCGGGGTTATGTGTTGCCTGATCGTCGCGAGTTGACGATGTCGCAGCCGCAATTGGTTGAGTACGCTCGGTGGGTAGTAAACGTGGCGCATCGGCGAGGGTGTCATGCGATCGGGGGTATGGCGGCCAACGTACCTAATCGGCGAGATGTTGAAGCGACGAGGGTGGCGATGATGGCTGTCGAGGTCGATAAGTTTCGAGAGGTTGGATTGGGCCATGATGGGACGTGGGTTGCGCATCCTGATTTGGTTGCGGTCGCGCGGTTGGTTTTTGATAGTGGTATGGGGGGACGAGTTGAGCAGATGGAGGTGGTACCTGGGCCTGACACGTTGAACGTGGCGGAGGTGACGAGTGCCGTAGTTGGTGAAGTGACGTTGGATGGGGTGCGAGAGGCTGTTCGGAGTGTTTTGGTGTATTTGGATGGGTGGTTGGGTGGGAATGGTTGTGTGGCGATGGCTGGGAAGATGGAGGATGTGGCGACTGCGGAGATATCGCGAGCGTTGTTGTGGAGTTGGGGGAATAGTGGTGTGAAGATGGCGTGTGGTGAGTCGTTGGATGTGGAAAAGATTGTGAGGGTAGTGAGGGGTGAGACCGCGGCGCTTGTCGCTGCGGGTAACGAACCCCGATCTAGTGCCGTTGAATTATTGATATCTGTGATAAGAAGTCAGGAGCCTCCAGAATTTATCACGTTGCCAGCGTATGAATTTCTTTTAAAAGCATAAATTAAATAATTTCATTATAGTCTTTTATAGTTATGGGTCGATTAACTAAGAGAGGTTTGAGGAAAGAAGATGAATGGAAATAGTGAAGGAGAGATCGTCGAAGAGATGGCGGCAGCATTGATAGATTTTTTGGTTGAGTCTATTGGTGGTACAAGTCTTGATGCGGCTAAGGAAGCGGTCGTGACGTTAGGACTTGACGATGGAGATGAATTGCAGTTGCCGGAGTCGTTTGACGACGACGCTTTTGCTGGCGAGTTAATTGCGGAAGCGATATTAGCCCGGCCCGAGTTACATGATGTTTTAACGGCGGTTGGCACGTTGTTGGTGAAGCGTGTAAAAAAGGGTTAGTTGCTACACCATCTTAGTAACATAGGTTCTATTTGGTTAGCGATTGCGACTTGAGCTATTGTTGGTGCGTCTGGGCATTTGTAGAGATTGAATTGTAGGATAGGTGACATGAGTGTGCCTATCATGTGTTGTGCGCCGAGGGCGTGTCCTATTTCGTGTAGTACGACGGTGAGTGTGTCGATTTCGTATCTGCCGCGATAGAGTTGGATATATCGACCGCCGATGGCGTTTGTGGTGGCAAGAACGGTTTGATTCGCGAAGAGGGGTGGATCGACTTCTTTGATTGCGTAGTCGCAGTCGTGATTATTTATACCGATTTGAGGTATTAGTTTTTTCCATTTGCCGATGGCCATATTCCAGCCGTCGATTGCTTTGATGACTAAATGACTTTGTGCTGGAGATACTTCGATGCAAACGTTTGCTGATCCTTGGAGTTGCCACGAAGTAGGTGAGGAGCGAGGTATCCACACTGGTTCGCATGCGACGAAGCCTATGATGGCGATGCAGCAGGCAGCGAATGCAGCAAACATGCTTTCCTTTTGCGCTTCGGAAAATCTTGATTTGCGGTTTTCCTTCACGAAATATACGTATAATCAAATTTCGAGATAATTATAAAAATATTAGCTTTGTTGTATTAAAACTTGTGGTAACTAGATTAGGCGATGAAAATAGTTAATTCTAATTTTTTGTTTGAGTCTACGGCGGAGATAAATGTATTTGATTTCGATGATACATTGGTTCACACGAAGTCGCACATTTATTTGACGACGGCGGCTGGTGAGCATCGAGCGTTAACGCCTGGTGAGTATGCGATTTACGATCCTGCGCCTGGTGATACGTTCGATTATTCAGAATTTGATAGCGTAAAAAATCCGTCTCCGATTACTCACATGTTACTGAAGTTGAAGTATGCAATAAGGAATGTTGGTCTTGACAACGTGTTTATCTTGACGGCGCGCGGGGCGCCCGAGCCGATTCGTATGTTTCTTGGAGAGATGGGTATTACCGGGATTGATATTGTTGCCTTGGGTAATTCCGATCCGCAATCCAAGGCGGATGTAATAAAAGACGAGATATTGACGCGTGGTGTTAAACTCGTTAAGTTTTACGATGATTCTAGCAAGAACATTGCTGCCGTGAAGGCGCTTCGACGAGATCCTGAGTTATCTACTGATGTTCAAATAATGGCGATTAAAGTGTAAAGATTATTTGGATTGTTTTTGATTTCCGAGTATTTCTTTGGCTTTGTTTTTGGACATTTTGACTGGAAATTTTTCTCCGTCGATGTCGACAGATTTTTCGCCTTTTTCCGCTGCTTTAGCGATCGCGAAAGTGAATTCGTCCTCGGTTAGTTCTCTTTTAGATTTTGCTTCGTGGGAGTCTTGCTTCATATTTTGTTGGATAGTTTCTCTAATGATGGAACGAAGTTCTGCTAGGGTTATTTTCATAAGATTCAGTCCTTCTGATTTAGGTTTGGTGTCTGTTGCATAATAGGTTAATTCATGTTGTTTGACTAATCGATCGTTTGATTCGATACCAGATTTGCCCCCGTCGGGTGATGTAAACGCCTCGCGGCGAGCCATATTTTCACCTTGTCTACCACGTGTATACAACATGCTCAAGCGAGTTGCTGGATCTTTTTTTGACGCGACGACGTCACGAAGGTCTAAAGCTTCTTCTGCGATAATTTCTTTGACGAATAATCTGATAGATTCCATTTCTATCGCGGCGATCTGTCCGCGGGCTTTTTTTTTCGAAGTGTGACAAGCTCTATGGTCTTTACCTTTTTTGTCTGTATACGACAACGCGAACATGCCCGTTGTTCCGTCAGACTGTTTACACTTGGTTTTTCTTATTTTGTAGGGCACGGCAACATATAAATATGTATTTATTGTTTATTTTTCTTTTTTTTTGTTGACATTCCCATATCTTTTGCCCATTTATCAATATTTTTTTTGATGTCGTCTGGCACGTAGACTGAGGCAGCCTTGTATGCAGGGTCGTCTAAAAGTTCTGTATGGTAGTTTTCTTCTGGGTGAGATCCACTACGAGCTGAATATTCTTTTACAAATTCTTTAAGTAATTGTTGGATGACTTTGAATTCTTCGTTTACCACGACAATACTTATTACTAAAGGTGTGTCAAATGATGATTGCTCGCATTTTAGCTATATTGATGCCGGCCGCGCAGTTGATGATTCCTCCATACGCTAATGAATTTTTGAAGAAAGCTCGATGGACGCATCTTTGGGGATTCTTGTTGTTTTTTGCGGGATTCTCATGTTCTGTTAATATCTCTAGCGATTCGATCGAATCCAACGAGGAAGATGATTTCGAAGAGAAAGCCGTTGATCCGTACCCGTCGATATCTTCAGCGGCCGAAGAAACTGAAACAGAACCGACATCAAACGATCCTTGGCAATGTGGTTACGAAATTCTCGTAGTTAAAGGTCCCCGCGATGAATTGATATACGTAGAGATCCCGTTGCCTTGTGATCCAACGGCGGACGTATATAAGGGTTGTTTCGTCGAAGAAAAGACGTTAAAAAATTAACAAAAAACCCCGGTTTTACCCGGGGTCTTATTTAATATCTACAGAATGATATCACTTGCCGCCGGAACCGCCTGTAGCGTCTCCGCCACCTGCGTTTGAGCCGCCGCCGCCGGCCGCCGACGCAGATGCGTCGACTGTTTGAGAACCACCTGCGCCGCCAGAGCCTGTAGTTACGGTCGATGCAGTTTCGCTACCTCGTCCGTCACCACCTGTTGACGCTGTCACGACGGCGGCCGAGGCGTCAGAAGTCTGTTGACAATCCACTTTCTTGCTCTCGCAACCAGTAATCAACGCGATTGCGCAAACGATCTCAAAAAGATTCTTCTTCATTTTTGTTTCCTTTTTTTATTCTGACTTAGAGTCAAGCGAATAAACATTATAACAAGTATTATGAAATTTACACCATGAAAACGCATCAAAGACTTGCAAGCTTATTTAGAATTCTGTCGGCCATGATTTCGTAGCCCTCGAGGGTGTAGTGGCAACCATCGTGATATGTCGCATTTTTCGTGAGGTCGTCGAGATTAATCAACGAGATTTCAGGATATTCTTTAGAAATTTGTTCCTGCACCTCTCTGACTTTATTTGTATTCGGACCGCAAGCGCCTTCGGCTGTTTTAACCATAACAATGATATCGAGTTTTGGATAATCGATTTGCCACGCCTCGACGAGCGACTTTAACCCGGTGTAATAGGTTTCCTTCGATGCCGCCGCGTCGCTCTCGCCCTGCGCCCAGCAAATGACGTTAGGTTCGTAACCCGACGCTGTCCATGAATTTTTTGCTTGTGTGTAATCGTTTTTGGATGGATTTCGCTTGCTAGGCTCGTTAGAGTTGGGCAAAAAATAACTTAGACTCATGCCAGGCCATCCGTGGTTCTTGATTCTAATTGTTGGACTGGAAACGATTGACAGATCTAGCAGCTTGTGTGAAAGTCTACCTGCCCATGGACCGATTCCGAATGTATAATCCCCACCGAATTCAGCCTTGGCGATTTTCCACTTTTCGTCTGTTGGATCCCAAGTTAAAATATTTGTGGAATTATAGACGCTCGCCGGAGGCCACCAACCACCTGCTGCGTTAGACTGTCCTGATACGTAAATAACAGGTTGTTGTTTCCACGTATACACAGTTCCGCCTCCAGAACTGCTAGATGAGCTAGCTACTGAGCTTGAATTCGAGCTCGTCGTCGAGGAACTGCTGGCGCTATTCGCTGTCGAAGAAGAGCTGTTGCTCGAGGTCGAGCTTGATGCGCTTATAGTTTCTCCACCATATCCTCCGTTATTTTCGGTGGTAGCTCCTCCGAAGCCGCTATCATTCCCGCCTCGATTATTCGAGGAGGTAGACGAGTTGGTTTCTGCGGACGAGAAATCAGGGCGTTCATCGGTAAAATCGTTCTTGTCGAACTTGTTTCTGTGATGGTCTGGATAGTGGAGTTTTTCGATATTATCGCCCGCAGTGTCTTCAAAAGCGTCGGTATAAAGCTCTACTACGCCAGAACAAGAAACTCCCGTTATCGAGCTCACCAAGATTAAAAGAGAAATAATCTGATTCTTTTTTGACAGTATCGTCATATTTTTATGTATATCATTCATTAACCGAGATTGGCACATGACTAACGAAAAAAAAGTTCGAAACGTTACCTTGACGACCGTTGTTAGTAATTATTCTACGTTACCAGTGCTTTTAAAGGCAACTGACAAGTTGGTTTCGGCGGGATTATTGAATTCATTACGCATCGTAGATCGTACGTCCGATGACTTTGGTACAGAACAAATTCGTTCTATCGTACCAATAGATGGTGTTACTAATACAAGAATTGTTACACTCGATAAAGACTCGCTTCGATTTATCGATCCACGAGCCCACGTTGCTATGGGCATGACGGGCTATCGTTTTAAAACGACAAATTTTAAGTTGGAACCTGGTGGTTCCAGCGTATATGTTATGGCGCGCGGAAGCGCTGGTTCTTATATAGCTGTTAGTCCAGGCGGCAGCAACGTTGGTGGCGTTGAAATTGGTTTAGAGAAAACGCGGTGTTTCGTGCGGGTAGGTCGCGGAGGGGGAACGTTTAACAATGTTTTAGACGTTTCTGGCATCGTTGCGGGTGGCCGCGGCTGGCGAGCTGTTGAATTAAATTTAGACGTCGATTTAGTATTAACGATTAGATTAGATACAGGCGCCGCGATGTCGACTCAATTGCGTCTAGGAAATGGAGATTTTTTTGTTAGCGTTTCTTCGCCGGCGGGTGGACTTTCTGATTTTATAGTTTCGCGCTTAGATCCTATTAAATTTAGACCTGAGTCTTTAGTCGACAGAAGTTATGTTTCTTATTTTGCTTCACAACCAGAACCAGTAGAAGGGATCGAATTTGTTTCTGACATCGACTTAATTTATGTTGATGTCGATAATTGGCTTAGATTAGTCGACGAAAAAGCTGTTCCATTAATTGTTGGTGATCCTGCGTGTCATTCTTCGCTTAGAAGATTAGGGGTGTTAAAAGAATCTACTACTTCTAAAGAAGTTCATACTAGTTTTTTGTCAAGAGGAAAGGCTATTAACGATCGAATTAAGAATTTAGTTTTTCGTAAAATTTTCGTTTCGATTGTAGAGAATTCAAAATTTAAATCGGCGATTAGCGATAAGATGGGAGTTCCTGCAGTGATGTGTGGACTTATTAATGCGGAAAAGGACCTCGATCCGGCGATATTAGCAGGTTATTCAGAATTAATTTGTAATGGACCGAGTGGCGAAGAGCTCGGCCTCGAGGCGACGGATGTTTTAGCTTATTTCGATGTTTTATTAAGCTCGACTGGTTCAGAGGAATTTTTGCTGGAACTTGTCGAAGCTATGCCAAAAGACAAGCGTGAATTTCTTATTAACGTTTTGAAGCAACGATCGTTCTAAGTTCCGATAGAGTGACGCGCGGATTATTATCTATAGTTCGCATAGTCATAGCATTGATGTGTGGTGGTTGATTTGTTGTCGACTTTATTTTGATTGATATTTGATCAGTTGGTGCTGTGAATTTACCTATCACGATACAGCCGTTCTGTCTATCATATTCAACCTCGTAATTTCCAGGATCTAGAATGAATCTAGGCGAAACTTTGTTTTTTCCGTCGACAAACATACATCTAATTTCGTAAACATTATCTGGGATTAAGTTTGTTATATTTAAAGTTAAAAACGAGTCGCTGGGTAGATTATCTGCCCAGGCACCACACGCTGATAAAGCTTTTATTTCGCTGTTAATCTGTTCGGATTCTTTTGATTTAAAAAATGGACCATCAACAATTTTACAATCGCGCAGAGAAGATTGTAAATTGCAATGTTTCGTTAGTTTGTAGTACGTAAAACAAGTTTCTTCAAGTATGATTGGACCTTGAAGAGGCGACGCGTACGGGTCCCCAAAAGTAATAGCATGAACTAGCTTACCATTCGTTCCGATAATCGATTCTGCGGATACATTCTGTTCGACTGTCCATTTTATCGTTAGATTTCGTTTAAATCTTAAACCGCCAGATCCATTACGATTGAGGATTCTAACAGTCATTTTTGTTTGGCTACTTTTGTAGCCTTATCTCCTTTTTCTATTTTTTTTTGGTGTCTTACGTTGCGTACTTTGATGCTAGTTATCATATTGTTAAAGTAACAAATGATCTTATGCGTTTCTCTATTAGATCGAACAGCAACCTTAAAAAGTTGTAATTTAACTTTAATCGTTCTGCACACGTCTATATTTATGGATATGCGTTTAAAAAATACTTAAAAGATAATCAAACATAACATAGTCTCTTACTATGTCTTTTCGTGAAACTATAAATAAATTTTATTTACCTTTTAAGATCTTAGAAACTGGTTTTGTTGACCATAGACGACAAGACCAAAATGCTGCTTTTGTTCTATCAGAAGCTCTTTTCGTTCCGCACCCGTGTCTGGCGCGAAATGATTTACGCGCCTTTGGATTATCTCTACGAATCTGCATATTTGGATCGCCGAAGTTAACTTTTTTTACGTTATTCGTTTTTGGATCTTTGACATATACTTTATATTTCTTAACGTCCCCGCGTATTGGCTTACCTAGTGGAACATTTTTTCCTTTATAATCCGCTTCTAGTAGAACGCATTCTTGAATAGCCTCAAGATCGAGTTCGAATTGATCGAGTACCCCGAGCTTTGCTAACATGACGCCTTCGGTAATAATTTCTTTAAATACGTTGAGCGTTATCTTCATATACTTTTCTATACATACTATTGAATGAATTAACTTACATCAATCATTAAAGTTGAAAAAAATATACAAAATGTTGTCGCCACTACGATTATGTGTCCTAATATCATTTTATAACTTATTCTTCTAGACGTTGTCGTATCATTAAACGCAGAAGATTTCTAATATTAGACTCCGCGTTCACAGTTGTTGGGTATTTTTTGTTTTTAGATTTTAGAAGTGATTCATTTAGACTACATACTTCCATATCGCTGAGCGAATCGGAATGAAGCTTTGTTTCTTTTAATTCGACTTCACTGAAATTGTTAACATTTACTTGGTCGTTACAATAGTTTTTATCTATATCAGCGTGAGACTTAGCGTCGATATACCCAAAAAGATCAGACATATCGTTATAAGCTCGACTCAATTTATATTGTATCCAACCAGGTAGATCGTCGTTTTCTCCAATGATATTCAGCAACATTTTTGACATTTTTGCAATGCGATATAACTGAGTTACTGCCATTACGCCTTCATGATCTGGGTGACCTTCATTCCAATCGTGACTTTTTTTATTATGATCCATAATTTGATATACTATATATAATTGGCGAAGTTGGATGCGACTAAAAAATTATTAGAAAAGTGGGGACGCCTCAATTTGTGAACCTCCTTCGATCAAGAAAGCGCTGGCATTTAGGACATAATTATTTAAAAGAGTTAGATGACATTCTAGAAGATGTTTGAATTTGCGCATCCAAATATCACTTTTGTATTATAATTAAATTATGACTTTTCCAGAAAAAATCGAGCAGCGTGAAAAGTATATTTTCGATCGTGTAATGGCGGGGACTTTCGAAGCAAAATGGGTCGATATTTCTTATGATATACTTGGTAGAAAAGTTAAACTACAAGTTATGGAAGATGCGCTAAAGATAGACGGCGTGCGAGTGAATGTTTCTGCATCTTTACAACAAAGATTGGCTGACGTATTTGATGCGTCATTAATGACGGCACAAGTTGCAGACTTAGTTTATATTAATGCCATTAGAAAAATTGGTCCTTTTCCAATGAAAATTTCAACTAGCGTTTCAGCGATGAAAAAACATTCAAGTGGAGTCGATGTTAAATTAAAAACTTTATCGGTTTCCGAAGGTTTGGTTGCTGACCCTGGTAAAAACTGGATTCTCGATAAAAAGCTTGAATCTTCGCCGCGGCGAGCTTGTAATTATGGCTGGCATTTTTTAGGTTCTTCTTATTCTGGGATCAGCGGATTTTCCGTTGCTTCAAAATTTAACACTATTAATTATCAACCAATAAAAGTAATTCAACCAAACGCAATAGCTCATGATGCCTTTCATTCTGATTATTCACAAGTATGTCAACTCGTATCACAAATTTGCTGGGTTGACGGCATAGAAAAAAGATTTTCTGAATTGTTAATCGACCCTAAAGATTCGGTATTAGTTAGTCACCAAGGTCCCTTAAAACTAATTCGACAACCAGGCATACAAGTCGTACAAGGGTATAAAATTATGTTTCCCGTTATTATTACGCAGGATTTGCCTATCGTTTGAAGGAGAAATATGCCAATTTATGAATATGAGTGCTTAGTTTGTGAAAACGAATTTGAAGTTAAACAATCAATTAAGGACGAGAAGGGGGCAGAATGTCCTAAATGTAAAATTTTTAGTTACAATAGATTAATATCGAAAGGTACATCGTTTTCTTTGCGAGGAAGCGGTTGGGCATCTGATAATTATTCTTCTAAAAATTAATTGTAATTAAAATTAATAAAGTTTATTAGATAGATCGAATCTGTTAAACGTTGCGCACAATATCAACTTTGATCGACTTAATTAGTTAACTTGCAAAAATCTACAATAACCAAAAAAATTAAAAATTTTATTTAACTACCCAACAGTTTAAGCTTCTTAAAAGTCGAGTTTAAAATTTCTTTTTTTGGATTATTACCTAAAGAAACATTATTGTTTTTTGCGAATGTTGTTAAAGCTCGAATGGTTGCTGGCCCGCATATACCATCTACGGCTAAAGTATATAAGCCTAATTTTTTAAGATAATTCTGAGTCTCTTTTAAGATATCTGGTGTCCATTCGTAAACTGCTTCTTGTGTAGTTAATTCTAATTTTGGTATGGTCATCGGGTCCATGAATAATTGGCCTTCCGATTTTCTTCTATTTAATAAACCTTTGTTAATACGCAATACTCCACCTACACGAAATCTGCTCCATTCTTCTAACTTTTTAGGAACGCTATCGAAGTTTCGAGAATTAATCGCTCGTTGCAAACCCGTATTGATAATTCCGCCTTCGCCAGTGTTAAATATGAAACTAACAAGAGCGTCGAATTGATTTTGATTAAGCGGAGTTGTTATGTGTTTCTTAATCGCGTTTTCAAATCGTTGGACGTCTTTTGCAAGAATTTTTAGCGCTTGTTCTTTCGTGATTTCCTGATAATTTTCGCCAGGTAGTATTACATGACCTACACCAATCGTCGGTTTACCTGCAGGACAAATGTAAGATTTAAGTACTAAGCCTTCCCATTTTATGATATGTTCTAAACCTTTTTTTGAAGTTTTCAATGAATCGTTTATGCTCATGTTTATTCTTTAATGATTAACTGATATGCAATATAAGTAACTATCGCAGTACTATTATAATATGTCGATCGATAGGAGAATGCTAACTATGGCCGCGAAAGTTGCGAAGTATAATCCTAATCGAAATGATAGTCGTTCATTTTGTTTAGGAGCTGTCGGCTTAAGAAAAGATGGCGTCATCGTAACAGCCAGAAATATCGCCGCAACGAATATTATACCGACACATCATGCAGAGGCAAGACTAGTTAGAAAACTAACATCAAATTCTACTGTCTGGGTTGCAAGAGTACTTCGTTCTACGGGCGAATGGACTTTGTCGCGGCCATGTATTAATTGCCAGAGTCTAATGAAAGTAGCTGGGGTCGAAAAAGTTGTTTATACTATAAATTCAAACGAATGGGGAACAATTGAACTTTAGTTTGTGCAATAACGTAGAATGATGTATTAAATTTAAATCAACGATATGTCTAACGTAATATCTCTTAATGAAAAATTAGAAGTTTGGAAACTGATCTATACGAAAGATCAATTTAGAGTTCACTTATCTTCTCATGGAAGATTTAAAATATTTAGTGGCAGTGAAATTACGTATTTTGATTTTTTCGATTCTGTTCTTTTCTTGAAAGAACTTAGCGAAGCATTAGAATACACCATGTGCTCTATGTACAAAGGCAATAACTAAATCTATATTCGAAACGAGTAAATATACGATGTCTAAGAAAAACAAAAATTTTAATAATGAAATTCTGGAAATCCACAACATGGATACTATTGGCTACATGACTGATGAAACTATTCACGATCTCGTAGTTCGTTTTGAAAACGAAAAAAACCGTCTTTTATCGATAAATAAAGACGCGCATCTTTGTGAAGTAGAACTTGCGTATCTTTTTCGTGAACAACAATTGCGACAAATTCGCGCTGAAAAACATGTAGAATACGTACAAAAACTTGGTAAACAAGCTAATTCTAAAGAAGAAAACGATTACTCGTCAACTACGTTTGTTGAAACCGAAGAGTTTAATTGATATGTTAGAAAATTCTTCAAAAACCGCTATTTCTAATTACTTGGATTCATTACAATCTTATCCACAACTTGAACACCAAGAATTGATAAAGCTATTTCAAATTTATGAAAAAGGAGGTAAGAATTCGATTAGAGCTCGTCAAAAATTAGCGCAATCAAATTTACGACTCGTCGTATATATCGCTAAGAAACAAAAGAGTCATAATATTCCTTTAGAGGATCTCATTCAAGAAGGGAATCTTGGTCTACTTAAGGCGATTGATCGGTTCGATTGGAAAAAGGGTTTTCGTTTTTCGACGTATGCAACATGGTGGATTAAACAAGCAATCAGTCAATATATTTTAACAAGAAAAAAAATTATCAGATTACCTGCACACGCTGTTTCTGCACAAAAAAAATTATTGCATGCATCTGATATGTTTAAAGAATCGAAAGGTTACGGACCCTCATCAGAAGAATTATCTGAATTAATTTCAGTTTCAGAAACAGTAATTAAGGCCACCATACAGTCTGGTAAAAACGTTATTTCTTTACATCAACCAGTAGGAGATGACGGAATTTCTGTTTTAGGTGATAAACTCGAAGATACTAATCTTGCTAGTGATCCATTCGAATCTTTGGCCAAAAAAGAAATGATGGAAATAGTCAAACAAGTCATGGGCGAACTATCGATGAAAGAAGCTGCTATTTTGAGACTTCGATTTGGTTTACACGAAGATATCTCTACAGAAAATTATAAAATTACAAACGATGAAGCGATATCGATAGCTTCAGGGCGAGGATTAACTTGATATCGTTTTATTTGTCATTAGTTTTAAGTTTGTCAAACTTATTCATGTCAATAATATTATATCGAAAATTGTTGGGGGATAAACACAAAAACTGTAAATATTCTCAACAAAAAAACGAAGATTTTAATTTTCAAAATATTCTTAATAATCGTCTTTTAGATATTCAAAATAGAAGATATTCAATTCTAACTAACACGGAAGCAAAAAATGACTCTTAAAAAAGGATCAATATTTACAAAAGGTTATGCTACGGTGACCGATGATGGCGTAAATTACAGAGAGATTGCAGATATTATGTCTGAAGTTGGATTTGTAATGAATCATTCATCGGCGAGGAATTATGTTTTGCGCGTCATGGCGAAATTTGTTAACGCCTTCGACAAAGAATGGAATCTAGGATTATCATCTGAGCGCGCAAAAGTCGTTGCCTCGTCACCCCAATTTCAAAACGTAATTTCTGATCTTCTTCATAATTTAGAAGCGACTCGAAAGTAAAACTATTTAAATCCAGGAAACTCATGGCAATTTATAAAGTAAAAAGATTACCACCGATTAAATTATTAGATTTATTAAAAAAAAGAAAGACTACTTTAAAAAATTTTTTAGATGCGTATGGTATTGTAGCGTATTCTACGCTGTGTATAAAATGTGATAGCATGGGGATTTCGCCACCGTCTGAAGAAGATTTTAAAAGATGTTCAAATAAAATTGTTTCTTCTCCTCAAGAAGGAGTTTTAGTTTTAGATTCTCCTACGCTAACAAAAGAATTAACAGGAGCAAAAATTAATGTCGATGAAGTAGATAATTTTCGTTTGATTGAAATAAAGGTTATTCCAGAAATTGATGAAAAAGTTATTAAAAAAGAAGAAAATTTAAAAAAAAAAAAATAAAAATAGATGAAAGTATTTTTATTACTCTCGAAAAATCTCTTATAACATCGGGATCTAACTCTTCTAATTTAGGAGAAGCTACGAGTGTCGAAGACGATATAGATTCTTCGGTAATAAAACTTTCGTCGCTGAAAAAGCGAAATGAAGACGATGCAAATTGATCGTTGGACTTTATATTCTGTATTTATGCAATCCGTCATCGACATTCTGGAACAGCTCGAGGCCAATAACTCTCGTTTATTCAAAGAGGAACTTCTTGAGTCACAGGTCAATAACGACCTCCTCAAAAGGGTCTTTGTTGCGGCTGGTAATCCTTACGTCAATTACTACGTCAACAAATTCAAGATACCCAAGGCCGAGGGAATCGGTACCGATGATC
>Ga0194132_10008035_pt1 | contig 15319 bp, 15 predicted proteins | sample TA2KigOf80mmetaG_FD_148612 | JGI IMG/M metagenome (GOLD analysis project Ga0194132, IMG submission 148612) | Freshwater microbial communities from Lake Tanganyika, Tanzania - TA2015054 Kigoma Offshore 80m | ecosystem: Environmental > Aquatic > Freshwater > Lake | place: Tanzania: Lake...
ATCGCGGCTCACTTTCCTTTTCACCTTAAAACCTCAACGAAGTGGATAAAATCAGAAAATGAAGCCACGTAAAAGTGGAAACCCTTGAGTTGTCTGCTCTGCCTTCAAGAGTTCGGTAGCCCAGACCATACCTGCTCGAAGGAAAGCCTATCTGCGCCATTTTTCACAAAAGTGTTCTAGAGGTTGAATCAAATGTTCTTTTTATTCACCACATCTTTGGAGAGCCGAGAGCCTTTAAATGGGGTGAAGTAGGTCATTCAAAACAGCTTCATCTCGTTAAAAGACTTAACCCGTAAAATCTTTTCAAATTTAGATGCAGTTTCCCAAAAAAGTGAACTCATAATGGCCGTGATCTCACTTTCTAATTGTGGCATAATTAAGTTTTTCAATCACCCCTCTCTTTAAAATCAAAGAAAGAAAATGCCATGAAGAAACATCTTAGTTTGTTTGTGTTTTTCGGATTGTTGTCGAAGGCCATTTTTGCAGTTCCCGAATTTTATAGTCTTTCAAAAAGCATAAGGTCTCTGGGAATGGGTGGGGCTTTTTATGGCCTCTCCGATGACGAATACGCCCTATTTTATAACCCTGCAGGATTGAGCCTAAGAAGAAGTGGGACCGAAGTGATGCTTCGAGTGAATGGGAATGTTTCTTCGAATGCCATTTCTGGCTTTAATGATTTCAAAGATCTTGGGTCTCTAAATATTAATCAAGCCATCAATCGATTGGAAAAGCACAAAAACAAGCCGATGTTTGGTAATGCGGGTTTGTTGCCTTACTTTGTGACAAGAAATTTAGCTGTCGGCGTTTTACTAGCCGATACGAAATTGAATTTCAATATCTCTAAGGGGGTTTCAGAAATCGGTAGTTTGGCAGATTTACAAACCGAAGTTGCCGATCTGACATTTGTCAGTGATTCGGGTTTAGTCATAGGCTACGCCCAATCTTTGTTTGACTCCAATTTACATTTTGGGGCAAACCTCAAAGGCCTATTGCGAGCTGGGGGACGTAAGGCATTCACAGCCTTACAGTTTAATAATAATGCCGATATCGATTTAGAGCCTGATAAAATCGGGGGAACTGGAATCGGTATCGATCTCGATTTGGGAGCCACTTATGAGTTTAAAACTCTTCCTTTTGGCATCTTAAGTAGGGCTTCTTTAACTTTTAACAATCTTTTAGCCACCGATTTTTCTATCGCAAAACAGTATCAGGGAGCACCCAAATTGGTGAGAACGGCTAATATCGGATGGTATACGGTATTTAGCGGTGTTTCAGTGATCGATAATTTCCAAGTCCTGGCGGATATTTCTGATATTTCTTTAGGGGGAGAGAATCGGATCGATTTTGGTGCGAGAACCGGCAATCTCTTGAAAAAACTGCATTTGGGCCTAGAAATGCCCATGGGAAGGTTTTCGGTTAGGGCAGGTCTTAATCAAGGTTACTTGTCAGCCGGCCTAGGGATGAACTTCTATGCATTGAGATTAGATCTGGCTACCTATGGGGAAGAAACAGGCGAAACAACACGAAGAGAGAGTCGGCGATATTTGGCGACTGTAGCGCTGGGTTGGGGAAGTGCTCCGGCTCCAATCAAATCTAAAGTCGAAAGTGAGAAGGCGATTGTACCTATCAAGCCTGTGGGGGATGAGATTCCTACCAAAAAACTTAATCAAAAGTCAGATACTCCTAGTCAAGGGGAGCCACAGGATTCAAAAAATCGGGATGAATTATAAAATGAAACCCCAAGGAAACTTATCAAATCTGATAATCTTGGTCTTCTATAGGGATTAAAAAATGAAATTCTCGTTGATTTATGGGACAGCATGGAAAAAAGAACAGACTCAAAAGTTAGTTGCCCTCGCACTTGAAAAGGGGTTTGTTGCGATTGATACTGCAAACCAACCTAAACACTACAATGAACCCCAAGTCGGAGAAGCGCTGAAGATACTTTTTAAGAAAGGTCATCGAAGAGAGGATTTCTTTATTCAAACTAAATTTACACCCATTGATGGGCAAGACCACCGTGTACCTTATGATAGGGAAGCAAATATTACCGATCAGGTCTCTCAATCGCTTCATCTTTCACTTGAGCAACTTCATGTTGATTATTTAGATTCTTATTTGCTTCATGGCCCTTACCATCATCCAGGTTTAGGAGAAGAGGATTGGGAAGTGTGGAGTGCTCTGGAGAATGCCTGTGAGAGTGGAAAAGTGAAAAGTATCGGAGTGAGTAATTTTAATCCTACGCAATTGGCTGAACTGATTGAAAAGTCTCGAATTAAGCCACAGGTTGTTCAGAATCGATGTTTTGCCCAAACGGGTTGGGATGCCCAGGTTCGTCGTCTTTGTAAGGATAATCAAATCATGTATCAGGGGTTTTCGTTGTTAACGGCCAATTCGTTTGTGTTGGAATTTCCCCCGGTTCTAGAAATGGCCCGAGTTCGAGAGGTGACTCCAGCCCAAATCGTTTTTGCTTTTGCCCGCCAAGTCGGTATGGTTCCCCTGACTGGTACTTCAGATCCTAACCATATGGTGCAGGACCTTGCTTCCGAAAAAATCACTCTAGGTCCAACCGAGTTGAAAACCCTGTCAGCTTAATACCTTTGGGTGGTGGCAAAGATTGTCACTTCTATCAAAATCGTCCAACAAATTTCCGTCTGACTGGTAATTTAACGGTTCATTTAAGGTTTAACAATTTTTGGTACACCTATTGCTCTCACTCTCGGAGCCGGAGTGGAAGATTTAATTCTTTCAAATTCCGAGTCGCCGTGAGGCTGTTTAAAAAAAGGGGTAGTCCAATGTTAACCGTTAGAACTCAATGGTTTAGATTCTTGATGATTTTAGGAATGTCCTTAGCATCTTTCAGTCCTAATACTGCCGAGGCAGGGAGCCATGCGGGATCCGTAAGAAGGTGCAGACCTTGCGTGAGTCGGTGTGCTCGACCGGTGCGCAGATGCGTAGCAAGGGTTCGGCCTTGTAGTGTGACTCGCATACGATGTAAGTCAAGATGCCGACGAGCTTGTTAATATAAGTCGAGTATTGACACTGCGCATAAAAAGGCCTAATTTGCCCTCCGTTATCAATGGAGGATCTTTAAATGTTGGGTCTTTTTAAGGGCGCTTGTTTTGGTCTCATTGGATTCCTTTTTTTATTAGTAAGAACGGGCACGCTTTGGGGGGGAGAGCCTTCTAGTCTCCATAAACAGAGTGTCGAGTTCCCGCTCGATTTTAACGTTTCATTAAACTTAAGAAACTTCTCTTCTAAACAACTTAAATATCGTTACCATTCTTTCGGAAATACACGCCTTCAAATTGTTGCCTTAAACGAATCCCTAGGCATTCCAGAGTCGCAATCTTCTACTGTGGTTGTTTCGCTTCTGACCGGAGATAAAGAAAAAAACATTTTACAGCTGGGCTCCTCATTGGATTTAGACCAGCAAATTTCGGTTTATGATATTTCACTCAAAGACTCTGGAACTTATCTTTTCTCTCCTCCTCAAAATCATAGAGTTTGGAAGGTTAAGTGTCTTTCCGGGTGTGGTCGGGAAGAGATCTCCTTGGCCAAGTTCTTGGCTAGTTTGAGTCAAAAAGAAGTGGTAATTCTAGCTCGCAAACTTACCCAGTTGGTAAAGCTCGATAAAAAAAGCATAGGAGAAGGTAATCCGGAGAGATCTGTAGAGTTTCTTAAAGCGGTAGCAACTAAAAATGACGCTTGGCTTTCACGGTTTCCTAGTCTGCCTTCAACCAAAGAGTTAAATTTATTACGGCCTTATTTGGGTAAGGCTTTGAGCCGTGAAAAGTTCTCTTACACTCAAGAGACCCCACCACTCAATTGGGAGGAGGTCATCGATAAATTTGTCTTTAAGTCTCACCCCAAACTATCGCCTGCGGATCCAGAGCTTCCTGAGATTAGATATGGCCATTTTATTTCGAAGTCTGTTCCCTTAAAAATAATCGCACAAAATTATGCTTTAGCCTGGGTGATGACCGCTTTGGCCGAGCAAAAAGGATATGAGTTGAGTTTTCCAACTCCGGATCAAGATAGGGTGGTCATAAAAACATTAGATCAATTTTTGGAAGCCCTGTGGGCTACCGGGCATCATATTGAATTAAGAGATGAAAGAAGTTTGGCCAACTTTTTGTCTTATTCAAAAGGAGAAAAGTATATCCGATGGCCGGTGTGGTTTAACACACAAGTAAAGCTAAAAGATAATTCCCAGCTCTATTTACCGGCGCCGCACTCTCAATTTGTTTGGCAGATTACAGGGCCCATTATCAATGGGAGAGTTAATTTTTTCTTGGGTATTAAAGGTGTAGGATTTTTCCCTAAGTTTGACGAAGAAAGACCTCAGTGGACTGGCTTTGAATCTCGCACACAAATTGTTGATGAGTCGGATTTAGAAAGAAACATTATTCGAAGAGCTACGAGACATGCTGAAACCTATTTACGCAGGATTAGGCTAGAGTCTTTGAAATATGCGCCCGATTATCCGTCGGATGGATACGGCTTTACGGGTATTTGTAATGATTCTTCCGCTGTTGTCGAAAGGGCTTTTAGGAGAGAGACGACTTTTTTTCCAATTTTTAGGGCTCCTCAACTTTTTACCATGCCGAGATTAGAAGATGGTTTGGATGAGGTGATTTCTTTACTACCCAGAGACAGTGTTAATTCGGGAATTTGGGTTCGAGGTTCCAAGGAAGACTTAGATTATCGCGAGCGCGTGGGAGCCATGGTCAGTTTTCCTTATGATTCGAATTTCGTTTGGGACAAAAAGTTTTTTAAAGAAGCTAAAGAATTATTAAATCCCTGATTGTTGGTAAGCCCTATAGACAATTTCGAGAGCTCGATGAGCATCTTCTAAAGTGCTAATGGGAGAGTTTTTCCCTTGGTGGGCTTGCGAAAAAGCTAGCCACTCCAAGTCCCAAGAAAGATCTTCTTCTGGGAAGGATTGAGAAGTGAATTCGGGAACTCCCATTTCTGGTTTAACTTTGTAGTACCGAAGTTCTTCAGTGCCATAACTTCTTCCTAAACCCCAAATTTGAAGCTTTCCTTTTTTTCCAAATACTTCAAAGTCAAAAATATTTTTCCATTCGGTGCAGCTAGCATGGAGATGGGCATATCTCTTCTGGTCCGGAGATTTTAAAAGAAGAAAACCGTTGTCTTCAACCGGCATGTTCCAAAAAAAGGTATGAACTCGGCCTACTTCAAGATCAAAATCGCCTCCCATCCATCGGCACAGATCGATGAGATGAACTCCTTGATCTAAAAGTTCTCCACCTCCGGAGATTTCTGGGTTGGCCCGCCATTCTTTTTCGTAGCCGATCCGTCCCCCGTGGCCGTAACGACCTCTAAGGTACATGATCTCACCTATCGCCCCTTCGTCGATCATGGTTTTCGCTTTAAAGATGGCCGGATGAAAACGGTGGTTAAACCCTACCCGAGCGACAACTTGTTGGTCCTTTGCAAGTTTGACCAAAGTTTTCAATTCGTCGGGATTTCGTCCCCCTGGTTTTTCAATCAAGATAGATTTTCTAGCTTTTATCGCCTCGGCCGCACAAAGGGGAATGGCATTGTTTGAAGCTGCGATAATGACAACATCAAGATCCGGTCTTTTTACCAAAGTTTCCCACGAAGTTTCAACGTTGGCTCCGTAGGATTTAGCGAGTGACTCGGCTCTTTCTGGAGAAAGATCGGCGACGGCCACCAATTTATCTTCGGGACGTAGAGCTTTGGCCCGTTTGTTTCCAATGAGACCCGCTCCTATAATTCCAACTCTCAACATAGATAGAATTTATTTCACCGACTCCCATTTGGTGACCGATTTTTTTAAAGACGGATGGCTGACTAAGAGGTGCCAGATGACCGCACAAAAGCCTTCTGTGTGGGGGGTTACTCGATCGGGCGAAACGCTAGGGATAACGACACAGCTTTCAGAGACGGTCTTGGTGAATCCCCCATCTTTACCAACGATTCCAAAAATAGCAGCTCCTACTTGCTGGGAAAGCTCGAGAGCTTTAACCAAATTGACCGACACATTTTTTTCTCTGTTTCCGCCGCCTACGGAGAAAACTAAAACGGCATCTTTCGAGTTGATTCTTGAGACCTTAAGCCATTCGGAGAATGAAGTGTCCCAACCTTCGTCGTTAACTCGGGCGGTCAGTTCAGAAACATTATCGGTTGGAGTATAGGACTCAAACCCACAAATTTTTCTAAAATCATTCACTGCGTGACCTGCATGTCCGGCAGATCCACCAACGCCAAGAATAAAAAGGCGACCTCCCTGATCTCTAACTCGGCCTAGACCATGAGCCATTTTTTCAATGGGGGAGGTATCAAGATCTTTCAAAAGAGAGAGACTCTCTTGAATGTAACTTTCAGAGAATGACATCATAAAGAATAACCTGCGCTTTCGGCGTCGGCTTTAAACATGCGAACCGTTTCAAGACTGAGTTGAGACAAATCCTTGTTGAACATGGCCGTTTTCTTAATGAGGTCATTGGTAGCAGTGATGATATGACACCCCATTTGATCGGCTTGAACGATATTGAGAACTTCTCGAGAGCTCGCCCACAAAAGCTCAATATTTTTGTCGGTTGAAAGACACATTTCCAAAGAGGCCTCCATTAGAGGAAGAGGATCTCTTCCTGTATCTGCAATTCGGCCGGCAAACACCGATAAGATAGAAGGGGCACCGCCCTTAAGAGCCTGACAGGCTCCCCAGGATTGTTCCAAAGTGAGAACTGCAGTGACGTTTAGCTTTACTCCGGAATGGCTTAATTCTTTGATCAAAGCAAGAGAGGACTCTGCTTCAGAGTTGGTGATAGGAATTTTGACGTAAACATTCTCTCCCCAGCTAGCGATTTCTAAGGCTTGGCGTTTCATTTCAGTAAAATTATCGGCAAAGACTTCAAAAGAGATGGGTTTGATTTTAATTTCTCTTAAGATCTCTTTGCAAAAGGCCACATAATCGGAGACTCCCGATTTTTTCATGAGAGACGGGTTTGTGGTGAGCCCTTTAACCAGCGGATTCTGATTCATTTCAAGCATGGCTTTTTTATCAGCCCCATCGGAAAAAATTTTGATCTTGCCTGAATAAGGTGACTTAGATGCCATTGTTTAACTCCCAAAAGGTTGAATGAGTTGGCCGCACTCTAGCTCTGTTTGTTAGCTTTGGGAAGCGTGGAATGAGCTTAATGGGGCCAAAGCGGTGGGTTTGCTCGACGCGTTAGTTTAAAAACTTATAGCAATGGTAGGAAGTTTTAAGAAAGCATGTTTTCGATGGTTAGTGTAATCGGCAACAAAGGCCATGATATCCCACCAGGTATGGATGAAAGTCACTTCGCCAATCGACCAATTGTTTTCTTGAGTAAGCCACCCCGAATACAAACCAAAGAAAAAGGCGGTAACAAAATGGCTAACTTTTAAACCGTGACCTAGAGCAAACAATAAGCTTGAAAGACCCAAAGTCAGTTTTTGATCTCCAGTATATTCATAAAGTACTGGTAGTACAAAACCCCGAAAAAAAGCCTCTTCTCCTATCCCGGTCAGATATCCCACAGAGCCAGCATAAAAACCATCATCGAGTGAAGCGGCCGTGGTTTCATCCGATTTGTTTGGAGTGACAACGAAAAAGATTCCTGCGGCAAGCCCCAAGGGAACTAGGGTAGTCCACCTTCCTAGATAGGTTAAATCGATGGGAGCTTCGAGAAGTTCGCTTGGACGTTCCGGGGTTGAACTCATAAAACTGAACTCACCATTGGGAATTCGTGTGGTTAAGGCCGTTCGAAAACTGTGATATGCGCTCAATCCCCCGGCAGTGAAGTAAAAGCTCCAAGCCAGATCCCTATATCGGTTGTCCGGGGTTGTTTTCTTGGCTTGAGTCAGTAGTACGGCTCCTAAAGCGCCTGTGCTGGTGTAGAGACCTGCCGGCTTGAACTGCCCTTCGACCCACTGATCGGCTCCAGGGATTAGGAATGAAAGTAGCGGGGGGACGATATAATTTCTGGGGGTAAGATCCTTGTTAGGAGGTTCAAAGTAGGGCCTAAGCTCAATCTCACGGTCTTCAGGAAGTTCATAGGGCTCAGCAAGGGTCCCAGAAGGAAAAAGGCTTATGAGAAGCAAAAGAGCATAAAAGAGTTGGGAGCTGATCTTTATTTTTCCTAGCCTAGTCATGAAAATTTATTTTCTCATACCTTACGTGGGGTTGCACGGTACGATTCCCCAAAACGATTTAATAAAAGATTCCAACTTCAACTCGCTAAAACTTTTGTCTTTTAAACTTTTCTTTATGCCCAATTTTTGATTTATTCACAACCGTTATGGCTCAGACTAAACTGAATATAGGGGACTTAGCGCCCGATTTTAACTTAATACAATCTGACGGTTCACAATTTCACTTATCCGAAGCTTGTAAACAACGGCCTGTGGTTTTGGTCTTCTATCCGGGAGATTTCACCCCTGTTTGCACGGCACAACTTTGTGAATATCAGGACAATTTTGATGAATTCAAGAAATGGGATGTTCAACTTTTAGGCTTGAGTAAAGATAGTTCTGAAAAACATCAAAAGTTTTCTAAGAAGTACCAATTTTCTTTCCCTTTGGTTACCGATTCAGGCAATCAAGTGGCAAAATCTTATGGGTGCTCCTCTCAATGGATGTTAGGTTTAGTAAGCCGCGCCATTTGCATTGTTGGACGAGAGCAAAAGTTACTGTATCGGCACGTCGAATCTTTGCCTGTCACTCGACGAACCTCTCAAGATATCATTAAAGCTCTAGAAGAACTTAAAATACAGAAGTTAATTTAATCATGAATGCCCAAATCGTTTTAGAAAATATCGGAGTTCGTTTACCCAATAGACTTTTATTTCAAGAGGTCAATTGGACGCTCTACGAAGGTATGAGAGTTGCTTTAGCTGGCAGAAACGGCTCAGGAAAATCGACTTTATTGCGGATTTTAGCCGGAAAATCTGAATCCACCGAAGGTAAACGTAACGTAGTCGGTGGAAAAAAACTTAGAGTCGGTTTCTTAGATCAGACCCTGCTAGAAGAAGCTGTAACTGAGATTGCGCATAAAAAAGAAAAAAGTTTGTCTCCGCTCAACTATATTAAGAGCCACATGACGATAGATGAAGATGAGTTTGTAGATCCGGCAGAACAAGAATGGGAAATTCGAAAAATTTTAAGCGGCTTAGGGTTTAGTCGCGAGTGGATGGACGAGCCCATGAGTCAGTTAAGCGGAGGCTGGTTATTAAGAATTTTTATTGCTAAAGCTTTATTAGAAAAGCCGGAAGTCCTTTTACTCGACGAACCCACGAACCATTTGGATATTTCCTCTATTCAGTGGCTTGAGGAGTTTCTAGAGAAGGAATATGAGGGTAGTTTGATTTTGGTGACCCATGACGTAGCTCTGCAAAAGAGAGTCACCGATTCTTTGGCCATTCTTCATGGTGGGCGTTTTTATTTTCGAACTCACCAAAAAGATTACTTAACTTTTCGGGAATCTCTTGGAGATGAGAAGCGCCACATAGAAAAAAACATTGAAGGCATACAAAAAAAGATCGATGAGTGCATGGACTTTGTGTACAAATTTCGAGCTAAGGCGCAAACGGCAGCCCGAGCTCAGCATCGTTTGAAAATGGCTGAAGAGTTACAGGTTGAACAAAAAGAGTTAAAAGACCGTCTCCAGCGGATCCAAGGGTTCAATTACAATTTGAATTTCAAATTCAGGCTTTCTGGAACAGGTGCGAAATTTCCACTTTCTCTTAAGACCGTGAGCCTTAAGTATAAAGAAGAACAACCCTGGATTTTAAAAGATATTTCATTGGATATTAAACGTGGGCAACGGGTTGCTATTATCGGGGATAATGGAGCGGGAAAGACTACACTTCTTAATGTTCTAGGAGAGCGTCTTAAGCTCACTCAAGGAGAGCTTCTTAAGGGTCATGCCGTAGAAACTGGTTATTTTGGGCAACATCAACTAGATGAACTTAATTTAGATCAAACCGTAGTGGATAATTTAAGGGCCAAAGCCCACGGGGTAGGTTTAGAGGAGCTTCGAGGATGGTTAGGAGCTTTTGGTTTTAGTGGCAATGATGAGATTGAAAAAAAGGCCAAAGTTCTAAGTGGGGGAGAAAAAGCGCGATTAGCTCTTCTAAGGATTCTTGTGACCCGGGTTAATTTGATTCTTCTAGATGAGCCCACCAACCATCTCGATATTGAGACTAAAGACCTACTCAAACAGGCGATTAAGGACTTTGAAGGGACAACGCTTATCGTGTCGCACGATCGAGATTTTTTGTCAGGGGTGGCCGAGAGAATTCTCTATCTTTCAAGTAATCACGTTTTGACTGATCACATTGGGGATTTGAATTCCTTTTTTGAAAAGTATCCAGAGTTGGTCCGTCATTTTGAAGGAAAGGCCAAACCTTCACAGGCGCCTCAAGTAGAGGCTGCTAAAGCGGAGCAGAAAGTAAATCCAAAATTATCATTTGAAGAACGAAAAAAACTTAAAAATCAGTTTAATTCACTCGATAAAAAAGTGTCTTTTTTAGAAGGGGAAATGGAAAAACTCGGAAAACAAAAAGAGGAATTAAAAAATATAACCTCGGATTCGGCTTTTCAAAGTCGAGCATCGGCAGAGCAACAGGCCCTTCTAATCCAGATCTCGGATTTAGAGAATAAACTGCATCAAAACATGATCGATTGGGAAAAACTCTCCACCGAACTCGAGCTAGTTAGGACTAAACTAATCGGTTAAAGGTACCCATCGACTTTCCGGCCGGAAAGTCGATGGGTACCTTTTAAGGGCGGGCACATGAGTTGCACATGGCTGTCCTCCGTGGGACGTGATCCGCAACATAGCAATGCCCCCAAGGCATTGAATTGGGATAGGTTAAGAAAAAAGGCTCAAGCTTTTTTTGGAATCGATGAGCTTAGACCCGGTCAAAAAGAGATGATTGAGACTGTCATGAAGGGCAAAAACGCTCTTGGGGTGATGCCTACAGGGGCCGGAAAATCCCTTTGTTATCAACTACCTGCGCTTTTTCTGCCTAAGGCCACCATCGTGGTAACTCCTCTTTTATCCCTTATGCACGACCAGACCCATAAGCTTGAAGAAGCGGGTGTGGAGACTGCCCATTTGGATTCTACCCTCACTCGACTTGAAGAGCAGCGAGCCGTAAAAGCTGTCAAAAATGGGCAAAAGGCGCTCGTTTACGTCACTCCCGAAAGACTAGAAAATCCCGAGTATCTGGAGTTATTAAAAAAAGGGGGCGTTTCACTTTTGGTGGTTGATGAAGCTCATTGCGTTTCTCAGTGGGGCCACGATTTTCGTCCGGCCTATTTGGGAATTAGAAAAGTTATTGAAGCATTTGGAAATCCCCCAGTTCTAGCTTTAACTGCGACTGCGACGCCTCAAGTAGAAAAAGATATTCTCGAGCAGCTGAATTTAAAAAATGTAAAAGTATGTCATACGGGAGTCGACCGAAAAAATTTAGTTTTTGAAGTTTATCGAACTGTGAATGCCGAGACGAAGTTTCAAAGGCTGCTGGAGCTTATCCATCACAACGAAGGCACCGGTATCGTTTATGTAAGTACAGTAAAGTTGGCTAATGAACTCCACACCCAGCTTTTAAAGGCCGGAATTATCGCAGCCAAATATCACGGAAAGATGCGAATGAAGGAGCGTGAAGTTATTCAAGACGATTTTATGGCTAATCGATATCGAGTGATCGTAGCGACAAAAGCCTTTGGATTAGGAATTGATAAGCCCGATGTCCGTTTTGTGATTCATTATACATTTCCGGATTCTGTTGAGAGTTACTACCAAGAGGCGGGGCGAGCCGGGCGAGATGGGAAGAAAGCCTTGGCTGCCTTGCTTTATCGATTAGAGGACAAAAGAGTCCATTCCTTTTTTCTTGGAGGTAAATATCCCAATCGTTCCGATGCGGCGCTAGTTTATTCCACATTATTAAAAGTGACTCAGCTTGGATCCCAAACTTCTTCCCTGGAAGAAGTGGTAAAAGCTGCTGGAATAGTGAAAAGAAAAGTCCAAGTTCTTTTAGCCTATTTGGAAAAAGAGAAAGTGATTCAACACCACAAAGTGATTAGGTTAAAAAAGATTTTTACAGATGGGCATGATCTGGACCGATTTTTAAATCACTATGAAGAGCGTTTGGGTCAAGATCGAAGTCGAATTAAAGAGATCATGAAATATGGTCAAACGACAGAATGTCGTGCCACTTTTTTTAGAGATTATTTCGCTGAAAAACATGGGGAAATTTGTCGAAAATGCGATAACTGTCGAGGTAAGTTTTTAAATCCAAAACCCGTTGAGTCTGGTAATGAGCTTCAAAAAATGGTAGTGTCATAATGAGAAGTGGGGTGTTATGCTTAATGGCTTAAAGACGTTAGTGTTGTGTTTCTCTCTCGTTTTTCTTGCGAGCTGTGGTCAATCGGTCTGTGTAATGGGGTTCGGCCAGTGTAATGCGCCTGAAAAGCCTCAGACAACTCCTCAAGCGACAACTCAATTGAGTCTCACCGTTTCAAAAGCAAATTTGAAAATTAATGAAACGGCTACTTTAACGATTTCGGGTGGGGCCCCTAATTATAAATTGGAGTTTGATGGGGTCGGATTTGGAAGCCTCAGTGGAACCCCGGGTGTTTTTTCTTCCCAAACGACTTACACTTACACGGCCTCGATTCAAACAGGAACTGTGACTTTCAAAGTTACTGATTCGTCTGTGCCTGCCGTTGTAAAGAGAGCGTCCATTGTGGTAGAGTTGCGGTAGAGTAACTCCAGGTTAGTGAATCTATTGTTAACAATAAAATAGAGTCATATTCGTTTCCTCTCAAACTTGTGTTAAAATTAACCCCAACAGGAGGAATCATGGATTTTAATCGACATCTTAGGTTTGCAATCTTAGGTTTTTGTTTTCTAATCTCTTCGGTTTTAAGTGCGGCAATTGACCCTCTTGGTCAAAGTGCCAATTACAAACTTGATAAAGACCCCAATAGAACAAGTTCGATGTTGAAAAGTGGAACGATTAAAATTTCTGTTCCCCAAGAAGCCAAGGAGCTCAGTCAAGGTCCGACATACAATGTCCGAATCGACTACGATTTTAAGATTACCCTTATGGGGCCCTATCAAGGAACCAAAGAGACCCAGATTGAAAAAGAATATTTTACAGAAGAATTTCTAGAGAATTTAAGAAAGACCGGCCACTACGAGGGGCAGCATTTCAAAGCCGATCATTTGGGCTATGCCGATGCTAAAAATCTGGATGGGAAAATGTACCCTCATTGCGACAAGGTTTTACTCTATGATTTAAAACAACCGAGTGCTTTAAATTTTCTAAGCGACTTGCTGGGCACTATGGCGACTGCAGAGATTATTCCCGATCGAGCCGATATGGAGAACATTAAAGTCCTTGCACATCTCTTTGCGGGGATTCCTGTATTGGGAGCTGTGAAAGTGGACGTTTCCGGAACCTATGATGGAATGCCAGTCAAGGCTGGCGGCGATTACATGGCTCCCTAAAAACATTAAAAATCATTTGCTTACTTTACGGTGCCTCTTGATCTAAGTTGAGGGGTACCGTTTTTTTTTGTGTGAATTGGCTTGAGCCTGAGGCCAGGAGTCTTATGAATTGGCGGTTTATCCTTTCAGGGGTGTTTCTTCTAGCTTGTGGATCTTTTATCGATAACAGTCGCGGTGTTTTGCTTCCCCTCATTACTCAACAATTTCAACTTTCTTACACTCAAAGCAGTGGGTTTTTTATCGCTGGAAATATTGGCTCAGTAGTCGCAACTTTTTTACTTTTGATTTTGACTCGAACTTTTTCAGAAAAACGGCTGGTGATGTCTGCAGTTATTTTGGGGACAGCCGGGTTAGTCCTGGGGAATCGTGTGTCTAGTTTTTGGAGTTTGATGGGGTACGGGTCTTTTCTAGGGTTTATCCTCTCTTCTTACGGGGCTCTTAGTAATTTACTTGTCATTCATGGAACCGATCTTAAATCGCGGTCAAAAATGATGTGTGCGCTCCATATGATTTATGGGTTAACTAGCATTTTTTCCCCTTTGGTCTGTAATTTTTTTCTCTCTCAAAATATCGCTTGGAACGGTTGTTTGGTCTTGGTCGCTTTTTTGTTGATAGGGTTGGGCTTGTTTGTTAATCGAAATATTTCTGATGATCCTCCCCCGCAGGATAGAATGAAACCTTCTCTTAGACTTAATGGACTTCAAAAATGGGTTGTCCTAATTTTTTGCCTTTATATTACTGGAGAGGTTTTAAATTCCATGTGGTTTGTTACTTATTTGGTAACGACCCAAAAAATGTCGGTTGGTTTGAGCTCCCGATATCTTAGCGCTTTTTTTGTGGTTATGACTTTAGCCCGAGGGATTTGTTTCTTTTCGTTAAAAGAGGAGCAGGAGAGTAGGTTGTTGATGGCCTGTTTAGTGGGGTCTATGGGGTTTATGGTCTTGGGGCATCTCGGATGGGTTTGGGCTTTCCCGTTATCCGGAGTTTTGGGCCCCTTTTTTCCACTCTTCTTGGGACGGGTCAGCCGAGTCTTTCATTTGCAATCCAAGGTTTTGACTCTTTGGATTTTGGGAATGGGTTATTTGACTTTAGGGTTGTTCCATTTAGGGGTGGGACAAATAGCAGCAGTCTTGGGAATGGAGCGGGCGTATTGGCTTCCGGCCGTTTTTGTTTTTCTGTCTTTTTTGGCCTATTGGATTTATCTGATTAAAGAAAGAGCCTACCTAAGGGGTTTACATTAGCCAGTTTCGATGTCATTCTGCGAAACGATTTTGTTACAGGGCTCGCGTGGCGGAATTGGTAGACGCAAGGGACTTAAAATCCCTCGGTCGCAAGGCCGTGCCAGTTCGATTCTGGCCGCGAGCAAACCCAATGATTTCAATTGCTTACCGACGTTTTAAGAACCGAAAATTAAATGGAATTGGTAGACAAATTTTACCAAATTGGTAGAAATGTCTACCACAAACCGCGGTGTCTTCCGAAATTTACATTAAGGAGACCACGTGGAACAAATCGACTACTGGATAATAAAGCCAAATAAAATACGAAAAACCTTTGCTATTGTTGGACGTACTAATCGGTCAGGTGGAAGTCGAGTAAAGGATAACAGGCTCAATGCAATTAATACAGCATTTAAAGCCGGCGCTATAGATTTCGCGACGGCGAAGCTAGCCCCATGAGGGCCCATTAAATCGCTGTTTACTCGCTATAACTTTATTTACGGCCATTATAACCCAACAAGAAATGGGCTTTTATGTTGCTTATCCGTTATGCTATACTTTAAAA
>Ga0194132_10008036_pt1 | contig 15317 bp, 9 predicted proteins | sample TA2KigOf80mmetaG_FD_148612 | JGI IMG/M metagenome (GOLD analysis project Ga0194132, IMG submission 148612) | Freshwater microbial communities from Lake Tanganyika, Tanzania - TA2015054 Kigoma Offshore 80m | ecosystem: Environmental > Aquatic > Freshwater > Lake | place: Tanzania: Lake Tanganyika...
GTGCTCGCCGTGACGTCCGATGAGGCCGGAAGCGGAACGGCCGGGCTTCCGAACCGCCAACAGGTCAATGCGTATTTCGCGAAGGCGGCCGGCATCGCCGTCGTTGCGATGGAGAAGATCCCGCCCGCTTCGTTGGCGATCTATCGGCAGCCCGCAGGTGGCTACAAGACGTCGTTCCCGACGCCGGTGCCGATGTACCTCTACATCACGGATCGCATCGCGGGCGCGCTGCTCGGTGGGGACCTGGCCGCGATCGCCCCGGGCACCGCCGGCCGCAGCTTCAGCGGCACGCCGCTGTTCACCGAGACGCCGTCGGCAGTCCCGATGCGCAACGTGATGGGTATCGTCCGGGGCTCCGATCCGCAGCTACGCAACCAGTACGTCGCGATTGGCGCGCACAACGACCACGTCGGGATGACCAACGCACCGGCCGCGCATGATTCGGTGTACATCCTGAACCACTTGTTCATGGAGCAGGGCGCGGACTCGCCCGACCCCGAACTCAAGTCGGCCGACATCGCAAAGCTGAACGCGACGATCGCCGAGGTGCGAAGGAAGACGAATGGCAAGTCCGCCTTCGTGGACAGCATCTACAATGGCGCCGACGACGACGCGTCGGGCTCGATGGCCGTGCTCGAGCTGGCCGAGTATTTCGCGGGGCAGCGGGAGAAGCCGAAGCGCTCGTTGCTGTTCATCTGGCACGTGGCGGAGGAGCTCGGCTTGTTCGGTTCCGAACACTTCTCGGATCACCCCACCGTTCCGCGCGAGTCCATCGTCGCGGCGGTGAACATGGATATGGTCGGCCGTGGCGCAGCGTCCGATGTGACCGGCGCCAGCAAGGACGGCAAGCTCCTGCGCGGCAACGAGAACTACGTGCAGTTGGTGGGTTCCCGGCGCGTGTCCACGGAGTACGGTGACCTGGTGGAGCGCATCAACAAAGACATGAAGCTCGGCATGCTGTTCGACTACGCGCTCGATGCCGACGCGCACCCGCAGAACATTTACTGCCGGAGCGACCACTGGAACTACGCGCGGTATTCGATCCCGACCGTGTTCTTTACGACGGGCGGCCACGCGGACTACCACCAGCTCACGGATGAGCCGCAGTACATCGACTACGCGAAGATGCAGAAGGTGACGAACCTGGCCAAAGAACTCGCGGTCGCCGCGGCGAACGCAAACCGGGTGAAGATCGACAAGCCCAACGCGGACCCGCGCGGCCCCTGCCGCCAGTAGGAGTGAAGTCGGTAGGCCGGCGTTCGGCAGTACTCGCGGCGTCGCTGCTCACGGGGTTTCTCGGGGCAGCGGCGCCGCCGTCGTTTGCGCAGGGCGTGTCCGCGATCCACGTCGGCGCGGACAACGACGCGTTCTCCTTCTGGATGCCGCCGTGGGCGCGAGGTGACGCCGAGTACACGAGCGGTGTCCGCGGGATGCTCGAGTACGCGGGCGAGTCGCGCTGGCTGGCCCGTCCGGCGCGGGCGTTGCGTGCGATCGGTGCGCGCGGCCGCGTGTCCGAGCCCACGGTAACGACGCGCGCGTTCGGCATCGGCCAGGCGATCTACACGGGAGCCGTTCCCGCGAGCGCGCTCGTGGCGACCACCGCACCTGGCAACGCTGCTGCCGGCTCGACGGTCGCGGGCACGTTTCCCGCGGGCAGTCCCGAGCCAACGACGCGCCTTAACGCCGGCTGGCTGTTCGCCTCGGCCATGCAACGCGATTCGACGGACGAACGGCAGACGGAGCTACGCGTGGACATCGGGGTCGTCGGCCCACCGGCGCTCGGGGAGCCGATGCAGCGCTTCTTTCATTCGCTCGCGCCGGAGTTCAACCGGCCGATCGACTGGGCGCGGCAACTGCCGTTCGAGCCTGCGTTGGTGGCGCGCTGGTCCGACACGAGGCGCGTCATGGCGCGCAGCAACGGCGGGCGGCTCGAAGCAGCGTCGCGCCTGCAGCACGAGGTCGCTGCCGGCACCATCCTGATCGAGGGCGCGGCCGCGGGCGTCATGGATGGTCGCTTCACGCCGCATCGGCGCGCGACGAACCGCTGGGTGCCCGCGCTCGCGGCGTCCGTGGGGCTGCGCGGCCGGGTCATCCTCCGGGACGAGTTCCTCGACGGCACGTTCTTCCGGCGCAGCGACTGGGAACGACGGCGCTGGGTGGTGCCGGACCTCGCCTTCACGCTGCGCGCGAGCGCGGTGGCGTTCGACCTGTCGTACCGCGCGATCTTCAGCGGCAAACAGTCACTCAAGCAAGTCGAGTCGGCGAACTGGGGGAGTCTCGACCTCAGGTGGTTTCCCGGCCGCCAGCCGTAGCCCCGCAGGTCGTAGATTCCGGGATGAGCACAGTTCGTCTCGCGTCCGCATTGCTTGCCCTCGCCGTCTGCAGCCCGGCGGCCTCCGCGCAACTCACCCGGCCTGAACAGGCCATCGCACAGGCCGTTGACCGCCGCAATGCGGAGTCGCTCGCGCTGCTCGAGCGGATCGTCAACATCAACAGTGGTTCGTTCAACCTTGCCGGTGTGCGCGCGGTCGGCGACGTGCTGCGGCGCGAGTACGATGCGCTCGGCTTCACCACGGAGTGGGTTGACGGCGCTCCCTACGCCCGGGCGGGGCATCTCGTCGCAGAGCGAAAGGGAACCGGCCCGAAGATCCTGCTGATCGGGCACCTCGATACGGTGTTCGAGCCGTCGAGTCCGTTCCAGAAGTTCGAGCGCCTCAATGATTCGACCGCGCGTGGCCCCGGCATCATTGATATGAAGGGCGGGAACGTGATCATCCTGCAGGCGCTCAAGGCGCTTCGGGATGCGGGCCGCCTCGCCACGATGCATATCGTCGTGGTCCTGAATGGGGATGAAGAAGAGTCCGGGGACCCGATGATGGGCACCCGTTCGACGTTGATCGAAGCTGCCCGAGGCGCCGCAGTCGCGATCGGTTTCGAGGATGGCGCCGGCGACCCGAAGACGGCCGTGATCGGGCGACGCGGCACGACGATCTGGAAGCTCACGACCACCGGGCAGGCGGGCCATGCGTCGCAGATCTTCCGGGCCGACCTCGGCGCGGGCGCGCTGAACGAAGCCGCGCGCATCATCAATGAGTTCTACCAGACGCTCGCGGGCGAGCAATATCTCGCGTTCAGCGGCGGTCTGGCGCTCGGTGGGAGCGGAGTGAAGCTCGATTCGACGCTGACGCTCGGCAGCGCTGAAGGGAAGACGAATGTGATTGCGCAGCAGATGGTGATCACGGGTGACATGCGGACGATTTCCGCTGAACAGCTCGCGCGCACCAAGGAGCGCATGCGCGAGATTGTCGCGCGGAACCTCCCGAAGACGACCGCGACGATCGAGTTCATTGAGGGATACCCGCCGCTTGCACCCACCGATGGAAACCGCCGACTCCTCGCGATGTATGACCGAGCGGCGCAGGATCTGGGGACGGGGTCCGTGGCGGCCGTGGACCCTTCGCGCGCCGGGGCGGCGGATGTGTCGTTCGTCGCCGGGATCGTCCCGATGATCATTGATGGCGTTGGATTGTCCGGGCGCGACGGACACAGCGCCAGCGAAACGGCGGACTTGAATTGGTTGCCTCGGCAGGCGAAACGGGCGGCGCTGCTGTTATCCCGGATCACCGATCAGCAGGCGGCGTTGCCAAGGCCGTAACGGCAACTGCCTGGGCGGGGAAACGGCGGAAACTGCGGATCGGTGCGGATACGATAACGGCAACTACCTTTTCTTGGGAACTACGCGCTTGGCGAGAGGCGGCGCCGTACGCACGGCCGGGCGTAGTTCCCAAGAAGTAGCAGTTGCAGTATCAGTGGTTGTCAGTCGTTTCCGCAGTTTCCCTGCAAAGGCAGTACGACTCGGAGCTCGCCAATGAACTTGCGTCGTGCAGCGATGATGTTCGCTATCCCGGGATCCCTCGCCGCGCAGGAGCCGGCCTCCTGGCGCGACTCCCTCTACTTCCACACCTTCTCGATCGCCGCGATCGACCCTCGCACCGGCGAGTCCGGCGTGGCGGTGACCACACGCGTGGCCTGCGTCGGCAACGGTGTGCCCTGGGTACGCAAAGGCGTCGGTGCCGTCGCCACCCAAGCCAGCACGCGCACGGAGTACGGCAACGAACTCCTGGACGCCCTGCAGCGGGGCGAAGCGCCGGCGGATGCGCTGAAGCGCCTTCTCGCTGCGGATAGCGGATTCCAGGCTCGCCAGGTCGGCGTCATCGCCATGGACGGGCGTTCCGCACAGCACACGGGGACGGGGCCAAACGCCTGGGCCGGTCATCGCGCCGGCAAGACGTATGTCACGCAAGGGAATATCCTCGTGGGCCCGGAAGTTCTCGAAGCGGTCGCGAAGTCGTTCGAAGCCAGCGAAGGCGCGCCACGCCACCTCGCCGATCGCCTGATTGACGCGCTCAACGCCGGTCACGTGCTCGGCGGCGACAAGCGCCACGGCAATCGCCAGTCGGCGGCGGTGGTGGTCGCGGATCCGCGCCCGGGTATGTCGCGCCGCACGGACGGCCAGACGGTCAACATCAACGTCTGCGAACATCCCGAGCCGCTCGAGGAGCTTCGTCGGATCTACAACTCCGTCTCGCAGACGCTGGGCTATCGCACGCTGCAAGTGTTCTCGGGCGGCGATGTGTGGCAGCTCAAGATCATGCTGCATGCGCTCGGGCACTACAAGAAGGGCGAGCCGACCCTCACGCGCGACCGCGACGCGAACCTCTACAACGCCGAGGCGATCGCCGCCGTGGACGCGTTTCGCGGCGCCGAACGCATGGGCACCCCGCAGGTGGGCGGCTCGCCGTCCGGCTTGGTGGATGACGAGCTGGTCGCTCGCCTCTGGGCCGCACTCGAGAAGGCAGGGAAGGCCAACGACGTCCGCCGCGCCATCCTCGAAACGGTGATGATCCGCCGATGACACGCTCAATCGAACGCCGCGACTTCCTCGCCGAGCTGGGCGCGCTCGCCTATCTCACTACGGGTGCGCCGAATGTGTGGCGCATATCGTCCACCGCCCGCATCCAGTCGGACCCGTTCACGCTGGGCGTCGCGTCGGGCGATCCGACCGCCACGGGCGCCGTCATCTGGACGCGGCTCGCGCCGCAGCCGCTCGAGCCGGACGGCGGGATGTCCGGGCAGCGGATCAACGTGGACTGGCAAGTGGCGGAAGACGAGCAGTTCGGCAGGATCGTCCAGCGTGGTCGAGTGGCGGCGGTGCCGGAACTCGGGTTCTCCCTTCACGTAGATGTGTCCGGGCTGCAAGGCGATCGCTGGTACTGCTATCGCTTCATGATTGGTAACGGCGCGAGCCCGGTCGGGCGGCTGCGCACGGCACCGGCCGCCGGTGCGCAGGCCGCGATGACGATGGCCTTCGTGAGTTGCCAGCACTGGGAGCAGGGCCTGTACACGGCGTACGATCACCTGTCGAAGGAGGACCGGCTCGATCTCGTCGCGCACCTCGGCGACTACATCTACGAATACGGGCCGATTGAGGGTCGCACGCGCCGGTATGCGAGCACGGAAGTGCGGACGCTCGACCAATACCGGGCCCGCTACGCGCAGACCAAGAGCGACGCGTTCCTGCGGGCCGCGCACGCGCGGGCGCCGTGGATCGTGACGTGGGACGACCACGAGGTGGACAACAACTACGCCAACCTCGTCGGCGAGAACGTGATGGAGTCCGAGGAGCAGATGCGACTGCGTCGCGCGGCCGGCTACCAGGCGTGGTGGGAACACATGCCGGTGCGCGTGCCGCGAGCCCGCAATTGGGCGGACCTCAACATCACGAAGCGACTCGATTGGGGCGCGCTGGCGAGCTTCCACGTGCTCGATACGCGGCAGTACCGCAGCGACCAGCCGTGCGCGGACGGCATCAAGGACACTCCCTGCGGCGAGTGGGGCAATGCGGCCCACACACTGCTCGGCGCGGAGCAGGAGCGCTGGCTCGACGCCGGACTCTCGGGCTCGCCGGCGGGATGGCAGGTCCTGGCGCAGCAGATTCGCGTGGCTCCGTACGACGAAAAGCCGGGCGCCGGCGAGCGGTACTCCATGGACCAATGGAGCGGCTACCCCGCTGCGATCGGCCGGCTCATGGCGTCGATCAACCAACGGGCGCGCAACCGGACGGTCGTGATCACGGGCGACATTCACTCGAACTGGGTCAATGAGCTGCGCACGCGATACGATCGGCCCGGGATGCCGGTGATCGGCGCCGAGTTCGTCGGCACGAGCATCAGCTCCGGCGGCGATGGCACCGACGAGTTCGACAACTGGAACGAGACGCGCGTGGGGAACCCGTTCTGCAAATGGCACAACAACCGGCGCGGCTACGTGATGAATGCGATCGGCGCCGACGAGTGGAAGGCGAGTTACCGCGTGGTGCCGTTCGTCACGCGACCAGGCGCGCCGGTACAGACGGCCGCCGAGTTCATCACGCGGAAGGGCCGACCCGGGATCGAGAAGGTGTGACGAGGAAGGCGTACATTCAGGCGGACACCGTTCATCGGGAGGTTGGAATGCGATACCTGCGATCTTCACTGGGGGCCTTGGCAGTCGTGGCGTGGGGCGTGGTCGGGCCCTCGCCGGCGCCAGCCCAGGAGAAGAGTTCGGACACGCTCCTCACGGTCAATCACTACCTCGACTTCGAGACCGTGAGCGATGCGCGTATCTCGCCTGACGGGCGCCGGATCATCTATTCGCGGCGATTCGTGGACAAGCAGCGCGACAACTTCGAGACCGCGCTGTGGATCATGAACGCCGATGGCTTGGAGAACCGGTTCCTCGCGCGCGGCGCGAGTCCCGTCTGGTCGCCTGACGGCACGCGGATCGCGTACCTCGCCGAGGGCCCTCCGGGCGGCCCCCAAGTCTTTGTGCGCTGGATGAACGCCGAAGGCGCGACGTCGCAGGTGACGCGCGCGGAGCACGCGCCGGCCGACATCGCGTGGTCACCGGACGGCAAGCTGATCGGGTTCGCGATGTTCGAGCCGAAGCCCGACGTCTGGCCGATCGACATGCCATCGCAGCCGCAGGGCGCGCAGTGGACCCCGGCGCCGCGGTATGTGAACGACCTGCATTATCGTGCGGACCGCCGCGGATTCCTCGAGTCGGGCTTCGTCCACCTCTACGTCGTGCCCGCGGAAGGCGGCACGCCGCGGCAGCTCACGAAGGGCGACTGGCACGCGGGAGCGCGCTTCGACGGCCAGCCGGGGGCGGTGGGTTGGTCCTGGCTGCCGGACGGTCGGACGATCGTGTTCGACGGCCTGATGGACCCGGCGAGCGACAAGAACTACCGCGACAGCGACATCAACGCCGTTGATGTGGCCACCGGTGCGATGCGAAAGCTGACCGCCGTGCGCGGTACGTGGTCGCAGCCGGTCGCGTCGCCGGACGGGCAGTGGATTGCGTACGCGGGGTACGCGTACACGCCGCAGACGTACAAGACGGCCGAACTCTTCGTGATGCGGCGCGACGGCACCGGTGCCCGGATGATCTCCGGCGCACTGGACCGTGACGTCGGCTCGTTGCGGTGGGCGACGGACAACAGCGGCGTCTATTTCACCGCGGGCGATCGCGGGACGAACAACATGCATTTCGCGCCGCTGGCCGGCGCGGTGCGGGCCGTGACCACCGGCCAGCACATGTTTTCGCTTGGGTCCATCTCGCAAACCGGGATCGTCGCCGGCGTGCGCACGTCGGCGCTGGAGCCACCCGATGTCATCACCTTCGCCCTGACGACGCCATCGCAGGTCACGCGGCTCACCAGCGTGAACGCCGACATCCTCGGCAACAAGCGACTTGGCGCCATCGAGGAAGTCTGGGTGACCTCGACCAGCGGTACGCGCGTGCAAGGCTGGTTGATCAAGCCGCCGAACTTCGATCGTGCGCGCCAGTGGCCGATGATCATGGAGATTCACGGCGGGCCGCACGGCATGTACAACGTGGGGTTCAGCTACATGTACCAGAACTTCGCGGCGAACGGCTACGTGGTGCTCTACACCAACCCCCGCGGCTCGACCGGGTACGGCACCGATTTTGGCAACGCGATCAACAAGAAATACCCCGGCGTGGACTACGATGACCTCATGGCCGCCGTGGACACGGTGGTGGGGCGCGGGTACATCGACCGCTCGCGCATGTACGTGGGCGGTTGCTCCGGTGGCGGCGTGCTCTCGAGCTGGGTGATCGGCCACACCAATCGCTTCGCGGGCGCGGCGGTGCGTTGCCCCGTGATGAACTGGATTTCGTTCGCGGGTAATGCGGACATCCCGTACTTCGGGCACGCGTGGTTCGAGAAGCCATACTGGGAAGACCCGAAACCGTGGCTCGAACAATCGCCGCTCATGTATGTCGGGAATGTGACCACCCCGACCGTGATCATGACCGGTGAACTCGATCTCCGTACCCCGATGGCGCAGTCCGAGGAGTACTACTCGGCGCTCAAGATGCGCGGGATACCGACGGCGCTGCTGCGGTTCCAGGGCGAGTTCCACGGGACCTCATCGAAACCGAGCAACTTCATGCGGACGCAGCTCTACATGATGAGCTGGTACCAGCAGCACCGACGCGATCGCGTCGTCCCGTAGCGGGCACATCGAAAGACGGTCGCTGGCTCCTCCCGGCTGGCGACCGTACTTTTTTTCTCCCCCGGACGCTGAGGACCCCCGATGGCCAGCAAGAAGAAGGGCAAGAAGAAGCCCGCGAAGAAGCCCGCGAAGAAGCCCGCGAAGAAGCCCGCGAAGAAGCCCGCGAAGAAGCCCGCGAAGAAGCCCGCGAAGAAGGCAGTACGGCGGCCGGCCGCCACACCCGCGCCGGCACCCAACCCGTGGGAGGCCTACGCCTCGCAACTCGCCCAGGAGTCGAGTGTGACGGCGAAGGTGATGCGCGCATTCCCGGCCGACCAACCGCACTTCCAGCCGCACCCGCGCTCGTCGAGTGCGCTCAAGCTCATGTGGACGTTCGTCGTCGAGCAGGCGATGGCGCTCGACGCGATCAAGGGCACGCTCAAGATGCCGCCGCAGTTCCCGGCGCCGCCGGCGACGCTCCCAGAAGTGATCGCGGCGTTTGAGACGAAGGTCGCCGAGGTCGTCGCCGCCGCGCGTGCAGCGAAGCCGTCGGACTTCACGCGTCCCCAGCCGTTCTTCGGCGGGCCGGGCAAGCTGCAGGACTTTCCCGGCGGATTCCTCGCGAACTTCATGCTGAGCGACCAGATCCACCACCGTGGCCAGCTGTCGGTGTACAACCGCATGGCCGGCGGCAGGGTGCCGTCGATCTACGGCCCCTCGGCCGACGAGCCCTGGTAGGTCGCTGATCCGGTTTCGCGTGCGTCCAGCGGCGCTCGTCGCCGGTTGTTTCGCTGTCGTGATGACGGCGACCGGCTGCGGGCGCCGCGCCTTTGCGCGCGCACCGGACGCAACCACCGGCGCGTTCGCGGACCCGCGAGACCCCGAGGTCAACCGACGCGCGCCCGAGCGGTTCGGCGTACGCCTCGAGACCAGCACCGGCACCGTGCTCATCGCAGTCGTGCGCGCGTGGGCACCGATCGGCGCGGATCGGTTCTTCAATCTCGTGCAGAGCGGATTCTACGACGGCCAGCGTATCTCCCGCGTCCGGCCCGGCTTCATTGCGCAGTGGGGGCTTCACATGCAGCCCGCCGTGATCGCGGCGTGGAAGAACGCGTTCATCGCGGACGATCCCAACCGGCAGACCAACGCGAAGGGCACCATCGCGTTCGCGTTCAAGGATCCCAATACCCGGGCCACGCAGGTGTACATCAACCTCGCGGACAACACGCAGCTCGACGCCCAGGGGTTCGCGCCCTTCGGCCGGGTCACCGCCGGCATGGACGCGGTGGAGCGTTGGTACGGCGGCTACGGCGAGACCGCGGGTGGCGGCCTCCGAGCCGGAACGCAGGGCCCGATCGAGGCCGAAGGGGCGGCGTGGCTGGACCGGAACTACCCGCGGCTCGACCGCATTATCACCGCGCGCATCGTCCCGTAAGTCTCCGCCGCGGAGGTCGTGCACCGACCGAAAACTGCCAGCGGACCAACGGGCCGGGGCGTAAGTTCTCTAATGAATGTACCGGTGGCGCGTTTCAGGCCCCCGGTACAACGTTCGAGACCGTTTCATCACCTTCGGCCCCGCACATGCATCGCCTCTTTTCCCGCCTCGCTTCCGCCGTGACGGTTGCCGTCATCGCCGCGCCTGCCGTGACCGCGCAAACGCTCGACTCCGCCAGCATAGCCGGCCTGCGTTGGCGCAACGTCGGCAACGCCAACTTCATGGGCCGACTGGTTGACGTCGTCGGCATCCCCGGTCCGTCGAAGACGATGTTCATCTCGGCCGCGGCCGGCGGCATCTGGAAGACCACCAACAACGGCATCACCTGGCGCCCGGTGTTCGACGACAAGCGCGTGGCCTCGATGGGCATGCTCGCCATCGCCCCGAGCGACACCAACATCGTGTGGACCGGGACGGGCGAGCCGAACTCGCGAAACTCGATCGAGCCGGGCGGCGGCGTGTACAAATCCACCGACGGCGGCATTACGTGGCAGCTGAAGGGCCTGGAGAAGACGCAGCACGTCGGTGGGGTCGCCGTGCACCCGACCAACCCGAACATTGTGTACGTCGCCGCGCTTGGCGCGGCGTGGAAGGCCAACCCCGAGCGCGGGCTCTACAAGACCGCGGACGGCGGCAACACGTGGCAGCTGGTGAAGTTCATCAGTGACAAGGCGGGGTTCGTTGATGTGGACCTCGACCCCCGGAACCCAAACGTGGTGTGGGCCGCGTCGTGGGAGCGCGTGCGCACCCCGTATTCGCTCAAGTCGGGTGGCCCTGGTTCGGGGCTCTGGAAGTCCACCGATGCCGGTGCGACCTGGACGGAAGTGAAGGGCAACGGGTTCCCGGAGGGCCTGAAGGGGCGGATCCGCGTGGACATCTCGCGCTCGAACCCCGACATCATGTACGCAATGGTCGAGGCGCAGCGTCCCGAGCTCAGCGCGACCGTCGTGATCCCGGAACGCAATCCGCCACTCAACGGCCTCTACCGGTCGGCCGACGGCGGCCGGACCTGGACGCAGCAGAACAACATCAACGTCCGGCCGTTCTACTATTCGAACGTGGCGGTGGATCCGCGCAACCCGGATCGGGTGTACTTCTCAAGTACGCAGTTGCAGGTGTCCGACGATGGCGGGAAGACTTCGCGCGGCGCGAAGCAGGGCACGCACATTGACGATCACGCGATCTGGATCGACCCGAACGACCCCGAGCGTATTGCGGTCGCCAACGACGGCGGGATCACGATCAGCTCCGACCGGGGCGGGAACTGGATCCAGGGCCAGAACCTCCCGATCGCACAGTACTACGAAGTCAGCTATGACATGCAGGTGCCGTACAACATCTGCGGCGGCGCGCAGGACAACGGCACGTGGTGCGGCCCCAGCCGTCGCCGCGGTCCGGTCGGCAACGCCGATTGGTACACGATCAGCGGTGGCGATGGCTTCTACGCGGCACAGGATCCGATCGACCCGAACATCGTGTACGGCGAGTCGCAGGCGGGCAATGCATCGCGCCTGAACCTGAAGACCGGCGAGCGCCGCACCTTCCAGAAGCCGCAGTGGCAGCCGACGTACCGCATGTGGGAAGACTCGATTGCCGTGGTTCGCGGTGATCCCCTCAAGCCGCCCACGCGCGAGCAGGCCGCGGCGTTGGCGGCCCTGCGTGCGCAGCAGGTGAAGGATTCGGTTGACCTCAACATGCGGTTCAACTGGAACTCGCCTTTCTTCATCTCGCCGCACAACAACAAGGTCATTTACTTCGCCGGCAATCGCGTGCTGAAGAGCAGCGACCAGGCGGAAAGTTTCCACTTGATCTCGCCTGACCTCTCCAAGAAGCTCGCCGCCAAGCTGGACACGTCGTTGACGTGGACGGGCGGCATCACGCTCGATGCCACGGGCGCGGAGACGTATGGCACGATCGTCACGCTTGCCGAGTCGTACGTGAAGCCCGGGCTCCTCTACGCGGGGACCGATGACGGCAACGTCTGGAAGTCGCACAACGACGGTGGGGCCTGGGAGAACCTGACGGCGCGATTCCCGGGATTGCCGGCCGAGACCTATGCGGCACGCGTGGAACCCTCGCACTTCGACACGCTGACCTTCTACGTGGCGTTTGAGGGGCACCGCACGAACGATTTCACGCCGTACCTGTATGCGACGGATGACGGCGGGAAGACGTTCCGCTCGATTGCAGCGGGCCTGCCGAGCGACGCGCCCGGGGACTACGTGCGCGCGATCCGCGAGGACGTGAAGAACCGGAACCTGCTGTTCGTCGGCACGTCGATCAGCGTGTACGCCTCGCTCGATCGGGGTCGCAGCTGGTTCAAGTTCGCCGCCAACCTGCCGTCGGTTCCGGTGTACGAACTGAAGGTGCACCTCCGGGACGGCGAACTGATCGCGGCGACACACGGCCGCGGATTCTGGATTGCGGACATCACCCCGCTGCAGCAGATCACGGCGACCACGGTGGCGAGCAGCCAGCTGTTCGCGCCGAAGACTGCGTTCCAGTGGGGCGAAGGCCCTCAGCTCGCGGCGAGCGGCAACGGCAACGGGCAACTGTTCTTCACCACGGCGAGCCCGACATATGGCGCGCCGATTTCCTACCGTGTCACGGCGGGCACCGGCACAGCGCGTGTGCTGATCACCGATGTTGCCGGCGACACGATCGCGAACCTGACCGGCCCGGGCACGCCGGGGCTGCACACGGTGAACTGGGGCTTCAATGGGTCGCGGCGTGTGCCCGTGATGCCACCGAGTCCATCGGCCGCGGCACGGCGCGACAGCATCCTGCGTGCCGTGCGCATGCCGCACGTGCTCGATTCGCTGCAGAAGGCGCGGTACGACAGCGCTGCGCTTGCACGCGCGCGTGAGCTGCTCACGCCTCCTGCCGGCGGTGCGGGTGGGTTCGGCGGGCGTGGCGGTGGCGGTGGCGGCGGTGGTGGTGGTGGCGGCCGTGGCGGTGGGGCGTCCCAGCCGTGTCACATGCCGCTAACGCAGTGGGACTCGTTCTGCGCTCGCCCGGGTGAGGCGCCCGCTGGCGGCGCCGGGGGCGGCGGCGGGGGCGGTCGAGGCGGCGCCGGTGGTGCCGCTGCACCGATCGGTCCGGAGAGCGATCGCGTGAAGCGCGTATTCGACATCATCGGGCTCAAGCTGCCGGCCGGTGGCGGACGCGGCGGTGGTGGTGGCGGTGGTGGCGGGCAGGCCGGCGTGCAGACCTTCACGGCCGGCACGGGCGAATACCTCGTCACGCTCGTGCTCGGCAACCAGACGTTCAAGCAGAAGCTCCGCGTAGAACGCATCAGTGGTGGCGACGAACCGACCAACCCATTTGGGAGCGATGAGCGTCCCCCGCGTTAGTTCATTCGTGCCGGATATCGTGTCGGAGACGCGCGTTGCCGTGACCGCTGGTTTGGCGGTGGTCGCGGCCGCCACGCTGCTCTGCGCGCCTCCCGCAGCGTACGGGCAGTCCGGCGCGGCACCGGCCGCGGCTGCATCCACCGTCGCCGGTGTGTACACCGCGGCCCAGGCGTCGCGCGGCGAAGTCGTGTACAAGGCGAAGTGCCTCGAGTGCCATGTCCCCACGGATTACACCGGCGAGGCCTTCACGGCGAAGTTCGTCGGCGGCACGGTGTACGACATGTTCGAGCAGATCCGGAGTTCGATGCCGCAGGACAACCCGGGATCGCTTTCGCCGCAGGAATACACCGATGTCGTGGCGTTCCTGTTCCAGCTGAACGCGCTTCCGACCGGCGACGCCGAGCTCCCGCTCGAGAAGGAGGCGCAGAAGGCGATCAAGGTTGAGGCAAAGCCGCCTCTTCGCGCATCGGCGCGCACGGTACGAATCACCCACGGGACTTACCATGGATCGTCGCGGATTCGTTAGGGCCGCCGGTATTGGCGCAGGGCTCGCGGCGGCGAGCCGGGTGGGGCGCGCCGCGCCCGCCACTCGACTGGACGTGTTCACGGGCGGCACGCCCGACGCGCCGGCGGCGGCACCAGCGCAGTCACGCGGGCTCCCCGATGTGATCGTGATCGGCGCGGGCGCCATGGGGGGCTGGACCGCGCTGAACCTGCAGCGCCAGGGCAACAAGGTTCGCCTGCTCGACGCGTGGGGCCCCGGGAACTCGCGGTCCACTTCGGGCGACGAACTGCGGGGTATCCGGTCGAGCTACGGCGACCGCGCGGGCGACACCGCGGCGCAATGGGGCGGTTGGGCGAAGCGCGCCATGCAATATTGGCGCGACTGGGATGCGACGTGGGGCAGGGAGATGAAGATCCAGCTCTTCTTCACCTGCGGCGACCTGATCATGCGCGCCACCAACGATGCCTTCATCCGCAACAACCGCGCGCTGTGGGACAAGATTGGCGCGAAGTACGACGTGCTGACGAAGGACGAGGTGATGTACCGGTTCCCGCAGTACCACGTCGAGGACATGGAGTTCTTCCTCTACGAACCGGACGCCGGGATGGCGCGCGCGCGCCGTTCGTGCGAGGCGGTCGCCGGCGTGTTCAAGCAGTTCGGCGGCGAGTTGGCCATCACGCGCGCGTGGCCGACCACGCAGATGGCCGGGAAGATGCCGGCGTTGCAGACGTCGAGCGGCGACATGATGAGTGCGGGCACCTACGTGTTCGCCGTCGGCCCATGGCTGCGCAAGGTCTTCCCGGTGCTCATGGGGAATCGCCTCCGCACGCCGATGGGAAGCGTGTTCTACTTTGGCGCGCCTCCGGGCGAGTACCGGATGCAGTACCCCAACTGCCCGACGTTCAACTACCCTGGCGCGACCGGTTGGCCGTCGGCGCCGGACGACAACGTCGGGTTCCGCGTGCGCGCCGGCGGCGGCGCGCAGGGGAATGATCCCGATTCGAGCGAGCGCATCTTCGACAAGGCGGCCGCGCAGCGCATGGTGGACTTTGTCAACCTGCGGTTCCCGCTCCTCAAGAACGCGCCCGTGCTGAAGGAACATTCGTGTCATTACGAGAGCGGCTCCGGCGGCAACTTCATCATTGACAAGCATCCGGACATGGACAACGTCTGGCTTGTCGGGTCCGGCATGGCCGAGGGCTTCAAGTTCGGTCCAGTGATCGGTGAATACGCGGCGAATCGCATCCTGTGCCAGGACAAGGAGCCACAGCTCGCAGACGCGTTCCGGATCCCGCTGCAGGAGTTTGCCGTGACCGACCAGTCGGGGTTTGGCGGCGGGGGCGGTGGCCGCGGCCAGCAAGGGCAGGGCGCCGGCGGTCGAGGCGGTCAACCGGCGGCCGGCGCAG
>Ga0194132_10008037_pt1 | contig 15317 bp, 14 predicted proteins | sample TA2KigOf80mmetaG_FD_148612 | JGI IMG/M metagenome (GOLD analysis project Ga0194132, IMG submission 148612) | Freshwater microbial communities from Lake Tanganyika, Tanzania - TA2015054 Kigoma Offshore 80m | ecosystem: Environmental > Aquatic > Freshwater > Lake | place: Tanzania: Lake...
GCACGCGAAGTTACGAGACCTTCAGCGGCGGCGAGGCGTTCCGCATCAACTTCGCGCTCCGCATCGCCCTCTCGAAGCTGCTGGCGAGGCGGTCGGGCGCGCCCCTGCCCATCCTGTTCGTGGACGAGGGCTTCGGCTCCCAGGACGCCGCGGGACAGGAGCGCCTCAAGGAGTCCATCCAGTCCATCCAGAACGACTTCAAGAAAATCCTCGTCATCACCCACGTGGAGGAGATGAAGGACGCATTTCCCGTCCGCATCGAGGTCCGCAAGGGCCCCTCGGGCTCCACGTTCACCGTGACCTAGTCGCCTGATGAGCCAATTCCGCTGAGTGCCACCCTGAGTCCCGATGTAATCGGGAAAGGGTCTCTCTCGTATCTACGGGAGAGGCCGTTAGGATTTCTAAGGACCATCTCCCCGTCAAAACTGACATTTTTGGTACAGGGCCCCCGTGGGGGGAGGACGGGAACCTACCCCTTCGCCCGCACGTGGACTATCCGGAACCCGCGCGACTCCAGCTCCGGCGCCACCAGCAGTGTGCGGTGGCACCCCGCCGGGTCCTCCTCCCCGCACATGATGACGACGACCCTCTTGCCGGCCAGCACCGCTAGCTCCTCGACGCCCTGCTTGAAAGCAGGCGCCGCGCGGAGGCGTTCGAAGTCCGGCTTTCCTTTCGCGTTGTAGAGCGACGCGTCTTCCGGCTTGCCTCCCAGCGCGTCTCCCATCCACCGGTACTCCACGCCCTCGGCTTCCAGCAGCGCCGGCATCTTCGTCTTCGAGGCGAACGGCGCGAAGCGGCTCACGGGCTTGCTGCGCACATCCACCAGCACCTCCGCGGGCGTCGCCTTCAGCAGCTCGCGGAACCGCTCCCACGTGTGGCGGCTGTGGCCGATGGTGAAGACCTGGCGGGCGATGTCATCGCTCCACGCCGAGCTGTTTCCAGAAGCCCGGCAGGTCGGCGACGGCCCAGTGGGCGGTGATTTTGCCCTTCTTCACTTCCAGGATATCCATCACCTCCAGCCTGAACGGCCTGCCCGTGGGCGGAACATCCAGGAACTTCCCCTTGTGGGTGCCCGTGATGGTCTTGCGCGTGACGACCAGGTCTCCCTCGGCCACCTGGTCATGAATCTCCACATTCATATCCGGGAACGCCTCCCACAGCAGGGCAAAAAGCTGCTTGGAACCCTCGCGGTTGCGAGGCAGCCCCGGAATCACATCGTGGTTGTAAAAGCCGGGCGAAATCGTGCGCTCGATGGCGTCGAAGTCGCGGTTGCGCTGCACCGCGAGCGTGTATTCGTGGACGATGTGCTTGTTCTTTTCGGCTAGCGTTTGGCCTGACATGTCCGGCTCCTCACCAAAACGATGCGGCGTATGGTATCAGCCGCCACGGAGCTGCCGCATCAGGCCCATCTGGTCGAAGATGCCCCACCGCTCGAAGCACTTCCCGCCGCGGAAATACAGCACGGTCATGCCCGCGAACGTAACCCGCTTTCCCGTCGGCGCCATGTCTCCCAGCGGGCCTGTGTTCGTACCCGTCCCCGTGAACCTCGGAGCCAGGACGTCCCCTTCGGCGACCACGTCCTCCAGGTTCAGGCGCATATCCGGAAACGCCGCCCACAGGCGTCCGTAGTACTTCCTGAACCCGTCGAGGTCGGGCGTGTAGCCTGGTATCGAGTGGATGACCGCGTCCGGCGTGTACAGCGCCGTGAAGTACCGCTGCCTGTCCTTCGGGTCGTTGAAGGCCTCGATGGAGTCCAGCAGCGCCGCCTTGTTCTCCCTAATGCCCATCGATAGCCCCGTTGCCCTCCTCCCGGAAGTTCATCCGGTACAGCCTTGCGTACAGGCCGGCCTTCGCCATCAGCTCGCTGTGCGGCCCCTCTTCGACGATGCGGCCCTGTTCGAGCACAACGATCCTATCCGCATCGCGCACCGTCGAGAGCCTGTGCGCGATAACCAGCGCCGTGCGCCCCTCAAGCAGCGTCTTCAGCGCCGCCTGGATAAGCGCCTCCGTATGGCTGTCCACGTTCGCCGTCGCCTCGTCCAGCACCAGGATGCGCGGGTCGGCCACGATGGCGCGTGCGAAGCTGATGAGCTGCCGCTGCCCCTGGCTCAGGTTGCCCCCGCGCTCCTGCAGCATCGTGTCGTACCCCTTTTCCAGCCGCATGATGAACTCGTGCGCGCCCACGGCCCTCGCCGCCTCAATCATCCTGCCGTCCCCAACCTCGGGCCTGCTGTACGTGATGTTCTCGCGCACGGTGCCGGAGAACAGGAACGGCTCCTGCAGCACCATGCTCATCTGCCGGATGAGCGATCGCCGCGTCACGCTTCGGACGTCCCTGCCGTCCACCAGCACGGCGCCCCGGCCATCCTCCACGTCGTGAAAGCGCATGAGCAGCGACACCAGCGTCGTCTTGCCCGCGCCCGACGGGCCAACCAGCGCCACGTTCTCCCCCGGCCTGATTTTCAAGTCGATGTGCTTGAGCACGTCCTGCCCCTGTGCGTACCTGAAACTCACATCCCTGAACTCCACATCCCCTTGGATCGAGCCGATATCCCTCGCATCCCGCGCATCCACAAGCTCCGCCTTCGCGTCCAGCATGTCGAAGATGCGCGCGCCCGACGCCATCGAGCGCTGAAGCTGCCCGTACTGCATTGTCAGGTTGCGCACGGGGTCGAAGAACCGCTGGATGTACAGCAGGAACGCGATGAGCGCCCCGACCTCGAAGACGTTGTCCGTAGCCATGACGCTGCCGAAGTAGATGATGAGGCCGAAGCACACCGCCGTCAGGCCCTCAAGGGTCGGCGAGAGGCCGCCGGACAGGCGCGCGGCCCACAGGTTCGCCTCCAGGTGCTCCCTGTTCTCCTCGTCGAACAGCTCCAGGTTGCGCCGCTCCCTCCCCATGGCCTGCACCACGCGCACCCCCGAAATGTTCTCCGCGAGGCTGGAGTTGACGATGGAGATGGCCCTGCGCACCCGCACGAACGACCGCCGCGCGTACGGCTGCCATACAACCATCATGATGATGAGGAAGGGCATGACCCCCAGCGCGATAAGCCCCAGTTGCCAGTTCATCGCCAGCATCGCGGCCGTGATGCCGATGAGTAGGAGTGCGTCGGTGAGCGTCATCACCACGATGGCCGTCAGCTCCTGTAGCTGTCCGACGTCCCCGATGACCCGCGAGATGAGCCGTCCCGCCTCGGTGCGGTCGAAGAACGAGATGGACTGGCGCTGGATGTGCGCGAACAGCTCCCGCCGCAGGTCGCGCAGCAGCCCCTGTCCCACCTTTTCCACGGACACCTGGTAGATGTAGTTCGAGCCCCAGTTGACCGCGGCCGTGCCCAGCAAAAGCGCCACGACCCAGATAAGCCCGCCCAGGTTCCCCCGGGCGATGTTGTCGTCGATGCCCACCTTGATGAGCCACGGCACCGCCACCGACGTGCCCGCCACGATGAGCGCCCCGGCCAGCGCCACCGTGATGAGTCTCCGGTACGGGCGCAGGTACGGCAGCAGCCGCCTCACGACTCGAGGGTCGTAGATGCTTCCGAAAACCTCTTCGTCCATCTCCTTGCTGCCGGACGCCGCGTGATGGTGGATCACCGGCCCCTCCCCAGTCGCGCCTGCTCGTCGGTGGTCACGTGGCCGTTCGCCTGCACATCCGGCAAGCCGAGTTCTTGGGGCCGCAACTGTAAGTCGTAAATCTCGCGGTACAACCCCCCCTTTGCCAGCAGCTCCATGTGAGTGCCGCGCTCGGCGATGCGTCCGTTCTCCAGCACCAGCGCCAGGTCGGCCCTGCGCACCGTGCTCAACCGGTGCGCGATGACGAACGTCGTCCTCCCCTTCATCGCCGTCTCCAGGGCCGCCAGCAACCCCATCTCCGTCTCTGCATCCACGCTGGACAGCGAGTCGTCCAGGATGAGGATGGGAGGGTCCATCAGCAGCGCGCGGGCGATCGCGACCCGCTGCCGTTGTCCGCCCGAGAAGTTGACGCCGCGCTCGCCCACCCACGTGCCGTACCCGCCCGGAAGGCCGCTGATGAACTCGTGCAGCTGCGCCGCCTTCGATGCCGCGACGATCTCGTCCATGCTTGCCCCGCTCCGGCCGTACGCGATGTTCTCGCGGATGGGCGCGGAGAATAAAAACACGTCCTGCTGCACGATGCCCGTGTTGCGCCTCAGCGAGTCCAGCGTCGCGTCCCGAACGTCCATCCCGTCGATGGTGATACGGCCCGACGTAACGTCGTAAAAGCGCGGGATGAGGCCGACGATGGTGCTTTTGCCGCTGCCGGGCGCGCCCAGCAGGGCGACGACCTGTCCCGGCCTGGCCTCGAAGCTCACCCCGCTCAGCGCGGGCTGGCTCTCGCTGTACGCGAACGAGACGTTTTCAAACACGACATGGCCGCGCGCAGGGGGCATCGTCCGGGCATCGCTCTTCTCCGCCACGGGCGAACGCGTATCGAGTATCTCGAACATCCGCTGGCCGCTGGACATCGCCCGCGCGTACGAGTTCACCAGCCAGCCCGACATGCTCACCGGCAGCATCAACCCCTCCGTGTAGAACAGGAACTGGCTGAGTTCGCCGATGGTAAGCTCGCCCCTCGTCACCAGAAAGCCCCCGTACCCCAGGATGATTGCCGTGATGCCCATGAACGCCACCACCATCACCGACGTCGTCGACGCCCTCACCCGGGTCGCGCGCACCGACTCCTCGGCGACCGACTGGTTCTTCGGCTCGAACTTCGCCACCTCGAACGGCTCCGACGCGAACGCCTTCACGACACGCATCCCCGTCAGGTTCTCCTGCAGCACCGTCGTCAGCTCGCCCATCTTCTTCTGGATGCCCATCCATATCCTGCGTATCTTCACCCGCGTGCTGATGACGTACGCCAGGAGTATGGGCGTGAATCCCATCACCGTCAGGCCGAGCCGCCAGTCTATCCAGAGCAGTATCCCCAGGGTGACCAGGTATAGCGTGATGAAGTAGGGGCCGCGCAGCAGCCCGAACATGATGAACACGCGGATGCCCTCAACGTCCGTGACCGCGCGCGCGATAAGGTCTCCCGTGTGGTGCCGGTCGTGGAACGCGAAGCTCAGCCGCTGGACGTGGTCGTAGAACTGGTTGCGCAGGTCGTACGCCACGCGCTGGGACAGCACCTCCGCCGCGTAGCTCATCCCGAAGGAGATGAGCCCGCGCAGCAGCGCCAGCCCGAAGATGGTGGCGGCAGTGATGATGATGGTGCTCCGGACGAGGTCCTCGCCCGCCGCCAGGGCCGCGACCTGGTCGATGGCCTTCCCGAACTGGCGCGGCAGGTACAGGTACACAGCCGCCGACCCCGCCATGGCGGCGACGGCTGCCGCCAACTGAGGCCGCCGCCGTAGCACCATGCCCACGATGCGAGCAATGATATCCATATAGGGATTCTACTCTTTGAAGGGCCTTGCACCAAAAGTCGGCTAGCATGGCTGATATCGCCACCCTGAGCCGAAGCCCTGAGCACGGCGAAGGGGCAGTCGAAGGGTCTCAGACGTATCTACAGGAAAGACCGCTCGGGTTCTCAGGCGCTGCCTCGCAGCCACACCAGGGATTTTTGGTGCAAAGCCCCTTTTGAAACAAATGTGAATCCCTTCACGATTTATTCACGCGGGCAGGCATCCACTTCACAGCGCCTTCACACGCCCCTCTTACGCTCCTCCAATCCTGGGAGAAAGGAGCGGCGCCGTGGCCCGACATTTCGCCTTCGTAGCCGCGTTGTGGGTCGTCATATCCCTCATCGGCTTTACGCTGGTCTTTAACTTCACGCCGTTCCCGGTCGCGGCCGCGGAGCAGGCCAAGGCCATCGACGAGGCGTTCATGCTCCTCACCCTTCTGGCTGTGCCGGTATTCTCCCTCGTCGTCGCCGTGCTTCTCTACTCCGCCTACCGCTGGCGCAGCTTCGGCCAGCCCGATGAAGACGGCCCCCCCATCCGCACCAACAAGCCCCTCATCATCGGCTGGTTCGCCATCACGACGGCGCTCACCATCGCCATCATCATCCACCCCGGCATCACGGGCCTCCAGGAGATCCGCGCGCACGACGGCAAGCCGGTCGACCTGCTCGTCCAGGTCGAGGGACGCCGCTTCTTCTGGAACGTGATGTACCCGGAATATGGAGTGCAGAGCAGGCGGGAGCTTGTGCTGCCCATCGGCGCCGTGACCCGGTTCGACGTGACCGCCTACGACGTCCTGCACTCCTTCTGGGTCCCCGCCTTCCGCGTGAAGGTGGATGCCGTCCCGGGCCTCCACACGGAAATCGTCGCCACGCCTGACGAGTTCGGCACGTTCGAGGAAGACCCGAACTTCCGTCTCCAGTGCGCCGAACTCTGCGGCGCGGGCCACGCCACCATGCGCCTGCCCGTCCGCGTCGTGACGCAGGAAGAGTTCGAGGCGTGGATTGCCGAGCAGACTCCGATACGACGATAAGGGGGCGCCAGGAGAGAAGATGGGCATACTTTCAGCGTTCGCTCCGATAGCCAGGGGGCTCGTGTCCGCCGGCGTCGGCCTCGGCCTGGGCATCGCCCTCGCGCAGCTCATCGCCGCCGTCACCGGCAAGCCGGCAACCGAGATCCGCATCGCCCTGGGCTTCATCTTCGGCACCATCGGCTGGCTGCTGGGCATCGGCGTCTGGAGCTACTGGGCCAGGGAGTGGTTCGGACTCAAACCCCGGGTCAACGAGGCGAAGGGATGGCGCCGCTACTTCACCTTCTCCACCGATCACAAGGTCATCGGCGTCCAGTACCTCGTCACCTTCGTGGTCGTCATGCTCCTGGGCGGCCTCGCCGCGGTGTTCATGCGGTGGGAGTTGATGGACTCCGGCAGCGGCGTCCTCAGCCCCGACCAGTTCAACATGGTCATGGGCCTGCACGGCATGCTCATGGTCGCCGTCGCCGTCGCCACCATCATGGGCGGATTCGCCAACTTCGGCGTCCCCCTCCTCATCGGCGCCGGAGACGTCGCCTTCCCCAGGGTCAACGCCCTCAGCTACTGGATCATCCCCCCCGTCGCCGTCGCGCTGCTCCTCGTGCCCGCGTTCGGCGGCTTCGACTCCGGCTGGACCGCCTACCCGCCCCTGAGCGTCATCAACGCCGACGGCCAGCTCCTCGTCCTGTTCGCGTTTCTCGTCTTCGGCCTCTCCTCCATCCTCGGCGGCATGAACTTCCTCACCACCATCTTCAAGATGCGCGCGCCGGGCATGACCCTGGGCCGGATGCCCATCTTCGTCTGGGCCATCCTGTCCGCCTCCCTCATCAGCCTCACCGCCACCCAGTTTGTCGCCTTCGGCCTCATCATGGTCATCCTCGACCGCGTCGCGGGGATGGCGTTCTTCGACTACACGGTTGGAGGCAACCCCCTCCTGTACGAGCACATCTTCTGGTTCTACTCGCACCCCGCCGTGTACGTGATGATTCTCCCCGCCTTCGGCATCGAGTTGGAGATTCTCAGCCACTTCTCCCGCAAGCCCGTCTTCGCCTACAAATGGGTCGTCGCCTCGTTCCTCGCCATCGTCGTCCTGAGCATGGTCGTCTGGGCGCACCACCTGTTCACCAGCGGCATGTCCAACTACCTCCACATCCCGTTCATGGCCATGACCGAGCTCATCTCCATACCCACGGGCGCCGTGTTCCTGTCGGCGCTGGGGACGCTTTGGATGGGCAAGCTGTGGCTCAAAACGCCCATGCTTTTCGCCATCGGCGTCATCTTCAACTTCCTTATCGGCGGCATCACGGGCATCTTCCTGGCCGACGTCGCCACCGACATCCAGCTCCAGGACACCTACTTCGTGGTGGCCCACTTCCACTACACCATGGTCGGCGGCGAGATATTCGTCATCATGGCCGCGCTCTACTACTGGTTCCCCAAGATCACCGGCAGGATGTACAACGAGAAGATGGGCGTCATCCACTTCTTCTGGATGTTCATCGCCTACAACGTCACCTTCCTCGCCATGTTCTGGGTCGGCGTGCAGGGCATGAACCGCCGGGTGGCCGACTACCCCGCCGAGCTTGCCAACGAGAACCTGGTGGTCAGCGTCGCCGCATTCGTCCTGGCAGGCAGCTTCATCCTGCTGACCTACAACCTCGTCCGCTCGTGGATGCGCGGGCCCGTGGCCGAGGCCAACCCCTGGAAGGCGCGCACGCTGGAGTGGCAGACCTCGTCGCCGCCGCCGCTGGAAAACTTCGAGTCGCCGCCTGAAGTGCTGGCCGACCCGTACGGGTACGGCGAGAAGGGGGCCGTCCACGCCAGGTTCCCTGCCCCCGCGCACGGCACGGCGGACGCAGACGATTAGGAGGGCATGTGCATGACCAGCAATAAAAGTCCGGAAGAGCGGATGCCGGCGGAAAAAGCGGCGGCGCTGAAGAAGCGGATGCGCCTCGGCCTCATCGTCTTCGCCGGCCTCATCGTGCTCGAAATCGTCGAGTACGTGCTCGGCGTCACCATCAAACGCGGCTCCTGGCCCATCCTGATGATTCTCGCCATCATCGGTTCGTGGCCCATCGTCCACTACTACATGCACGTCACCCAGCTCTGGAAGCGCGACCACGAGGAGTAACCACACATGGTAGCCAAGTCAACGGCCCACGCGCCGGGGCACAAGGCGCACGACAGCCTCGGCATCAACAGGATCGGCCTCTGGCTGTTCATCGTCTCCGAGTGCTTCTTGTTCGGCGCGCTCCTCACCAGCCGGTTCTACCTGCAAGGGGTTTCCCGCCACGAAGACCTCAACCAGGTCCTCGGCCTCATCATCTCCATCGTATTGCTCGTCAGCAGCCTGTCGGCGTACCGGGGCGAGATGGCCGCGCGCTACGGCGACCAGCGCGGCTTCCGCCTGAACATCCTCGCCACCCTCGTGCTCGGCCTCGTCTTCCTCGCCGGCGTCGGCTACGAGTGGCACGAGGCCTACGCCCACTTCCCCCCGTCCACCGCCTTCGGCACCGCCTTCTTCACCATGACAGGCGTCCACGCCACCCACGTCCTCAGCGGCCTCGTCATGCTCGCCATCGTCTGGGTCAGGGGACGTGACGGCCGCTACACCAAGGGCAACTTCTGGGGCGTCGAAGGCACCGTCAAATACTGGCACTTCGTCGACGTAGCGTGGGTCTTCATCTACCCCACGCTCTACCTCGTAAGCTAACCCTCCCTCCGGCCCGGCTGGCGAGATCGACCGCCTCCTTCTCTCCGGCCGGGCCTTCCTCTTCCCCGGGCCGGTGCTGAACAGCGCCGGCCCGTGCGGCAAGCGGAGCCGCGGAGGTAGGGGGTGCGCCACGCCCTTCTCGCGTGCTTCGACAAGCTCAGCACGAACGGGTATGCCAACTACACTATGCCCTGATGCCGTTCGCCCTGAGCCTGTCGAAGGGCCGTCCTTCTCGCGTGCTTCGACAAGCTAGGGGCGAATTTATGTCTGTGAAGGGGTGAAGTGTCCGGTATGGGCGTTATGGCAGGATTCACGGTGTGATTTCGGGCGCTCCACCAGCTATGAGTCCGGCGTGGTCGGCAGCTACGGATTTTCGCCATGGCGAGTATACCGTGAACGCACGTAGTAGAGCGGGGTCGCTTTCGCAACCCCGCCGAGCCTTGCCAGACCTCGCCTCGCCAAGCCTTGCCACACCGTGCGACGCCTAGCCATGACTCGCAAGCCAGTCTACCACCAATCACCAGTGTGGTGCCATAGACACATGGGAGGCTCACAGAAGAAACGTCCACAGCCCTCCTACGAGGATGGCAAGATACGGGACAAGGGCATCGAGAAGATGCAGGACGGTGGCTTCGGGCCGGACGCCCTGAGCCTGTCGAAGGGCCGCCCCTCTCGCGTGCTTCGACAAGCTCAGCACGAGCGGGCACAGTTCAACGCGAAGCAACCGGAAGCCTTGCCCCTCAGCCCTGGCCGTCGTGAGGGTGCCCGCCGTGATCCCCGCCCGGCAGGATTTTCGGCACCGCCAGGAAGTACAGGATAGCCAGCAGCGCCACCAGCACCCCCTGATTCTCCTTGCCCACCGACATGTAGTACACCCCTCCCGCCAGCGCCACCAAAAACACCAGCACGTGCAACCACTTCAGCGCGTCTTTCATCTCGCACTCCTTTCTAGTTTCACGCGGCCCGCTCCCTCCTGCTCGGTATGCCGCCAGTCTGGCAACTGGCAAAGGGGTGGGGTGATTCCGCCTCCTTCGACAGGCTCAGGATGAGCGGAATCACCCCGGTGCGGCCTACACCCCCTCCGGGATGACCGGCAGCACGATGTGCGAGGGGTGCTTGGCATCGTGCAGCACCGTCTGGTTCGCCGCCACCATCTTCGTGTCCTTGCCGAACTCGTTCCCCGTGTTCGGGTTGCGGTCGAACTGCGGGAAGCAACTGCTCGTCACGTCCACCCGGATGCGATGCCCGGGCAGGAAGCAGTTGCTGGACGACCACAGGTCTATCTCGAACTTGTACACCTCGCCCGGCTTCAGCAGCTCCGGCTTCTCCCACGAGTCGCGGTACCGCGCGCGCAGGATGCCCTGCGCCACGTTCATGGCGAACCCGCTGGGGTGCACGTCCACCAGCTTGGCCACCCAGTCGGTGTCCCTGGCGGACGACGACGCGTACAGGACGACCTTGATGGGCCCCGTGGCCTCGACGGGCTTCTTCAGCGGCTCGCTGGTGTAGCACAGCACGTCGTGCCGGTACTCGACGGGACGCTGGTCGCGCGGCCCCATGGTGACGGGGTTGGAGTCCTCCGCGCAGCACGTGCTGCCGCCGGCGGTGGGCACCGGGTGCATCGGGTCGTAGGTGTACGTGTCGGGCTGCTCGGCCTGCGGCGCGGTCGTGCTCAGGCCGCCGTCTCCCGTGAGCGAGTTGGCCTTGCCGCCGCTGTGGAAGTAGTACGGCGTGTACTTCGTCTCAGGGATGGGCCAGTCGTTGGCCTCGCGCCACCTGTTCGCCCCCATGACGAACACCTTCACCCGCGGCTCCTTGTCGATGCCGTTGGCCTCGCCCTTGAGCAGGTGGTCGAACCACCGCGCCTGCTCGGCGGGCAGGTCTATGAGGCAGTTCGGGCCGAAATCGACGTCGCCCGTCGTGCTGCTGCTGCCCCAGTTGCCCAGCATGTGTATCCACGGCCCGACGATGATTTTCTGCTTCTTGCGGGCTTCCGGCGTCTTCGCTTTGCCGGTCATGCCGATGAAGTTGTTCAGGCTGCCCTGCAGGAACACGTCGAACCACCCCGCCATGCTGTACGCCGACACCGACGCCTTCTCGTAGTTCTCGCCGATGGGCCTCATGCCCCGCCAGTAGTCGCCGTACACCGGATGGTCGATCCAGTCCTTCCAGTGCTTGATGTTGCGGCCCGCCGCCTCGTCCGCCGTCCTGAGCGGAAGGTGCCAGAACAGGTTGCGCAGGTGGTTCTCCGGCGGCATCCACATGTACTGCGAGCGGTTCGTCCGTGTCGCCATGGCGATGGACCAGCTCAGGTTGAACGCGAGCTGGAAGGCGCCGCCCGTGTACACCCAGTTGTGGAAGGTATTCGAGTAGGCCACCTTCGGCACCGATGCGATGTAGTGCTTGCTGCCGCCCTGCGCCTCCTGCCACTGCGTCAGCCCGATATACGAAGGCCCGGTTGACCCGACCTTCCCTGTTGACCAGGGCTGCTTGGCTATCCACTCGATGGCGTCGTGGCCGTCGTTGGCCTCGTTGATGAAGGGGTACCACTGGCCGTCCGAGTCGTACCGCCCGCGCGTGTCCTGGATGACCGCCGCGTAGCCCCGCTGGGCCATGTACACGGCATCCGGCGCGGAGTACGCGCCGGGGCTCCCCCGGTCGTATGGCGTGCGCTGGAGGATGGTCGGGAACGGCCCTCCCTCCGCAGGCATGTACACGTCCGTCGCCAGCTCGACGCCGTCCCGCATCGGCACGCGGATGTCATGCAACTCACGAATCGTATGGATAATCGTTCGCTTTGATTCAGCCACCTGTGCAACTCCTCCTTGCTCCGGTACCGGTCTGCGATGGCCGCCGGTCCGGGCGGCTGCTATCTTCTCCCAAACCCCCCTGCATGTCCAGAACGGACGGGCGCCTGTGTGAAGGGAGAACCGCCCTCGTCCTGGCCTTCCGACACGCCCTGCGGCATAATAGACTCTCTTCCACGGGAGGCGGCGCCGCGGAGTGTTGCCTGGACCGGCGGCTTCCCGCCGAGGCGGCCGGCAACCACGCGGCATTCACTCATTCACTAGGAGGAAGCTATGAGCAAGGTGCGGCTCCTGGTCGGCACCCGCAAGGGTGCGTTCATCCTGACGTCGGACGGCAAGCGCAAGACCTGGAAGGTCAACGGCCCGCTTTTCACAGGTTGGGAGACCTACCACATCATGAAGGGGTCGCCCGTTGACCCCGACCGGCTGTACGCGTCACAGACCACCGCCTGGTTCGGTCAGATCATCCAGCGCTCCGACGACGGCGGCGCGACCTGGCACACCCCCGGCACTCCCCCGGGCGAGCCGATGGTATCGCCGGAGGGCATGCCCAAGGGCGAAAGCAACAAGTTCGTCTACGACGTCTCGCCCAAGACGGGCAAGCCCCTCACGACCCACCAGTGGTACGACGGCACGCCGCGCCCCTGGGAGTTCAAGCGCGTGTGGCACCTGGAGCCGTCGCTCTCAGACCCCGACACCGTCTTCGCAGGTGTCGAAGACGCCGCCCTGTTCCGCTCGGCCGACGGCGGCAAGAGCTGGCAGGAGCTGGCAGGCCTGCGCGGCCATCCCACCGGCTCCCAGTGGGCGCCGGGCGCGGGCGGGATGTGCCTGCACACCATCATCATCGACCCTGCCAACCACAAGCGCATGTTCGTCGCCATCTCCGCCGCAGGCAGCTTCCGCACCGACGACGGCGGCAAGACGTGGAAGCCCATCAATAAGGGCCTCAGCTCGCTGTACATACCCGACCCGGCCGCGGAGGTCGGCCACTGCGTCCACCGCATCGCCATGAACCCGTCGCGCCCCAGCGTCCTCTTCATGCAGAAGCACTGGGACGTGCTGCGCAGCGACGACGCGGGCGACTCATGGCGGGAGGTCAGCGGCAACCTGCCCTCCGACTTCGGCTTCCCCATCGACGTCCACGCCCACGAGCCGGAGACCGTGTACGTCGTCCCTATCAAGAGCGACTCGGAGCACTTCCCGCCCGACGGCGCGCTCCGCGTGTACCGCAGCCGCACGGGCGGCAACGAGTGGGAGCCTCTGACCAAGGGCCTGCCCCAGCGCGACTGCTACGTGAACGTGCTGCGCGACGCCATGACCGTGGACACGCTGGAGCCGTGCGGCGTGTACTTCGGCACCACCGGCGGCCAGGTGTACGCATCGCCCGACTCCGGCGACTCCTGGGCGCCCATCGTCTCCCACCTCCCGCCAGTGGTGTCCGTCGAAGTCCAGACGCTGGGGTGAGCCTGAGATGGCAGCGACCATACGAGTTGTGCTCCCGCTCCACCTGCGCAGGCTGGCGCATGTTGAGAGCGAGGTACGCTTCGACATCGAGGGCCCGGTCACGATACGCACGGTCCTCGACGCCATCGAGGCGCGCTACCCCATGCTGCACGGGACGATGCGCGACCACGTCACGCAGCGGCGGCGGCCCTTGTTGAGGTTCTTCGCCTGCCAGCAAGACCTGTCGCACGACCCGCCGGACACCCCGCTGCCCGAGGCCGTCGCCATGGGCGCGGAGCCGTTTCTCATCGTTGGAGCGATGGCCGGCGGCTAGAGGCTGGCTGTCCACGTGCTTGAACGGGGAGCGGTTGGCGGATCCGGCCGTGTGTCCTCCGTCCATCGGCAGCGCATGCCCCGTGATGAGCGCGACCCTGCCGTCGAAACCGCCCATGCCCCCTAGCCCATGCCCTCCTCAATTGATGGCGGTGATTGCATACCCGTGTGGTGTATTCTTGCGTGAGACGCGCACCGATACAGCGCGCGCCTAGGAGAGGACACCCATGCGCATCGAGACCGTCGCCGTTCACGCGGGCATGAAGCCGGAACCCGGCACCAGGGGCGTGACGCCGTCCATCCACCTCGCCACGACGTTCGAGCGGGCCGAGGACGGCAGCTACCCCGGCGGGTACATCTACACCCGCAACGCCAACCCCAACCGCGCGATGCTGGAGCAGTCCCTGGCCGCGCTGGAGGGCGGGGCCGCCGCCGCCGCGTTCGCGTCCGGCACGGCGGCGGCGATGAGCGTACTGCAAGCGCTGTCCCCCGGCGACCACGTCGTCGCCCCGCAGGACGTGTACACAGGCACCACGCGGCTGCTCAAAGAGGTGCTGGCGCCCTGGGGGCTGCGGGTCTCGTTCGTGGACATGACCGACCTGGCGCAGGTCAAGAAGGCCGTCACGTCGAACACGAAGCTGGTGTGGGTGGAGACGCCGTCGAACCCGCTGCTGAAGGTCACCGACATCGCGGCTGTGGCGAAGGCGGCCCACGCGGCTGGCGCGCTGTGCGTGTGCGACAACACGTGGGCAACGCCCGCGCTGCAGCGGCCCCTGGAGCTGGGCGCGGACGCCGTCGTCCATGCGACGACCAAGTACCTGGGCGGGCACGGCGACGTCATGGGCGGCGCGGCGGTGTTCAAGAGGGACGACGCCTTCGCCCGGCGCGTGCGCGGCGTGCAGGTCGCGGGCGGCGCCATCGCCGCGCCGTTCGACTGCTGGCTCGTGCTGCGGGGCATACGCACGCTGCCGCTCCGGATGCGCGCGCACTCGGAGAACGCGACGAAGCTGGCGCAGTTCCTCAGCGACCATAGCCGCGTCACGGCCGTCCACTACCCCGGCCTGTCCGGCCATCCGGGCCACGCGCTGGCGAAGAGGCAGATGTCGATGCCCGGCGGGATGCTGTCGTTCCAGGTGAAGGGCGGACAGTCCGCCGCCATGAAGGCCGCGGCGCGGGTGAAGCTGTTCACGCGGGCCACGAGCCTGGGCGGCACCGAGAGCCTCATCGAGCACCGCGCGTCCATCGAGGGGCCGCAGACCACCACGCCGGACGACCTGCTGCGGGTGTCCGTCGGGCTGGAGCACCCCGACGACCTCATCGCCGACCTGGAACAGGCGCTGGGGTAGGCAGGGCATGGTGTCGCCCTCACCCCTTGGGCCTGACCTGGTCAGGCCCAAGGCCCTCTCCCGTGCGCGGGCGAGGGGAAATAAACCCCTCCCCCAGATTGGGGGAGGGCCTACCCCGACCTCATCGGGGTAGGAGTGAGGGATTCTAACGTTCCCTCTTCCTCGGGACACGCGTTGGTGATTCGGAATACCACCTTGGAGGGCGAACCGTAGGCGCGAAGG
>Ga0194132_10008039_pt1 | contig 15315 bp, 14 predicted proteins | sample TA2KigOf80mmetaG_FD_148612 | JGI IMG/M metagenome (GOLD analysis project Ga0194132, IMG submission 148612) | Freshwater microbial communities from Lake Tanganyika, Tanzania - TA2015054 Kigoma Offshore 80m | ecosystem: Environmental > Aquatic > Freshwater > Lake | place: Tanzania: Lake...
CACCGTAGACACTGGGGTGCCCACCGGTCGCACCCCCATGCCACGATCGGCCCGTGACCGATCCCGCGACCCTGCTCGAGGGGCTCGATGACGAGCAGCGGGCCGCGGCCGAGGCGGTCGACGGCCCTGTGATGATCCTCGCCGGCGCGGGAACGGGGAAGACCCGGGCCATCACGCACCGCATCGCCTACGCGGTCGCTACAGGCGCCCACGATGCCTCGGCCACCCTCGCCGTCACGTTCACCACCAAGGCGGCTGGGGAGATGCGCACGCGACTGCGTGGCCTCGGGATCGACGGGGTGCAGGCCCGCACCTTCCACTCCGCCGCATTGCGCCAGCTCCGTTATTTCTGGCCGCGGCTGTCGGAGCGCGCTTTCCCGGGGATCGTGTCGAGCAAGATCGCGCTGGTCGCCGAGGCCCTCGGGATGCAGGCCGTGACGGCCGATCCGGCCCTGCTGCGCGATGTTGCCGCGGATCTCGAGTGGGCCAAAGTCAACTTCGTCCAGCCCTCGCGTCTCGGCGAGGGCGACCACGCGCGTTCCTGGAGTCTCGAGCCCCGCCAGATGGCCTCATTGCTGCGCGACTATGAGTCGATCAAGGGGGACCGCGGTCTGCTCGACTTCGAAGACATCCTGCTCGTGCTCCTCGGCACCCTGCGTGAGAACACCGGAATGGCCCGCGAGGTCCGAGCGCAGTACCGCTGGTTCACCGTCGACGAGTTCCAGGACGTCAATGCCGTGCAGCGTGCGCTCTTGCAGGAGTGGCTGGGTGATCGGGATTCGCTCTGTGTCGTCGGGGATCCGAGCCAGACCATCTACACCTTCACCGGTGCGTCGGCGCGGTACCTGCAGGAGTTCCCCACCACCTATCCGCAGGCCACGGTCGTTCGGCTCGTGCGCTGTTATCGCTGCACCCCGCAGATCGTTGATGTCGCCAACTCGGTTATCCACGCCGGAACGGGTGCGCCCATCACATTGACCTCGCAGTGCGCGCCAGGTCCCGCTCCAGTCATCACCTCCTTCGACGACGACGTCGCCGAGGCACGGGCCGTCGCCGATGCGATCGGAACCGAGATCGCTGCGGGCGCTTCACCATCGGATATCGCGGTCCTCTACCGGATCAACGCGCAATCCGTGGAGATCGCCGCGGCCCTCGCCGAACGAGGAATCCCGTTCACCACCCGCGGCAGTGAGCGCTTCTTCGAACTGCCCGAGGTGCGCGAGGCCGTGACGCGCATCCGGGGTGCGGCGCGTGCGGGCGAGTCATCCTTGGACGCGGTCCCGGCCATCCTGGGTGCCATGGGCTGGGCGCCCGAAGTGCCCACCAGCACGGGTGCGGTGCGCGATCGCTGGGAGAACCTGAGCGCCATCGTCGCGTTGTCCCGTGAACAGACCACCGACCTCGCAGACTTCGTCACCGAACTCGATCGTCGTGCCGAGATGCAGCACTCACCGGAAGCCGTGGGCGTCACCCTCGCGTCCATCCACGCCGCGAAGGGTCTGGAGTGGGAGGCCGTGTTCGTCATCGGTTGCAGCGACGGATTGCTGCCGCTGCTGCATGCGGAATCCCCGGAGCAGATCGAGGAGGAGCGACGTCTGCTCTACGTCGCCATCACCCGCGCCCAGCGTCGCCTGTCGCTCAGTTGGGCGCATGCCCGGGAGCCAGGATCGCGCGCCGTGCGTTCGGTCAGCCGGTTCCTGCAGGGGCTGCAGTCCGTTCCCGGATCGGAGACGCGTGGTCAGGTATCCCGCGGTGCACGCGCACCGCGGCGCACACGGCGTGGCCCAGCGTCCTGTCGCGCCTGCGGTCGCGCGCTCGTCACGGCCACGGAGCGCACCGTCGGTCGGTGTCGGGTCTGCCCTGCGACCTACCGGGATGAGAATTTCGAGCAGTTGCGGGCCTGGCGTCTGGACCGTGCCACCACGGACGGCGTCCCCGCCTACGTCGTATTCACCGACGCCACCTTGATCGCGATCTGCGAGACCCAGCCGAGTTCGCTGGAGGAGTTGGCAGGTATCCCCGGTATCGGCCCGGCGAAACTCGCGGCATTCGGCGACGACGTCCTGTCGCTGGTGAGTGGTTGGTGAGACTCAGGCGGAGGGCACGGGCTCGACGAAGTCCGGGACCCACTCGTCAATGACCTCGCGCACGGGCACCGTTGCGCTGAGCTGACAGAGGACGGCGATGCTGCCGATCCACACGCGGTGGATCAAGGCGTACGACGGCGGAAGGTTGATCTTCAGGCCGACCATGAAGTCGGGATTGCGGACGTCGTTGATCCGGGCGAATTGGCTTCGCAGCCAATCGCGATTGAAGTGGAAGGTCTCGTGGCGGGCGGGCTCCACGAACGGCTCGAGGTAGCCCAGCAACTGGTTCGGGTCGATGTCGACATTCGGACGCACGAATCCCTCGCGCCGCAGGCCCTCCATCACCTGTTCGGCATCACCACTCATCGCGATCCGCAGGAGGGTTCCCATGGCGGGGGGAAGACCCTGGGGGAGTTCGGCGCACGCACCGAAGTCCAGCACCACGAACCGACCGTCGGCGGACAGCCGGAAGTTCCCAGGGTGCGGATCGGCGTGGAGCAGCCCGGCACGGGCAGGCCCGGAGAGAAGGAACCGCTCGTACATCGATCCTGCGCGGTCCCGCTGCTCCTGCGTGCCTTCGCGGATGATGTGCGAGAGCGGAGTTCCCTCGATCCACTCGCTGATCAGTACGTGCGGTGACGCGGCGACAACGTGGGGGATCAGGACTTCCGGATCGCCCTCGAATGCGCGCGCGAATGCCCGCTGGTTATTCGATTCGCGCACGTAGTCGAGTTCCTCGATCGCACGTGCCCGAAGTTCCTCGATGAGCGGCTTGATCTCCAGGCCGGGAATCCAGGAGGCGAAGAGCGCTCCCATCCGGGCCATCTGGTTCAGGTCCGCGATCAGTGCCTTGTCCGCACCCGGGTACTGCACTTTCACCGCAACCTCACGGCCGTCGTGCCACACGGCCCTGTGCACCTGGCCGATGGAGGCAGCCGCGGCAGGGACGTCAGTGAAGGTCTGGAAACGGGTGCGCCACTCGGGGCCGAGCTCCTCGGCGAGCAGCGCGTGGATGCGCTCTGCGGGCATCGGAGGAGCCGAGTCCTGCAGTTTCGTCAACATCGCGCGGTACGGGCCCGCGACCTCCTCGGGTAGTGCGGCCTCGAAGATGCTCATGGCCTGTCCGAGTTTCATCGCGCCGCCCTTGAGCTCGCCGAGCACCTTGAACAGCTGCTCTGCGGTGCGCTGCTGGAGTTCCGCAGCGACGGCCTCCGCAGGCTTTCCGCCGACGCGCTTGCCCCAGCCCAACGCCGTCCTCCCCGCGTGACCCGCGGGCAGGGTAACGATCCGCATCGTGCGGGTCAGGGCGTTGGTGGGCAATTCGGGCACACGACATTGTCACCTGAATCGCGCGGGAGCGCTCACCCAGGGTTGCCCCACGAACACCCGCAGAGGGGATGGACCGGACGCTCCTCTCGGAGTGGCACGTCCGCGCCGCGTGAGAGGCGCAGGGCGATATTGCGCCACGTCGAGTCGGGACGGTGACCGAGTTGTGCGTCACACCAGTCCGCGAGGAGTCGACTGGTGACGTATGTCACCCAGCCGACTAATTCACTCGATTCACGCAGGCAGGTGCGACGGTGGGCCCACTGCACCGAACGTACGGGCCACCGCGGATCCCGGTCGCGGCGGTGCAAGTGCGCGCAGCGCAGACACGAGGTTTCACCGGGCAGGACCAGGGGGCCGATCACCGCGGTCTGATGGCCCACCCCCACGTGAAGGTGGGGCGCGTCGATGGATACCGGTCCGTCCTCTTCATGGGCAAGATCGGGGTGTGCGCACACCACGCGGATGTGCACCGTGCGCTCGGTGACACCTGCGCGGGGAGTCACCCGTAGACCGATGGCGAGGATTGACCCTGGAAGCCCAGGCAGGTGATTGTGCGGATCGTCGATGTCGACGTGGATCCGGCCGCGCTCGTCGAGGATGCGATTCACCTGATCGATACCGAGCGCGCCGCCCGAGGCGCACAGCAGAGTGCGGGTCAGTCGTTGGCACGTGTCGCGGTCGTCGTGATCGCCCCAGTACCAGCGAGTCGGGACTGCGGATGCGTCCGCGAGGTAGCCGCATCGGTAGCCGGCGTCGAGCATCCTCTCGGCATGCGCGAGGGGCTCCGGTGCGCAGCGCAGAACCGCCTCGAGGGTACGTGTTCCGTCAATGCCGCGTAGCCATCGGATCAACTCCGCGGTTACCTCGATCGACTCGGGGTCATCACCCCAGTGCACGTGATGGGAGTCGGTCCAGATGAGTGGTGGGTCGGCCAGAAGGTGGGGACGGACCAGTGACGGCCATCGGGCGGTGGAGTGCATCGCATCAGGGTGCAGCGCCCACCTGTGGATTGCCAGGTGCAATCCACAGGCCCTCGTGCTAGGGCGGCGCGCTCCTACGCCGGGTCCGCGCAGGAACGGATGATGACGTCGGCCAAGACCTCGGCGCAGGTCAGGACGTCGTCGATATCCACCCACTCGTCAGGTGCGTGTGCGGCAGCGCTATCCCCGGGCCCGTACTGGATCGTGGGGATTCCCCCGAGTCCGCTCATCAAGCGCAGATCGGATCCATACGGGGCGCCGTAGATGTCGACAAGCTCGCCGGTGCGTTCGCGATGGGCCTCGCCGACCCAGGTCACCAGCGGATGCTGCACGTCGGTGCTGCCCGATGCGAATTGACCGCCCCACCACTCGACGACCACCGGGTGATCCCTGAGCCAGGGATCCTCGGCCGAGGCGACTGCGACGGCCTCCTCCAGTGACGCTCGGGCGTCTTCGACAGATTCACCGAGTGCGACACCGAGTCGGCCTTCGGCGAGGAGGAGGTCCGGGACGGTCGACGCCCAGTCGCCGGCGTGCACGGTGCCGATCGACAGCGGATAAGCGATGGACCAGCGCGCCATGACCGGGTCGACGGCTGCATTGCGTCGTGCTTCAAGGCGGCCCAAGGCATCGAGGATGGGTACGAACTTCTCGATCGCGCTGGTGCCCTCCGTGCGACGCGATGCATGGGTGGCGCGCCCGGGTACCCGGAGACGGAAGGTCAACGCGCCACCGTTCGCGGGCACGATGGCGAGGTCGGTGGGTTCGGGAATGACGCAAGCATCCGCGCGCACACCGTGCTGCAGGAGTGCGTAGGTGCCAAGCCCGCCATCCTCTTCACCGCTGACCGGAGCGAGCAGCACATCACCGGCGAGGGAGATGCCCGCATCGCGCACGCACCGCATCGCCTCCCACGCGGCGACGAGGCCGGCCTTCATATCGCAGGTGCCGCGCCCGATCATGCGTGCGGAGCCCTGCACGTCCTCGAGCCGTGCCGTGAACGGGTCTCCCGACCATGCGCCGGGATCGCCGGGGGGCACGACATCGGTGTGCGCGTTGAAGAGCAGGCGTCGACCACCTCCGGTTCCGGCCCAGGTCAGGAGCGCGCCGCGGCCCTGGGTCCGCGAGACCTCCATCCCGGGGAAGTCCGGTCGCGCCGCCAGGGCGACGACGTCGAGATCCCAGTCCGCAACGCTCCAGCCCTCCGCACGCCAGGCCTCGACGAGCGCGTCCTGCACGCGCACCTCGTCCTCGGAACCCGCGATGGAGGCGTAGGAGACCAGCCAGGTGAGGTCACGGGTGATGCGCTCACGGGAGGCACGAAGGTGGCTCACGATCTATTCCTACCGCCCCAACGACGCGAAATGTCCGTTTTAGCATGGTTGCCTGGGCAAAGTTCCCCACAGGCGTTGCGCGTCGGGCGGGCCGAGCGCCTCGTGGGCCCTACCGTGGGGGCACCGGTGGCGAGCGCCACCAGCCGCGGCTGGCGGCAGAGTTCAACAGGAGGGCCCCATGGCCGAGAGCTACACCGGCGAGGCGTACTGCGTGAAGTGCAAGGAGAAGCGTCAGTTCACCGGGAACGTCGAGGAGACCAATGGTCGTCGTTTCGCCAAGGGCATCTGCCCGGTGTGCGGCACCAAGGTGACGCGCATCCTGGGCAAGGCCTAACCCACTGACCTCCGACGCCGTGGCACCCACCTGGGTGCCGCGGCGTTGTGGTGCCCGGCCACTTACCGTTGTCCCATGAGCACCCCCTTCGGCTTCGGCGCGCCCTTCGACATGAACTCCCTCGGGGCGGCCCTGCAGCAACTCGGTCGCATGCTGCAGCAGGGCGAGGGGGAGGGGCCGGTCAACTGGACTGTGGTGCGCGACGTCGCGCGCCAGGCGATCTCGGCAGGCGGCGATCCGGTGGTGCCCGATGCGCAGGCGCGTGCGGTGCAGGACGCGTTCCGCCTCGCCGACGTCTGGCTCGATGCGGTCACGACCTTCCCGGCGTCGGATGCCCCCGTTCAGTCATGGAGCAGGTCGGAGTGGCTGACGCAGACACTGCCCGTCTGGGAACGCATCGTCGCGCCGATCGGCGAGCGGATGCAGGGCGCTGTCGCCTCCGCGCTTCCCGCGCTCAACACCGACCCCGACGCGATCCTGAAGTCGCTGCCGGAGAACATCCGCCAGATGCTCCCCGACGGCATCCCACCGGAGATGGCGCAGATGATCGCGCCGATGATGGGAATGATGCAGCAACTCGGCTCCGCCGCATTTAGCATGCAACTCGGGCAGTCACTTGCCGGACTGGCATCCGAGGTCCTCTCCTCCTCGGACATCGGTATTCCTCTCACCCTCGAACCCGTCCGCGCGCTTCTCCCGGGCAACATCACCGCCTTCGGTGAGGGACTTGGTCTGACGCAGAGCGACGTCCTCGTCTTCATCGCGCTCCGCGAGAGCGCACATCAGCGGCTGTTCGATCACGTGCCGTGGCTGCGCGCGCGGGTCATCGGATCCGTCGAGGAGTACGCCCGCTACATGCAGGTCAACAACGCCAGCCTCACTGCGGCCCTCGACGACATCGACATCTCGAATCCCCAAGCCCTGCAGGAGATCATGTCCCGCGGCATCGTCGAACCCGAACCCACGGAGGAGCAGCGGGCGGCCATTGCGCGTCTAGAGACCCTGCTCGCCCTCGTCGAGGGATGGGTCGATGACGTCGTCACCCAGGCAGTCGCGGACCGACTGCCGTCGGCGCCGAGCCTCCGCGAAGCGATCCAACGCAGGCGCGCGGTCGGTGGCCCGTCCGAGAAGACGTTCGCGACCCTCATCGGCATGCAGCTCCGGCCCCGCGCCATGCGCGAGGCGGCCACGGTTTTCGCCGCCATGAGATCGATGAAGGGTGTCGATGCCCGCGACGCACTGTGGGGCCACCCGGACCTGTTGCCCTCCACGGAAGACCTCGAGGATCCGTTGGGTTTTGTGCAGGGGTCAGACGATCTCCAGGGCTAACCGCGGGTCAGCACGGGCACGGACTCACGCCTCCGGAGTAGTGCGCTGGGGCGCCACACCAACTCGTCCGTTGCCAGGCGCATGTCCGGGAAGCGGGCGAAGAGCTCCTCGATCGCCATCCGGGCCTGCATGCGCGCGAGTGGTGCTCCGAGGCAGAAGTGGGTGCCGAACCCGAAGGACAGGTGCGGATTCGGCTGGCGTGTTACATCGAAATGATGCGGGCGGGCGAAGACGGACGGATCTCGATTCGCGGCGATCAAGATCGCGACGACCGTGTCTCCCCCGCGAAGGGTCGCATCGCTGAGCTCCACGTCCGCGTTGGCCTGGCGTGCATCCATCTTCAAGGACGGGGCCAGGCGGAGGACCTCCTCGATGCCCGAGGGAACGAGCTCCGGACTGGTGTCCACGAGCGCACGTTGATCCGGGTCCGCGAGCAGCATCGCGATGGTGTTGGAGATGAGGGTCGTGGTGGTCTCGAAGCCCCCTTGCACCATTCCGACCGTCATGCCCATGATGTCGCGTTCGGTGAGTCCGTACTTTTCGCCCCGGGCGGCGAACATGCCGATCAATGTGCTCGGCTCCGGGTCGTCCGCCGCGCGGGCTTCCGCGAAAAGTTCCCCGACGTACGCACCGATGCTTTGGTAAGCGTCCTTGCAGTCCTCGGCGAACACGGGATCATCCATCGGGCTCCCGATGTAGGCGAACACGCGCTCCACCCACTCGACGAAGTGTGCGCGATCCTCGTAACGGATCCCGAGGATCGAGCTGATCATCGACACCGTGACGGGGAGCGCGAAGTCCTCCGTGGCATCGAAACTGTCACGCGTAGCGAGTTCATCAAGCCGATGCGCGAGGGTCTGGCGCATGTGGGGTTCGATTCGACGTCCCAATCCCGCATCGAGCACCTGGGCTGCGGCCGCGCGCTCCGGAGTGTGTTCGGGTGGATCGAGGAACGAAATCGCGCGATCCATGTACTCGGAAATCGGGTGAAGTTGCGCCCTATCTTCGGCGGGAAGATTCATCGTGTACCCGGCCAAGCGGTCACCTTGGCCGATCGCGCGGCTCTTCAGGACCGCTCGCGAGTCTTCCCAGCCGAGGACAACCCATGCCTTCATCTGCTCGCTGAAATGGACGGAGCCCTGTTCTTGCAGGAGCGCCAGGGGCTCGACCGGATCCCGTATCCACGCCTCCGAGAAGAAGGCCTCATCGAACGTGATGGCTGTCACGGTGTCTCCCCAGTTCTCAGCGTGCAGGGATGATTCGCCAGTTCGCGGTGAAGATCATCTCGTGGACTTGTGTCTCACAGATCGACTCTAAAGCGTGACGTTGCCTTGCCGCATCCCTCTCATCGACCACCTGCATGAACCAGCAGGAGACGGGTTGGTCCTCGTAGAACGGGCGCCCGATCATGAGATGGCCATGGGTGAACTCACCGGGGAAGAAGGCTTGCAACTGCAGTGGTGGTATCGGTGTGCCATCGAAGCGACTGCGCGCCTCGCGCTGTTCGGGCCACGAGCACTCCCACGTGCCGTAGAGCCCCAGGCCCTCCCGTGGGGCGATTGGATGAATCGAGATGTCGCCTGTTCCGAGGAGCACGTGGGTGTTGAAGTCCTCGAGGACATCGAGCGCCACGGGAGTCAGCAGGTCGAAGGCCTTACCGAACACTGCGTTGCGATCCCCACGGTCGTGGGCGCCTTCGTACCCATCGATCTCGAGGTCGGCGAGGTGTCGGCGCAGGTCCTCCCACCGCCAGGACCAGAACGTTTCAGTGTGGGTCACCAGGACTCCTAACTCGCTGCCAGTTGTGAACGCACGGAACTCTCCACTGCCCGCAGGTGCGCCAGGGATGCCCGGGTGTAGTCGTCGAAGAACTCCGGGGCGTCGCCGCTGATCACGGACTCGAGCGGGCGCGCCTTGGCCGGGAACAACTCGAAAGTGACGGTTCCCGGGTAGTCGATGTCGATGAGTGTGCGCATGTACGGCGAAAAATCGACGGTGCCGGTGCCCGGCGCCGCACGTGTGTTGTCCGCGAGATGCATATGCCCCAGGTGGGGGGCGGCTCGGCGTAGGGCGCCGAAGGGATCGCTCTCCTCGATCCCCATGTGGAAGGTGTCACCCATCACGCACACTGCCGGATGGTCGACGGCGACCGCGAGCTCCACCGCCTGTCCGAGCGTGTTGATCAGGTGCGTCTCGTATCGGTTCCAGGGCTCTACGGCCAAGCGGCATGTGCCATCGGCTCGGAGTGCGAGCGACCGCAATCCCTCGACCGACCACTCCCATTCCTGCTCGACGCTGGTGAGCACCTCCGTTCGGTTGACCGAACTGGGGTGCACGTTGATGATCGGGGATCCCACGACCGACGACATCTCGATCAATCCGAGCAGATAGTCAGAGCAGTTACGGCGGATCTCTGGGTCCGCGTGGCTCAGATCGCGTCCGGGACCCAGGAGGGAGGAGATCGAACTGACTTCCAGCCCGTTATCGATGATCGCTTGGTTTAGTTCTTCCAGTGCGATGCCCGGTGGATCACCGGAGAGTTCCACGCGCTCGTAGCCGGCTCGCGCGATTCGTTCCAGGCCAATCCGGGGATCCTCGTTCCCATAGGTCACCATGTTGTAGGAGTAGGCGAAGGAGCCCGCGGGCGTCGTCATCGTTTGTCTAGTCCCGGGGGAGTTCGCTGAAGACTTCGTAGATGCAGCCACCGGGGGATTCGAAGAAGGCGATCTTGCGGCGGGAAAAGGTTGCGTCCACCACCGCCGGACCCTGGATCACCTTGCCGCCCGCATTCTTGAGGCGATCGAACGCTGCGTCGAAGTCGTCGACCTCGAAGACGATGTGCGTCCACCCGTTCTTGAGTGGATGGTCGAGCTCGCGTTCGTAGTTGACCTCCTCGAACATCAGGACGCGTGTGTCACCGACCTGGGTGAAGAGGAGTTCCCCCTCCTGCCCGTTGACGAAAACCGGCTGACGACCCGACACGTCCGCACCCATTGCGCGGAGGAAGGCTTCCTCGGCGTCGAGATCAGGGACCTTGCCTCCGATGTTCCAGAGTTTCACGTGTCTCTCCCTTATTAGGCGTGGGTTGAGCTTATTAGGCGTGGGTTGAGCGAGCATCGGTGATGAACCCGTCGACCGCGCGGGCGAGGAACTCCACGTCGATGCCCGCGGCGACCATGGTCGCCCCGAGATCACGTGCCGCGCGCGCCGCTGCAGGAATTGCCGAACTCGCGATGCCCGCGGCCTTGCCTGCCTTCCGGGCGCGCACGAGTACGTCCGTGGTGAGTGCGGCGAGTGCGGGGTTGCTCGGGTCACGGGGGAGGCCCAACTCCATGGCGAGGTCGTTGCGCCCCACGAGGATTCCATCGACGCGAGGCAGGCCCAGGATCGCGTCGAGGTCGTCGAGGGCACCCTGGGTTTCGATCTGGATGATCACCGTGGTCGAATCTGCGGCCCCCGCCACGTAGGAGTCGACGTCTCGTAGGTAGTTCGAGACGCGGCGGGGACCGAATCCCCGCGAGCCCGAAGGTGGATAGTGCGCAAGTCCCGCCGCCCGCTCTGCATCATTCGCGGAGGTGACCCGGGGAACGAGGATCCCCGCTGCTCCGAAGTCCAGCGCAGCCATGATCGGGACCGGATCGATGGACGGAATCCGCACGATGAGCGGCAGGCCGGCACGGTCGGCGACGATCTGTGTCGTGAGCGCCGACGATGCGGTCACCGGACCGTGCTCGCCATCGAGGATGGCGAAGTCGAATCCTGCTGACGCCACCACTTCCGCGACCATCGGATCAGAGGATGTGAGCCACGTCCCGAGCAGGAACTCACCGCGTTGAGCGGCGGTCTTGAATTCCGCGGGGGATCGGCGAATCACCGTCGGGAGTGTAGTGACGCTGTTAGGCTCGTGCTGACTGTTGGCAATTTCTTTCGGAGGCTCCGCGTGAAGTTCGAGTTGGGGATCGGGCCGGACTCCTGGGGGGTCTGGTTCCCGGAGGATCCGCAGCAGCCCCCCTTCGAGCAATTCCTGGATGAAGCGAGTCGCGCGGGGTACCGGACCATCGAGCTGGGTCCCTACGGATACCTACCGACCGACCCCGATGCCCTTCGCTCACTCCTCGACGCCTACACCTTCCGGCTCAGTGGCGGCTTCATCTTCGGCAACCTGCACTCGCCTGGGGCCTACGAGGAGCGCAAGGCCGAGATCGATAGCGCGGCGCCACTGCTCCAGGCCCTGGGAGCCGAGTTCTGCGTCCTGATCGAGAGCATGTACACCGACCTCTTCACGGGCGAACAGATCGCCAACTCCGAGCTGTCCGAAGCGGAGTGGGCAACCCTGACCGAGAACTCGAACCGGATCGGTGCGTACGTGGCGGACAGATACGGGCTCAAGGCCGCGTTCCATCCGCACGCCCAGACCAACATCGAGCGTGAGGACCAGATCGAGCGCTACCTTGCGATGACGGATCCGGAACTGGTCAGCATGTGCCTGGACACGGGGCACCACGCCTACTGCGGAGGGGACCCGGTTACCTTCATGCGGAACCATCACGACCGGATTCCGTATCTGCACATCAAGAGCGTCGATCAGGGGATCCGCGCCGAGGTGGCAGCCGAAGGAATTCCTTTCGCCGAGGCGGTCAAGATGGGTGCCTTCACCGAACCCAAGGCCGGGGTGATCAACTTCGTGGCTTTCCGGCAGGTGCTCGAGGACATCGGGTTCGAGGGAATCGGCATCGTGGAGCAGGATCTTTACCCGACAGCATTCGACCGTCCCTATCCGATAGCGGTGAGCACGCGTCGTTATCTGTCAGACATCGGTATGGCCTAGCGATCGGATGCTGTGACTCTCACGATTACCGACGTTCAGTTGTGGCAGGCGCTGGACTCCCGCGGCAACCCCACCGTCGCGGCCCAGGTCGTAGCGGGTAGCGGAGTCGGAGACGCCTTGGCCCCTGCGGGTGCCAGTGCAGGCTCGCACGAGGCGATCTTCATCCGCGATGGGATCGCGAACGAGTACGGCGGCAAGTCCGTTCGTGCGCACATCGAGACTGTGCGCACCCGAGTGCGCGAGGCGTTGGTCGGTCGCGACGCCGACAATCCCGCTGACGTGGACCGCGCCCTGCGCGCTGTGGACACGGATCCGCAGTTGGCGGCTCTCGGGGGCAATGTGGGAACCGCGGTGAGCATCGCCGCGTGGCTAGCCGCGGCGAACGCGGCCCACGAGGAGCCGTGGCGCTGGCTCGCAACCCGGACATCGGCCACCCCGGCCATCCCGCTTCCGATGGTGAACATCATTTCTGGTGGCGCGCACGCGGGAAGCATGATCGATATCCAGGACGTGCTCGTCGTTCCGTTCGGGGCTGAGTCATTCGCGCAAGCGATCGAGTGGTGCTGGCGGGTGCGCGCTGGCACACGTGCGGTCCTCGACGACATGGGATTCACCACCGCTCTCGTCGCCGATGAAGGCGGGTTGGCCGCACCCTTCGATGCGAACGAACGTGCCATCGAAGCTGTCGTCGACGGGATCACACGAGCAGGTCTCCTCCCGGGAGACCAGGTGTCCGTCGCCCTCGACGTTGCCGCGACCGAGTGCCAGGTGCCAGGCGGCTACCGCATGGGCGGGGAAACCCTGACATCCGCCGAATTCGTCGACCGCGTGATCGGGTGGCGTCGGCAGTACCCGATCGTTTCGATCGAGGACGGTGCAGGTGAGGACGATGACGAGGGGTGGTCTCGGATCGCGACGCTCGTGGACTCGACACAAATCCTGGGCGACGATCGATACGTCACCACGGTGACCCGGCTGGACATCGGCATCGAGCGAGCCGAGGCGAACTCCGTCCTGGTCAAGCCGAACCAGGCCGGGACCCTCGAGCAGGCCCTGCGCGTGGTGCAGCGGGCGCTCTCGATCGGCTGGGCCCCGGTGGTGTCGGCGAGATCCGGGGAGACCGAGGAGACCTGGCTCGCGGACTTGGCCACGGGAACCGGAGCGGGCCAGATCAAGGTCGGCTCGACGATGAGATCCGAGCGAACAGCCAAATGGAATCGTCTGCTTTACCTCGAGCAGGTACATGACCTTCCCTACGCTGGTTCCGCTGCACTTGCTCCCCGCACCTGAGCGAAGGGGAATAGATGTCCGATCATGACTTCGACGGCAAGGTGTGCGTCGTCACCGGGGGAACCCAAGGCGTTGGCGAGGCCACCGCGCGCCACCTCGCGATGCACGGGGCAGCGGGGATCGTCATCTGTGGACGCAATCCCGCGCGAGGCGCATCCGTCCGCAGCTCCCTGGAGGCAGCTGGCGCCACGGCCGTGTTCGTGCAGGCGCGTTTGGAATCAGAGTCTGAGTGCGAGGCGGTGATCGCGGCGGCAGATCGGCAGTTCGGACGCGTTGATGTTTTGGTGAATGCGGGTGGCACGACCAAGCGTGGCTCCATCGTGGATTCCACAGCGAAGGACATCGACGAGGTCTTCGCCATTAATGTGCGTGGCCCCATGGTGTTGATGCGCGAGGCGATCGCGGTGATGCGCCGGAATGGAAACGGCGGAAGCATCGTGAACGTGTCCTCCGTCGTTGCCACGGGTGGTCCCGACTTCCTCGCCGCCTACTCAGCGTCCAAGGCTGCCCTCAACGCCGTGACCCGTAACGCCGCGTATGCAGTTGTTCGCGATCGCATACGCGTCAATGGCATCGGGCCCGGATGGATCGACACCCCGGGGGAGCATGCGACGCGACTCGACCACCACGGCGAGGATGCTGGCTGGCTGGCGCGCGCCGAAGCGATGCAGCCCTTCGGGCGCCTCATCAAGGTCGATGAGTTGGCACGTGCGATCGCCTTCCTCGCTGGACCGCAATCCGGTCTGATGACGGGGTCGATCGTGCACTTCGATCAGAGCATTCCCGGTGCCGGCGATCCACCGATGCCCCCGGGGTAGTGGGTCGGCGGTCCCATCGATGGACCCGGTCGAAACGCCAGGGGAATCGTGACCGATTGGACCGGGCTCGACGGCTCTTCGAGTCGACGCAGCAGTTGGTCTGCGACCGCATCCGCAATGAGTTCCACCGGCCGCGTCACAAGCGCAAGCGCAGGCTCGTGCACGTCGGCAAGAACCTCGTCACCCACCGCGACGACGGACAGCCTGCCCGGAAACGGATCGGGTCCAAGGCGCTCGCGAAGCCGTCGCAGTGCCCGAGCGAGCAAGGACGTCGGCCCACCGATCACGGCAGCGGTTGCATCCGCAGCGATCACTCTCTCGGCCACCGCATCTCCGGCTTCAGCGTTGAGGTCGGACATCTCGACAAGGAGAGACGGGTCATCCTCGAGATCGAAGCGCGTGACCGCATCGGCGAAGCCGGCGCGAACCTCACGCCCGGGTCGCAGATCTGCACCGTAGGCGCTCACGGCGATGCGACGGTGACCGAGCGCCGCCAAGGCGCCCATGGCCTCGGTGATGCCCTGACCGAGGCCGGTCAGAACCGAATCGCGCTGCAATCCGACGAAATCACGGTCAAGAAGGACCGCGGGGCAACCGAGGCCGCCGAGATAGGTGGCGAGCGCCTTCGAACGATCCGATCGCGGGGCGATGATCACAGCGTCGAGACGCTGGGCAGCGAAAGACTCGAGTACCCGCAGGTCTCCGTCGGCGGACCAGCCCGAGCTCCCGATCACGACGCTGAGACCTCGCTCGCGGAGCCGTTCATCCAGTCGATCCGCGAGTGGACCGTACAGATCGTTGCGGAAGCCGGGAATCAGGAGTCCGACGAGGCCGGTACGGGCCGTGCGCAGGCTGCGTGCGGCGGCGTTGACCTGGTACTGCAGCCGCTCCGCCGAGGCGAGCACCCGATCACGTGCGCTCGGGGACACCCGAGGTGAGCCGGTGAGGACGCGTGAAGCAGTCGCACGCGAGACCCCGGCATCTCG
>Ga0194132_10008040_pt1 | contig 15315 bp, 13 predicted proteins | sample TA2KigOf80mmetaG_FD_148612 | JGI IMG/M metagenome (GOLD analysis project Ga0194132, IMG submission 148612) | Freshwater microbial communities from Lake Tanganyika, Tanzania - TA2015054 Kigoma Offshore 80m | ecosystem: Environmental > Aquatic > Freshwater > Lake | place: Tanzania: Lake...
TTCAAGCAGGGTGACATCCAGATCCTGGTTGCCTCTGACGTTGCTGCGCGTGGCCTCGACATCGCCGACATGAGCCACGTCTTCAACTTCGACGTGCCGTTCTCACCCGAGGACTACGTCCACCGCATTGGCCGTACCGGCCGGGCCGGCAAGACGGGCCACTCCTTCACCTTGGCATCGCCGCACGAAGGTGGGTTGGTCGAAGCGATCGAGAAGCTGATCGGCAACGCCATCCCTCGCGTCGAGGTGCCGGGCTTGGACGCGGCGGCATTCGAGGCGGGTGATGGGCGGCGGCGTGGTCGCGGACGGGGCCGTGGCATGGACAAGCCACGCCGCGAAGCCAGAGACAAAGGGCGCCGCGACCGGCCTGAGCCCAAGGCCAGTATGCCGGCCGATCCTGCGCCACAACCGGCCGCCGAGCCGCGACCCGAACGGCCGCAGCGGGAGCGTAAGCCCGCGACACGCCCCGAGCGGCGCCATGAAAGGCACGACCAAGCTGCTCCCGTGGGACTCGGCGATCACGTTCCCGCTTTCCTTGCCCGGCCGGCGCGCTAGCTGTGAGTTGCTAGCCGCCGCATGGCGCCATCGGCCGTTTCGGTCGATCGACGACCAGCGGGCGTCAAAGCTCATTCCACAGGACATGGTTGATCCGGCCAATTTCGGCCGAGCCGACTATGCTTTAGAGTGACCTCGCGAAGCGGGGAATCATGCAGACCATCTTCATCATGGTGAAGTGCGAGCTCGGTAGGGCCTACGAGGTGGCCGACGATGCGTGTACCGTCGAGCAAGTGTCCGAGGTCTACTCGACCTCCGGCCAGTATGACCTCCTGATGAAATGCTACCTCGATGAGAAGACCGACATCGGCCATTTCGTGACGAGCAAGATACAGACGCTTGCCGGGGTGAAGGACACCTTCACGCTCATCACCTTCAAGGCGTTCAGCTAGCCATGACCGACCGTCGATCGCCCTGGGCGCGGATCGAGTTCGTCATCGAGCGCGTCGTCATCGGCAGCCGGTGACTGCAGGCGCCGCTCTATATAGGGCTGGTATTCGTGCTCGGCGTCGTCGTGGTGAAGTTCCCGTTCAAGCTGTGGGACCTCGTGCAGCGTGCGTTGATCGTCGACGAAGCGGACCTGGTCCTCGCCATTCTGTCGCTGGTCGACCTGATCATGGTCGCCAACCTGGTGGTCATGGTCATCATCTCGGGCTACGAGAACTTCGTCAGCCACATCGATGAGGAAAGCATCAACGACAAGTTGGCGTGGTTCGGAAAGCTCGATGCCGGCTCGTTGAAGATCAAGCTCGCGAGCTCGATCGTGGCGATCTCGTCCATCCATCTGTTGCAGCGCTTCCTCGAAGCCAACACGGTAAGCAACGACAAGCTCTATGTGCTCATTGTCATGCATTTGGCGTTCGTGCTTTCAGCGCTGATGCTGACCTACATCGATCGCCTGTCGGCGGCCAAGAAGGTCGATGGCGGGGACTGAGACCCGCCGTCGCACGCCACCTCAGTTGATCAGGCCGTAGAATTTTCCGGCGTTGGTGCAGGTGATCATCCGCGTCACCTCCGGCGAGACATCGGCGAACTGCTCCTTGATATACTGCTCGGAGTGCGGCCATACGCCGTCACCGTGCGGGTAGTCCGAGCCCCACATCAGCGTTTCCGCACCCATCTCGTCGATCAGCTTGGCGCCGATGCGGTCGAACTGGAAAGTTGCCTTGCACTGCCGGCGCCAATAGTCCGACGGCTTCATCTTCAGCCCGAGGTCGGTGAAGCGGTCCTCCCATTCGAAGTCCATGCGATCGAGTGCGTAAGGAATCCAGCCGCAGCCCGACTCGCCGAAGGCAATGCGGACGTTGGGGTAGCGCTCCAGCACGTTGGCCGCGATGATCGCCGCCAGGATGTTCACCAGGTTCATCTGGAAGCCTGACACGACGGTGAAGAACACCGACCGGCCGACACGCCCGGGATGCTTGGCGATGGTATCGGGCGGCACGTTGGGAAAGGTGTGGAAATGCAGCGGCAGCTGCACGTCGTTCACCGCCTTCCACAGCGGCTCCCACATCGGATGCCACATCGGCTCCATATCCCACGAGCAGGAGAGCTCAAGGCCTTTGATGCCCATCCTGGCGACGCGATAGATCTCCTTCACCGCCGCGTCGATGTCGCCATAAGGCAGGCAGGCCAGTCCGATATGGCGATCGGGATAGTGACTGCAGAACGCCTTTAGCCAGTCATTATAGATGCGCAACATCTCGTTGGCCGCGTCGCGGTCGTTGAGGCGGCCGGCCGCGCCCAGGATACCGTAGATTACCTCGGCATCGACGCCGTCGCGATCGAGGTCCTTGATGCGCAGATGCGGATCGGAGACGCGACAGATGTCTTTGGCGCCATCGTCATAGAGCCCGGTCGAGGCCATGACATCGACGCGGTGATGCTTGCCGGGAACGTACTTGCTGCCGGCCGGGCCGACGCCGTTCTTGAAGCCGAAGGTGGCGCCGTTCTTGGCCGTCCATTTCGGCCCCTCGTCGCTGTCGACGACATAAGGCATACGGTCCTTCAGCTCCCGCGACGCCATGGACGTGAACAGGTCGGGCGGCATCCACGGCATGTCGAGATGGCAGTCGGCGGAAATGCGGTTGTACTGCATGCGTCGCTCCCTTATTGGCCGAATTGTGCGCGCCTGTCGGGTGGGCCGGCAAGGGGCTGGTTTCGACTGTCAAGGGGAGACCGCCATGGGAAAGATGACGCGACGTGTTGCGATCGTCACGGGAGCAAGCCGCGGCATCGGCCAGGCAATTGCCGAGCTGTTCGCGCGGCAAGGCGCCAAGGTCGTGTGCGTGGCGCGTACCGTCAATGAAGGCGAGCACCCGCTGAAGGGATCGCTGGCCAGTACCGTCGCGGGCATCCGCGCGATCGGCGGCGAAGCGACTGCGGTGGCCGCCGACATCTCATCCGAGGCGGAGTGCCTGAAGCTCGTCGACGCCGCTCGCGCCGCCTATGGCCGGGTCGACGCCCTGGTGAACAACGCCGCACTGAACTACTACACTCCCACGGTTGACTATCCGACCAATCGCTGGATCAAGGCATTTGCGGTCAATGTCCACGCGCCGTTCATTCTCTCCAAGGCGGTCTTGCCGGACATGATAGCGGCCGGTAGCGGTGCCATCGTGAATATCAGCTCAGGCTCGGCGATCGGACCTGGCCGCGGCCCCTACAAAGACCACACGGTCAGGGGCGGGGTGATGTACGGCGCCAGCAAGGCGGCCCTCGAGCGCTTCACCCAGGGCCTCGCCCAGGAAGTGGCGCACCATGGTGGCATAGCGGTGAGCTGCGTGTCGCCATCGCGGGTCGTGCCAACCGCCGGCACGGTCTACCACAAGCTCGTCAGTGGGCTCGATGACCCGCGCGGCGAGCCGCCATCGATGATCGCCCGGGCGGCGCTTCTTCTGGCCAGCGAGCCTGCCGAACGGGTGAATGGTCGCGTGACCTACAGCCAGCAGATCTTGAAGGAGTTCGGCTGGATCGACAGTGGCGTCGGACGCGGCATCGACGCAGCGGGCTCGGGCTACTCGCAGATTTGAAGGGGCAAATGTCATGGCAGCCGAGGCGGCGACTCTTCTGGATGGCGACTTCGACTACATTGTCGTCGGCGCCGGATCGGCTGGTTGTGTGCTTGCCAACCGGCTGTCCGCCGATCTCCGATCGCGGGTGCTGATCCTGGAGGCGGGCGGTCGCGACAACTGGATCTGGTTCCACATTCCCGTGGGCTACCTGTTCGCTATCGGCAATCCGAGGTCGGACTGGATGTTCGAGACCGAGAACGAGCCGGGTCTCAATGGCCGCAGCCTGAAGTACCCGCGCGGCAAGGTGATCGGTGGTTGCTCGGCGATCAACGCCATGATCTCGATGCGCGGCCAGGCGCGGGACTACGATCATTGGCGGCAGTTGGGACTTCCTGGTTGGGGATGGGACGACGTTCGGCCCGTCTTCAAGCGGCTCGATGATCATTTCCTCGGCGACACCGAGCATCATGGTGCCGGTGGCGAATGGCGGGTCGAAGAGCCGCGCGTGCGCTGGGACGTGCTCGATGCGGTGGCCAAGGCGGCGACCGAGATGGGCATTCCGCCGACCGCCGACTTCAACACCGGGGACAACACCGGCGTCGGCTACTTCCACGTCAACCAGAAGCGCGGTATGCGCTGGTCGACGGCCCGCGCCTTCCTGAAGCCGGTGCTCGATCGCGCCAATCTCAGGCTCGAGACGAACGTACTGGTCGAGCGCGTGTTGGTCGAGAATGGCCGGGCAGTCGGCGTGCGGTTTCGGCGCGGCGGCCGGCTCACCGAGGCGCGGACGAAGGGCGAGGTCATTCTGTCGGCTGGCGCCGTCGGCTCGCCGCAGATCCTGCAACTGTCGGGCATCGGCCCGGCTGATTGGCTGGTCGCGCACGACATCGGGATCGTCAAGGACGTGCCTGGCGTCGGTCGCAACCTGCAGGACCATCTACAGCAGCGGGCGATCTACAAGGTCCAGGGCGTCAAGACCTTGAACGAGACCTACCATTCGCTGCTCGGCCGTGCGCTGATGGGCGCCGAGTACGCCATGTTTCGCACGGGGCCTTTGACCATGGCGCCGTCCCAGCTTGGCATCTTCACCAAGTCCGCGCCCGAGCAGGATCGGGCCAACATCGAGTTCCACGTCCAGCCATTGTCACTCGACAAGTTCGGCGACCCGTTGCATCGCTTCCCGGCGATCACCGTCAGCGCTTGCAATTTGCGGCCAACCTCGCGCGGCACCATCCGGCTACGCTCGCGCGATCCGTTGGCCAAGCCACTCATCGCGCCGGGCTACCTCTCGACTTACGAGGACCGTGTCGTCGCGGCCGATGCCATCGGGGTAACACGTCGCCTGATGCGTCAGCCCGCGTTGCAGGTCTATCGGCCGGAGGAGTTCCTGCCCGGTCCAGCGGTCGGCGATGACGATACAGCGCTGGCCAAGGCCGCCGGCGATATCGGCACGACGATCTTCCATCCAGTGGGCACAGTGAAGATGGGCATCGTCACCGATCCTCTCGCCGTGGTCGACGAGCGGCTGCGCGTTCGAGGCCTCGACGGACTCAGGGTGGTCGATGCGTCGGTAATGCCGACGATCACCTCGGGCAACACCAATACGCCCACCATCATGATCGCCGACAAAGCCGCTCGGATGATGATCGCGGACCGGCACGGCTAAGAAACCCCTTCCGTTTCAACCAGCTTTTCAAGCCGTTCGACGATCCCAAGATCCGCCAAGCCGCACTCCACGCCTTCAACCAGAAGGACTTTCTTGACGGCGTGGTCGGCGACCCCCAAGTGGCACAAGACCTGCAAGGCGATGTTCATGTGCGACACGCCATTAGCCAACTTCAAGGCCTTCGGGGACAAGTTCGCTTCCAAGGTCGGCAAGGCGCGCGAGCTTCGAAGAGAAGGCGGCTATGACGGCGCACCGGTCGTCCTGATGCACTCGACTGACGTCTACGTTCCGGCCAACCTCGCGCCAGGCGCCAAGGCGCTACTCGAGGGAACTGGCATGACGGTCGATATGCGGTCGATGGACTGGCAGACGCTGGTCAGCCGTCGTGCCCGCAGGGGCCTCACCCTCGCCAAGCAGGTCCGGGTATTGGAGAACCCGACCCATGCCTTGCTCGGCCAGTGGTACGCGCCAGTGGCCCTGCGCCGAAGCGTCACCGGCAACCTCGAAGCGCCGGCGACGATCTTCTAGAATGTCGAGAAGAAGTGACGCTGAACGTCAATTCCTTGCCTTGAACGCGAATTCAGCACCTGACCGGATGCCGGTCGGCCAGCGCGCGGTCACGGTCTTGAGCTTGGTGTAGAAACGCACGCCTTCCATGCCGTAGATGCCGTGGTCGCCGAAGATCGAGGCCTTCCAGCCGCCGAAGCTGTGATAGGCGACCGGCACGGGAATCGGCACATTGATGCCGACCATGCCGATCTTGACGTTGTTGGCGAAGGCACGAGCGGCATCGCCGTCGCGGGTGAAGATGGCGGTGCCATTGCCGTAGGCATGATCGTTCACCAGCCCGATCGCCTCGTCGAACGTCTTGGAACGCACGACCGACAGGACGGGTCCGAAGATCTCGTCCTTGTAGATGGTCATGGCTGGCGTGACCTGGTCGAACAGACAGCCGCCCATGAAGTTGCCGTTCTCGTAGCCCTGCAACTTCAGCCCGCGGCCATCGACTAGCAGCTTGGCGCCCTCCTTCACGCCGTGATCGACATAGCCCATGACTTTGTCGCGATGCTGGCGCGTCACCAGTGGCCCCATCTCAGACTGCGGGTCGAGCCCGGGCCCGACCTTGAGTGCGCGAACCCGAGGCGCCAGCTTGTCGATCAGCCGATCGCCGACGTCGCCGACCGCGACGGCGACCGAGATCGCCATGCAGCGCTCGCCGGCTGCGCCATAGCCTGCGCCGATCAGCGCATCGGTCGCCTGATCGAGGTCGGCGTCGGGCATGATCACCATGTGGTTCTTGGCGCCGCACAGCGCCTGGACGCGTTTGTTGCGTTGCGTACCCTGATGATAGACGTACTCGCCGATTGCGGTGGAGCCGACGAAGGAGATCGCCGGCACGTCAGGGTGCTTCAGCAGGGCATCGACCGCGATCTTGTCGCCGTTCAGCACCTGGAAGATGCCCGGCGGCAGCCCCGCCTCGGCGAACAGCTCGGCCAGCAGCATCGGAGCGCTGGGATCCTTCTCCGACGGCTTCAGGATGAAGGCGTTGCCGCAGGCCACCGCCATCGCCCCCATCCAGCAGGGAATCATGATCGGAAAGTTGAACGGCGTGATCCCGGCGACCACGCCGACCGGCTGGCGGATCGACCAGGAATCCATATCGGTAGCGACCTGCTCGGTAAAATCGCCGCGCATGTGGTGGGCGATGCCGCAGGCAAACTCGACGACTTCCAAGCCACGGCCGACCTCGCCCTTGGCGTCGTCGAGGGTCTTGCCATGCTCGAGCGTCATGAGGCGTGCGAGATCGTCGATCCGCCTCTCCATTAGGCTCTTGAGGTTGAACATCACCCGCTGACGTCGCAGCGGTGGCGTGGCAGCCCAAGCGAGTTGGGCCTTTTTGGCAATCCGTACGGCGGAATCGACTTCCGCCTCCGAGGCAAAGGCGACCTTGCCGGTCACCTCGCCGGTCGCCGGATTGGTAACATCGCCGGAACGGCCGCCGCGTCCCGCTACGTGGTTGCCCTCGACAAAGTGTCCGATCTCGATCGCCATTCGTTCCTCCCGACCGGCCTCGACCTGCCTGAGGGCTTTTAGCATGCGGCGGCCGCGGCGCCAGCTTGAGGGTGGTGCCCAACTTCCCGCACCCAATTGCCTCCATTCCGCCAAAGGCGCAGCGCTGACTTGATGCCGGCCCACAAGTGGGCGTTGATCGCGCAGTGCACGGCAGGCTAAATGAAATCGACACGATCCTTGCCTTCGGTGTTCCTTCCGGTGCGGGCGATCCTGACAATCAACACTCCAGTCACGCTTCTGGCGTAGGCAGAGGAGCATCACATGACCAAGTCGGTCGGCGGCGGTCGCGTCCTTGTACGTACCCTGATGCTGGCAACTACCGCTCTCACAGCGCCGTTCTTGGTTGGTGGGGCGGCTGCCAAGGTCGGTGTGACCTCGGCGACCGACGGTGACCCGTTGGGCAAGCCGCCGGCGGCAGCCGAGCGAGTCTTGCGTATCGGCATCGACGTTCAGGCCAATGAACTCATCACGACCCGAGCCAATGACCGCGCCCACCTGCTCTTCCTCGACGGCTCTTCGTTGACGGTCGGTCCCAACGCGCAGCTCACCATCGACAAGTTTGTCTTCGACCCCAACACCAAGACAGGCGAGCTCGCGATCAACGCCAGCCGCGGTGTGATGCGTCTGGTTGGCGGCAAGATCAGCAAGACCAATCCCATCACGATCACCACGCCGTCGAGCACGATCGGTATTCGCGGCGGTATCACGCTCGTCGACGCGCAATCCAGTCAAACGACGTCGACCTTCGTCTTCGGAACGAACATGACGGTGAGCGGAGCGGGCCAAACGCAGAATGTCACGCGACCGGGCTCGCAAGTGACAACCAGCCTGGGTGGGGTTCCTGGTGCGCCGACCCTCGCACGCCAGGCGTCGTTGACTGGTCAGCTCAACCAGCTCGAGGGGACGAGCGGCAGCGGCGGCGGTTCGTCCAATCGATCGACCTCGAGCGGAGCGACTCAGGCGACCGGCAATGCCGACCAAGCGGCGCAAAGCTCGGGCTTTTCGGCGCAGAATTCAGGACAGGGGACAGGCGCCAGCCAGACCGCGACAGCAGCCAACAACTTCGGCAGCGGGCCGGGGCCGCGCAATCGCAACCCCAACGACACGATCACCACCGCGATCACCAACTCCCAGCAGGCGGTTCAACAGAGTCAGGCTACGACTCAGACCTCGACGCAGACCCAGCCGACCGTGATCGTGACGCGCGGCGGCTTTGCCATCGAGCCGACCTACACCAATTTCAATCGCACCACGCTGGGTGTCACTGAGATTCCTGGAAACAGGCGGCAACTGCAGCAGTCCGGCACCCTCCTGAATGGCACCGCGACCATAACCTTGGACGACGGGCGATCCTTGTCGGTTCCTTGGCAGCCCGGGGCGGGGACGATCGCCGTATCGCTTACGCACTCAACGCTCGGCACGCTGACCGGGTCGGGTTTTGTCACGGCGGATCAGAATTTCTTTGCCTATGGCTTGACCGACGGCACCGGCAGGAGAGTGGGCCTCGTTGGCGGCACACCGACGGCGTTGGCGCAGTTTCCGACGACGGGCTTCGCCGCGCACAATCTGAGTGCGCTCAGCGAAACCGGCGGCAAGCTGCCGTTTTCCAATTCCACGGTCGGCAAGGATCCCAACCTGCTGGCTGCGGCTAGCTCTAGTCCCCTCTACTCGGTGTACTCGCCGCAAACGGGCAGCCCGATCGGCGCGCCGGCATCGACCGCCCAGGGGGCCTCTGCAATGCAGGGCACAATGGCGCTCTCAGGTCAGGGCAGCACCCAGAAATCCTACATTGGCGTGTTCGTCGGCGACTATTTCAGAGACTACAACAACAACACCTTGTTCAATTCCGGTGGTTTCAATGCCACCTACCGAACGGGCGCGGCCGACCGCATTGGCCGGCAAGTCTCGGCCGAGTCGACTTTCAACGTTGGCGGGGCCAACTCGATCTTCGGGCCAAATGCCGACAACATGGTGTATACGACCGATAGCGTCCGCACCGACATCACGGTGAGCGGCGGTCTGACCCAGACAGCGACGACGACGCGCACCACGCAGGCTTCCTTTGATCAGCCGTACAACAACCTCAATGGCAGCGATTACTCGGGCGTGACCCTAGCGGCCAAGACCACGACGCCATCGTCGGTCGGTCAGAATCGTACCAACCGGTCTCTGACCGGCTATGTCGGCGGCATCGTCGAAGGTCGTGATTCGTCGGGCAACTTCTCCAGTCGCATCATCGGAGGCAATACCGCGAGCAGCGGCAACACGATTGCCCTGCAGACCAGTGCGTCGAACAATCGCGCCGCCGCACAGATCACCATCACCAACTGGGATGGCACGTCGACATCGGCGACGTTTCAGCTCGGCGGCCTGACCGGTGGCCGCTTCTCGACCAGCTCGTTCATCGACGACACGCTTTATGCGTTGCGCGACCGGCAGGCGGCGAACTTCCCGAGTGGTCCGACCACCAGCGTGACGACCGGCACTGGGACGTCCACAGGTGCCGACGTGACGTCACGGACGGCGATGCTGAGCTACAGCACTGCGCCGGTTGGCAGCTTCTTCACGGCATCGGGCGTGACACCATGCACCTGCGAGTTTCTGACCTGGGGTTGGTGGGCTGGTGACGTGAACTACAGCGCCAGCAGCGTGTACAACGCGGAGGGCCGCGATCGGCTTCACTTGGCCACCTACGTCGCTGGCACGCAGACCACGGTTGCCAACCTGAACGCTCTGACCGGAAGCGCGACCTATAGCGGGCACTTGACCGGCAACGTTCAGAACGGCGTCAACAGCTATGTTGCCGTTGGCAGCTACAGCAACGTCTGGAACTATGGGACACGGAACGGTGTTGCGAGCGTGACCTTCGACGGCGCAACGTTCGGGGGCGGCATGACGGCGAACACCTTCGGCAGCAATACAACCAACACCTTCGCCACGACGGCGCCGCTGTCGTCGACCGGTGTGACCGGCCGTAGCCTGACCTTGAACGGCACGTTCTTTTCATCGCCAACGGTGGAGGCCAAGGGCCAAGGCGGCAATTTCGCCATCACCGGCACGGGCTACAAGGCGGGCGGCACCTTCGCGGCGCAAAAGCCCTGACGGATGTCGCCGTGGTCTGGGCGCTACGCCGCGAAACGGCGCAGCACCTGGCCCGGCGAGCCCTTGCGATCGGCGCACAAGCCTTTGTCGTCGGCCACCTTCGTGCCGTTGATCCACACGCCGTGCAGGCCCATCGCCGATGTTGTAAGGCGCGGGGCGCCAGCGGGCAGGTCGTGTGCGCGCCGCTTGGGGCCGCGCGCCACGGTAGTCGGATCGAACAGCATCACGTCGGCGGCATAGCCAAGCCGCAGCAAGCCGCGGTCTTGTAGGCCAAACAGCTTCGCCGGCTGTCCGGTCAACCGGTGCACGGCTTGCGGCAGGTCGAGCACGCCGAGATCGCGGCTCCAATGGCCCATGAGGTGCAGGCCAAAGCCGGCATCGCAGAAGAAAGTAAGGTGCGCGCCGGCGTCCGACAGCGAGATATGGGTGTTGGGATCGGCCAGGATGCGGCCGACGGCTTTCTCGTCGTTGTGCAGGAGCTGGGCGACGAACATGGTGTCGAGCTCCTCCGACAAGGCGAGGTCGAGCAGGCAGTCGAAGGGCTCCTTGTTGGTTCGTCGGGCAAGTGACGCCAGCGTGGCGCCTTCGAGTGCGCGGTTCTCGGCTTTGGCGACCTCGACGACAAAGAGCTTGTCCCATTCGCCGTTGAAGACCAGCCGCCCACGCGACGCTTCGAGTTCCTGGCGCACCCGATCGCGCCAGGCTTTGTCGCGGTACACCGCCTTCAACGCCTCGACGCCGTGCGCCGCCATGGCCGGCTTCCATGCCTGCATGCTCTCGAACAGGTAGGGGCTCTTGAACGTGAAATCCATGGAGAGAGGACAGCACGAGGTTTGCGCCACAAGCTCTCGGCCGCGGCTGCGGGCGGCGTTGATCTGGTCGAGCGTGGTGAAGGCGGCGGTCGGGTTGGTGTTGGAATGGAAGACGGCGGCGATCAGCACCGGCCGGTTGGCTGCGACCGCGAGTTCCTCAAGGTAGGGAATCGAGGTCTTGCTGCCCTTGGTCAGCATATAGATGCCGCGGCCGCTTTTGCCCATGGCGCGGACCAGCGCCCGCATCTCGCGATCGTCGGCCAAGCGAGAGGGCATGGGGGTGCCGCCTTCGCCATTGTGCGCCTCAGCCGTCGAGGTGGCAAAGCCGACGGCGCCGGCTGTCATGGCATCGCGGACCTGGACCGCCATGGCGGCGATCTCCTCGTCGGTTGCCGTGCGCTCGGTCGCGTCCTTGCCCATGACGAAGGTGCGGATCGCCGAATGGCCGGCGAAGCAGGCGACATTGGGGCCGACACCGTGACGCTCCAGCATGTCGAGATATTGCGGAAAGCTCTCGAACTCCCAGCGGATACCGGCGCGCAGCGCGTCCAGTGACATTCCCTCGACATGCGTAAGATGGCGCATGGTGAGATCGCGGTCGGCGGGCTTGCACGGGGCGATGGTGAAGCCGCAATTGCCCAGGACCGCCGTCGTCACGCCGAGTGCTGGCGAGGGGTCGACGAAAGGATCCCAGGTGATCTGCGCATCGTAGTGGGTGTGGCCATCGATGATGCCTGGCGCCAGCGCCAGGCCGTCGGCCTTGACGGTCTGCTGCGCGGCGCCCAGCTTGCCGCCGATCGCCGCGATCTTGCCTGCGGTGACCGCGAGATCACCCTGCACGGGGGCGCCGCCGGTGCCGTCGTGGATCACCGCATCCTTGATGACTAGGTCGAACATTGGCCGTCCTTGTAGATTGCCATCCCACTATAGGGCGCACGCAGCCTTTTCGGACTTGTTGGAGCTCGGGAAAAGCCATGAACGTTGCAAATGACGAAGCCCTGCTGTGCCGCGTGGTCGCAGCGTTGGCTCTCGTGCCGGGGATCGAGGCAATTGCACTCGGTGGTTCGCGCGCCCGTGGCACCGCGACAGCGGTATCCGACTACGATATCGGCCTCTACTACCGCGCCGGTCGGCCACTCGATGTCGCGACCTTGGCCAAGGCCGCGGCCCGGTTGGACGATCGTGGAGCTGAAGCGCAGGTGACGCCATTGGGCGGCTGGGGGCCGTGGATCGATGGCGGCGGCTGGCTGAAGATAGACGGCAAGTCGGTCGATTTGCTTTACCGCGACCTCGATCGGGTGACGGCGGCGATCGACGATGCCCATGCCGGCAAGGTCGAGCGGTTCTACCAGCCGGGCCATCCCCATGCCTTCCTGCAAATCATCTATGTCGGCGAGGTGGCCTGCGCTCGAGTTCTGCACGACCCTGGCGGCGTGCTGGGCGGCCTGCAGGCTCGGACCAAGCCCTATCCGCCAGCACTCGCCCAGGCACTGCGCGAGCGCTTCGAATGGGAGGCCGAGTTCTCGCTGGCCAATGCCCGCAAGAGCCTTGAGCGCAGCGATCTTTCCTACTTGATGGGCTGCGCGTTTCGCGCCGTGGCATGTCTTTGCCAGACGCTGTTTGCGTTGAATGGCGTCTACCTTCTCAACGAGAAAGGCGCGGTGGCCGCGATCGACGGCTTCGCGCGACGGCCGGCCAACTTCAGTCGGCGGATTGCAGCCACCTACGTCACGCTTGGCTCGGGCGCGGCAGTTGCCGCGCTCGACCAGCTGGCGGCTCTGGTGTCGGAGACCCAAACCCTGCAGTTTTGCGGCGAATGAGATGCCAGACGTGATGTGGCTGGACCCCCTCGCGCGGGCGGGTGGCCTCACATCGGAGCAGTCATCCTGCTGTCGACGACGGTGTTCTCCTCGACAATGTAGCTTCTGATGTACCCGATGAACCTGGCGCCATCGGCGTGCAGCGCCTTCATTTCAGGTGACTGGGCGGCGGCTTCGAGCGCGGCCCGATCGTCGAACCAAAGTTCGGCGATGCCGTCGATCTCGACCGGCGTTGCCGGGATGTCGGCGCGGGTGCGTTCACCCAGAATATGGTTCTGCACGTAGCGCCTCAGGCCGGGCACGGCGTGCGCGAGCGGGGCGTGAATCTCGACCCAGTGCTGCATGAATTGCGCATGGGTCCAGCCGTCTTTGCGGGCGAGCAGGCCGATGGTCTTGATCATGATGGGCGGGGTCCTTCGTTTCGACTACTATGCGATATGCTGCGCCTTCTCGCGATTGTTGCCCTCGTGCTGTTGTCCGGCGGTGGCGCCGCGGCCCAAAGCGTGCGGTTTCCCGGCGTGGCCGTCGGCACGGTCTTGGCCGGGCCGGAGATCACGGGATGGCTGTATAAGCCGCCCGGTTCAGGCCCGTTTCCAGCGATCGTGCTCGCCCATAGTTGTTCGGGCGTCAATCCGCACACTGACACCTGGGCCAAGCGGCTGACGAGCTGGGGCTACGTCGTCGTGGCGCCTGATTCGTTTGGACCGCGCGGCGAGAAGTCGGTTTGCGGCAGAGGCAATGTCGTGAGCGGCAATATGCGGGTGGTCGACATTGCCGGCGCTTTGAAGTTCCTGGCGACCGAGCCCGGTGTTCGTGCCGATCGTCTGGGTCTTATCGGCCATAGTCACGGCGGCTGGACGGCCGTGCGCGCTGCGCAGCAGAGCTACGGCCTTGCCACCATGGGCCTGCGCGCCGTCGTCGCCTACTACCCCTCGTGCTCGGCATTGCTGGACCGCGCGGTCGACGTCCCGTTGCTCATCCTGATCGGTGACAAGGATGACTGGACGCCGGCCGACCATTGCCGGCAGCTCCAAGCGGCGGGCTTCGCGCGGCCCGATCTGGTCGAGGCGATCTACTATCCCAATGCCTATCACGCCTTCGATAGCAAGAGCCCCGACCGCACCGTCATGGATGCGGCTGGCAGGACGCATCGTCTGGCCTACGATCCCAGCGCCGCGCCGGACGCCGAAGCGCGGACCAAGGCGTTCTTCGCCAAGTACCTGCGCTGAAGCGAAAATGCCGCCTCAGCGACCTTTGGCCAGACCCATCTGTCGACAGAGCAGCACGAGCGTCTCGTAGATCACATGGGCGCAGAGGTGGGCCGCCATGCCGTTCACATCCTGCGGCGGGCTCACGGTATTGACATCGACGGCGACGATGTTGAGGTCGGTCAGGCAGCGCAGCAGGTCGATGCCTTCGCGCGCCGACAGGCCACCCCACGACGGTGTGCACACGCCGGGCGCCACCGCTGGGTCGAACACATCCATGTCGAAGCAGAGATAGACCGGTCGCTGGCCGACGCGGTCACGGAACTCGGCCATGCGCTGGGCAAAGCCGCCGCGCACCAGCTCATCGAGCGATACGACCTTGTAGCCGAGGCTCATGGCGCGCGGCACGACGCCTTGGGCATAGGTCGTGCTGCGGATGCCGACATGCCAGGAGAACTCCGGATCGACCAGCCCTTCCTCGGCGACGTGCGTGAACTGGGTGGCGGAATTGTACTTTTCCTCGGCGGCATAGGGGTACGAGTCGGTGTGCGAATCGATGTGCAGCGCCGCCATCTTTTTGTACTTCTTGCCGACCGCACGAGCGACCGGGACCGTGACTGAGCCGTCGCCGCCGATGGTGATGGGCACGGCGCCTGCCCCGACGATGCGGTCGACCGCCTGCTCAGTGCGCTCAAAGGCATCGACGATCTTGCTCGGCGTCAGCTTGACGTTGCCGCAGTCGACCAGGCCCAGCGCCGAGACCGGATCGAAGTCAGCATGTGTCGGATTGAACCGGCGCATCAACGCCGACTGTTGCCGCACCGAATCGGGCCCACCGCGCGCGCCGATGCGCATATTGGTGCCGCAGTCGAACGGGATGCCGAGGATCGCCGCCTTGTTGTCTGGCCCGGGACGGCCATAGGGCGCACCCATGAAGGTCATGGGTGAAGTGAAGAGTTGGTCGTCTGACAGCCGGCTCATGGTCATAACTCCCACTAGCTCGCCCTCAGGAACCGCAGCAACAGGCCGTTGACCTCGTCGGCCTTCTCCTGCTGCACCCAGTGG
>Ga0194132_10008041_pt1 | contig 15314 bp, 7 predicted proteins | sample TA2KigOf80mmetaG_FD_148612 | JGI IMG/M metagenome (GOLD analysis project Ga0194132, IMG submission 148612) | Freshwater microbial communities from Lake Tanganyika, Tanzania - TA2015054 Kigoma Offshore 80m | ecosystem: Environmental > Aquatic > Freshwater > Lake | place: Tanzania: Lake Tanganyika...
AGGCGGTAACCATGCGCATGGGGTCCTCCTACTGACGTCAGACCGCCCGTCGCTCTCGAAGGTTTAACGGCCGACGCTCCTCACCGTGCGGGGCCGGCGCCTCCTCAGGAATGCGCCCCGCCAGCAGTGCCGCCAGCTTCAGCAGGCCGGTAGGCGTGCCCAACGGCTGTTCCGGAAGACCGGCGTTCATCTCGACGAATTACTTGCCCCTCCCGAAGAACAACGTCGCGCGGGGCTTCTTGCGGAAGTAGTCCGTGGACATGGCCTCCTCCTGCGTCCTCGACCGGTGGATTCGGGACCACCTGCCATCCTCGCGACGCGGGGATTCCATGGTCCCGTACCGCGGTCAACGTTCAGGGCTAGCCTGCGCCTCAAGCACCGCCGGGGTCACGCCCAAGGTCCGTCGTTGACTTCGTCCCAGCCCTGCACTAGCCTCGGGCGCACACCGTTGGGCGCCGTGGATTCCCGTGACGCCGGTCGCCTCCGGAGGAGGTCCTTCGTGCGCTTCGTCCCGCTCCTCGCACTCGCCGCGGCCTGGCTGAGCCTCACGCCGCACCCGCTTCACGCCCAGGACCACTCGAGTGTCACCGGCATCGGAACCGGTACGTTCCAGTGGCGGCACATCGGCCCCGCCGCCTTCGGCGGGCGCATCGAGGATATCGACGCGCTGCCCGGTGCGCCGTGGACCATCTTCGTGGCAGCCGCGTCGGGCGGCATATTCAAGACCGTCAACAACGGTGTGACCTGGAAGCCCGTGTTCGATCGGGAGGGCCGTGCCCTGTCGATTGGCGACGTGACGATCGCACCGTCTGACCCCAACGTCGTCTGGGCCGGCACCGGTGAGGCCAACAACCGCCAGAGTTCCTCGTGGGGCGACGGCGTCTACCGATCGGTCGACGGCGGCGAGACCTGGCAGCACCTCGGCCTTGAGCAGACGCACCACATCGGCCGCATCGCGGTTCACCCGCGCAACCCTGACGTCGCCTACGTCGCGGCCCTCGGGCGTCTATGGGGGCCGCATGAGGACCGTGGGCTCTATCGCACGCCCGATGGCGGGAAGACGTGGAAGAAGGTCCTCTACATCGATCCCGATACGGGCGTGGTGGACGTTGCGCTCGGCGCCGATGGCCGCACGCTCTTTGCCGCGGCCTACCAGCGGCGCCGGCGCGCGTTCGGCTTCGTCGGCGGTGGGCCTGGCAGCGGCCTCTACCGATCGCAGGACGGCGGCGAGACGTGGCAGAAGCTCGGGGGCGGCCTCCCGGCGGGCGACGTCGGGCGCATCGGCATCTCCATCTCGCGCAGCCACCCGGACATCGTGTACGCGATCTACCAGCACAAGAACGGCGGCGTCTTCCGCTCAGAGGATCGCGGCAGGACCTGGACTCGGCAGAACGAGCTGAACCCGCGGCCGATGTACTACAGCCAGATCCGCGTCGATCCCCGCAACCCGCAGAAGGTGTGGGTGCTCGGTACCTACCTCCACCTCTCCGAGGACGGCGGCAAGACGTTTCGCACCGAGGGGACCGGCGACCGCATTCACGTCGACCACCACGCGCTGTGGATCAACCCCGAGCAGCCCGATCACCTCGTGCTCGGCAACGACGGCGGGCTCTACTTCTCGTACGACGGCAGCCGCAACTGGCACTTCGTCGACAACCTGCCCATCGGGCAGTACTACGATATCGGCGTCGACACCCGCGAACCGTACTGGATTTACGGCGGCACGCAGGACAACGGCACGTGGGGGCTGCCGAGCCGCACGGCGAGCCTGCTGGGCATCACGAACGCGGACGTGGTGAACATCGCGTACGGAGACGGCTTCTACACGGCGGTCGACCCCCGCGACCACAAGGTGATCTACGCGAACTCGCAGAGCGGGCGCGCCTACCAGGTCGATCTTGAGACGCGCGAGGAGCGCGGTATCCGGCCCGTGCCCGAGGACCCCAAGGAGCAGTATCGCTTCAACTGGAGCACGCCGCTGCTAATCTCGCCGCACGACCCCGCGGTCGTCTACTACGGCGGCAATAAGCTGTTCCGCACCAACGATCGCGGGCACTCTTGGCAGGTGATTAGCCCCGACCTCACGCGCAACCAGGACTGGAAGACGCTCCCGATCATGGCCTTGGAACGCAACGCCGACACGCTGTCGCGCGATGACGGCGTGAGCGACTTCGGCACCATCACCACCATCAGCGAGTCGCCACGCCAGGCAGGGCTGCTCTACGTCGGCACCGACGATGGCAAGGTGCAGATGACGCAGGACGGTGGCAAGACGTGGCTCGACCTGACGAGCCGCTTCAAGCTGCCCGGTACACGCTGGGTGAGCCGCGTGCTCGGGTCGCGGCATGCCGCGGGCACGGCCTACGTCGCGTTCGACGGGCACCAGGACGACGATTTCAAGCCGTACATCTTCCGGACGACGGACTTCGGCAACACGTGGATGTCGATCAGCGCCGCCATTCCCGATGGCATGGTGGTCAACGCCCTCGCCGAGCACCATCGCAACCCGCGATTGCTGTTCGCCGGGACCGAGTTCGGGCTCCTGGTCTCGACGAGCGGCGGCGAGCGCTGGATTCCCGCGCCCGGCAACCTCCCGCGCGTGCCGGTCGATGACATCGTCGTCGAGGAGCGCACAAACGATCTCGTGCTCGGCACGCACGGGCGCAGCGTGATTGTCCTCGACGACATCACGGCCTTCGAGGAGCTCGACAAGGCGCTGCAGTCGGACGTGCACGTATTCTCGGTTCCGGAGGCAACGCAGTACTACGAGAAGCGCGAGCTGCCCGTACCCGGCGCAGCGAAGTTCTCGGCACCGAATCCGCCTGTGGGGGCGGTGTTCACCTACTACCTGCGCTCGGACGTGCCGGCCAAGACGCCCGCGGACACGCCTGCGGTGACTTTGAGGGTAACCGATGCCGCCGGGACCACCGTGCGCGAGGTGCGCGGTAGCGGCACGAAGGGTATTCATCGCGCCGTATGGGACCTGCGCTACGCATTGCCCGATGGGCCTGCCGACACGACCGACGGCTGGTTCGGGCCACTGAAGGGGCCGCTCGTGCCGCCGGGCGAGTACACCGTCAAAGTGGTGGCGGGCACGCGCGAGGTATCGCAGAAGTTGCGCGTGAAGGTCGATCCCGCGGCGCGGGCGAACGCCAGCGACCTGGCCGCCCGTCATGCCGCGGGCCTGACGCTGAAGGATCTGCTGCGCGCGTTCGACGAGGCCGCCAAGGCGTCGCAGGATGTCGACAAGGCTATCCAGGAGGTCAAGACGTGGCTCGACGGGCAGCCGAATGCGCCCACCGCCATGCGTGAGTCGTACGCGGCCGCCGTGAAGAAGTTCGAGGGCCCAAAGGAGCGGTTCACGCCGGGAGGGTTCGGCGGGCCGCGCTTCCAGATCACGGACCTCGCCGGCCAGATCCAGGCGTCCACCAGGATGCCGACCGAAGCGCAGACGCGACGGATCGAGCAGCTGAAGGCCGAGCTGGTCGAGCGCATCCAGCAGTTGAACGCCATCATCGCATCCGATCTGCCCGCGCTGCAGGCGCAGGTGCGGGCGGCGGGCGGCGTGCCCCAGAGCATCCGCGCGGTGAAACCGCCCGCAGGGTAACCAACAAAGGAGAGGTATTGGGTGCCATCAGCCAGTTCCCGCCTGCGGCGGGCGTGTGTGCGTCTGCTGAGAGTCGCCGCCGCCACTGCGTGGCAGGCGCAGGCTGCCGGCCAGGCTCCCGGCGCCTCCAACCAGGCGCCCCTTGAAGGGGGCGGCTTGTCAGCCCCGAACGACAACCCGTTCCCAAGCACCTACCGGGTGCCGGCGTCGAAGCCGTTCGCCAACCAACGCGACAACATCACTGCCGTGTCGCCGGTCATCCAGAAGGGGACGTATCGTCGTCCGTGACGGGAAGACCGTGGCGTTCGGCGCGGCGAGAAGTAGGGCCGTCAGACCTTGACAGGCCCGCCTTCCCGAGCCGAAAATGCGCGGAACTCGGACACGACCGGTTTATTGCAGTGCCCTGAGGGAAGGTTGGCGTACATGAGGAGACTAAGAGCACTAACTGTGGCCGCGGTTCTGCTTGTTCCCACGCTGTCCTGGGCACAGGCCGGTGGCGGTTTGACCGGGACCGTCAAGGACAGCTCGGGAGGCGTGGTTCCCGGCGCGACGGTGACCCTGCGCAACACCGCCACGGGGGAACTGCGCACGTCGGTGTCGACCGAGGACGGCGTGTACCGCGTCACCAACCTGCCCCGCGGTACGTATGACGTCACCGCGGAACTCACGGGATTCCGGACGACAACCCAGTCGGGCGTGCTCGTGACGGTCGGGGATACCGTGCGCCTGGACTTCACGCTTGAGATCGGCACGCTCGGTGAAACCGTCACGGTGCAGTCGGAGGCGCGGCTCGTCAACACCGAAGAAGGGCGCATCTCGGCGCTCGTCGACGAAAGGCGCGTTGCGGAGCTGCCGCTGAACGGTCGCAACGTTTTCCAGTTGATGGAGCTGCAACCTGGCGCGACGGGGAATCCCGGGAACGTCGTGCTCGGCGGCACGGCCGGCGGCGAATCGGCGTTCATGAACGGGCAGCGCAACCGCGCGAACAACTTCCTGCTCGACGGCACAGACAACAACGACCAGTTCACCGCCGGCCGCGTGGCCGTGAACCCCAACGTCGACATCGTCCAAGAGTTCCGTGTCTCGTCGAACAACATGTCGGCCGAGTTCGGTCGCAACAGCGCCTCGGTCGTGAACGTCGTGACCAAGCAGGGCACGAACCGCATCGCGGGCACGGCCTATGAGTTCCTTCGCAACGACGCCTTCGACAAGAAGACGGTGTTCGCAACGCGGAAGGATCCGCTTGACTTCAACCAGTTCGGCGGCACGGTGGGCGGGCCCATTCGACGCGACCGCACGTTTTTCTTCCTGGGATACGAAGGCCTGCGGGTCACGCGGGGCACCACGCTCGTGCGCACGGTCGAGACACCGGAATTCCGCGCGATGGTGGCGCGACTCTACCCGAACTCTATTGCGAACTTCCTATTCACGAACTTCCCGTCGCCGACGCCCACCAGCAACATCCGCGACATCGGGCGTCCTGTCGCCGGTCTGGCGAACGACAGCACGATCAACACGCCAGGGCTGGTGGCCAACCCGAACTACGTGTTGACCGGAGGCACCCAGTATCGCAACGCCGCGCAGGCGGTGCCGGATGGCATTCCGGACGTCGGCACGGTGAACATGAGCGTTGTGGAGGACACGACGACCGACCAGTTCAACATCCGCCTCGACCACCAGTTCAGCAACAACATCCGGCTGATGAGCCGGTACCTGCAGGACGATCGCATCCGCGACGATCTGCAGGCGGTGCCGCGCCCAGGGTTCAATCAGCCGATCGCGGAGGAAGGCAAGAACCTGACGGTCGGTATGACGCAGCTCATTTCAAACCGAACGGTGCACGAGGCGCGCTTCGGCTACGTCAAGCGCACGCGTGGACTGCTGGCGAACAATGCCGGCGCGCCTTCCATCAGCTTTGACGACGGTGTGCTGTCGTTCGGCAACTTCTCGACGAACCCGGCGGTGTTCACTCAGAAGACATTCCACTGGGTCGACACGATCACCCTCTCGCGGGGTGATCACAGCTTCAAGTTCGGGGGGGAAATCCGGCACGTCAGGGACGACTCCGACTTCGCGGTGCGCCGTCCCGGCCTCGCCTTCGCCAACGTGCTCGACTTCGCGATGGACGAGGTGCGGGCCGTGACAATTCTCGGCGTGAACCCGCGGACGGGTCTAATCGAGCCGAACGTGCGGAACTTCCGCTTCTGGGAGAGTGGCGTGTTCTTCCAGGACGACTGGAAGATCCTTGACAACCTGACGGTGAACCTGGGGCTGAGGCACGAGTGGTTCGGGCGCCCCAGCGAAGAGAACGGGTTGCTGACGAACATCATCCTCGGACCCGGCAACGACATCTTCAATCGCGTGCGCACGGCGTCGGTCGGCCGCGTCGACCAGGTCGTTCCCGACGACTTCAATAACTTCGCGCCACGGATGGGCTTCTCGTGGGATCCGCTCAGCGATGGTCGCATCGCGGTCCGCGGCGGATACGGCATCGCCTACGAGCGCCTCTTCAATAACTCCATCACCAACATCCGGTTCAACCCGCCTGATTATGCGTTCACGAGCGCCACGCCGGTGACCACGCCGTCGCACGCAGGCATTCCCATCGCCTACGGTCCGATCAACCCTGACGGCACGCGGCGCAACGAACCGATCACGATCACCGGCCCGAACAACAACATCGGCGTACAGCCCAGCATGGGCCTCGAGGGCAACATCATCGGGTGGAACCCGCGTTTCGGCACGACCACGCAGTCGCTCCGCGTGCCCGACCCCGAGACCGAGGACGCGTTCACGCACGGCTGGTTTGTCGGCGTGCAGGCCGAAACATGGGGCGGCACCGTGCTGGAAGTGAACTACATCGGCAACGTCGGCCGCAACTACGGTCGGCTCGTCGACTACAACACGGTGCGCGGCGACCTCTTCGACGGCCGCCTGGATCGCCTGAACCCCACCTTCGGCGGCATCAACTACCGCGCGATGCTCGCGCGGAGCGAGTACCACGGGCTGCAGATGCAGCTCAACAAGCGATACTCGAAGGGCTTCTCTGGCCAGATCACCTACACGCTCGGCAAGGCCATGGACGACGGCTCCGACGTGCAGGTGGGCGGCCTGCCGGTCGACGCCCGCGCGCTTGAGCTTGAGTGGGGGCCGGCTGACTTTGACGTGCGCCACCGTGCGGCCATCAACTGGCTGTATGAGCTGCCGTTTTTTCGCGGGACCGGTGGGCTGACCGGCGCGTTGCTCGGCGGCTGGCAAGTCAACGGCGTCACGGCGCTGCAGAGCGGCTTCCCGTTCAGCGTGAGCACCTCGCTCAGCTACGCCGCCGGCGGCGACTACAACGGCGACGGCGTTAACAACGACCGGCCCAACAAGCCGTCGTTCGGGACGACACTGCCCAACACCAGCCGGGCGGCGTACATAAACGGCCTCTTCACGGCTGCGGACTTCCCGCGTCCAGCCGTGCTGGGCGACCTCCCGCGCAACGCCTACCTCGGCCCAGGGTTCGCGAGCACGGATCTCTCGTTGTTCAAGGATTTCCGCCTGCCGAGGCGTGACGCGAAGATCCAGTTCCGCGTGGAGGCATTCAACCTGTTCAACCGGGTCAATCTACAGCGCCCGGTCGGCAACATGGCGCAGGCGACGTTCGGTCGCTCGACGCAGTCCTTCGCGGCACGTGAAGTCCAGCTTGCTATCAAGCTCGTATTCTGACGTTGCCTGACTTCACGACCGCGAGCAGGGTCCGGGTGCTCTCGGCCCTGCTCGCGGCGCTCGTCGCCGCGAGCGCCTGCGGCACCCCGCCGCCGGCGCGCCGATCGATCCTGCTCGTCACCATCGACACACTGCGGGCCGATCACGTCACCGCGGCCCTCGCGCCGGCCTTGTCGCGCGTGGGGACCGAGGGCGTGGTGTTCGACAACGCCGTCAGCGTGGGCCCGCTGACGCTCCCCAGTCATGCCTCGCTCCTGACCGGCCAGTTCCCTCCGGCGCACGGTGTGCGCGACAACTACCTGTTCGCGCTCGACACGTCCACACCGACGTACACGCAGCTGCTAAAGACGCGCGGCTACGACACGGCTGCGTTCATCAGCGCCGTCGTGCTCGACAAGCGGTACGGGCTCGCGTCGGGCTTCGACGTGTACGACGACGCGATCGACGGCGATCGCCCCGAGCGGCCCGCCGGCCTCACGCTGGCGGCGGCGGAACGCTGGCTGGCCGGCCGCGCTGCGAATGCGCCGCCGTTCTTCATGTGGGTGCATCTCTTCGAGCCGCACGCGCCCTACCTGGCGGGCAGCTACGCGGCTGAGGTGACCGCCGTCGACCGCGAGGTCGCCCGGTTCTTCGACGTCCTGCGCGGCCGTGGCGTCTGGGACAACCTGGTGCTCAGCGTGACGGCCGACCACGGGGAGTCGCTCGGAGAGCACGGTGAGGATACGCACGGCTTCTTCATCTATGACTCGACGATCCGGATTCCCTGGCTTCTGAAGGCGCCTGGCCTGGCGGCGGGACGCTTCGCGCCGCAGGTGCGCCTCGTAGACGTGATGCCCACGATGCTAGCGCTGGCCGACACCGCCGCCCCCGGCGCCCCCGAGGCGCCCGCCGTGGAGGGCACCGACCTGGTGCCGAGTCTCCGCGCCGGCACCGACCCGGGCCTGAGCGCGTACGCCGAAACGCTCCTGCCAAAGCACCAGTTCGGCTGGAGCGAGCTCTCCGCTATCCGCACGCCGGATCTGAAGTTCATCGAGGCGCCCGAGCCCGAGTTGTACCGCCTGCGCGACGATCCAGGCGAATCGCGGAACCTCGCAGCATCGGAGGCCGCCCTCGTCGCGAAGATGCGGCGCGTGGTCGCGGCCACCGCCGCGTCGGGCACGCCATCGGCCATGCGCACGCAGGCCGACGCCGTGGAAGCGCAGAAGTTAATGGCGCTCGGCTACCTCGGCCGGGCGTTCAGCACGCCCATTTCGAGCGGGGCGCAAAGGCCCGATCCGAAACGCAAGCTCGAGGTGTATCGGCTGGTGATGTCGGCGCTGACCCTCTCCGAGGCAGGGACGCCGGACGCGGCGCTGACCGCGCTTGCCGCAGCGGAGCGCGCGGAGCCCGACCTGACCCAGGTGCACTATCTCAAGGGCGTCATCCTCGGCGGCCTCGAGCGCTACAGGGAGGCCGCCATCGCTCTGGAGCGCACCGTCGCGCTGAGCCCGGCGCACGTCCTCGCGCGCTTCAAGCTCGCGCTGGCCTATCTGCGGCTCGGCGAGCACGCGCGCGCCGAGGCGGTACTGCTAGCCGTGGTCGCCGACGAGCCGAACAACACGCGCGCATACCAGAACCTCGCGGCGCTCGCGTACTCGCGCGGCGATCTCGATCGCGCGGAGCAGATGGCCCGCCGCGCGGTCGATATCGACCCAGCCTATTTCGACGCGTGGAACACGCTGGGCGCCGTGTACCTCGTGCGGCAGCGGCCTGCGGATGCCATCGCGGCGCTCGAGAGGGCCATCGGCATCCGGCCGTCGAACGGCCAGGCGCAGCACAACCTAGCGCTGGCTTACCAGGCCGCTGGCGACACACGCGGCGCGGCCGAGGCGCGGGCGGCGGCGTGCAGGTTCGATCCCCGATTCTGTCAGTAGAGCAGCCATCATGCGACTCGGGCTCTCGCCTCGTCTTGCCATCGCCACCGTCGTCGCGTGCACCCTGCATTTGGCGGAGGCCGCCGCACAGCGCGCCGTGACGTTCTCCGTGACGGAGGGCACCTGGCTGAACGTGGACGTGTCGCCCGACGGGACGACCCTCGTCTTCGATCTCCTGGGCGACCTGTACACGCTGCCCATCGGCGGCGGGCAGGCGACGCGCATCACCAGCGGGAACGCCTACGATACCCAGGCGCGATGGGCGCCAGACGGCCGGAGCATCGCGTTCGCGAGCGATCGGACCGGCAGCGACAACGTCTGGGTGGTCGCACCCGATGGCACGCCGCCGCGTGCCGTCACCTCTGAGCGCGACGGCGGGCTCACCGCGCCGTCGTGGGCGCCGGACGGCGAATACATCGTCGCGCGCAAGGACTCGACACTGAATCGCCGGGGTTCGGCGGAACTGTGGCTCTACCACCGGACGGGTGGCCGCGGAGTAGCGCTCACCAGCCGCAGCCTCGAGGGCGGCACCTTCAACCCGAACGGCCCGGTCTTCAGCCCCGATGGCCGCTGGATTTACTTCTCGCACGGCCACCGCGTGCTGGACTTCACGTGGGTGCCGTGGCAGATCTGGCGGCTCGATCGGCACACCGGTGACGTGTCGCAGGTGACCACGGGTTACCGCGGCGCCGTGCGCCCGGCGGTGTCGCCCAACGGCCGGCACGCCGCGTTCGTGCGACGCGATCACGCGCGCAGCGTCCTCGTCCTCCGCGACCTCGACACCGGCGCCGAACGCGACATCCACACCGGCCTCGATCGAGACGACCAGCGCGGCACGACCGACTACGATGCGTACCCGGGCTTCGACTTCATGCCGGACGGGGCGAGCGTAGTGATCTGGACTGGTGGGCAGTTTCACCGCGTGAACGTCGATGGATCCGGCAGCCGTCTCCTTGCATTCAAGGCCGGCGTCGCGCTGGATCTGCCCGAGCGGCCCGTGCAGCGGCACCGCGTCTCCGACGATCCGGTCACCGCACGCATCGTCCGCTGGGCGCAGTTCACCCCGCAGAATCAGGTGGTGTTCGAGACGCTCGGAAAGATCTGGATCGCCGGCGCCGACGGGAAGCCGTCGCGCCTGACCACGGGCACGGGGCGTGAGTACGCGCCAGCCGTATCGCCGGACGGACAGTGGGTCGCCTTCGTCACCTGGGACGACATGGTGGGCGGGCACCTGTGGAAGGTGCGGCTAGCAGTCGGCGGCCGCCAGCCGCAGCGACTGACGCAGGTCGCGCGGCAGTATGCGAACCCTGCGTGGTCGCCGGACGGCTCGAAGATCGTGCTGTCGTGGCGGCCGCCGAACGCGGGGAGCACCGCCAACGTGTGGGAAGACGACGCGTGGCACTCGATCGTGTGGCTGCCGTCGGCCGGTGGCGAGACGCAGACGGTCACGACCGTACGGCCGCGGACGACGGGCCGCTGGTATCCCATCCCGCGGTTCTCGGCGGACGGCTCGCGCGTCTATTTCCTCATCGCATCCTCCGCGACGCGCAACGATCTGGTGAGCACGGCGCTCGATGGGACCAACCGGCGGGCGCACGCGAGGTTCCGCTACGTTGAGGACGCCGCGGTGTCGCCTGACGGCCGGCGCCTGGCATTCGTCTCGATGGACGACGTGTATGTGACGGACCTGCCGCCGCCGGGCACTGAACCGGTGGAGATCGATCTCGATCGTCCGGCAGTGCCCCTCGTGACGGTTACCCGTGACGGCGGCGGGTACCTGAACTGGAGCGCCGATGGCCGCCAGCTGTCGTGGTGCTACGCGGACATCGCGTACCGCATGCCGGCCGGCGCGCCGACGGCGGCGCCAGGTGACACGTCCCGGCCCGAGGCCGTGCGGCTCCAGGTGACTGCCCCGAGGGCGACGGCCGAGGGCTCCACGCTGCTGCGCGGCGCGCGCCTGATCACGATGAAGGGAGCAGAGGTGATTGAGCGCGGCGACGTCCTCGTCACCGGCGGGCGCATCGCCGCGATCGGGCGGTCCGGCAGCGTGCGCGAGCCTGCCGGAGCGCGCGTGGTCGACGTGCAGGGCAAGAGCATCATCCCGGGCCTGATCGACGCGCACTGGCACGGTCACTACCAGGGCCAGGAGATCTTCCCGCAGCACAAGTGGCAGTACCTCGCCGACCTCGCGTACGGCACCACCACCGGGCGCGAAGTGTCCGCCCCGACCCGGGACACGATGGCGCAGGCCGACATGGTGGAGACCGGCGACCTCCTCGGGCCGCGCGTGTTTGGCACCGGATGGCCGCTCTTCGCCGGGCGTGAGGGTGGGCAGAACCAAGTGGTCATCGTCGAGAGTCTCGAGGACGCGCGCCGGCACGTGCGGCGGCTCAAGCGCAGCGGGGTCACGTGGCTGAAGCAGTACCTGCAGCCGCGCCGCGAGCAGCGGCAGTGGCTGCGGCAGGCGGCGGCGGAAGAGGGCCTGATGATCACGGCGGAGGGCGGCGGCCTGAAGGTGCAGACCACGCTCATGCTGGACGGGTTCACAAACTTCGAGCACGGCATCCCGGTGGCGCCGCTCTACCAGGACATAATCCAGTTGCTCGCGCGCTCCGGGACGGCCTACACGCCGACCTTCGTCGCCGGCTACGCCAAGCCGGGCTCGATGGACTACTACTACGCCACCGAGCGCGTACACGACGATCCGCGCGCAAGCCGGTTCATGCCGCACGATCTGCTGGACCGGTTCACCAGCATCCGCATCCTCATTCCGGACGATCAGTATCACTACCGCGTGGCGGCGCGCAGCGCGTACGAGGTGCAGAAGGCGGGAGGCCAGCTGGCGGTCGGCGGACACGGCAACCATCCGGGCCTCGGCATGCACTGGGAGCTCTGGTCGTTTGTCGACGGCGGCATGCCGCCGATGGACGCGCTGCGTGCGGCCACCCTCGGCGGCGCCGAGCTGCTGGGTGTCGCCGAGGACCTCGGCAGTCTCGAACCCGGGAAGATCGCCGATCTCGTCGTGCTCAACGTCGATCCGCGCGTGCAGATCAGGAAGACCATCGACGTGCACCGCGTGATGAAGGCCGGGCACCTGTACGACCCCGACGACCTGGCGAAGCGGCTGCCGTTCGAGGCGCGCCGATGACCGCTCGCTCGACGTTCGGACGTGCGCTGCTGGCCTCGGCGTGCCTGCTCGGCGGCGCCAGCGGTGCGGGTGCGCAGACCTACGACGCCGGCATCCAGCAGCCCAGCGTGCAGACGGCGGCAAAAAAGGTGGCCTACGTCCTGGCCGGCCGGCTGTGGACGGCGGATGTCGCCGGCGGCCCCGGCACCCTCGTAACGACACGGGGCGAACGGGTGGGGAGTCCCGTGCTGGCTCCTGACGGCACGGCCGTCGTGTACGTCTCGTGGACGGATGCATTCCACACCACGTCCCTGCGCCTGCGGGCGCTCACAGGTGGCAGCGACACCGAGGTACTCCGGACGCAGGCGGAGGTCGGTGACGTCATCGACGCGCACTTCGGACGGCGCCGTGTCGTGCTGGCGCTCGGTGGTGAAGGGCTCGTCGAGATGTCGTTCGAGGGGGGCCAGCCCATGCGGCTGACGAGCAGCGGCGCCGACAAGTCGCCGCGGTACTCGCCAGACGGGCGCGAGGTCGCGTTCATCCGGACGGTGGGGGATTCCCAGGATATCTATGTCCTGTCGGTGGACGGTCGGCGCATCCGCCGCGTCCAGTCGAGCATCGGCGCGGGTGAGATGGTCGACTGGTCGCCCGATGGGGCGCGCCTCGTCTTCGATTCGTTCGATACGGGCGCCATGGACCTGTGGACGATCTCCGCCGCCGGAGGCACCGCCCGCCGCCTGACGAGCGACGTCATCCAGGATCACTGGGTCTCATGGGGCGCGGACAGCCGCGTCTACGTGCAGCGCAATCGAAGGCTCGCGTCCATCGACGTGGCGTCGCGTGCGATTGCGCTGGCGGCGATCTCGTCGACGCTGCCCGCCGTGGTGCAGCCGCCGCTCTTCGTGCGCGCTGCGCGCGTGCTCGATCTCGCGAAAGGCGCCTGGACGGCGCCGCAGGACGTGGCGATCGAGCGCGGCGCGATCGCATGGGTCGCCCCGGCGGGCACGCGCGCTGCGCCCCGGGGCGCGCGCACCATCGATGCCACCGGTCTGTACGCGATCCCCGGCCTCATCGATATGCACGTCCACTACCGGCCGTGGATGGGGCCAGTCATGAAGCGCTTCGGCGTGACCGTAATGCGCGACATGGGCTCAGACCCTGGCGTGGACTTTATCCTCGACGAGCGCCAGTTCGTGCGCGACGGCCACCTGAGCGGCCCGGCGATCCTGGCGGCGGGGCCCGTGGTGAATGGGTCCGGTACTGGGCGTCTAGGCCAAGTGCTCACCGAGCGCCTCGACATCCTCGGCGACACCATCGACTGGCTGGCGGACGCGGGCATGGACCACATCAAGATCGGGTCGGAGAACACCGTGGCCACGCTGAAGGTGGTGCTCGACCGGGCCAAGGCGCGGGGGCTCGAGGTGTGGGGGCACATCGCGCTCGTGCCGATTAGGCGTGCAATCGAGATGGGCCAGCACGGCGTCGAGCACATGCGCGGGCTGGCGTGGGGCGTCCTGCCGGATGACGACCTTCCCGTGCCCGTGCCTCGGCGCCTGTCGGGCATGCGGCGCGAGGCCGCCGCGTGGTGGGACGTGCCGGACGACGACCTGCAATCGCTCGCACGGTTCATGGTGGCACGTGGGACCGGATGGGACGCGACGCTCACCGTGATGCGCACGTTTGCGACGCCGGACATCCCCGTGCCGATCCGCGCGCTGCTGCCGCCGCCGGTCCTCTCGCGGTGGGATCGGAGCGCGAAGGCAGGCCCGCTGCCCGTGTGGGCGCCGGAAGACAGCGGCGCCTTCGACCGCGCGGTGCGGTCGCAGGAGGTGTTCCTCCGCGCCTTCTACGCCGCCCGCGGACCGCTGCTCACCGGCTCCGACGTCGGCCCCGACTTCGTGGTGCCCGGCCTCGCCATCCACCAGGAGATGGCGCGGTTCGTGTCGATGGGCGTGGCGCCGATCGACGCGCTGCGCGCGGCCACCGTCAACGGCGCGCGCGCGCTGAAGCTTGCCGACCGCGCCGGGGTGATCGAGACGGGGCGGTTCGGTGATCTAGTCCTGCTCGAGGCCGACCCGCTTGCCGACATCGCCAACACGCGGCGTATTCGCGCGGTCGTGATGCGCGGCGACCTTGTGCACAGCGAGATGCGCTAGGCACGCACGCGATACCGGGCTCCGCACCTCGGAGACGAGGTGCTCACGTCCACGCCTGCGTCGGACCGCGGTCCCCACGACCGGCTTGAGGACGAACGGCGGCGTGCCGTTCGTGGCCGCTGGGCGACCACTCGTTGAGGCTCGAGGGCGTCTCGCTGGTCCACGGCCGAATCACTCGGCCCGTGTCGCTCACGCCGGGCCTGCCGCTGGGTCTGAGAACCGGCGTTCGGTGAGCCAAAGGCCCACACCAGCCGTCCACACCGCCACGGCAATCGCCGCGACGCCCACGAGTGTCAGAACGCGACTCGACCTGCGGGAATTGAAGTTGCGGCAGTGGCGCGGCGCGAGCGGCCACTGGGCATGCTCGACCGATGCCGCCGATCCCGTCAGGCCTCGCCGACGCTATCGGTTATCTCGCCGCTGCACTCACGACGGCGTCGCGGATCCCGCAAATCATGCGCACATGGCGCCTGCGCTCTGCCGGGGACCTATCATCGCTCGGCATGCTCGCGACCTTCACGCTGGGCATCGCCCTCTGGCTGGTCTTTGGCTCGGTTGTGGCGGCCAATACGGTCACGCTTCTGTTGAACCTCGTGCTCGTCGGTCTGCGCCTGCATTTCGGCGCGGCCCCGCGTTCATGACGGGGTCTGACAGGGTCAGTTGTAGCTTCGGAGGTCAGGCGCGGTTCCGGTAGAGTGACGCCTCCACGGCCCTGGCCATCGCGGCCGTGTCCATCGGGCGGCGCAGGAAACGCGCCACGGCCACGGCGGTCGCCTCGGGAGCCGCGACGGCCTCGCGAT
>Ga0194132_10008042_pt1 | contig 15314 bp, 12 predicted proteins | sample TA2KigOf80mmetaG_FD_148612 | JGI IMG/M metagenome (GOLD analysis project Ga0194132, IMG submission 148612) | Freshwater microbial communities from Lake Tanganyika, Tanzania - TA2015054 Kigoma Offshore 80m | ecosystem: Environmental > Aquatic > Freshwater > Lake | place: Tanzania: Lake...
AAATCGAGCCCGTCGACCAGGCCGAGGCGTAGCCGCTCGACGCCGGCCCAGGCGATCATGGCAGCGTTGTCGGTGCACAGCTTCAGCGGTGGAGCGACAAGCGCCAGCCCGTGTTCGCCGGCGAGAGCGCTGAGCCGTTGGCGCAGCAGGGCGTTCGCGGCGACACCGCCCGCCACGACCAGTGTCTTTCCCTCCGGGTGCTGCCCTTTGAACACCTCCAGCGCCCGAGCCGTGCGGTCGGACAGCGAATCGGCGACGGCCAGCTGGAACGAGGCCGCTATGTCGGCGATCATCTTTGCCGACAACTCGCCGGCATTCTCGACGGCTTGGCGCACCGCGGTTTTGAGTCCGGCAAAGGAGAAATCGCAGCCCGGCCGGCCCTTGAGCGGGCGCGGAAAGGCGAAACGCATTGGATCGCCGCTCGTCGCGGCGCGCTCGATGGCTGGTCCCCCGGGATAGCCGAGTTCCAGCAGCTTGGCCGTCTTGTCGAACGCTTCGCCGGCCGCGTCGTCGATCGTCGTGCCCAGGCGCCGGTAGCGCCCCACGCCCTCGACGATGAGCAGCTGGCAGTGGCCGCCGGACACCAGCAGCAACAGATAGGGAAAAGCGACGTCGTGGCTGAGGCGTGCCGATAGGGCGTGGCCTTCGAGATGATTGATGGCCAGGAACGGTTTGTTGCCGGCCAGCGCCAGCGCCTTGCCGGTCATCACCCCGACGATCACCCCGCCGATCAGCCCCGGCCCGGCGGTGGCGGCAATGCCGTCGAGGTCGGCGAACTCGGCTCCCGCCTGCCGCATGGTGCGCGCGATCAAGCCGTCGAGATGCTCGAGATGGGCACGCGCCGCGATCTCCGGCACGATGCCGCCGTGGGGCGCGTGCAGTTCGGTCTGCGAGAGCACGCTCTCGGCGCGTATCGTGCGCTTATCGTCGACCAGTGCTGCCGCCGTCTCGTCGCAGCTCGTCTCAATGCCGAGGACGAGCATCAGTTCTGCCCGAAGCTCAGGAGCTGCGGCGCCTTCTCGATGATCGTGTGCAGTACCGCCTCGGCAGTGGTGAGCTGCTTCTCAAACGCCTCGTCGATATGCGGCTTGAGGCGCGGATTCTTGAGCCGCTCGTGGGCGTCGTAAAGCGAGCGGAGCTCGGTCGTGAAGATCTCCCGCGCGCCCAACGGTAGCGCCTTAAGGCGGCTGAGCACGTCCATGAACTTGAGGCTGGCGCGGATGATCACCCGCTGGCCCTTGACTACCAGCCGGTCGTAGGCGGCTTCGAGCCCGGCGTCGCGTCCGGTGGCGAGGTTGTCGACACGTGCCTTGACCACGATGCCCAGCGTATGGATCTCCCCGGCCTTGGCGCGGAACTGGGCATAGCGGTCGGTCGAGAGGGCGCCAAAGGAGTATTCGGTCTCTGCTTCGAAGGCCTTGAGTGCCTCGATCTGCTCCTTGAGGGCGGCGAGCATCCGCTCGGCCTCGCGCTTCTGATAGGTGATTTTGGCGGCCATCGGCGCCCCACTTTAGCGGCTAGCCCTTGGATTCGCTATGTAACCCCCGGTCGGCGGCGTAGCGGGCCGGTTTTCGCTGCCGTCCTAACCTGCTATTCAGAGTGGATGGTCCGTTCCCCCACGCTCCGCCTCGGCACGCGCGGCTCGACCCTGGCTCTGGCCCAGGCCGAACAGGTGAAGGCGCGTCTGGCCGCCGCGTGGCCGGCCCTGGCCGAGCAAGGCGCCGTGGCGGTCGAGATCATCCGCACCAGCGGCGACCGCATCCAGGACCGGCCCTTGGCGGAGGCCGGGGGCAAGGGCCTGTTCACCAAGGAGATCGAAGAGGCGCTGCTCGCCGGCGCCATCGATCTCGCGGTGCATTCCATGAAGGATCTGCCGACGGTGGTTCCCGACGGGCTGGAGATCGCCTGCCTGCTGCCGCGCGAGGATCCGCGGGACGCGCTGATCGCCGGCGTCACCAACCTCGCGGCCCTGCCGCAAGGCGCCGTCGTGGGCACCTCGTCGCTGCGGCGCAAGGCGCAGCTTCTGGCGCGGCGGCGCGACCTCAAGGTCGTCGATTTCCGCGGCAATGTCGACACGCGGCTGCGCAAGGTCGAGCGCGGCGAGGTACAGGCGACGCTGCTGGCCCTGGCCGGTTTGAAGCGTCTCGGGCTCGACGGCAAGGCCTCGGCGGTCCTGGCCACCGAGGAGATGCTGCCCGCGGTGGCGCAGGGCGCCATCGGCATCGAGATCCGCATCGGCGATTCCCGTGTTCGCGACCTCTTGGCTCCGCTCAATCATGCGCCAACGGTGCGCTCGGTAACGGCCGAGCGGGCGCTGCTCGCCGTGCTCGACGGCTCCTGCCGCACGCCGATCGCCGCCCTGGCGGTGGGCCGCACCTTCGGCCGGCTGCGCCTCGACGCGCTGATCGCCAAGACCGACGGCTCGCAGGTTTTGCGCACAGCGCGCGAGGGTCCGGAGGCGGATGCGGCGGCGATGGGGCGCGATGCTGGCGAGGAGCTGCGCGCCGAGGGCGGAGCCAGTTTCTTTCGATGATTCGTCATGATCCACTCGATGATTCGCTGATCTCCATTCGCTCATGCGCATCCTGATCACCCGTCCGCGCGAGGACGCCGCCGCCCTCGCCGAGAAGCTCAAGGCCCGCGGCCACGAAGTGCTGGTCGAGCCGATGCTGGAGATCCGCTTCGCCCAGGGGGCGAAAGTCGATCTCACGGGCGTCCAGGCCGTGCTCTTCACCAGCGCCAACGGCGTTCGCGCCTTCGCCGTGGCGGAGACGCGTCGTGACCTGCCGGCCTTCTGCGTCGGCGACACGACCGCCGCGGCGGCCAGGGCGGCGGGTTTCACCCAGATCGAGAGTGCGGCCGGCAATGTCGAGGCGCTGGCCAATCTGGTGCTGCAGAAGCTCAAGCCTGCCGGCGGCGCGTTGCTGCATGCCTCGGCGAGCGTTGCGGCCGGCGACCTTGCCGGCCTGCTCAAGCGTGACGGCTTCGAGACGCGCCGGGCCGTGCTCTATAGCGCCGAGCCGGCGACGGCGCTCAGCCCGACCACGGCAGCCGCGCTCAAGGCGCGGCAGGTGGACATGGTCATCTTCTTCTCGGCGCGCACGGCCGAGACTTTCGTGCGCCTGGTGCGCGCTGCAGGCCTCGCCGGCTCGCTGTCCAAGACCGTGGCGCTGGGCCTCAGCGCCCAGGTCAACGAGGCGGCCATCGGCCTGCCCTGGGCGATGATGGAAGCGGCGCGCCAGCCGCAAGAGGCGGACGTCATCCGCGCAGTCGCCCGACACAAGATCATCACCCAGCTCGAGGGCAAGCCGGTCGAGGAGGAGCCCGAAATCGTCTTCGGCCGCCGCTCCGAAGACGTTCCAGAGAGGCCGGAGGCGCAGCCGACGCCGCGTGGCGGCGCGCCGACCCTGCTGGTCTGGCTCGCGGTCCTGCTGGCGCTGGGGGCGGGGGCTCTCGCCCTGCTGCCGTCGCCCCGACCGACCGGCGACCTGCCGTCGGCCGCAGTGCTGCGGCTGGAAACACGGCTGGCGGCGCTCGAGCGCCAGATTGCTTCGCTGCCGAAGCCGGATTCGAGCCGGATCGACGAACTGGTGACGCGCCTGACGACGCTGGAGAGCAAGCCGCCGCCCGAGATGCCGCCACCGCTTGCTGCGCCACAAGCGCTGGACGTGACGCGCCTCGAGCTGCAGGAGCGGAAGCTGGCGGTACTGGAGCAGAAACTCGGAGCCCTGGAGCAGAAGGCGGGTGCTGGCCCCGATGCCGGCCAGATCGTGGCAACCTTGGCCGAGAACCGCCGCCTCTCGACCGAGCTGGCGCGCCTGCAGGACGAGGTGGCGTCGCTGGGCGCGAGCAGTTCGCGCCCGGTAATTCGCGAAGGCCTGTTGCTCGCCGTCGGCCAGCTGCGCGAGGCGATCCGCCGTGGCGCGCCCTTCGCCGCGGAGCTGCGCACGGTTCAGGCGTTGTCAGGTGACGAGGCGGCCCTGGTGGCAGCGCTGGCCCCGCTGGTTCCGCTGGCCGAGCGGCCGCCGCCTGCCCGTGACGCGCTGCTGCAGCGCTTCCCCGGGCTGTCGGCGAACGCAGCACGGGCCGCGCAGGTCGGCGCCTTGTCGCTTCCCGCCGACAGCACGGCAGAGAACACGCTGGGCCGCTGGTGGAACGGCGTGGTGCAGCGGCTCTCCTCTGTCGTCTCCGTGCGCCGTGTCGGCGAGGCCGAGGGCGATACGGCACTGGCGCGCTTGGCGCGAGCGGATCGCGCGGTCGCAAGCGGCGATCTCGCCGCTTCTGTAGCTGCTCTGGAGGGGCTTGGCGGCCAGGTGGCCGACGCGTTGGCGCCCTGGCCAACGGAGGCCAAAGCGCGACTGGCCGCGGACCGCCAGGCGGAGGCCTTGCTCGCCGCGGCGCTGACCGCCGCGGCCGCCACCGGCAGTTCACGATGATCCGTATCGTCGCCTACCTGATTGTCGCAGCGGCGATCATGGTGGGCGTGGTCTGGCTGGCAGACCGGCCGGGCGACGTCACCATCGTCTGGCAGGGGTGGCGCGTCGAGATGGGCGTCGGCGTGCTCGCCGCAGTCGTGGCCTCGACCGCCATTCTAGCAGCGCTGCTCTACCGCTTCTGGCGCGCCCTCGTCGCGGCGCCCCGGCGCCTCGTCGCCTGGCGGCGCGACCGGCGTCAACGGCTGGGCTACGAGGCCCTCTCGTCGGGGCTGGTGGCCGTGGCCGCCGGCGACCCACAGGGGGCGCGCCGGCAGGCTCGCCGGGCCGACGCGATGCTCGGCCATCCGCCGCTTACCCTGCTGCTTTCGGCCCAGGCCGCGCAGCTGACCGGCGACGAGGACACGGCGCAGCGTCACTTCCAAGCCATGCTTGAGCGGCCGGAGACAGAGTTTCTCGGCGTACGCGGCCTGTTGTCGCGCGCCATGCGCGATCACGACATGGCCCAGGCACTGGTCTTGGCCCGCCGTGCCATGCATCTGCGGCCGAAGACGCCTTGGGTCCTGACCACGCTGCTCGACCTCCAGACACGGGCGGGCGACTGGACCGGCGCTTCCGATACGCTGGACCGGGCCATCGCGGCGAAGGTGCTGCCGCCGGGCCCGGCCCAACGCCAGCGCGCGGCGGCGGCTATCGAGCTGTCGCGTCAGGCGTTGGCCGACGGCCGCCTCGACGACGCGCGGCGCACCGCCAAGAAGGCTTACCGCACCGATCCCGAGCATCCGGCCGTGGCGTCCTGGTTCGCTGCCCGTCTGGTGGATACCGACCGGCGCCGCCGCGCGGCGAAACTGATCGAGCAGGAATGGGCCCGCCGGCCGCACCCGGAGCTGCTCGCCAGCTATCGCCGGGCACGCACCCCGTTCAACGCGCTCGCCTGGGTCAAGGATGTCGAGCGCCTGGCCGCCCAGGCGCCGGCGCATCCCGGGAGTTCGCGCGCCCTGGGCGAGGCGTCGCTGGAAGCCGGGCTGTGGGGCGAAGCGCGCAAGCACCTGACCGCGGCAATCGCCGCCGCCGGCAATGCGCCGCCGGCGACACTCTGCCGCAAGATGGCGCAGGTCGAGGAGGCCGATACCGGGAACCAGCCGCTTGCCCATCGCTGGCTGGAGCTGGCGGCCGAAGGCAATCCTGATCCGGCCTGGATTTGTGAGAGCTGTGGCGCCCCCCACGCCGCCTGGCAGGCGACGTGCCGGCGTTGCGGCGCCTTCGACCGGCTTGAGTGGCGGGTCCCCGACCGTGTGCGCCCCACGCTTCTCGGCGGCGACGACGCACCGATGGCGCTGCCGGGCGCGGCAGACCTTCAACCGCCGCCGGCGGCACCTTCGCCCAGCTAGTTCTTCTTGGTGAAGTGCAGGAACCGGCGCCGGCCGATCAACCGTCTCCGGCGCGGTAGGGAGCGAAGACGTGTTCTCCGTTTAGCCAGCGGTCAACCGCCGTCGCATCGCGCAGTATGAGATCGACCGCACCCGTCAGCTCGACGGCGCAACTCTGCAACCCAGCTTCGGCGCAGCCCTGCAGGACGCCGCTGTTGATCGCGGCGGAGAGCTGCTGCGGATAGGCGAGGGACTCGACCGGCGTTGGTTGGCCGCCGGCCTTGACCGAGCTTAGCGAGGCTTCGCATTTGCCGGCGTCGGTGGCGAGATAGGCGCGGCAGGCGGTCGGCCGCGCCTCGTGGATGCCGCAGGCGCCATCCTCGAGAAGGGGACAGGGAATCGCCTGGCGGTAGCGCTCCGCGGGGTCCAGCCCGGCGATCTGTGCCGCGGTCGTCCGGACCGCCGCCGCAAAGCGGCCGGCGGATCCCGAGCGGATGGTGTTGGCCACAAGAATGGCGTCGGGAATCGACGCCGAGACGTTGACGTGACAGCAGAAATAACAGCCTTTGCGGCAGGCGATGGCGCGCCGCGTCGCCTCGCCATCCGGGCTCGCGGCGAAGCCGGCCTCTACCGCATCATCGAGATCCGCATGGCGTGCGCGCGCCAGACTTTCCAGCCCTTCGCTGCGCCCGTCTGCGGCCTCCGACCGAACGGCCATCAGCTCGTCGCGGGTGATCTCCCGCGTTGCTTCGAACAGCTGGAAGAAATCCGGACGCTGGGCCGGAGCCAGTTGATCGAAGAACTCCTGCGACGAGCGCGGCTTGTCGGTGAGCGCGGTATCCCGCGCCGGCTGTTGCCGGCCGGCCTGCTTGCGGCGTTTCGCCTCGCCCATGCACTCCTCCTGCGGAGGATTATCGGCACTCAGGAGCGGCTGGTCGAGAGCCAGTCCGCCACGCGCAGCAGGTGGGCGTCGTTGCCGCGCCGGCCGACCAGCTGCACGCCGATCGGCATGCCGCTAGCGGAACGGAGCAGGGGCAGACTGATCGAGGGCGTCCCGAGATAAGTCCACAGGCTGCAAAAGGCCGGATTGCCGGTGGTGGCAAAGAGCGGTGCCGGGCCCGCGGCGGAGGGTGTCAGTATCGCGTCATAAGCCTCGAAGATCGGGTCGAGGGCCCGGTTGAGGGGCTCACGCGCTTCGATCGCGTCGCGATAGACCGCGTCAGGAACCTGGCGGCCGCGTTCCAGCAGCTGGCACAGCGCCGGGCTCAGCTTGTCGCGGCCCCGGTCGTAGTCGGCACGGAAATTCGTTGCCATGTCGACGGCCATGACGGCGCCATGCTGCTCGATGCCGTTGTCGAACTCCGTGCTTAGCATGACGTCGCTGGCGCCGAGCCGCTGCGCCAGCGCGGCGAAGAGAGCGTCGGTCTCGGGCTCTATGTATTTCCAGGCTAGGCCGCGCACGAAGGCGAGGCGAGGCGGCTGCGCCAGCGGCTGGGCAAGCGCCGCCGTCAGCCCCGGCCGCTCGGGCCGCGCGTCCGGGTCGGTTCCGTCGGTTCCGGCCAGAAGCTCGACCAGGAATGCAGCATCGCCGACCGTCCGGGTCAGCACACCGACCGTGTCGAGGGTGCGCGACAGCAGCATCGCGCCGGTGCGCGGGATAGTGCCATGGGTCGGCTTGTAGCCGACCACGCCGCAGAAGGCGGCCGGCCGGATCACCGAGCCGTTGGTCTGGGAGCCCAGCGCCGCGGGCACCATGCCGGCGGCAACTGCCGCGGCGGAGCCGCTCGAGGAGCCGCCGGGCGTGTGGGCCGGGTTATGCGGATTGCGCGTCTTGTTCGGCTGGTAGTAGGCGTACTCGGTGGTCACCGTCTTGCCCGGGATCACCGCCCCGGCATGGCGCAGCCGCGTCACGACCGCGGCGTCACGCTGCGGGCGGTAGCCTTCCCACAGCGCCGAACCGTATTCGGTGGGAAAGTCGGTCGTGTCGTAGATGTCCTTCACAGCGATAGGCACACCGTGCAGGGGGCCGAGAGCCTGGCCCTCGCGCTGGCGTCGGTCGGCGGACTCAGCCTGGCGCAGTGCGTGCTCGCGGTCGAGATGCGCCCAGGCCTCGATGGTGGGCTCGGTAGCGGCGATCCGTTCCAGACAGGCGGCGACGAGCGCCGTCGAGCTGGTCCGGCCCTCGCGGATTGCCGCCATCGCCTCGGCGAGGGTCGGCATGCTCATCGGGTCAGCGGCCGTAGAGGAAGCTCGGGAGCATCAGGGCCATGCCTGGCCACATGTACATGATCACCAGCAGCAGCACGACGATGAACATATACGGCATCATGCCGGCAAAGATCTGGTTGATCGTGACGTGGCTGGGCGCGACGCCCTTGAGATAGAAGGCCGACATAGCCACCGGTGGCGAGAGGAAAGCCGCCTGCAGGTTCACCGCCACCATGGTGCCGAAGAGCACGGGGTCGACGTTGAAGTGCGAGAGCAGCGGCACGAAGATCGGTACGAAGATCACGATGATCTCGGTCCATTCGAGCGGCCAGCCCAGAATGAAGATGATGAATTGGGCGATGATCATGAACTGCAACGGTGACAGGTCGAGACCGAGGACCCAGCGCTCGATGATCTGCTGGCCGCCGTGCAGCGCAAAGACGGCCGAGAACAGCGCCGAGCCGACGAATAGCCAGCAGACCATCGCCGTGGTCTTCGCGGTGAGAAAGACCGATTCCTTCATGATGAAAAGCAGCCGCCGTCCTGCCGTCAGGTCACGGGCCCAGGCGGTTGCCGCTCCGATGAAGAGGCCCGCCAGCACGCCGGAGATGATAATCGTCATCGTGTCGCCGCGCAGCGACATCGAGCCCAGCGTGACGCCGATGGCCGCGCCGATAAGACCGCCCCATGTGGTCAGCCGGCGGTATTTCTGAATCGCGGCCAGGAACATGGCGCCGATCGAGCCGATGCCGGCGGATTCCGTCGCGGTCGTGATGCCGAACAGAATGGATCCGAGCACCGACAGGGTGAGGACAGCGAGCGGCAGAACCGAAGACTCGACCATCTTCAGGATCTCGAGCTGCTCGCCATCCATCCGCCAGTAGTAGAAGCCTAGAAGGAGTGACATCGCTATGGCGAGTCCTCCCCACCATTCATAGAAGTCTTCAGGCGCGCCGGTCTGCTCGGCCTCGCTGGTCTCGCCAGGGCTAATCGGCTCATCGACGGGGAGCGGCTGTTGGATCAGCGGCTGCTCGTCGGCCGGAGCGGCCTCGGACTCGCTCTCCTCCTCATCGTCCGCCGGGCTGATGCGCTGAGCTTCCGGGGTTATCGAAGACTCGATGATCGACTGTTGCGGCATGGTGTCGGCGACGGGCGCGTTGCGCACCAGCACGAACCACCAGGAGAGCGCGAACAGGGCGACGACCAGAATCAGGGGAACGAGGGCCTGTAGCGCGTTGGAGACGATCACTCCGTAGGTGACGGGCTTGCCGTCGAGGGTCGTGCCTTTGGCGCTCCCCGGGCGGAAGAGGGCCGCAAGTAACGCGACAAAAACCTGCTTTTGCGGACCGCGTTCCAGGCTCTGGAGCCAGGACGGAACCGGCGTGTGATTCATCTCCTCCGGCAGCTTCGGCGCAAGCTTCGGATTTATCAGAGCCATAGCGATGATGTAGACGATGTACATGAAGGCCAGGAAGAAACCCGGCAGCATGGCGGCGGCGTAGAGCTTGACGATCGACTGGCCGGCGACCGCGGCATAGACGATCAGCATGACCGAGGGCGGAATCAGAATGCCGAGCGTGCCGCCGGCAGTGATGGCGCCGGCAGCCAGGCGCACGTCGTAGCCGGCGTTGAGCATCGGGCGGAGCGCAATGACACCCATCAGCACCACTACGGCGCCGACGATGCCCGAGGCCATGCCCCAGAAGGCGCAGACCAAGAGCGTCGTCACCGCCAGCGACGCCGGAACACGGCGGAAAGCGAGCTGAACGCTGTGGAACATCTTGTCCACCAGCGCGGCGCGCTCGATCAAATAGCCCATGAAGACGAACAACGGGATCGAGATCAGCGTGTCGTTGTTCATGCCTCCAAAGGTGCGCTGCACCATGAGGTCGAAGATCTGGTTCTTCCACCAGGGAACATCCGGGCTCCAGAACGCCAGGAAGCCGAACAGCATACCCATGCCCATCAGCGTGAACGCCGTGGGAAAGCCCATCATGATCGCAATCACGATGAGGCCGAGCATCGTCAGGCCAAGAATTGGATCGCTCACGTCTCAGCCCCCGCGATGCTCGCCCATGCCGCGCTGGTGCGCGGCCTCGTGGATGTGATGGGCCTGCTCGATCGCCGACCGCCTGGCTTCCTCGTCCACCGTTTCGCTCTGCGACAGCTGGGTGGCGATGACGTCCGTCTCTTCGACGTCCTTGAGGCGGGCAGGCCAGGCGCCGGTGCGCAGGCAAACGATGCAGCGTGCGATCTCGGCAAAGCCCTGGATCAGGACGAGCGCTCCGGCCACCGGAATGACGCTCTTGAACTGGTAGATCGGCGGGCCGTCGGCGGTCACATTGGAGTGCTCGTTGATCCGCCAGGAGAGCTCGGCAAAGCCGTAGCCGGCGTAGAGCAGCGCTGAAATTCCCGGCAGGAAGAACAGGAAATACAGCGACAGATCGAGTCCGGCCTGCACCCTGGGCCGCATCGAGCCATAGAGGAAATCGCCCCGCACATGGGCGTTCTGGGCGAGCGCATAGGCCCCGCACATCATGAACAGCGTGCCATAGAGCATGCTGTTCAGGTCGAAAATCCAGGCGGTGGGTGCGTTGAGAATGTAGCGCTTGAAGACCTCCACGCCCACGACGAGCGCCAGCGCGACGATGAGCCAGGCGAAGATCTTGCCGGACCAGGCGCTTATGCGATCGACGGCAAGGAGGGTGCGTTGGACGTTCATGGGGCGCGAATAGTCAGCGACGGAGCTGAATAGTCAAGGAAGGCGATGGTTAAGGCGCTAACGGAGGGCAAAAAAAGACACCATGCCCGAAGGCATGGTGTCTTATCGCGAACGGGTGCTTACCCGCGGCCGGAAGCCCGGCGCGCGAAGTAGTGGTTGTAGGCCATGCGGCGGTCGACGACCGTCTCGAGCTCCCAGGTCACCGCCCGGCGGGCGAAGGCCATCTGCGAGTCCATGACTTCCTTGAACAGCGGATCGGCCGCCGCCTTCTTGGCCGTCACCTCGTCGTAGATGTCGAGCTGCTTCTGCAGGATGGCGCTCGGCGTCGAGTACATGCGCACCTTGTCCTGGTTCTTCAGGGTGGCATGGTCCTTCGAGTACCGGTCGACGGCCTTCCAGCTCATGTCCTGCGAGGACGCTTCGACGGCGTTCTCGATGATCGCCCGCATCTTCGCCGGCAGGGCGTCGAACTTCGTCTTGTTGAACGAGATTTCGAACTGCTCGGCGTTCTGGTGGTAGCTCTTCAGCATGTAGACCTTCGACACATCCGCGAAGCCGAGGAGACGGTCGGAGGTGGCGTTGTTGAACTCGGCCGCGTCGAGCAGGCCGCGATCCATGGCCGGCACGATTTCGCCGCCAGGCAGCGCATTGACGGCGCAGCCCAGGCCGGTAAACACGTCAATCGAGATGCCGACGGTCCGGAACTTGAGGCCCTGCATGTCCTCGACCTTCTGGATCGGCTTCTTGAACCAGCCCAGGGGCTGCGTCGGCATCGGCCCGTAGGGGAACGACACGACGTTGGCGTTGATCGAGCGGAAGATCTTCTCCAGCAGCTGCTTGCCGCCGCCGTATTTGTGCCAGGAGAGCAGCATGTTGGCGTCCATGCCGTAGCCCGGTCCCGAGCCCCAGAGCGCCAGCGCGTTGCTCTTGCCGTAGTGATAGACGAGCACGCCATGGCCGCCGTCGAGCGTGCCGGACGACACCGCATCGAGCAGGCCAAAGGCCGGCACAACGGCGCCCGCCGGGAGCACCTCGATACGCAGCTCGCCGCCGGTCATGTCGTTGACCTTCTTGGCGAAGTCGTTGGCGTATTCGTGGAAAATGTCCTTCGACGGCCAAGTGCTCTGCCAGCGCATGCTGATCGGGCTGGATTGGCCGCGGCTGACGTTCGGTGCGACCACCGTACCGGCTGCGACCGCCGCGCCGCCGACCGCCATGGTACGCAGGAAGGCGCGGCGGCCTTTGGCTGTGCCCTTGTTCTGATGGGTCATGGGAATTTGTCTCCTCCTAAAGATGCAGTATTGGGCCCAACCGATCTTAACGCCGGCTTCGTGGCGCGATTCTGCATGTTCCGCGGACCGTGACAAGCCGGTCCTTGGTTCAAACACTTAAAATTCCCCAACTATTCCTCGATTGGCCCGTACTGGGACTGGCGCCGCCGCTGCCACTCGGCCATGCTCGGCAGGCCGTATTTCGCCGCCAGGTTAAGGATTCACCGTGTCCGAGCGCACCGCCGTTCTGTTCGTCAATGAAGCCTTCTATCGCGCCTTCGCCGATCGGGACGCCAAGGCGATGGACGAGCTGTGGTCGCCGGAGGCCGCGGTGACCTGCCTGCACCCGGGCTGGGGGCCCCTTGAAGGCCGACAGGAGGTGATCGAGAGTTGGCGGCGCATCCTCGGTAACGAGACGTCGCCAGCGGTCATCTGTCGCCGGCCGCGCGTCTACCTGCACGGGCCGATCGCCATCGTGCTGTGTTACGAGCAGATCGAGGATCAGCTGCTGGTCGCGACCAACATCTTCCGTCAGGAGGGCCGCCATTGGCGGCTGATCCACCACCAGGCCGGACCGACGGCCGTCCAGCTGCCCGAGGAAGAGGCGCCGGCCGAAGCGCCCAAGCCGAACTGAGCGCGAGTGGTTTAAAGGATCGCCTCCCGCGCTTGCTCCGCAAGCGCCGGGCTCTGTCCGCGCACGCTTCGTGTGCGCTAGTGAACCTGATAGGCGCAGACCAGGATCATGCTGACCTTGCCCGATTTGTCGGCTAGCGGCAGGCAGAGCCGCTCCCATGTCTGCATGCGATTCTCGAACCAGGCCGTGTAACTGCGCCAGTGCGGTTTACCGGTCTGCGCCACCATCCGATATTCCTGGCGCAGGACCGAGGCTTGCTCGGGTGGCAGGGTCATGACGTCGAGCCCCGCCATGTCGACGCCAAAGGCTTCCTTGAAGCCGATGCCGTAGAAGCGGTAGGTGAAATTCTTACCCTCGCGCACCTGCACGATGGCCAGGTTCTCGCGCCAGGTGGCCAGCCCCACCGCGTCGACACTGTTCTGCGGCGGCAGCGGCAGGCCGGCGCGGCGTTCCTCCCAGTAGGCATAGAGCGTCGCCAGCCGGTTGTGGCGCAGATTACGCTCGAACAGCGTGGGCGGGTCGCGACTCGGCACTGTGACTACCATCGTGGTGATGGTCGGCGCCGCCGGGGTGGCTTGTCAAACTAGTCTCATTCGCTTTAGTACCGGGCGGCATTAACCAATGGAGCCCACATGGATCTCGGTCTCAAGGGCAAGGTGGCGATCGTCACGGGGGCCAGCCGCGGCATCGGCCGCGGCGTCGCCCGCGAGCTGGCCAAGGAGGGCTGCGACCTGGTGCTGACGGCACGCGACGCCAGCGCCCTCGAGGGGCTTGCGGCGGAGCTGCGCAACACGCTCGGCCGCAAGGTGTTGGTCCATGCTGCCGATCTGCGCGAGCCCGCGGTGCCGGCGAAGCTGGTGGAGGCGGTGGAGGCCGGTTTCGGTCGTGTCGACATCCTGGTCAACAACGCCGGCGCCACCAAGCGTGACGATTTCTTCAAGCTGACCGATGCCGATTTTCAGGACGGGTTCGCGCTCAAGTTCTTCGGCAATGTCCGCCTGACCCGCGCCGCATGGCCGCTTCTGAAGGCGCAGGGCGGGGCGATCGTCAACATCGTCGGGCTCGGCGGCCACACGGCGCTGGCCGAGTTCACCATCGGCGGTTCGGTCAACGCCGCCCTGCTGAACTTCACCAAGGCAATGTCACACCAGGGCATCAAGGACGGGGTGCGGGTGCACGCCATCAACCCTGGCTCGATCGAGACCGATCGCCTGAAAGGCCGCCTGGCGGCGCAGTCCAAGGCCGAAGGTCTAGATGAGGCCGAGGCCCGCCGGCGCAACCTCGCTAAATTGGGGGTGGCGCGTTACGGCCTGCCCGAGGAGATCGGCCAGGCGGTGTGTTTTCTCGCCTCGCCGGTGGCGGCTGGCTACGCCAACGGCGCCATCATCGACATCGACGGAGGCCAGACGCGGCATATTTAAGCGTTTTCAGGGCCCCATCGGGGCTACCTGATGCTTGCGGCGGCCGGCGGTTGCCTCTACGTTTCCGGCCATTCGCAGCTTGCTGCCGGTATCCGAGTCGCCGACGTAGCTCAGCGGTAGAGCAACTGATTCGTAATCAGTAGGTCCCCGGTTCAAATCCGGGCGTCGGCACCATTTATCTCAATGATATCAAAGCATTATATGAAATCCCATTTATGGGGACACTGCGTCATTTTGTGATACAGTATGATACAGTAAAATTGTGGGGTCAACGCAACCCGGTACCGATACACCGCCACCTTGCCGACCAAGCGCCAAAAATAAGTGGGCAAAATCAATGTTTAAGAGTCTCATTTCACGCGTGAAATGAGAAGGCAAGCATCCGCGGGCTTGATCGTAAATCTTTCGGTGGTGGGCGGGTCTGCTTCCTCAGTCAGCCACTCGCTGAAACCCTTAATTTCAGTCGATTGCCTACCTTAAGATGAGGCAGACAATTCACTATTGGAGGATTCGATGGAAAAAACGCTAGCGCCAATATTTCTAATTCTGTGCTCATCAACCACCCTGGCTCAAGATATCTCTTGCAAGGATCTTGAGGGAGACTGGGTTGGAAGCAAGGTGGGAGCGGGCTACACCGGCGCACTTACCATCCGATTCGATGCAAATTGTGCTTACGAATGGATCGGCACGAGTGGACGGGTCACTCTAGGTAAGTTGCAAATCAAAGAAAAAAAACATTGGTATACGAATCAAGCCGGATCTCGTGGTGAAGTAACAAAGACAGGGAACGAACTCCGTTGGGTAAATACGTGGACAGGTGGCAACTACGAGGTCAAGGTAACAAAAAAATAGTTACCCTTTCCGGCATCGAGAGCCAGGTATTAGACGTAAGCTGAGGATGAGCGTCGACTAAGACCGAAACCTTCACGCGGCTCATTTGCGATGCTCAAACGATACGAGCGTGACAGCGTGCGATCGGGCTAAACGCTTTGAGTGTTCTGCGACATCTCGGATCAGCTTCTCGGTGGCAGCGTTGGATGCCAAATGGGAACGGTTGCAGGTAGCTTTGCCAGTAGGTCACGAACCAAGCGCCAAAAATAAGTCGACAAAATCAATGCCTTGAAGTCTCATTTCCTATAGGAAATGAGAAGCCCTGCATCCGCGAGCTTGATCGTATATCCTGCGGTGGTAGCGTTGGATGCGTCTTGGATATGACAGACTACCAGAACGATTTTGGTAGCAGATTTGGACAACG
>Ga0194132_10008045_pt1 | contig 15310 bp, 14 predicted proteins | sample TA2KigOf80mmetaG_FD_148612 | JGI IMG/M metagenome (GOLD analysis project Ga0194132, IMG submission 148612) | Freshwater microbial communities from Lake Tanganyika, Tanzania - TA2015054 Kigoma Offshore 80m | ecosystem: Environmental > Aquatic > Freshwater > Lake | place: Tanzania: Lake...
ACCCGCTGGCCGGCGCGCGGCCCGGTGGCCACCCGGCCGAGTACCGCCGCGCCGGCGACCGCGGCCGTACTGTGCGGGCGCGTTAGCAGAGTCGAGCCACGCTCGCGACGTCCGATAAGAGGGCATCTGTACAAATCGCGGCTTTGTGCTTCCTCGCCGCAGAACTCCTCGCCCGTCGCGAGCAAGACGGTTGAGATCTCGGTCGAGAGGCTCTTGAAGATCGGCTCACCGCAGCGCGCGAGAACGCGGGCGGCGGAGTCGCCGATCGCGATGAGATGATTGTCGCAGGACCAAGTCCGCGCCTCGGCTGGGCTCACGCCAAAGGCCAGCACGACGACGATGGCAGCGGCACGCAGGCGGCGCCGGGGTGCTGAAGAGTTCGGGTCCTGCATACCCCGAGATCCGCTACGGCCTCGGTCGCGTCTCCGGTACGCAAGAGACGGTGGGCAACTCGACCATGCCGTCATCCGCCTCCCATGGAACCCTTGGAAAGCAACCTGCCCCATCCTACGCTCCGCCTGCTCCGCCCCGCTCCTCGAGTTGGGGTTTTATTTGACGAGGGTCTTCGCGAAATGCAAACGAGCTACGAACAAAGGATGAATCCACCTCCAACATCGATGACCGCTCGCCGTGTCTGGCCGAAGATGTTCCTCGCCGCCGCCTCGCTCGCGGCGGCGCTCGCGATCGCCGAGGGCGTCTGCCGCTACCTCCTCGGCGAGCGGCTCGCGGTCCCCACCGACGAGCGCAACCTCCTCTACCGCTTCGACACGATGTTCGGCTGGTTCCCGGCGCCCGGCTCGAAGCAGAGCTTCGTCGGCGAGCGACGGATCACCGTGACCCACAACGCGCTCGGCTGTCGCGACGTCGAGTTCGCGCCCGCGCCGACGCCGGGGCGCCCCCGAATCCTCTTCCTCGGCGATTCCTTCGTGTGGGGCTACGACGTCGAGGCCGAGGAGCGCTTCACGGACTTGATCCGCGCGCACCGGCCCGACTGGGAGATCCTCAACTGCGGCGTGAGCGGCTACAGCACCGACCAGGAACTGCTTCTGCTCGAGCGTCTCGCGCCGCTGCTCCTGCCCGACGTCGTCGTGCTCGAGTTCAACCATGCCGACCGCCTGGGCAACCGCCTCGTCGCCAATAACGGCTCATACGGAAAACCGTACTTCGCGCCCGACGGCGACGGCCTCGCGTTGCGCAACGTGCCGGTGCGGCTCCTCGCGCAGGCGCGCTGGTCCGAGAGCGCGCTCTACCGGGCGAGCTATCTCTGGCGCCTGGTGCGCGGCGTACCCGGGATTCCGATCCTCGTACCCGTCACGCCGGATCTCAGCGAGAGGCTTGTGGACGCGGTGCGGGCGCGTGCGGCCGCGGCGGGCGCCGCCTTCGTCCTCCTGCTCGAGAGCACCGACGAGGAGATCACGCGCCACGCGGCCGCGCAGGGCATCCCGCTCGTCGCGCCCGAGGCGGCGCTGCAGGCGCTCGCCGCGAGGGGGGTCGCGGTTCGCTACCGGGGCCATGGCCTCCACTGGACGCCGGCCGGGCATCGGGTGGTCGCCACCGAAGTCGAGAGAGTCCTCGACACGGTCGACGGCGGGCGCCTGCGCCGACGATGAATCCGCGTTAGCAGAGTCGAGCCACGCTCGCGACGTCCGATAAGAGGGCATATGTACAAATCGCGGCTTTGTGCTTCCTCGCCGCCCGCGCAATCAGGCGACGGCGCTACGCAACCGGTTCGTCGATCCGTACTTTGCGGGCACCGGGCGGAGGGAGCCAAGCGCGGAATGTCCGATAAGGCTGACGTTATGACACAATCGCGGCTTTGTGCTTCCTGGCCGCTCGCGCGATAGGAATCGCGTAGGCGACGACTCGCCCCCGTGCTAGAAGCCCCCCCCCGGGAGGCCGACGATGCGACTCGTAGACTTCACGCCGAAGCGAGCTCGGGTGCCCGTCGCGGCCGCCCTGCTCGCCCTGGCGACCGGCTGCGGCGACGCGCGCAGCGGCGGTGCCATCCAGCGGGGCACGCTCGTTCGCCTCGCGGACGGACTCGTGCAGGGGACGGTGCAGGGCGGGGCGCGCCGCTTCCTCGGCATTCCGTTCGCGGCCCCGCCGGTGGGCTCCCTGCGTTTTCGTCCGCCGACACCGGCCATCCCCTGGCAGGGCGTCCGGGAGGCGAACGCCTTCGGGCCGGCCTGCGCGCAGACCTCGTCGATCATCACGCCGCGCAGCGAGAACGAGGACTGCCTCTACCTGAACGTGTGGACGCCCGATCCGGCGCCGTCGAGGCCGTTGCCCGTGATGGTCTGGATCCACGGCGGCGGCAACAACAACGGTTCGGCGAACGACCCAGTGCCGCTCGGCCTCGGCGGCCTGTTCTACGACGGACGCCAGCTCGCGGAGACGCGCGACGTGGTGGTCGTGTCGATCAACTACCGTGTCAACCTCTTCGGCTTCTTCCCCCACTGGTCGCTCGCGGCCGAGGACCGGGGCGACCCGCACTCGGGCAACCAGGGGCTCCTCGACCAGCAGCAGGCGCTGCGGTGGGTGCGCGACAACGTGGCGGCGTTCGGAGGCGACCCCGGAAATGTGACCATCTTCGGCGAGTCCGCTGGGGCGTTCAACGTCTGCTTCCACGTCGCGTCGCCGGGCAGTCGCGGGCTCTTCCACCGCGCGATCAGCCAGAGCGGCGGCTGCACGACCTACCTGCCGACCGCGGCCGAGGCGGAGGCGCGTTCGCAGGCGGTGATCGACGCGGTCGGCTGCGGCGGCGCGAGCGACGTGCCGGCGTGCCTGCGCGACGTGCCGGTCGCGCGCCTCCTCGACTACGCGGGCGAGAGCGGCCCGATCGTCGACGGTCGCGTCCTGCCGGCACAGCCGCGGGCGCTGTTCGCGCGCGGCGACGTGGAGAAGGTGCCCTGGATCCTCGGTTCGAATTCGGACGAGGGCACGTTCTTCCTCCTCGGCACCCCGAAGGTGACGACCGAGGCCGAGTACCTGGCGTCCCTGCGGGGCTTCTTCGGCGATCGCGCCCCGGCCGTGGCGGAGGTCTATCCCGCGTCGGCCTACCCGGAGCCGCAGGACGCTCTCGCGCGGGCCTACGGCGACTTCCTCCTCGTGTGCAGCACGCAGGACTCGGCCCGCCGGGCGGCCGACGCCGGGATGCCCGTCTACCTGTACAACTTCTCCCGCCCGATCCCGCTCGCGGAACTCGCACCACTCGACCTGCGCGCGACCCACGGTGCCGAGGTCGCCTACGTGTTTGGCTCCGTGCCGCCGCCGACCGAGGAGGACGCGAGGCTGTCGTCGGCCATGCAGGGCTACTGGACCCGGTTCGCTCGCGGCGGCGACCCGAACGGCGACGGCGCGACGCCGTGGCCGCCCTACGACCCGACGGCGGATCCGCGCCTCGATTTCGAGGTCGAGATCGGGCTCGTGTCGGGCTTCCGCGAGCGCGAGTGCCGCTTCTGGCGGGGCGTGTACGACGACGAGTTCCCGACCGGCGACGGCGTCGCCGCCGGTCGAGGCCGCCCGTGAAGCTCGTGCTCCCTCTTCTCGTGCTGGCCTGTGTGCTCCTCGTCGCGGCCTGCAACGACTCCGCGGACCCGGTGCCCGGCCCGGGCGACGCGTCCCGGCCGCTCGTCGACCCGGGCCGCGGCGAGTGGGTCCCCGTGCCCCGCGAGGAGGTCGCGGAGACCTGTCGACTGGACCCGGCGCGACTCGCCGAGGTGGACGCGGCGGTCGAGCGCCTCGGCGGCAGGGGATGGGCGGTCGTCCGCTACGGACGGCTCTGCCACGAATACGACGTCGGGGAGCCCGACGCACCCACGTTCGTCTTCTCGGCGGCGAAGACCCTGGGCGCCCTCGTGACGGGGATCGCCGCCTGGCAGACGCGCGACCTGCCGCGCACCGGGCGCAAGACCGGTCCCCTCTCCGATCTCGACCGCATGGACCACTGGGTCGACGATGTCACCTTCAACCCCGACGCGCTCGTCGCCCACGTGCTCGGCATGGTCGGACACAACCCCGACCTCTCCTTCGGCAACCGGACGTGGGTCTACGACGCCGTCGGGACGACGCAGATCAACCGCCTGAGCGACGCCGTCAACGCGGCGATCGACCAGGACCCGGCGCGCCTCGGCGAGGACCTCGAGGTCTTCACGCAAAGGTTCCTCTTCGAGCCGCTCGGCATGAAGGACTCCTCCTGGTCCAACGGCGCGCCGGACAAGACCTACGGCTACGGCTGGGTCACGACGCTCCGCGACATGGCGCGACTGGGGCTGCTCATCCTGAACGGCGGCGTGTGGTCCGGCGAGCGCATCGTCGGCGCGGACTGGATCTACAAGATGACGCATCCCGCGTTCGAGGACGCGAACACGGCATTCGGCTACCTCACCTGGCTCACGTCGCGGGCGAACTGGTTCCACGTCGCCGGACCCGAGATCACGGACGCGTCGGGCCCCTGCAGGCCGGCCGCGATCTGGGACGAGTACCCGCACGAACCCTCCGGAGCGCCGGACTGCGGCTACGCTCCCTGGGCCGACTGCGAGCAGCAGTACGACGTCGGAATGTGGTACGCGGCGGGCTTCAACGGCCAATACGTGTTCGGGCATCCCGGGCTCGACATGGTCGTGGTCGCGAAGGACCTCGACGTCCGCACGCAGGATCCGCGCGTGTCCATCACCGAGTTCTCGCTACCGCTGCTGCGCGCCGTCGCGGCGCTCGACCCGACCTTCGCCGGCGACGAAGCCGCCTTCTGCGAAGCCTACGGCGCGAATCGCCACGCCCCCGACCTTCGGCGCTGAGGAGCCCCTGCGACCAAACGTCAGCCGAATCGCTGTCCGCCGCCGGCTACCGCTCGGCAAACCCGCGTGCGACCGCCGAATCGCCTTGACCGCCCCGTATACGGGCGCGGGAGCTTGCCGCCGCCAACGCCTGATAGGCGGTATTGCGTGAAATCGGTGCTTTGTGGCACCTACGATCCCGCGACTCATGAGCCCGACTAACGTGAAGGCTGTAGTTTCAGACGAGCACCGTACTGTGCGGGCGCGTTAGCAGAGTCGAGCCACGCTCGCGACGTCCGATAAGAGGGCATATGTACAAATCGCGGCTTTGTGCGTCCTCGCCGCCGCGTCAAGAAGAAGCCGCTGGGGGAGGATGACATCGAGATCGTCATGAAACTGCTGCGAGAATTGAAACCGCACCAGATCTATGCGGCCGGAGACCTGGCTGACCCGCACGGAACCCATCGTACCTGTCTCTCGGCGATATTCCGTGCTTGCCAGCAGGTGCGTACCGATGACTGGTACCAGCATTGTGACGTATGGCTGTACCGTGGAGCGTGGCTGGAATGGGAGCCGGACGAGATCGAGATGGCGGTCCCGTTAAGCCCCGCCGAGGTGGTCCGGAAGCGCGTAGCGATCTTCAAACATGAATCGCAGAAGGATCGCGCGCTTTTTCCCGGGAGTGACCCACGTGAGTTTTGGCAGCGGGCGGAGGAACGAAATTCCGCCACGGCACGACTCTATGACGCGCTCGGATTGGCGGAATACCAAGCCATCGAAGGCTTTGTGCGGTGGGATGGTTCCCTCCGTGGCGAATGAGTGGACCGTTGGGCGGACCCACCCGCAATGCCTGCGGGAGTGGCCGTAAATCCCCCGCAGGGTCCGCTGCCCAGTTCCGTACTGTGCGGGCGCGTTAGCAGAGTCGAGCCACGCTCGCGACGTCCGATAAGAGGGCATATGTACAAATCGCGGCTTTGTGCTTCCTCGCCGCTGAGCCGAGCGACGATGCTCGCTCGGCATGTGCCGGTGGCGTGACACGATCCTGGATTCATGGTGGCCGCGCGCATGCGATACGCTCACGCAGTCCTGGTCGCGGCGCTCGCGCTCCTGACGGCGATCGTGCCGATCGGCTGTGGCGAGGACGACCAGCCTTCGGACCCGACCGGCACGCCGACGCCGACCGCGACGGCGACGCCGGTCCCGCGGATCAGCGCGATCACGATTCTCCCGGCCTTCACCGGCGCCGCCGGCCTCGACGTCGGCGCCAGCGACGACGGCTTCCTTGTCGCCTACGGCGGAAACGCGACGACCACGACCACCGGGATCTTCGGCCTCCGCGTCGATCCGGACGGCACGGTGCTCGACCGTTCACCGTTCGACATCAGCGTCGCGCAGAGCGACGGCTTCCTCGCCAACCCGAGCTGGACCGATCCGGCGGTTGCCTTCGACGGAGCGTCCTACGCCGTCGCCTACGCGGGTACGGGAACGGCCGAGGCTGGCATCCCGGCCGCCGCGATCACGGCCGTCCTGGTCGACCCGCAGGCGAACGTCGGGCCGCCGGAAGATCTCGCGGAGACCGCACAGATCGGCACCTGCGAGACCGACGTCGTCCCGCCGCCGGCGATCGCGGGCTCGTCGGCGAGCTTCGCAGCGCTGTGGCCGATCGAGGAGGGCTGCGCCGGTGGACCGGTGCTCGAGCGTCTGGGCGGCGCGTTCGCGACCGTGAACGGCGCGGGCCTCGACGTGACCGCGATCGACGGCCTGCTGCCGCCGCCGGGCGACCAGAGCATCGTGACGGCCTCGGCCGCGTCGGTTGCGTCGAACGGGACGACGACCGTCGCGACGTGGACGGAGCGCGTCAACCAGCAGAACGAAGGGAGCCTCGAGGTCGGCGTGCTGTCCTCGAGCGGCGTCGAGCGGGTGACGCTCGCTCCGATCGTCGGAGGCTTCGTTCGCCCGGCGATCGCGAGCGACGGCGCCGACTACCTGGTCGTCTGGCAATCCACCCTGCTCGGGGGCGAGGGGGGCGGCATGAACACGATCGTCGGCGCGCGCTTCCGGCCCGGAACCGGGCCGCTCGACGGCGCTCCCTTCCTGATCGCACGGGGTGACCTTCGGCAGGGCGCCCCACGGCTCGCGTTCGGTGCCGGTCGCTACCTGGTGGCGTGGACGGTTCCCGCGGGTGGCGGTGTCAACGATCTGCAGATCGCGGAGGTCTCGCCCGCGGGGACGCCCGCCGCGGTCGAGACCGTCGCGACCGGGCTCTCGTCGGAGGAGATCGCGCTCGCGTTCTCCGGCGATGCCTTCCTGGTAACGCTCCTGCGCGCGGCCGACGCCGGCGCGGCGTCGCTGCAGGGGCTGCTGATCCGGCCTTGACGCGGACCGGCGGACGCGGGTGCCCCATCGCCGCGCCCATCGGGAGACACGAACGGCCGCCAGCGACGAATCCGCAACGAGCACGCAGCCCGCCGAGTTCGAGGCGAGCGAGGGCTACAAGCAGTAGGTCGTCTGGCTGCTGTTCGTGGTCTACGTCTTCAACTCCATGGACCGCCAGATCCTCTCGAGCTCGCGGTCGAGCGCGGGCTGGTTCGCGCGTCCTCGCGCCCGTCGATCGCCCCGGTCGGCAAACCGGAGACCCGCGTCGCGGGTGCCGGACGCTCCCCGCGAGGTCGCCGGCCGGGAGGGCCGGGCGGTCGTCGTCCGTCCCGGTCACCGGATCTGGGCGTGTCGAGGCCGTGGCCGATGCCTCGCGGGTGACGTCCTGACCAGATTTCCGTTGACAGCGGCTTTGTACGCTGCGTACTGTGCGGGCGCGTTAGCAGAGTCGAGCCACGCTCGCGACGTCCGATAAGAGGGCATATGTACAAATCGCGGCTTTGTGCTTCCTCGCCGCGCCTATTACTGGACCTATACTTGCAAAAATTATTTCAGATTCATAATCTTGTTTAGGAATAGTTCCAGTCAGACCCCAGCGTATAACTGAATTACAAAAATTTTGAGTCAATAGATTTTTTAATACATCTGCCGTACTGTGCGGGCGCGTTAGGAGTCGAGCCACGCTCGCGACGTCCGATAAGAGGGCATATGTACAAATCGCGGCTTTGTGCTTCCTCGCCGCTTTGTGCTTCCTGGCCGCCGTAGTCCGGGTCGACGGCCTTCCTATAGCCATCGGAGATCGTGTCGGCGCGCGGGCGGGGGTTCGTGTGGACGAGCCGGCAGCGATTGCAGCGGACGATGCGGCCGTAGGCGTCGTAGCGATCGGTAGAGGCCACGAAATCGCCCATGTCGTCCGGATCCTGGTCCCGGAGCGGCTGGTCGTAGAGAACCTGGAAGTCGTCGCCGCCGCACAAGTTGCAGGGGACGGACTCGAGCTTTGACCGCAGGGCGTCGTTCATAGAGGGCGGGGGTGCGCGAACAAGCGTCGCATTCTAGTCCGCTCCGCGGGCGGACGCATCACGAGGACAGGGGCCCGAGCCCTGGGATAGGATGAGCGCCCAAATGAGGCGGACGAGTTGAAGCGCGGGTTCGAGGCGTCCTTGCTGTGTCTCGGGTGCCGGGCGAGCCAATGGGCTCTCGAGACCACCCACGAAGACGAACGCGAGGTGCGCGAAGGGACCCTTCGCTGTGAGCGCTGCGCGAGGAGCTACGCGATCCTGAAGGGCATCCTGACCACCCTCGACCCGGAGGACGAGACCCTGGCTCGGGAGGTGAACGGCTGGCACCAGCTCGCGGGGCCGCTCGCGGAAAGCCTCGTCTCCACCATGACCGCGCTGCCCTACTACCCGCACCCGCCCTGGCCGCACCTCGCCCCCGACTTCTTCCAGATCTTCGAGTACGTGGATTTCCACGACAAGCACGTCGTCGATCTCGGTGCGGGCCGGACCTGGGCTTCGAGGCACATCGCCACCATGGGGCAGGCGCGGGAGGTGGTCGCGGTGGACGTCCTCACCCGCCGTTTCCTCGGCCTCGAGACCGCCGACGTCTTCTACGCCGAGGACCGGAAGCACTTCGAGAGGATCTGTGGCGACGTGCACCAGATCCCGCTCAAGGACGGCTGGGCCGATGTCGTGTTCAGCGCGGCCGCCATCCACCATTCGGGGCAACGCGAGCGACTCTTTGCCGAGGCCTGGCGGTTGCTCAAGCCGGGAGGCACGTTTGCGTTCGTCGGCGAGCCCTCGAAGAAGGCCTCGATTCCCGACCGCCAACCCCAGAACGAGGAGACCGCGGTCGGCATCAACGAGCACATCTACAGCTTCCAGGAGTACATGGGTCCCCTGAAAACGCAGGGATTCCGCCCCCGCCACCTGGCCCCTCGCTCCATCCGCTACCGGTTGGCCTACCCCGACCCGGAGTTCATGCAGGGCCTCTTTCGGCCTCTCCGGCGGCTCTCGAGGTCCGCGCTCGGGCGGCGCCTCGTCACCCGCCTCGTGCGTGGGCGCTTCACGGGGCCTCTCACCTATCGCTACTCGAACCTGCCCCTCACCGTGATCGCCCGCAAGCCTGGGGCCTGACCTCATCAGGAACATGAGAGGGCGATTGCTGGTCGAGGAACGAGGGAGGGCCCTTCCGGCGGGCGCCTAGGGTGCTGCGCAAGCTCCTGTGGCGCCTCCGGATTCTGCGGACGCTACTGGCGGATCTTCGAGAGGGTCCGGCGGATTGGGCCTCTCTGACCCAGCGGGTGACGGCACAACACGTCCGCTGGGCGTTCCGGCTTCTCCTGGATCGCGAGTTCGACGACCCCAACGGGCTCGACTACTGGGTCGAGGCGAACCCGTCGTGCGCGGACCTTCGGCGCGCGATCCTGCTCTCCGACGAGTTCCAGCGCGACAGCGCGGCCTTCGCGCCCCGGGCCCCCGCGCGTCGGATCGTGCTGGGTGAGATCGATTCGGGGCTGCGCTTGTACGTCGACCTCGCCGACGCGATCGGGCGTGGCGTCCTGGACGGGGTGTACGAGCCGGAGGAGAGAGCCTGGCTGGCCGAAGAGGCGCGTCCTGGCGACGTCGTCCTCGACATTGGCGCCAACATCGGCTTCTTCACCGTGCTGTTGGCCGCACGAGTCGGCCCTACCGGCAAGGTCCTGGCCTACGAGCCCTCTCCGTCGAACGCCGATCTTCTCGCGCGCTCGATCGCCGAGAACCGCCAAGAGGGGATCGCAACCCTGAGGCCGTACTGTGCGGGCGCGTTAGCAGAGTCGAGCCACGCTCGCGACGTCCGATAAGAGGGCATATGTACAAATCGCGGCTTTGTGCTTCCTCGCCGCACATGGCGGCGGCGGACGTGGAGCTGCCGGTGCTCGAGAAGTTCGTGGACGCCGCGGGCGACGCCTCAGCGCCGGTCAGCTACATATCCTTCAGCGGCCTGAGCTTCATGTACGCAACGTGGCTCGCGCCCAACACTTCCGACGGCTACGCCCTCGACCAGAGCGGCTTTCACCTGACCGGGACGGACCATAGCGCCAACACGATAGGACACGATCCCAATGACGTCGGGACCCCCGGCAATGTGAACTTCGTCTACGCGCAGAATATCGTTTTCGAGAACAACACATTCGCGCACATGGGCGCGATCGCGCTCGAGTTCGGGACCGGCAGCCAGGACAACGAGATCTCAAACAATACCTTCACGGACATCTCCGCAGCAGCGATCCAGCTCGGCGGAATAGCGCCGCAGGACCACCACCCGGAGACCGAGTCGCAGCTGACCAGGGACAACCTGATCTCCAACAACCTCGTGAAGTACGCCGGCCAGGAGTTCTACGACGCGCCGGGAATATACATCGGCTTCACCACGCGCACCACAGTCGAGCACAACGAGATCAGCCACGTGCCGTGGTCGGGAATCGCGATCGGATGGGGATGGGGCCTGCTCGATCCGGGCGGGTTCCCGGGGCTTATGCAGTATAATGATTGCCTGCCGAACACCGGCGCGACGCCGTACGAGTGGGGCGTGTACGATACGCCCTCGGCCGCGCAGGGCAACCAGATCGTCCACAACAGGATCGAGTATTTCCTGGAGAAGCTCTGGGACGGCGGCGCGATCTACTCCTCCGGCTTTCAGGGCACCTCGCTCGAGGACGGCCAGCTGATCGCCTGGAACGTCGCGATGAACAAGCGCGCCGCGGCGGGCGGCAACACGTTCTACACCGACGGGGGGAGCCGCTACATCACCCTGCTTGGCAACGTATCCCTCAACAACCCACCGGGCACGATGGATTTCGGGCCCTGCCTCAAGGACTCCTCATTCCCCGGGCTTTGCCTACTGACCGGCATCTTGCCCTACGGCGCCGACATGGGAGGCTGCGTCCCCTACGGCGAGATGGTCTTCGACACGAATTACCTGCTCGACCCGTTCACGTTCTACAGGCCCATTACCTGCAATAACACCAATGTTCCTAACTACCCCGTCGACCTGACCTTCATCGACAACGTGAAGGTGACGAGCGCGGCCGACGTGCCCGCAGAGATACTCGACGAAGCCGGAAGGCAATAGGCAGGACATAAAACAACGTCCGTACTGTGCGGGCGCGTTAGCAGAGTCGAGCCACGCTCGCGACGTCCGATAAGAGGGCATATGTACAAATCGCGGCTTTGTGCTTCCTCGCCGCACCGCCACCGTAGGGACGGCCCTCGAGCTCGTGGTGCTCGTGGAAGAGCGGTTCCGCGTCGCCATCCCCGATGAGCAAGTGGGCAAGCAGGCATTTGCCTGCATCGACGCGCTAGCCGACTTCATCCTTGCAGCGCAGTCGCGCGCTGCCGTGTAAAGACGATTGCGATATCACTGGTTTCGATCTTGACGCTGCGAAGGCAGCGGCGATACACCACCTTTGCGTGATGTCGCACAGGATGGCGGGCACCCTGAAGGCAGGAGAGTGAACGGGGAGGGGCGTTGAGTCGCCTCTCTGCTGGCGGAAGGAGGAGCGGCCATGTCGGTGAGCGCCGGAACACGACAGCCCGGACTCGAGTTCCTATGTGTGGCACTTGTGTTCGGTGTCTTGGGATTGGCGGCCTGCGACGACGGGAATTCGTCGACCTCGACCCCTACTCCGACGCGGGCGCCAACTCCGACAGCCGGCGTGTCGGTCATCATCGACACCGATTCCGACTCGGACGATGCGATGGCCATTCTGTATCTGCTCAGCGCTCCCGATGTTCGCGTCGAGGCGATCACCGTCACGGGAACAGGCTTTCTGCCTTTGATTGACGGGGTCCCAGTCGACATGAAGCTGGCCGCAATCGCTGGCAAGCCGAATGTGCCAGTTGCCTACGGAAGCAATTTTCCGATTACACTGTTCGGCGGCTTTCCCGAGGAATGGATCCAAGGGGCGCTGCGTTTTTATCAGAACGCCAACTTGCCGGCACTGGCGACGTCACCCTCTGCGGTGGCGGCACCGCAATTAATAATTGATATTGTCGAGCATTCAGCCCAGAAAGTGACGATCCTCGGGCTCGGGCCTATGACGAATATTGCGCTCGCTCTGCAGGAGAAACCCGATATTGTAAATAATATCGAGCGTATCGTTCTTAGTGCTGGGGCGTTCCATGTTGCCGGAAATAGCGTCACCACGCCGCCCCAACTCCTCATTGAAGACACCGCATCCTACCGCGCCCTGGCAGCGCTGGTAGACGAGGGTAACACCGCCGAATACAACGTCCTCCTTGATGCGCAGGGGATTGACGTCATCCTGCAGTCTGGCGCCCCCGTGCTGTTCTCCCCGCTTGACGCATCCCAGGAGACGCCGGTAACCGAGCAGGCGCTCGATGCTCTGAAGAACGTCGATAACCCGGTGGCCCGGTTCGTGGTCGGTGATATCGCGCCGCTCGTCGGCCAGATGGTGCCAGCGTACTTTTGGGACCCAGTGGCAGCGTCGCTCGTCGTGGACCCGACGATTTGTACAGACCGCCAGGAAGTTAAGGTCGCGGTGGAGATCGATGACGACGCGACGTTCGGCACCACGCGTGAATTGCCCTATGGCACGCCCGCGGATGTTTGCTTCAAGATCGACGTTGCGAAGTTTATGGACAGCTTCATCACCGTCATTTCGAACGCAAATTAGGAGGAGCGGCCCATGTTTGCACCCGCGTCGTATAATGCAGCCCTCTTCATGATGTTGGTCACGATGATTTGTTGGGGGTCGTGGGCCAATATGCAAAAGGCGACCACGGGGTGGCGTTTTGAGCTGTTCTATTGGGACTACGCCATCGGTGTGCTTGGGTTCAGCATCCTTGCGGGACTGACGCTCGGCTCGTTCGGCAGCAGCGGCCAGGCTTTCTTCCCCGACCTCTTTCATGCCGAGCTGCACCGCGTCCTCGACGCCCTCATGAGCGGCATTATCTTTAACGTCGCCAACATTCTTCTCGTGGCGGCGATTGCTATCGCGGGCCTGGCGGTTGCCTTCCCGATCGGCATCGGCATCGCCTTGCTCACGGGAACGATACTGAGCTGGGTCGTCACGCCCGTTGGCAACCTCGCGCTGCTGATCCCGGGCGTGCTCCTCGTCTTGTTCGCAAGTTTGCTCGACGCAGCCGCCTATCGAAAACAGCAAGCCGGTCAAGTCCGGGACATCCGACGAGGGGTGGCGGTGTCCGTCGCCGCCGGCATTCTCATGGGGGTGTTTTACCCGCTGTTGGCTCTTGCCATGGAGGAGCCGGGCGGGTTGTATCCCTACGCCGCATTCTTCTGCTTCTCCCTCGGCCTGTTCGCCTGCACGATTCCGGTCAATCTCTTCTTTATGCAGCGTCCTATTACGGGGGATCCCCCGGTGCCATTTAGCGCGTATTTGGAGGGGTCAACCACCTTCTATGCCGCGGGGATTATCGGCGGCATCATTTGGGCACTCGGCACCCTCTTCAATCTGCTGGCCGTCCCGGATGACCCCGTGGTCCTCCGCTAACCTATCGCGGTCGCGGAGGGGCAGCCCGTCTTCATTGATACAAAATCGCGGCTTTGTGCTTCCTGGCCGCAGACGCTGGATGAATGGACCGGATCAGGCCATTGGCATCACCCTAACCTGAATCAGATCAGCGAGGGCAGCACATTTGCCACCGGCGGCCACGGCCACGTCGCTCAGCTCTTCAGGCATTCCGCCGAGGGATCGGGCAGCCCGCCCTGGACGGCGGCGCAGCTCCAGGCGTGGATGGCTTTCACTTTCGCGGATCTCCTGCACGGCACTGCTGATGCTAGCGCAAGGGCCTGGCTGCCTCACTCTAGAGGAGGACCTGCATGAACGACGCGCGTGGACAGCTCGGAGGTCCTTGCTGAGGCCCGGTCAGGGCTGTAGCTTGCGAGTCGTGATGCTCTCGATGTTCGTGCTGTGGATCGTGGTGTTCCTCGGCATCTTCAGGGGTTGGCGCTCGACGCCGTTCCTTGTGCTCGGCACCCTCGCCTGGACCCTCGTGCTCCTGCGCCTCCACATGACCAGCGACACTCCCTTGAGCTTCTGATGGCCATCACCGACATGTCGCCGCAGCGCGCCGTCGCGCTGTCACGCCTGATCAACATCGTTGCCCTGCTCGGCCTCCTCGGAGTCCTCGCGGGCTCGCTCCACCTGCAGTTCGGCATCGGGGAGCAGCCGTGTCCCCTGTGCCTCGTTCAGCGGTCGGGGATGATCGGCCTCGCCGTCGGCCCGGTCATGAACCTCCTCTGGGGCATCCGCGCACGCCACTACGCCATCAGCATTCTCGCGGCGTTCGCAGGCGGCGCCGGAAGCGTACGCCAGATCCTCCTGCACATTCAGCCAGGGGATCTCGGATATGGGCCAGCCTTCCTCGGCTGGCACCTCTACACGTGGGCCCTCGTGACATTCGCCCTCGGCGCCGCGGGCTGCGCATTGCTGCTCATGTGGCAGACGCCCCTCGACGTCGGAGATACGGGCGTCATGGGCGAGCGCGGCAGCATTCGCGCCCTTTCCCTCTTCGTGGTGGCCTTCGTGTCCATCGACCTTCTGATCATCGCCGTGTCGATCATTCCCGAGTGCGGCCTGGGCATGTGCCCTGACGATCCGCCCAACATCACCGGTTCCGGCGATATCGGCGGCTGGATGGGGATCCTCGTCGTTGCCGTGGTGTCCGCCGTGGTCGCGTTCGTGCTCAATCGCAAACTGCCGGAGAAGCCGATCCGCGCATGAGTTCGGCCGCCACCGCGTGGGCCGATGTTCGCCTGGTCCTGCGCGGCCCCTTCCGCATCCTGGCCGTCGAGAGATTTCTCGATTCGGTCGGAAGCGGCCTCACGATGTCGCTCCTCGTCGTTTACCTCGCCGAGGTTCGGGGACTACCCATCCTGACCGCGACACTCGTGCTTCCTGGCTGCCGCGCGACGTCGGCTTCGCGGACGGCATGGGCGGTCCTCCTCGGCTCGATCGGTTACATGTAAGGGCTCTTCGGGAAATCGTGTGGGTCATTTCCGTCAAGCTTCGTCAAGCTAAAGGGGAGGCAGCATGGTCGTGAGGATCTTGAGCCGCAGGTACTCCTCGTCGCGTAGGCCGTAGGCTCGTCGCTGGATCACTCGGACCTTGTTGTTGAGCCCTTCGACGAAGCCGA
>Ga0194132_10008048_pt1 | contig 15306 bp, 11 predicted proteins | sample TA2KigOf80mmetaG_FD_148612 | JGI IMG/M metagenome (GOLD analysis project Ga0194132, IMG submission 148612) | Freshwater microbial communities from Lake Tanganyika, Tanzania - TA2015054 Kigoma Offshore 80m | ecosystem: Environmental > Aquatic > Freshwater > Lake | place: Tanzania: Lake...
GGCCCCCGCCGGTGGCGGCGAGCGCGCCCCGGCGCCGGCCGCGGCGGCCCCGAGCGGCGACGGGGGCTCCCGGGCCTCGGTCTCGTTCGAGGACTCGTGGGAAGAGGAGGCCAAGGGTGAGTTCGGCGACCTCGGCCCGGCCGAGCGCGGCGGCGACTCCGGTGGCCGTGAGGGCGGCGGTGGGCGACGCCGCGGTGGTGGCGGCCGTCGCCGCTGAGCCGACGGCCACCAGCCGATCGACCGATGAGGCCGCGCACCGGGCGATCCCGGTGCGCGGCCGATTCGTCTCAACCCCCGTTTCCCCCGTGACGATGGAGGCCTGATGATCCGCACCTCGTCCCTCGACTCGGGACTGCGCGTCGTGACCGAGGCCATGCCCGGTCTGCGGTCGGTGGCGGTCGGGTTCTGGGTCGGCACCGGGTCGCGCGACGAGACCGACCCGATGGCGGGCGCGAGCCACTTCCTCGAGCACCTGCTGTTCAAGGGCACGCAGCGGCGCGGCGCCGCCGAGATCGCCGAGGCGGTCGAGTCGGTGGGCGGCGACATGAACGCCTTCACCGGCCAGGAGCTCACCGCGTTCTACGTGCGGATGCCCGACCAGCGACTCCCCCTCGCGGTCGACATCCTGTCCGACATCGTGTGGTCGCCGGCGTTGCGCCCGGCCGACGTCGACTCGGAGCGCCAGGTGATCCTCGAGGAGATCCGGATGCGCGACGACACGCCCGACGACCTCGTGCACGACCTGTTCGCCTCGGCGATGTTCCCCGACCACCCGATCGGCCGCGAGATCACCGGGAGCCCGGCGACCATCGAGCCGATGGCGCGCGACGCGATCGCCGAGTTCCACGCGGCCCACTACCACCCGGGCAACGTGGTGGTCGCGGTCGCCGGCAACGTCGATCACGACGAGGTCGTCCGGCTCGTGGAGGACGGCATGCGCGGGGTGGCCGGTGACCGGCCGGCCCGCCTCGCCCACGACGGCGAGCCCGGCCCCAAGCCGATCGCGCTGGTCGAGGACGACACGGAGCAGGTGCACCTCGTGCTCGGCATGCGGGCGATGCGTCGCGACGACCCCGATCGCTACGCGTTCGGCGTGGTCAACCAGGTGCTCGGCGGCGGCATGTCGTCGCGGCTGTTCCAGGAGGTGCGCGAGCAGCGCGGCCTCGCCTACAGCGTCTACTCGTACCGAGCCGCGTTCGAGGAGACCGGCGCGTTCGGCATCTACGCGGGCACCGCGCCCGAGCGGGTCGACGAGCTCCTCGACGTCCTCGACGGCCAGCTCGCGCGACTCCAGGCCGACGGCGGGGTCAGCGAGCGCGAGCTCGAGTCGGCCAAGGGCCATCTCACCGGGTCGATGGCGCTCGGCCTGGAGAGCTCGATCAGCCGCATGAACCGGATCGGTCGCAGCGAGCTGCTGATGGGGGAGATCCCGTCGCTCGACGAGCTCGTGCGCGCGTGCGAGGCCGTCACCGCCACCGACGTCGAGCGCGTGGTCGACCGGATCTTCCGCGACAACCCGCGCACGGTGGCCGCGGTCGGGCCCGTCACGGAGGCGGTCCTCGCCCGCGCCGTTTAGGCTCTCGCCATGAGCGCAGGTGTGCGGCCGTGATCCGGGTCGGAGTGTTCGGCGCCGGTGGGCGCATGGGTTCCACGGTGTGCGGCGCCGTCGCCGCCGACCCCCAGCTCGAGCTCGTCGCCGCCGTCGACCCGTACCACTCGGGGATCGACCTCCAGCAGCTCGGGGTCGGCGGGTCGGGCGTGCAGGTCGCCCGCTCGGCGTCCGCGCTGCTCGACGCCGGCGCCGAGGTGGTCGTCGACTTCACGGTCGCCGACGCCGCGCGCGCCAACCTGGAGTGGTGCGCCGACAACGGCGTGCACGCGGTCGTCGGCACCACCGGCTTCGCCGATGCCGACCTCGAGCACTTCGCCGCCCGCTTCGACGCGAGCGCGGCCAACTGCGTGATCGCGCCCAACTTCGCCATCGGGGCGGTGCTGATGATGCGGTTCGCCGAGATCGCCGCGCCCTACTTCGAGACGGCCGAGGTGATCGAGCTCCACCACGACGAGAAGGTCGACGCGCCGTCGGGTACGGCGATGCTCACCGTCGCCCGCATGGCCGAGGCCTCCGACTCCTGGGGCGACGACCCCACCGAGGTGCAGGTGGTGGAGGGCGCGCGCGGCGGTGCCGGCCCGGCCGGGATCCGGGTGCACTCCGTGCGCCTGCGCGGCCTGGTCGCCCATCAGGAGGTGCTGCTCGGCACCACCGGCCAGTCGCTGTCGATCCGCCACGACTCCTACGACCGGTCGTCGTTCATGCCCGGCGTGCTGCTGGCCGTGCGGGCCGTGCGGGAGAAGCCGGGGTTGACCGTCGGCCTCGACGCGCTCTTGAACCTGTAGACCACCCCGGCGGCGTCCCGCTCGTGGACTCGTGACGACGGCCCGGAAGGCGACGAGGGGTACCCTCCGGGGGTGACTGCGCCCGTCCGGATCGTCTTCCTCGGTGGTCTGGGGGAGATCGGCCGCAACTGCTTCTGCCTCGAGGTCGACGGGCGCATCCTCGTCGTCGACTGCGGGCTGATGTTCCCCGACGCCGACATGCCCGGCATCGACCTCGTGCTGCCCGACTTCACGTACCTGCGGGACAACGCCGACCGGGTCGAGGGTGTGGTGCTGACCCACGGACACGAGGACCACGTCGGCGCGCTGGCGTATCTGCTGCGCGACGTGTCGGCGCCCATCTACGGATCGGCGCTGTGCCTGGGCCTCGCCCGCAACCGGATCGAGGAGGCGGGCCTGCTCGGCCGCACCACGCTGGTCCCGGTGGAGGACGGCGACCGCATCGACATCGGCCCCTTCGACGTCGAGTTCGTGCCGATCGCCCACTCGGTGCCGCACGCCTTCGCCACCGCCTACCGCACGCCGGCCGGCACCATCCTCCACACCGGCGACTTCAAGCTCGACCTCACCCCGTTCGACGGGCGGATGACCGACCTTCCCCGGCTCGGGCAGATCGCGGGGGAGGGGGTCAAGGTCCTCCTGTCCGACTCCACCAACGCCGAGCGGCCCGGCTACACCCCGTCGGAGACGACCGTCGGCCCGGTGATCCGCGACATCCTGCGCGACTACCCCGACAAGCGGGTGATCGTCGCGAGCTTCTCGTCCCACCTCCACCGCGTGGCGCAGGTGGTGGAGGCGGCCCGCTCGTGCGGGCGCAAGGTCGCGTTCGTGGGCCGGTCGATGCTCCAGAACACCGCGTTCGCCCGCGACCTCGGGATGCTCGACCTGCCCGAGTCGGACACGATCGATGTCGACGAAGTCGCGCGCTTCGCGCCCGGCGAGGTCGTGGTCGTCTGCACCGGTTCGCAGGGTGAGCCCATGAGCGCACTCGCGCTGATGGCGGCGCGTGAGCACAAGCACCTGAAGGTGAGCGAAGACGACGTCGTCATCATCAGCGCGCACGCGATCCCCGGCAACGAGCACAACGTCGGCCGGGTGATCGACTCCCTGTATCGCGCCGGGGCCGAGGTCATCCACGACAAGAACGCACCGGTGCACGTGTCGGGCCACGCGTCGCAGGAAGAGCTGAAGTTCATGCTCGCGCTGGTGCGGCCCGAGTGGTTCGTGCCGGTGCACGGCGAGTTCCGTCACCTCGTGCACCATGCCCGCCTCGCGCACGCGGTCGGCGTCCCCGAGGACCGGGTGCTGCTGTGCATGGACGGCGACGCGGTGACGATCGACGACGAGCTCGAGGTCGAGCACCGCGCGGTCCCCGCGGGCTACCAGTACGTCGACGGGTTGCTCGACGACATCTCCGTCGGGGTGCTGCGCGACCGGCGCAACCTCGCGGAGGAGGGCGTGGTCGTGGTCATCGTCACGGTCGACGCGACGACGGGTGAGCTCGTGACCGGCCCCGACATCGTGACCCGGGGCTGGGTCTACGAGGCCGAGGCCGCCGACCTGCTCGACGAGGCGAAGGCCGCGGTGCGGGCGTCGCTGGCCGAGGCCGCGGCCGAGGGAGCCACCGACTTCGAGACGTTGCGGCGCCACGCGCGGCGCGCGCTCGGTCGGTTCATCAACACGCGGACGCGTCGCCGTCCCGCGATCATCCCCGTCGTCCTCGAGGTCTGACCGGGCCGCGGTGGCGGCGCGCTGCGAAGGAGTCTCCGATGCCCATGATCCGCGACTGGTCCAACTTCATCGGCGGACGGACCGCCATCGTGACCGGCGCCGGCGCCGGGGTCGGCCGGGCCATCGCCATCCAGATGGCGCGTGCGGGCGCGACGGTCTGGGTCAACGACCTGAACCTCGACCGGGCCGAGAAGGTCGTCGGGGAGATCGAGGTAGAGGGACTGGCGGCCCGGCCCATCGCCGGGGACGTCACGGAGTGGGAGGCGGTGCTCGAGATGCGGGAGGCCACCGGCCCCGTCGACGTCCTCGTCAACAACGCCGGCTCCGGGGTTCGCTTCTTCGGCGAGGGCAAGGCCCGGCTGGTGTCGTTCGCGGAGTCGAAGCCCGACGAGTGGGACCCGATCATGCGGGTGAACCTCGCGGGCGTGATGTACATGTCCCACACCTACCTGCCCGACATGCTCGAGCGGCAGTGGGGCCGGATCCTGACGATCATCTCCGACGCCGGCCGTAAGGGGGAGCGGACCCAGGTGGTCTACGGCGCGGCCAAGGCGGCGGCGGCCGGGTTCACGCGGGGACTCGCGGTCGAGGTCGGGCGATCGGGCGTCACCGCCAACTGCATCTCGCTCGGCTCGATCCGTCACGGCGACATGGCCCGCGCGCTCGACGCCAACCCCGAGCGTGAGCACACCCTGATCCGGCCCTACCCGGTGGGCCGTCTCGGCCGGGTCGACGATCCGGCCCCCCTGGCCGTCCTGCTGTGCTCCGACGCCGCCGAGTGGATCACCGGGCAGGTGTACCCGGTCGACGGCGGCTACGCCCCGGCCCTCTGAACTCCGCCGCGTCCCGCCTCGGGCGTGGCGCGGCGGGCTCGGGGCCGACCGACCCCGTCGGCCGGGAAATGTGGCCGTAACCCCTGTGGCTGGCGGGGGTGGTGTTACCGTTGGGGAATGGCCACTCGGACGGCGTCGCGGTCGAACGCGTCCCGCAGCACCGGCAAGGGCAAGCGCACCAAGGGATCCACGAAGGGGCGCTCCACGACGGGTCGCGGGTCGTCGAAGTCGTCGGGTACGGGCCGGTCGACCAAGGCGGCCCCGGCGACCTCCCGCCGCTCGGCCGACTGGGACCGGCACCGCCAGGAGGCGCGCCGCCAGCTGCACGGCCACGGGCCCGACGCGGCGGCGATCGTCCTCCTGATCGTCGGGGTGCTCACCGCCCTCGGCCTGGTCGGCGACGCCGCCGGCGGGGTGGGTCGCGTGCTGGCCTCGGCCAGCGCCGCGCTGTTCGGTCTCGCCCGCTACGTCGTGCCCTTCGCCTGCGTCGGCCTCGCCGTGCTGTGCTTCTTCTGGCGACCCGGTGCCGTGCCGCTCGCCGCGGTCGAGGCGGCCGAGGCCGACGGTGACCTCGACGAGGCACCGGCCGGGGCCGAACGGGCGCCGTGGCGGGTGGGTCTCGGCCTCGTCCTCCTGACGATCGCGGGCCTCGGCATCCTCTACCTGGCGACCGGCTCCCCTCCGCTCGACGCCCCGCTCGACGAGCTGGAGGACTCGGCGGGCCTGCTCGGTGCGGTGATCGGCGCGCCCCTGGTCGCCCTGGCCGGCACCGCGGGCGCCGCGGTCGTCCTCGGCGGGATCGCCCTGCTGGGCATCCTGCTCGTACCGGGCGTGCCGATGCGCGCGGTCGCGGCGAGCGTCGCCACCGGCGTGCGCTGGGCCGGCGGTCAGCTCCGCTCCTTCGTGCACCTCGAGCCGCCGGCTGACGGCGACGAGGCCATCGCCGACGTCGACGACTACGACGTCGCGGTCGACGCCGCCGGAGGCACCGCCGAGGCGCCACCGGGATTCGGGGACGACGTCTACGCCGACGACACCGAGGCGTTCGACGCCGGCGACGTCGCGGGCATCGCCGCGGCCTCCGAGGGCGACGACCACCACGATCCGGTGGTGGAGGAGGCTGCGTTCGACGCGCCGGTGCTTGCCGCGGTCACGCTCTACGACGTCGAGGCCGACTCGGGTGCGGGCCCCGCGGTGGTCGACGCCGGACCCGGGAAGCAGACGGCGATGGACCTCGCGCCGCCGGTCAAGCCGGGTCACTGGAAGCTGCCGTCGGCCAACCTCCTGAAGAGCGGTGACGGCAAGGGCGTCGAGCGCAGGTACGTCGAGGAGGGCGGGCGCACCCTCGAAGCCGCGCTCCACCAGCACGGCGTCGACGCCAGGCTGATCGGCATGACGGTCGGCCCGACCGTCACCCGCTACGAGCTCGAGCTCGCGCCCGGCGTCAAGGTCAACCGGGTCACCGCGCTCAGCCACGACATCGCCTACGCGATGGCCTCACCCGATGTGCGGATCCTCGCCCCGATCCCGGGGCGCAGCGCCATCGGTGTCGAGGTGCCGAACCGCCAGCGTCAGCTCGTCACCCTCGGCGACATCCTCACCTCGAAGGCGGCGAAGGAGGCGGGCCACCCGCTCGAGATCGGGCTCGGGCGCGGCATCGACGGCGAGCCGGTGATGCTCAACCTGGCCACGCTGCCCCACGTGCTCATCGCGGGCTCGACCGGTGCCGGCAAGTCGAGCTGCATCAACTCGCTCGTCACCTCGCTGCTGATCCGCAACACCCCCGAGCAGGTGCGCCTGATCCTCGTCGACCCGAAGCGGGTCGAGCTCGGGGCGTACAACGACACCCCACACCTGCTCACCCCGGTGGTCACCAACCCCAAGAAGGCCGCCAACGCGCTCGAATGGGCGGTGCGCGAGATGGACCTGCGCTACGAGGTCCTCGCCGAGGTCGGCGTGCGCGACATCACGGGGTACAACGCGGCGTTCGACCGCGGCGAGCTGCCCACGCCCGAGGATCCCGACCCGGTCACCGGCAAGGGCTACGAGCGCCTACCGTTCATCGTGATCGTCGTCGACGAGCTCAACGACCTCATGATGGTCGCGGCGCGCGACGTCGAGGCGAGCATCGTCCGGATCTCGCAGATGGCCCGGGCCGTCGGCATCCACCTCGTGATCGCGACCCAGCGCCCGTCGGTCGACGTCATCACGGGTGTCATCAAGGCGAACGTTCCGAGCCGCCTCGCGTTCAGCGTCACGAGCCTCGCCGACTCGCGCGTCATCCTCGACCAGCCCGGTGCCGAGAAGCTGATCGGCAAGGGTGATCTCCTGATGGTGACCGCGTCGTCGAGCAAGGCCGAGCGCGTGCAGTGCGCCTGGGTCGACGAGGAGTGCGTCCGCAGGGTGGCCGCCCACTGGCGCCGCCAGGTCGCCGAGCCCGAGTACGTGCAGGGCATCGCCGAGGACGGGGCCGGTGGGGCGAGCGGTGGCAGTGCCGATGCCGACGACGACGACGAGCTGCTCGGCGAGGCCATGGACCTCGTGGTCCGCAGTGGCCTCGGCTCCACCTCGATGCTCCAGCGCAAGCTGCGGGTGGGCTTCGCCCGGGCCGGACGGCTGATGGACCTGCTGGAGCGCAAGGGCGTGGTGGGCCCGAGCGAGGGGTCGAAGGCCCGCACCGTCCTCATGACCGTCGAGGAGCTCGAGCAGATGGAGGCCCGGGGCGCCGTGCAGGTGCCCGAGGTCGACTGAACGGCCGAGGCGCCGGCAGATCGGCTCCTCCACTCGTCCCGGCGTCACTCGCTGCGCTCCCTCCGCCGCTCCTACGTTCCCTCGCCGACCCACCGGCGCCCCGACCTCCGCTCGGTCGGAGGGGATGGCTGGAGGGGCGGGCCCGGAACGAGGGGTGGGGAGCGGTGGTGACGGGGGCGTCGGCCAAGGTTCGGTAAAGGTGACGGGGGCCACGGTGGGGGTGCCCGCGGTCACTCTCAAGTGGCCTCTGGGGGCTGCCGACACGGTACGCAACGCCCCGGACGGCCGTCCGAGGCTCCGCTCGCCCCGTGGGGGACGTCCGTGCTCGCCAGACTGCCGCTCCGCAGCAAGCTGATCCTCGTCGTGAGCGTCCCGCTGTTCGTCATCCTGGGCTTCGCGGGGTTCGGCATCGCCAACCGGCTCGACGACCTCGAGGCGCAGCGCCAGTACGGGCACCTCCGGCTCCCCAACGACGCACTCGGCGCCGCGCAGCGAGCCCTCGAGGACGAGGGCGTCGTCACGACGTGGTTCGTCGCGGCCGACGGCGCCGCGGCCGTCGAAGCGCAGCTCGACCGGGCCCGCACCAGCACCGACCGGGCGGTCGACGCGGTCGCCGCGGCGGGGCGGGGCCTCTCGGACGACGATGTCTCGGCGGCGACGATGCGCGCCTGGGACGGTCTCGACGCGAAGTACGACACGCTGACGACCCTGCGCCGCCAGGCCGACGAGCAGGCCGGCCTCCCGGCCGCGTTCGCCGACCGGTACTCGTCGCTCACCGACGCCACCATCGACGTCTCGGCCCGGCTCGCCCGTGACGTGCAGGACCGCGACCTCTCCGACGACATGCTCGGCATCGTCAACCTGCGGCGCGAGCAGGCCGCCGCCGCCGACGACGCGATGATCGTCATGCCGTTCCTCGTCGCCGGCACCTCGACCGAGCTCAACGAGTGGATCACCGCGATCGGCACCCAGGAGGACGCGAGCACGGCCTTCCGGGCGGCCGCCTCGGCCGAGCAGATCGACGCGTTCGACCGCGCCCGACGCGCCATGCCCGACGACCCGTTCCGCGAGGCGGCCGGCGACGCGCCCAGCGCGTTCCCGAAGACCACCATCACCCCCGCCGAGTACTACGCGTCGTGGCAGGAGCGCCAGGCCGTCTACACGGGGGCCATCGCGTCGGTGCAGCGGGTGGTCGACAACGTCGCCGCCGATCTCGAGTCGGAGGCGCTGCGGGCCGTGCTCGCCTACGGGCTCGGCATCTCGCTGCTCGTGCTGCTGGTCCTCGTCCTCGCCTGGGTCATGATCCGGTCCGTCAACCGGTCGCTCCACAGCCTCACCGAGCGCGCGCGGGAGGTGGCCGAGCACCAGCTCCCGCACCTGGTCGACACGCTCCAGAAGGGCGGCGAGACCACCCACATGGATCCGATCCCGCCGCTGGTGGTGGAGTCGAAGGACGAGATCGGCGCCCTCGCCGAGGCGTTCAACACCATCCAGGAGACCACCGTCCGCGTCGCCGAGGAGCAGGCGGCCCTGCTGCGCAAGGGCATCGGTGACCTGTACGTCAACCTCGCCCGCCGCAACCAGTCGCTCGTCGACCGGCAGATCGCGTTGCTCGACGTGCTCGAGGCCCGGGCCGAGGACCCCGACCAGCTGTCGTCGCTGTTCGAGCTCGACCACCTGGCGACCCGGATGCGGCGCAACGCCGAGAGCCTGCTCGTGCTCTCGGGTGCCGGTCAGGGCCGGCAGTGGACCGAGGCGATCCCGATCCTCGACGTCGTGCGGGCCGCGAGCGGCGAGATCGCCGACTTCGCCCGGGTCAGCTTCGTCGGCTTCGACGGCGACATCGCCGTGGCCGGCAACGCGGTCGCCGACGTCACCCACATCCTCGCCGAGCTGCTCGAGAACGCGACCGCCTTCTCGCCGCCCGGCACCCCCGTGGTCGTGGCCGGGATGCTGGCCGAGCGCCGGTTCGTGGTGTCCATCACCGACGAGGGGATCGGGATGGACGACGCCCGCCTGGCCGCGGCCAACGCGCTGCTCCAGGCACCGCCGCCGCCGGGCCTCTCCCTCTCCCGCACCCTCGGCCTGCACGTGGTCGCCCACCTCGCGACCCGCTACGGCGTGCGAGTGCAGCTGCGGCGATCGGCGGCGAGTGGCCTGACGGCCATCGTGGCGCTGCCTTCGACCGTCCTCACCCACCTTGGCGACCCCGCGCCGACGAGCCCGGCGGCGGCGCCCGCCGCGCCGGTGATCCCCACGGTCGTGATGCCCGAGGCTCTGCCCCCGACGGTCGTGATGCCCGAGGCTCCGCCCCCGACGGTCGTGATGCCCGAGGCTCCGCCCCCGACGGTCGCGCCGGCTCCGCCCGCAGCGCCGACGCCTCCCGTGGCGGCCGACCCGATGGCCGCGTGGGGCCCGCCGGGGTCCGCGCCGATGACATCCGCGCCGATGCCGTCCGCGCCCGTGCCGCCTGCGCCGCTCCCGGAGCGACCGATCGCGCACCCGCCGACGCCCGAGCCGGTCGCCGAGCCGGTGGCGAGCTGGACGCCGACGTCGCCCCCGCCCGAGCCGTCCGTCTTCACGGTCGAGGAGCCGCCGGCCGCGTGGACCGAGCCCGAGATCATCCCGCCGGCGTTCGATCCCCTCGCGGCCGTCCCCCCGGCGGCGATCCCCGCCGAGCCCCTCAACGGCAACGGCCACGGCGCCCACCCCGCAGCCGGCGCGGTGTTCGACCCCAACGGTCTGCCCCAGCGCACTCCCGGCCAGTCGCCGCTCGCCAACGACCCCGGGCGGTCGACGTTGCCTCAGCGCGACCCCGGCAACCACCTGAGCCATCAGCCCGGGGGCAGCGCCCGCCCGCCCGGCGAGTACGACGCCCGGCCCCGGCCCGAGCGGGTCCACGACCTCCTCACCCGGCACCTCCGCGGCATCCGCGACGGCCGCGACGAGCCCGTGGGCGGGGTGACCGTCGATCCCCTTCCCGACCGCTTCGATCCGGAGGACCGGCCGTGATCCGCCTGAGCACCGAGGCGCGGAACCTCAACTGGCTCGTGTCCAACTTCGTCGCCGGCGTGCCCGGCGTCGAGCAGGCGGCCGTCGTCTCCTCCGACGGGCTGCTCATCGCGATGTCGGAGGGCCTCGACCGGATCGCGGCGGACCGCCTCTCGGCCGTCGCCGCCGGGATGCAGAGCATCGCCCGCGGCGCGGCCGGACCGCTCGAGGGCGGCGCCGTGCACGAGGTCATCGTCGAGTTCGAGCACGCGCTGCTGTTCGTCATGAGCGTGAGCGAGACGTCGGTCCTCGCGGTCACCGCCCGGCGACCCTGCGACGTGGGGCTCATCGGCTACGAGATGGCCGTCCTCGTCGAGCGCTGCTCGTCGGCGCTCACCCCGGCCCTCGTGGCCGAGCTCCAGACGGCCCTGCCGCGCTGACCATGACCCAGTCGCCGCACCCGCCGCGCATCGTGCGTCCCTACGTGCTCACGCAGGGCCGCACGAAGGCGCCCGAGTCCACCTACGGGCTCGAGGCCCAGGTGCGCGCGCTGGTGCCGCCCCAGCAGCTCGACCGCGCCGCGACCCCCGAGGCCCGCGGGATCGTGGAGCTGTGCCAGCGCTCCACCTCGGTGGCCGAGGTCGCGGCCCGCATGACCCTGCCGCTCGGTGTGACCCGCGTGCTCGTCGGCGACCTCGTTGCCGTGGGTGCGCTCGCCGTCGACGTGGGTGCGCCCGATGCGGCCACCGACGTCGCGCTCCTCGAGAGGTTGCTCGATGGAATCCGTGCTCTCTGACCGGCTCCGCCAGACGGGCTGGGGCGCCGCGCCGCGCGCGGTGCGCCAGGTGCCGGTCGCGATGAAGGTCGTCGTCGCCGGCGGCTTCGCCGTGGGCAAGACCACCTTCGTGGGAGCGATCTCCGAGATCGATCCGCTGCGCACCGAGGCCCAGATCACCGTCGAGAGCCTCGGCATCGACAACGCCGGTCCGATCAACGGCAAGACCGGCACCACCGTCGCCATGGACTTCGGTCGCATCACCATCGGCCCCGACATGGTCCTGTACCTGTTCGGGACACCGGGGCAGGACCGGTTCTGGTTCATGTGGGACGAGCTGGCCCGGGGCTCGATCGGGGGCGTGGTGCTCGTCGACACCCGGAGGCTCGAGGACTGCTTCCCGGCCGTCGACTACTTCGAGGCGCTCGACGTGCCCTTCGTGGTGGCCTGCAACCTGTTCGACGGGGTCGCCACCCACCATCCCCGAGAGGTCCGGGAGGCCCTGAGGGTCCCGTCGAACACTCCGGTGGTCCTCTGCGACGCCCGCCGCAAGTCGCACGTGCAGGAGACCCTCGTGCTGCTCGTCGAAGGCGCCCTCCGCAAGGCAACCGCCGCGTCTGGTCGCTCCGCTCGCTGAGCCTCGGGGCCGGGCCGGTCCCTCGGGCCGGTGTTCCCCGGGACGCTCGCTACGCTCTCCTGTGATGGCGGGACGCTTCCACCTGGTCACGCTCGGCTGCCCGAAGAACGCCGTCGACTCCGACAAGATCGCCGCGGCACTCGGCGCCGACGGTCTGGTGCCGACCGACGACGTCCACGCGGCCGACATCGTGGTCGTCAACACCTGCGCGTTCATCGAGGACGCCCGCCGGGAGTCGGTCGACACGATCCTCGCGCTCGCGGATGTGAAGGCCGACGACGCCCGGCTGGTCGTCACCGGCTGCATGGCCGAGCGCTACGGCGACGAGCTCGCCGACGCGCTCCCCGAGGCCGACGCGGTGATCGGCTTCGAAGGCGCCGGCACGATCGCGGGTGCGATCACCCCGGTCATCCTCTCCCGCCGTCGGGGTGTCGCCGCCGACGCGCCCGTGGGAGTGCGCGACCTGCTCGAGCTGCCGCGGGCCGCCCCGAGCGCGCCGTGGGCGTACCTGAAGGTCGCCGAGGGCTGCGACCGCGCCTGCGCGTTCTGCGCCATCCCGTCGTTCCGCGGGAAGCAGCGGTCCCGTACCCCCGACTCGATCGTCACCGAGGCCCGCGCGCTCGTGGAAGGCGGGGCGCGGGAGCTGGTGCTCGTGGCCCAGGACCTCGCCTGGTACGGCCGCGACGCCGGTGAGGTCGGCGCGCTCGCACCGCTGCTGCGCCGCCTCGATCGCGAGCTCGCGGCCGACGGCCTCGCCCGGGTCCGGCTCCTCTACCTCTACCCGTCGGAGGTCAAGGACCCGCTCGTGTCGACGATGCTCGAGCTCGACACCGTGGTGCCCTACTTCGACCTGTCGCTCCAGCACGCGGCGCGGGGTCTGCTCGCCCGCATGGCCCGGTGGGGGAGCGGCGACCGCTTCCTCGACGCCATCTCCTCGATCCGCGCCCAGGCCCCCGACGCGGCGTTCCGGTCGTCGTTCATCGTCGGCTTCCCCGGTGAGACCGAGGCCGACCACGACGAGCTGCTCGCCTTCCTCGACGCCGCCGCCCTCGACTGGGCCGGCCTCTTCCCGTACTCGCCCGAGGAGGGCACGGCCGCCGTCGAGCTCGACGGCACGGTGCCCGGGGCACTCGTGGCCGAGCGCATCCGCGAGTGCGAGGAGCGCCAGACCGCCATCACCCAGGCCGCCCGCGACGCGCTGTGCGCCGACGCGGCCGCGCTCTCGGTGCTCGTCGACGGCGAGGCCGACGGGCAGGCCGTCGGTCGTACCCATCGGGAGGCACCCGAGATCGACGGCGTCGTGTTCGTGGAGGTCGCCGACGGCGACCCCACCCCCGCGCCGGGAACGATCGTCGACGCGGTCGCGACCGAGGCGCTGGGTCCCGACCTGTACGCGCGGGTCGTCGCGGGGGTCACCCGGTGACGGCCGAGTCCATGCCGCCCACCCCGCCCGAGGGCCCCGAGGCGCCGGCGCCCCCGCCGCCGACCCCCCGCGTGCCGCGGTTCGGGCCCGACGCCATTCGCACGCCGGCCAACGTCGTCACCATCTGCCGGCTGCTGTTCACCATCCCGGTGCTGATGATGGTGCTCGACGGCGAGCCCGGCTCCGAGTCGTGGACGACGTTCACCGGGTGGTTCGTGCTCTGGATCACCGACTGGCTCGACGGCTGGCTCGCCCGCCGCGACGGCACCACCCGGTCGGGCGCGTTCCTCGACCCGCTCGCCGACAAGGTCCTCGTGATGGGGGGCCTCATCACCCTCGCCGTCCGCGGCGACTTCGCCTGGCTGCCGGTGGTGATCATCGGCGTGCGCGAGGTGTTCATCTCCGTCTACCGGTCGGCCGCCGCCAAGCGCGGCATCTCCATGCCGGCCCGCCGCCTCGGGAAGTGGAAGGCGACGATCCAGTACTTCGCCGTCGCGGCCGCCCTGTTCCCGCCCACCGCCGACACCCCCTGGGTCGCGGACACCGCGCTGTGGGTCGCCGTCGCCCTCACCGTGATCTCCGGCATCGACCTCGTCGTCAACTCCCGGCGTGATGCCGCCTCGATGGGTCGCGCCACTCGCTGAGCGCGGTTGGTGGTTCCGGGCGTCGCGTCGGCGGGGTCCCGGGCGTCTCGTCGGCGGGGTCTCGGGACGCTCGCTACGCTCCCGCTCCCTGGGTCGCTGCGCTCGCTGGGTGCGGTTGGTGGTTCCGGGCGTCTCGTCGGCGGGGTCTCGGGACGCTCGCTACGCTCCCGCCATGCGCTGCGACGTCCTTGCCATCGGAACCGAGCTGCTGCTCGGCCAGATCGTCGACACCAACAGCTCCTGGCTGGGTGAGCAGCTGGCCGAGGCCGGCATCGACACCTACGACCACCGCAAGATCGGCGACAACCTCACCCGCATGGTCGACGCGCTGAGCGACATGCTCGTGGAGTCCGACGCCGTCATCGTGTGCGGCGGCCTCGGCCCCACCCCCGACGACGTCACCCGGGAGATGATCGCCGAGGTGATGGGGGTCGGGCTCGAGCGGCGTGAGGACCTCATCGAGACGATCCGTGGCATGTTCGGGTCGCGAGGTCGCGACATGCCGGAGAACAACCTCCGCCAGGCCGACATCCCGGTCGGCGCCGAGCCGATCGACAACCCGATCGGCACCGCGCCGGGGATCATGGCCGCCTTCGTCCTCCCCGACGGCCGCCCGCGGGTGGTCTACGCGGTGCCCGGCGTGCCCTACGAGATGCAGCAGATGGTGCGCGACCACGTGCTGCCCGACCTGCTCGCCCGCTCGGGTGAGCAGTCGGTGATCCGGTCGCGGTCCCTCAAGACCTGGGGCACGTCGGAGTCGGGGCTCGCCGAGATGATCGCCCACCGGGTCGACGCCCAGAGCAACCCCACCATCGCGTTCCTCGCCCGGGGCATCGAGGGCCTCTACGTGCGCATGACCGCTAAGGCGGCCACCGAGGCGGAGGCGCAGGCGCTACTCGACGCGGAGGACGCCGAGCTGCGCTCCGTGCTCGGCGAGCTGGTCTTCGGGATCGACGACGAGACGATGGAGTCCACCGTCTTGCGCATGTGCCGGGAGCGGGGCTGGACCCTCGGAGTGGCCGAGTCGCTCACCGGCGGGCTCATCGGCGCACGGCTGGCCAACGTGCCGGGCGCGTCGGAGGTGTTCCGCGGCTCGGTCGCGTCGTACGCCACCGACGTGAAGC
>Ga0194132_10008049_pt1 | contig 15306 bp, 14 predicted proteins | sample TA2KigOf80mmetaG_FD_148612 | JGI IMG/M metagenome (GOLD analysis project Ga0194132, IMG submission 148612) | Freshwater microbial communities from Lake Tanganyika, Tanzania - TA2015054 Kigoma Offshore 80m | ecosystem: Environmental > Aquatic > Freshwater > Lake | place: Tanzania: Lake...
TGCCGCGGTGGCTGGTGTCGCGCTCCTCGCCGGCCTCGGCGTCCGCGCGCCCTACGATGCCGCCAGGGCAGAGGCCAGGGCGCTGGCGAGCGCGCCGGACCCCTTCGCTGCGGCGCGCCGCGCGTCTGGGACGCTCGCCGAACGTCTGACCGACTGCGTCATCGGCCCGATCTTCTGGTTCGTCCTGCTCGGCTTTCCGGGACTTCTGGCGTGTCGGGCGGTCGCCCTGACGAGCCTCGCGCTCGATCCGCGGCGGCCACAGTTCGCCGCCTTCGGCGCCCTCGCCAGCCGGCTCAACGACGCCATCCTGATGCTGCCGGGCTTGTTGGCTACGGTTCTCATCGGGTTGGCCGCGCTGGTCGTGCCCGGCGGCAACGCGCTCGCTGCTTGGACTGGTGTGCTACGCCGCGCCACGCTGCACCGCTCGCGGGCCTATGGCTTCGCTGCCGGCGCCCTCGCTGGTGCCCTCGGCCTGGCGCTTGGCGACCCGGGGCGGGATGGCGGGCAGTGGATCGGCGCAGCCGATGGCCGGGCACGCGTCACCGCCCGCGATCTCCACCGCGCGCTCTAAGTCTACACCGTGGTCGTTTTGCTCGGCCTCGGGCTCCCGGCGCTGCTCGCGCTGGTCCGCACCGGCTGACCTCCCGCTCTAACTGCTCAGGGCGCGGCAGCAGTCGCTAGCGCTTCTTTGAGACCGGCAGCACCCTTGTGATCGACCTTGTGCTCAAGCACAATGGCCTCGGCGGCGACCGCACGGCCGTAGTAGTCGCGGTTCCAGTCCTCGGCCACATCGATCACGGCGCCCTCGAACGAAGCGCCAGCGAACACCCCGGTCGAGCGCGCATAGGCGTAGATGTCATCGCGCAGGTTGGTCGTCGTCGATGCCTCGAGACCTTTGCCGACCGGGCCGATGGCGGCGCTGACATCGGCGCCGAGCTTCACCTCGTTGTGGATGACGGCGTCGATCGCGCGCCTGGTCATCAGCACGAACACCGCTTCCGACGACTGCACGCCGATTTGCAGGCCGAAGCTGCCCGCCGCCAGCGTGTAGAACGCCGGCGCGCTCCACTTGCCGTCGCGGCGGCCGAGCAGAACGCCGCGTCCGCCCTCGCCGCCGAGAAAGAACCCCGCCTTGAGCAGCTCGGGGAAGATCAGCACGCCCCGCGCCCGGCCGAGCAGCGTGCGCATCGGCGCCATCTCTGGATCGTCCGTGAACGCCTCGATGGTGATCCGCGCCTTGTCCACCAGCCCCTGCTGTTCATCGGCGCCGACCGCGCCCGATGCCAGTGCCATGACCATCGCTGCCACCGCGCCGGCGAGGGCGCGGGCCAGCAGACTCGAGCCGCCGTGTGTGCGCATGTCCCCTCTTACTCGCCGATCTGGATGAACAAGCCGCGTCGGCGTGCGGCATGAAAGAACGCCAGGAAGCCGGCAATACCGAGTGCGACGTAGAGCACGTTGAGACCGGCTGCGATCAGCATGTAATCGCCGCGGAAGTGCTGCTCCTGGATCAGCGCCCGCATGCCTTCAAACACATAGGACGAGGGCAGCGCGTACGCCACCCACTGCAGCCACTCTGGCAGCACTGCGATCGGATAGTATATGCCGCTGATCGGCGCGATCGCGAACAGGGCCACCCAGGCCAGGCTCTCTGCACCGAGCCCGAAGCGCAACACCAGACCCGAGACGAGAAAACCGATCGCCCAGCCGAGGATGATCAGGTTGAAGAAGAAGGCGACCAGGGCCAGCCCCAGCGAATACACCGAGAAGCCGAAGAACGCGATCGCCAGGACGGACGCGGGCACCACGCCGATCACCGTGCGCAGCAGACTCATCAGCACGAGCGACATGATCAGCTCGTAGGGCCGGAGCGGGCTCACGAAGAGGTGCCCGAGGTTGCGCGACCACATCTCCTCGAAGAACGAGACGGAGACGCCGAGCTGGCCTCGGAACATCACGTCCCACAGCAGCACCGCCGACAACAGGACGCCGAAGCCTTGCGCGATGTAGCTCGAGTTGGTCGCGAGGAAGTTGGTGATGAAGCCCCACAGCACCATCTGCACGGTCGGCCAGTACGCGAGTTCCAGGTACCGGGGCCAGGAGCCGCGCAGCAGGTAGTAATAGCGCAGCGTCACCGCCCAGACGCGGCGGGGCGACAGGGGCGGGGTGTGACGCGTGATCGCCGCGGTCACTGCGCCGCCGCTCCCCCGCGGTGGCGGCCGCGCGCGACGTCGAGGAATACCTCTTCGAGGGTGGCGCGACCGTAGCGGCGGACGAGCGCAGCCGGCAAATCGTGGTCGACCACGTTGCCCGCCCGCAGCATCACCACATCGGAGCACATGCGCTCCACCTCCGCCATGTTGTGGGAGGCGAGCAGCAGCGTTGCCCCGACCCGCGCGCGGTAGTCGAGCAGATAGCCGCGCACCCAGTCGGCCGTATCGGGGTCGAGCGAGGCGGTGGGCTCATCGAGCAGGAGAAGGTCCGGCTCGTTGACCAACGCCTTGGCCAGCGACACCCGCGTCCGCTGCCCCGCCGAGAGCGAGCCGTACGGGCGATCGATGAAGCCCTGGAGGTCGAGGGCGGCGGCGAGCGTCGCCACCCGTCCCGGCACGTCCGCCATGCCATAGAGCGTCGCGTAGACCGCGAGGTTCTCGCGCACGGTCAGCCGGCGGGGCAGATCGACGTAGGGAGAGGAGAAGTTCATCCGCGGCAGGACACGGTAGCGCTCGCGCAGCATGTCGACGCCCAGGACGGTGACCGCGCCCGACGTCGGCAGCAGGAGCCCGAGGATGATGGCAATGGTGGTCGTCTTGCCGGCACCGTTGCCGCCGAGCAACGCCGTCACGCTCTCCGCGGCGACCGTGAAGCTGATGCGGTCGATGGCGAGCACGTCATCGTAGCGCTTGGTCAGGGCAGTGACGGCGATGGCGTCGGACACGCAACCTCGGTGGCGACAGGCAGGGTGCGGGGTGGCGCGGCGTGCGCCAGCGGCGCTTGCCACCACTCCCGCCGCGCGACAGGCTCGGGCAAACCCAGTATATAGAGCTCGGCCACTGTGGTGGCGATGTGGTAAGCCGTGGCGAGGGAGCGTGCCGCCCGGGCGGAGCGACCATCGAATCCCTGACGGCCGACGGGTCTATGCGATCGGCGATATCCACGGCCGGCTCGACCTGCTCGATGTGCTGCGCGCCGCGGTGATGGAAGACGCGCGCCGCGCGCCACCCAGGAACGGCGCGATCGCCGTGTACCTCGGCGACTACGTCGATCGCGGCGAGGACAGCGCCGGCGCGGTGGAGCGGCTGATCGAAGAACCGCTCGCGGGGCTTACCTCCGTGCACCTGAAGGGCAATCACGAGGCGATGCTGCTCGATTTCCTCGACGATCCGCGGGACGCTCAGATCTGGTTGGCGAATGGCGGCGGCGCCACCCTGGCGAGCTATGGCGTCGAGCTGCCGGAGTGGCCTGATTGGGCAGCGATAGAGGAGGGATGGAAGGCGTTCCGCGCCGCCATTCCGCAATCCCACCTCAGCTTCTTCCGTGCGCTGCGCCTGAGCCACGGCGAAGGCGACTACTACTTCTGCCACGCCGGTGTGCGACCCGGCCGGCCGCTCGACCGGCAGGGTGCTCAGGATCTGACGTGGATACGCGACGAGTTCCTCGATTCGGATGCCGACTTTGGCAAGCGCATCGTGCACGGCCACTCGATCGTGCCCGAGCCGCAGATCCTGCCCAACCGCATCGCCATCGACACCGGTGCCTGGTACTCGGGGCGGCTCAGCGCCGTCGTGCTCGAAGGGGCGGAGTGTCGTTTTCTGTCCACCGAACCGCCCGACTGAGCCGTGGTCGATCCGCCTGTCGCGCTGATGGACCCCGAGCGGCTCGCCGCCGCCAAAGTACTCTGCGTCGGCGACGTCATGCTCGACCGCTTCGTGCGTGGCACGGTCGAGCGGATCTCGCCCGAGGCGCCGATCCCGGTGCTGCGCGCGGCGGAGCACTCGGCCATGCTCGGCGGCGCCGGCAACGTCGCGCGCAACATCGCCGCGCTCGGTGCCCGCGCCCGGCTCATCGCCGTCGTCGGGGCGGACGTCGCGGCCGCCGAGGTCGGGCAGCTCGTTACCGATGCGCTCGATGCCGGCTCCCGCCTTCTCGCCGATTCGGCGCGCCCGACCACCGTCAAGACCCGTTACATCGCCGGCGGCCAGCAGCTTCTACGCGTCGATGACGAGGCGGCGCAACCGCTCGCGCCGGCACTCGCCTCCGCGCTGCTCGCGGCGGTTCGCGGCGGTCTCTCGTGGTGCGATGTCGTGGTGCTGTCCGACTACGCCAAGGGCGTGCTCGGCGAGGCGGTGCTGGCCGGGGTGATCGAGGCGGCAGTGCATCTCAGGCGGCCGGTGCTTGTCGATCCCAAGAGCCGAGATTTCTCGCGCTATCGCGGCGCCACGCTGCTCGCGCCCAATCGCGCCGAGCTCGCCGCGGCGACCGGCCTCGCGGGCGAAGACGACGCCACCACCGAGGCGGCGGCGCGCATGGCCACGGGTGCCGCCGGCATGGCGGCGCTGATCGTCACGCGGGGGGCGCGTGGACTGTCGCTCCTCCGCTCGGGTGAGGGGGCGCTGCATCTGCCGGCCCTGCCGCGCGCCGAGGTCTACGACGTGACTGGTGCCGGCGACACGGTGATGGCCACCCTCGCCGTGGCGCTGGCCGTCGGCGCAGACCTCGCCACCGCCGCGCGGCTCGCCAACCGCGCCGGCGGCATCGTCGTGGGCAAGATCGGCTCGGCCGTGGTGCGCCGCGATGAGCTTCTGGCCGCCGAGCAACGTGCCGCCGAGGCCAAGATCGGCGCCCGCGCCGAGGTGCTCGAATCGGTCGGGCGTTGGCGCCGGCGCGGCGAGCGCATTGGCTTCACCAACGGCTGTTTCGACCTCCTGCACCCCGGCCACGTCGCTCTGCTCAGGCAGGCCCGCGCCGCCTGCGACCGGCTTATCGTCGGTCTGAACAGCGACGAATCGGTGCGCCGTCTCAAGGGGCCCGGCCGTCCGGTCCAGGGCGAGGGCGCGCGGGCGGCGATGCTGGCCGCGTATGCGGAAGTCGACGCGGTGGTCATCTTCGGCGAGAGCACGCCCGAGGCCCTGATCGAGGCGATCCGCCCCGATGTTCTGGTCAAGGGCGCCGACTACCGGCTCGACGAGGTGGTCGGCGGGGCGTTCGTGCGTTCCTACGGCGGCCAGGTCCTGTTGGCGGAACTCGCGCCAGGGCACTCGACCTCCGCAACCATCGCCCGCATCGCCGGCTGAGCAATGATCGTCGTCACCGGCGGGGCGGGGTTCATCGGCGCCAACATCGTGGCCGGCCTGTGCGCGCGGGGCGCCGCCGAGATCGTCGTGTGCGACCGCCTCGGAACGGGCACCAAGTGGCGCAACCTCGCCAAACACGAGCTGGCCGACATCATTCCGCCGGAGGCCCTCTTCGGCTGCCTCGCCGACGCCCGCCGGCGGCTTGAGGCCGTGATCCACATGGGCGCCATCAGCGCCACCACCGAGTCGGATGCCGACCGGCTGGTCGAGGACAACTTCCGCCTGACCATGGCGCTGTGGCGCTGGTGCGCCGATGCGGCGGTGCCGTTGATCTATGCCTCCTCGGCCGCCACCTATGGCGATGGCAGCGCCGGGTTCGACGATGACGCTTCGCTCGCCGGGCTCGCCCGGCTGCGGCCGCAGAATGCCTACGGGTGGAGCAAGCACCTGGTGGATCGGCGCATCGCCCGCCTCATCGCCACCGGCGCGGCGCGCCCGCCGCAGTGGGTCGGCCTCAAGTTCTTCAACGTCTACGGCCCGGGCGAGCAGCACAAGGGGCCGATGCGAAGCGTCGTGCTGCAGGCGTTCGAGCAGGCCGTGCGAGAGGGCGAGGTGCGGCTGTTCCGCTCCCATCGCCCGGAGTACCCCGACGGCGGCCAACGGCGCGACTTCATTCATGTGCGGGACTGCGTCGCGGCGGTGCTGTGGCTGCTCGACCGGCCGCGGGTGAGCGGCCTCTTCAACCTCGGCACCGGCACCGCGCGAAGCTTCGCCGAGCTTGCCGGCGCGGTGTTTGCCGCCCTCGATCGGCCGCCGCGCGTGACTTTCATCGACACGCCCGCGGCGCTCCGCGCGGGCTATCAGTACTTCACCGAGGCGCGCATGGCGCGGCTCCGGGACGCTGGCTTTGCCGAGCCCACCGCCAGCCTCGAGGACGGCGTGCAGGATTACGTCCGGCGCTACCTGCGGACCGCCGATCCGTACCCATAGGGCTCAGGCGATTGGGTCGAGCAGGTCGCCCAGACGATGGGCGGCCTGCAGCGCAAAGCGCAGCGTCTCTTTGCGCCGCCGTCCGGGCGGAATCGGTTGAACGGGCGCCGCGCGCCGGATCACGGCGGTGTAACGATCGGCCACGATGATCCCCGACTCGGCCGGCAAGACCTCGAGAGGGAAGCTCGCCGCGACCGCGAAGTAGAACGCATCGCAGTGCGACATGTAGTCGGGCCACTTCTGATCGGCGCGGAAGTCGGCGAGATCGCTCTTGACCTCGACGATCACCAGGCGGCCGCGCCGGCTGACGGCGCAGAGGTCGGCGCGGCGGCCCGAGCTCAGCCGGAACTCGCTCAATGTGGCGTAGCCGAGCTCGCGCAGGAGGCGGCTCGTTCCCCGGGCGATGTCGAAGGCGTCGAGCTCAGGCATCGCGCCGGCCGGCCAGATGCCGGAGCGGGGCGGCGATGAGGCCGGCGGGCAGCAGCACCACCGTCGCCATGAACACCACTCCCAGCCCCAACAACCAATAGTCGCCGAGATAGGTGGCGAGCCAGCCTTCCAAGAGGCGCACCGCGAGCGCGCCGAGCAGCGCCGCAAGCAGCATCTCGCGGCCACCCAGCGCGACCCAGATCAGAACCTCGGTCGACAGCCCGAAACCGATCAGCGTCGGCGAGGCGAACGCATCGGTCGCGACGAACAGCGCTCCCGCGAGGCCGGCAAGCGCCGCCCCGACCACGAATACGCGGAGCCGGACCGCGAGAATGCGGTGGCCAAGGAACGCCGCGCGCATCGGATTGCCCTTGATCGCCGCGACCACCAGGCCGAATGGCGAGGTGCTCAGGCGCACCAGCAGCCAGTACGCGAGACCGAGGAGGGCGAGGATCAGATAATAGCGCGGCGCCGTCGCCTCGATCACGAGGTGCCCGCTGAACAGGCCGAAATCGAGCGGCGGAATGCCGGAGAGCCCGTTGTCGGCGCCCAGCCAGTAGCTCGATCGCACCGCCTGTTCGACGATGTAGGCCATGGCGAGCGTCACCACCGCCAGGTACGCGCCGCTCAGGCCGGCGCCCCAGAACAGGAAATACCCGATCGCCGCCGCAGCGGCACCGGCCCCCAGCAGGGCCAGGGCGAGGCCGGCGTACGTCGAGGCAAAGAGCGGCCCGAGCATTCCGGTGGTGGCCAGCGCCATGAGGTAGCCGCCGAGCCCGAAGAACATCGCCTGGCCGAAGCACAGCATCCCGCCTTGGCCCCACACCAGCCCGAGCGAGAGCGCGAACATGCCGAACACCAGGTAGCGCGTGAGCTGCTCGGTCCAATACTCCCCGGCGAGCAACGGGACGAGCGCCAGCGCCGCGAATACCGCCATGCCGAACCACGACGGCGCCTCGCCGCGGCTCATCGCAGCCCGCCGACCGGACCCCGCCGGAGCCGGATCACGACGACGGCGAGCGCGAAGACGACGACCTGCGCCAGCACCGGCGAGAGCCAGTTGGTCAACACGCTGTCGGCGCCGCCAACCACGACGCCGCCGGTGAGCACGCCGGCCAGCGGGCCCGCGCCGCCAACCAGGATCGCGAGGAACGCGGGAATGAGGAACCCCACGCCCATCTCGGGATCGACGCTGATGAGCGGTGCGATCAGCCCGCCGGCGAGGCCGGCGAGCGCCGCGCCGGCGGTGAAGCTCACCCGGTGCACGAGCGCGGGGTCGATGCCGAGACACGCGGCGGAGCGTGGATCGGCCACCACCGCGCGCACCATCAGACCGAAGCCGCTGCGGAAAAAGCCGATGAACACGCCGAGGATCGCGACCAGGGCGACGCCCATGACGATGAGGCGGTAGAGGGGATAGGCAAATGTCCCGACCGCGATCGTGGCGTCCATCGGGCTCGGGACGCTGAGCGAGGCCGGACCGAACGCCAGCACGATCGCCTGCTTGAGCGCGAGCGAGAGGCCCCAGGTGGCGAGGATCGTATCCAGCGGGCGGGCATAGATGTGGCGGATCAAGGCCGCTTCGATCGCGGCGCCGGCGGCGCCGGCGAGGATAGGCGCGGCCAGCACGCCGAGCCAGAACGGCGCGCCGAGGCCGTCCGCCGCGATCACCGCATAGGCGCCGAGCATGAACAGCTCGCCGTGCGCCATGTTGATCACCCGCATCACGCCGAACACGACCACGAGCCCGAGCGCCACGAGCACCAGGATCAGCACATAGCTCGCCGCGTTGAGCCCGATCGCCGCCGCCTCGACCATGGTCAGAGCGCCAGGTGGTCGGTGAGAAGGGTGCGTTCCGCCCGCGCCGCAGCGACGGGATAGCTGGCGACGATGCGCCCGCCGGCCATCACGCCGACTTCGTCGGCTAGACGCAGCGCGAGGTCGAGGTTCTGTTCGACCAGCAGCACCGTGAGACCGCTCTCGCGCACGATGCGCGCCAGGATCGCGCCGATCTCTGCGACCGCGGCGGGCTGCAGGCCGCCGGTCGGCTCATCGAGGAGCAGCATGGCGGGCGCGGAGGCCAGCGCGCGGCCGAGCGCGAGGAACTGCTGCTCGCCGCCCGAAAGCGTCCCCGCCGGCTGCTCGAGCCGCTCGGCCAGACGCGGGAACCAGTCGAGGACCCGCGCCGGCACCCGCGGCGGCCTGATCCGGTGTCCGAGGAGCGCGAGACGCAGGTTCTCGGCCACGGTGAGGTGCCCGAACAGACCACGCCCCTGCGGCACGTAGCCGACCCCAAGCCGCGCGATGACGTGGGTGGCAAGCCCGGTGATGTCGCGCGTGCCGAAGCGCACCCGGCCATGGCGCACCGCGAGCTGGCCCATGACGGTTCGCAGGAGGGTGGTCTTGCCCGTGCCGTTGCGCCCGACGAGGGCGTAGACTCGGCCCGCCGGGACGGTCAGGTCGACACCGTGGAGCGCGGTGCCGCCGCCGTAGCCCGCAACCAGATCAGCGACCGCGAGCACGGTACTTCACGCCACCTGGGCGCCGAAATAGAGGGCTCGGACCTCGGGATCCGCCTCCACCGTGGCGTAGCTGCCAAAGCGCAGGATGCGGCCCGCGGCCATCACCGCGACCGGGCAGCCGAGCGCCCGGACGAAGGCCATGTCGTGCTCGATCACGAACGCCGAGCGGCCGAGCGCGGGCAGCCCGCGGACCAGGGCAGCCGTGGCCGCCGTCTCGGCCGCGGTCATCCCTGCCGTGGGCTCATCCAGAAGCAGCAGCTCGGCGCCCGAGGCCAGCAGGAGCCCGAGCTCGAGCCACTGGCGCTCGCCATGCGCGAGCGCGCCGGCGCGGACATTCTGGCGCCCCGCCAGCCCCACCTGGGCGAGGACGGTGTCGTCGGCGGGACCGGCGCGGACCCAGAAGCCCGGCCGCTCGCGGGCCAAGCGAGCGACGGCCATGTTCTCGCCAGCGGTAAGCGCGTCGAACACCGTCGGGGTCTGGAACTTGCGGCCGATGCCGAGCCGGGCGATCGCCTCGGGCCGAGCGGCGGTGATGTCCTGTCCGGCGAACGCGATCCGGCCGCGCGTCGGCCGCTGGGCGCCGCAGACGAGATCGAACAGGGTCGATTTGCCGCACCCGTTCGGCCCGACCAGCGCGAGCATGCTGCCGGCCTCCAGCCGCAGGCTCACGCCGGCGACGGCGGCGAGACCGCCGAAGTCCTTGTGCACGTCGAACAGCTCGAGCACGGCCATGCTGGCCCCGGCCCCAATGCGCAGGCGCAGCATAGCGCAAGGGCGCGGGTTCCTGGGCTATAGTGCCGGCGCGATACGTCACGCGGGGAGGATTTCAATGTTGCATCAGCATCGTCGGGCCGTGCTGCGGGGACTGGCCGGCGGCGCGCTCGCCGCCACCGCCGCGCCGCTTCTCCGGCGCGCCCGGGCGCAGGGGGCGATGCTCCGTCTCGGCGCGGTCCTGCCGTTCTCGGGTGGGCTCGAGCTGTTCGGCGAGCAGGCGCGCATCGGCATCGATCTCGCGGTGTCCGAGATCAATGCCGCGGGCGGCGTGCTCGGCCAGACGGTCGAGGTGCGCTACGAGGACAACAAGACCGACCCCAAGACCTCAGCCGAGAAGGCGCGCGCACTCATCCAGCGCGATGAGGTCATCGCCGTGCTCGGCCCGATCACGTCCTCGGCCCGCAACGCCATGATCCCGCACATGGAGCGGCTCAAGACCCCGCTCCTTTACGCCACCAACTACGAGGGCGCCGACGAGCGAGGCGGCGGCTGCGGCCGCTACGTGTTTTTCTTCAACACGGTGCCCAATCAGGATACCGCGCCGCTCATCCCCTACCTCAAGGAGGCCGGGCTCGGCACGAGCTACTACATGTTCGGCGCCAACTACGTGTGGCCGCGCTCGATGTTCCGGGCGGCGAGCACGATGATCGGCACGATCGGCGGCCAGGTGCTGGGCGAGGAGTACACCCCGTTCGGCGAGAAGGACTTCACCGCGGTGATCCGCAAGATCGCGGACTCGGGCGCCGAGATCCTCTTGTTCGCGCTGCCCGGCACCGACGGCATCACCTTCATCAAGCAGGCCGAGGAGTTCGGCCTGCTGCAGAAGCTCACCGTCGCCTTCCTCGGCTTCAGCGAGACCTACCTCGGCGCCTTCGGCCCCGGCAAGGGCGAGAACATGTACGTCGGGGTGCCGTTCGTCGCGGCGAGCGAGGAGCCCGCGGTGCGGGACTTCGTCGCCCGGGTGCGCGCGCTCAAGGGCGAGGTCGGCGTCTCGCACTACGTGTTCAGCCACTACAGCGCGGTGATGGCGCTCCGCCACGGGCTGGAGAAGACCGGCCGGGTCGACCGTGAGTCGGCCGTGGACGGCGTGGCGGGGCTGCGCTTCGCCGTGCCCACGGGAGAGGCCGAGATCACCGCGAGCGATCACCACATCGCGCTCGCCATGTACATCGCGCGCACCGAAGGCGGCGCGCTGCGCGTGGTCAAGCCGCTCGGCGTGATCGCCCCCGCATCGGGCTGCGCCGTGTGACGCGGACCCCGAAAACAGGAAGGGCGGGCCGCGGCCCGCCCTTCCCACGCGTGCGGTCGCGAACGACTAGAAGAAGATCACCGAGCCGACGAAGACGCCGTCCACGTCGCCCTGGTTGCCTTCGCCGATCGTCGCGTCGCCATCCGCAACGAACGGGGTGTCGGACTCGAGCGAGTGGTGCTGGAACCCGGCGACGAACTGGATGCCGGCGCCGGCGTCCCACGCGCCGCCCACCTCGAACGCCTCGTAGGTGTCCTCGGCGTTCGCGGCGGTCTCGGTCGAGTCGTTGATGTACTGGATGCCGATCGCCCACGGGCCGGTGGCGTAGCGCAGGCCGAGCGACCAGTTATTGGTATCGCCATCGGCTGGATCGGCGTTGTTGCTGTGCTTGTAGGCGGCGCCGGCGGTGAAGCCCATGTAGCCGAGGTTGACGCCGGCCGACCACTCGGTCAGGTCGTCGCGTGCGGCGGCCTCGACTTCCTGGCTGCCGCGCAGATAGCCGCCCGACACCGCAACGTTGACCTCGTTGAGGGTCTGGACCATGTTGGCGCCGACGCCCCAGATCTGCTCGACGTCGGCCGCCTCGTTCTCGAGCGGTTCGCCGCCGATGGTGCCGGCAAAGCCAAGGTCATCGCAGCCGGTCGCCTGCTTGCAGTTCTCCGGCGTGTAGGACACGCCGAGCTGGAAGCCGCTGAACCGCGGTGTGAAGACGGTGAGCTTCGGCCCACGGTTGCCGCTGCCGACGTAGGTGGTCGAATAGCCGCCGGTGGCGTTGGATCCGCCGTCGACCATCGTGAAGATCGGCGACTCCAGGCCCCAGCCGAAGTTCGATGGCGTGGGCGATTGATAGTGCATGGACGCCTGGGCGCCTTGGCGCGCGCCGGCCTCGACCCGGAACCCGCCGAACTCGAAGAACCCGTAGGTGTCGAAGTTCCGCCCGCCGGACTCGTCCGGGAGCTGCGTCACCATTTCTTCGAAATTGAGGCCGACCTCGAGGCCGTTGTCCAGCGCGGTCTTGCCGCCGAGCGTCACCACGCCCCAGTGCTTGAAGGCGTGGTCGCGCCGACCCTCAGCCGGCTCGTCCGGCCCGTCATCGGCGTCCTGGTAATTCCAGTTCTGTACCCAGTAGCCGGAAACACCCAGCGAAATCGGATCTGCCGCCGCCGCCGTCCCGGCCCATGCCGCAACCGCGACCAGCGCTGTCGAGCAGTAAAGAAGCTTTCTCATGCGGTCCTCGCTTTTGGCTGTGGCGGCCGGTGGCTTCCCCCGAGAGCCGCCCGTTCTTTTACCGGCGCATTCAGCCACCGCCCTGGTTAACGGTCAAGGTCGGCACGGCTTCCGATGTGACGAAAGTCGCGCACTGTGGCCCGAATGCAACAATCCCGGAGTCTGGCGCAGTTCTGCGCCGTGCGCTAAAGTGACTGGGTCCCGCAAGGGCTCGAGGTATCGAATGGTGGTTGCCTGGTTACGGCCGCGATTCGTGGCTGTCATGCTCATCGGCGCAATCGGCGGTGGCGGCCTCGCGGCGTGCTCGGGCGAAGTCGAGGCGGTCTTCCCCGAGGTCCAGGGCAAGCGCATCCAGCCGCGCCCGATCGAGGAGCGGGAATCGATCTTCGGTCCGGGTGGCGTTACGCTGTTCGGCGGCAAGAAAGACGAGAACGCGGGCGGCGGTGGCGGCATCGGCGTCAACAGCTTCCTGTGGCGGGCCACCCTCGATACCCTGTCGTTCATGCCGCTCGCCTCGGCCGATCCGTTCGGCGGCGTCATCATCACCGACTGGTACAGCCCGCCCGATTCGGCCGATGAGCGGGTCAAAGTCACTGCGTTCATTCTCGACCGCCAGCTGCGCGCCGATGGGATCCGGGTTTCGGTGTTCCGCCAGACCCGGGGCGCCGGCCAGGACTGGCTCGACGCTCCGGTGCAGCCCGAGACGGTGACCGCGCTCGAGAACGCCATCCTGACCGGCGCCCGCCACCTCCGCATCGCCTCGCTCGGCGAGACCGTGGAGTAACCGGCCGCACTTGCGCCCAGGACCCTTCCGACCGATGCTCGGCCGCCGCCCGAGCGAAGGCGGCGCAAGCAGGCTCCAGCGATGTCGCGATACGACGCCAGCGCAGTCGAGGCCAAGTGGCAGCGGGTCTGGATGGAACGGCGCGCGTTTGCCGCGCGCGCGGATGCCCGGCCCAAGTACTACGTACTCGAGATGTTCCCCTACCCCTCCGGCCGCGTCCACATGGGGCATGTGCGGAACTACACCATCGGTGACGTGGTCGCCCGCTTCAAGCGCGCCCAGGGCTACAACGTGCTCCACCCGATGGGGTGGGACGCCTTCGGGCTGCCGGCCGAGAACGCGGCCATGGAGCGCAAGCTCCATCCCGCGACCTGGACCCGGGAGAACATCGCCCACATGCGGGGCGAGCTCCAAGCGATGGGGTTGAGCTACGACTGGGACCGCGAGCTCGCCACGTGCGAGCCGGACTACTACCGCCATCAACAGAAACTCCTGCTCGATTTCATCAAGGCCGGGCTCGCTTACCGCCGCGAGGCCGTGGTCAACTGGGACCCCGTCGAGCACACCGTGCTGGCGAACGAGCAGGTGATCGACGGCCGCGGCTGGCGCTCCGGCGCACCCGTCGAGCGGCGCTCGCTGTCGCAGTGGTTCTTGCGCATCACGGCGTTTGCCGATGAGTTGCTCGCCGAGCTTAGCTCACTCGAGCGCTGGCCCGAGCGCGTCCGGCGCATGCAGGAGAACTGGATCGGCCGCTCCGAAGGCCTGATCATGCGCTTCGGCATCGCCGGCCGGGACGAGCCGCTCACCGTCTTCACGACGCGCCACGACACCATCTTCGGGGCGAGCTTCCTCGCCGTCTCGCCCGACCACCCGTTGGCCAAGGACCTGGCCCGGACCAATACGGCGCTGCAGGACTTCATCGCCGAGTGCAGCGGCATGGGCACCACCGAGGAGGCGATCGAGACGGCGGAGAAGCGGGGCTTCGACACGGGCCTGGTCGCCCGCCACCCGTTCCGCGCCGACGTCGAGCTGCCGATTTACGTCGCCAACTTCGTGCTCCTGGATTACGGCACCGGCGCCATCTTTGGCTGCCCCGCCCACGATCAGCGCGACCTCGATTTCGCCCGGAAGTACGGACTGCCCGTGCGCCCGGTGGTGGCACCGCCGGGGGCGGGTGCCGGCTTCACCGTGGGCGCCGAAGCGTTCATCGGCGAGGGTACGCTGGTCAATTCCGACTTCCTCGACGGCCTCGACGTGGCCACGGCCAAGCGCGCGGTGGCCGAGCGAATGACCGCCGCGGGACAGGGCGAGATCAGCGTCAAGTACCGGCTGCGCGACTGGGGGATCTCGCGCCAGCGCTATTGGGGCTGCCCGATTCCGGTGATCCACTGCGCCGCCTGCGGCGTGGTGCCCGTGCCCGAGGCCGCCCTGCCGGTCTTGCTGCCCGAGGATGTGAGCTTCGCCGAGCCGGGCAACCCTCTGGCCCGCCACCCGACGTGGAAGCACGTGCGCTGCCCGGCGTGCGGCGGGGCGGCCGAGCGCGAGACCGACACCTGCGATACCTTCGTCGATTCGTCGTGGTACTTCGCGCGCTTTGCCGCGCTCGAGCCCGATGCCCCCTTAGGCCGGGCCGCCGTCGACTATTGGCTGCCGGTCGATCAGTACATCGGCGGCATCGAGCATGCGATCCTGCACCTTCTCTACTCCCGCTTCTTCGTCCGGGCGCTGCGCCAATGCGGCTACCTCGATCTGGTGGAGCCGTTCGCGGGCCTCCTGACCCAGGGCATGGTGTGTCACGAGACCTATCGCGACGACACCAGCGGCTGGCTCTACCCGTCCGAGGTGACGCACGATGCGGCCGGCCGCGCGGTGCGGCGCGACACCGGCCGGCCCGTCGCCGTCGGGCGCTCGGAAGCGATGAGCAAGTCCAAACGCAACACCGTCGATCCCGCCGGCATCATCGCCACCTACGGGGCCGATGCCGCGCGTTGGTTCATGCTGTCGGACAGCCCGCCCGAGCGCGACCTCCAGTGGACC
>Ga0194132_10008051_pt1 | contig 15305 bp, 16 predicted proteins | sample TA2KigOf80mmetaG_FD_148612 | JGI IMG/M metagenome (GOLD analysis project Ga0194132, IMG submission 148612) | Freshwater microbial communities from Lake Tanganyika, Tanzania - TA2015054 Kigoma Offshore 80m | ecosystem: Environmental > Aquatic > Freshwater > Lake | place: Tanzania: Lake...
GCTCGACCTCCTCCGGAGCCATGCGCTCCCGGTGACGCTCTACTTCCTCATGCCGCTCGCGATCCTGGCGTTCGTGGAGGGTGGCTTCGACCTCTTGCTGCAGATCCAGGACCCCGCCGCGGACTACAGCGGGGCCGACCTCGCGGCGTCGGGCCAGGCCACGATGTTCGGGTTCATGAGCCTGGCCACGATCGGCTTCGTCTTCCTCGGTGACCACGGGTGGGGCACCTGGAACCGGGTCCGATCGCTCGGGGTCCGGCCGTGGCAGGTCATGACCGGCAAGCTCGGGACGGCCTACCTCAACCAGCTCGCCATCTTCGTGTTCGTGATGGTGATGGCCACCGTCCTGTTCGACCTGCGGGTGCGGGGCCCGGTCCTCGCGCTCCTCGCCGTCGAGCTGCTGATGGCGGCCGTCGCGGTCGGGTACTGCTTCATCGCCTGTGCGGTCTGCACGAACCAGGCACAGTTCAACGCGTTCGCCTACCTCGGGGCCCTCGTGCTCGCCGGACTGGGCGGCGCGCTCACACCGTTCGAGACGCTCCCCGGCTGGGCGCAGGCGATCGCCCCCGCCGTGCCGACGTACTGGTCGGTACGGGCGTTCGGGGCGGTGATCCTGGACGGTGCCGGGATCTCCGACGTCGCCACGGAGCTGGTGGTGATGGCGCTGTTCGCCGCCGGCTTCTTCCTCCTGGGCGCCTGGCTGTTCGACGGCAACAAGAAGAGGTCTACGTGGGCGTGACCGACCGGCTGACACTCGACTTCCTCGGCGACCGGCGGACGCTCGGGCCGGGGGACGGTCTGACCTTCGGCCGCCGTGCCGACCTGGTGATCGACGACAACCCCTTCATGCACCGGGTCGTCGGTCGGGTCGTGCACCGGGAGGGTGTCTGGTGGCTGCAAAACCACGGGAGCTCGACCCGGGTCCGGCTGGTCGATCCGGCGGTGGGGGTGGACCTCGAGCTCGCGCCCGGCCAGCAGCTGCCGGTCACCGCCTCGGCGTTCCTCGTCCGCTTCCGGTGTGGCACCACCTCCTACGAGATCGACGGCGAGCGCGACGGCCCCGAGCTGGCCGTCGACGGCGCCGGCGAGGTGCTCGGCACCGCGACGGTCGACTTCGGCGCGGTGCCGCTGTCGCCCGAACAGCACCTGCTGGTGGTCGCCCTCTACGACTCGGCCCGGCGCAACGGCGGCGTGCCCGAGGGGAACTCGGTGATCGCCCGGCGGCTGGGCTGGACCCCCAAGAAGTTCCACCGGAAGCTCGACGCCGTCTGCGACAAGCTGCACCGCCAGGGCGTCCGGGCCCTAAAGGGCACGACCGACGAGCTGGCCGAGACCCGCCGCAGCGTCCTGGTCGACCACGCCGTCAACACCGGGCTCGTCGGCCCGGGCGACCTCGGCCTGCTGCGCTCCGCGGGGTCCGGGCCCTCGGAGCTGGACCCCACCGGCTGACCCCCGGAGGCAGGGGGTGCGGATCCCGTCGCGGCCACTCAGGGCGCCGGGTTCTCCACCGACTCCCAGTTGCGCCCCTCCAGGTACGGGGTGAACGACTCCGCGATGTGGGCGAGGTCGAGGGGCGACTTCGGTCGCTTGATCTCGTACAGGTGCGGGAACCGCTCCCATGCCCGCACCGCGTCCCAGAGCGCCGCTGCGTCGTCGCCGGTGGGGGCCGGGGTCACCACCGGTCCGTAGAGGGCGCGGCCGCTCGGGAACACCAACGTCGGTACCCCGAAGCCGCCGAGGGCGAGGACGTCCTCGTGGTCCGCCCGCACGTCGTCTGTGGTGGTCGGATCCGCAAGTGCCTCGTCCACCAACGAGGGGGCGAGGTCGAGCTCGTCCAGCACCGCCCGCGCCGCGTCGGGAGTGTGGGGCTTGCGGCCGTGCCCGTGCAGCCAACTGCCGGCGGTGGCGTAGTAGCGATCCACGAGGTCGTTGCCGGTGCGGGGGTCGCCGTCGACACCGCGCCGCAACCGTGCGGCCACCCGCAGCATCCCCCAGCCGTAGGACCAGTCCCGCTCCCACGGGTGCTTCCTGCCCTCCCGGCGGTTGACCTCCTCGAGGGAGAAGAAGCGCCACTCCACCTCGATCAGGCCGCGGTCGCGCACCTCGCGGGCCCACTTCGAGGTCTGGTACGCCCACGGGCACATCACGTCGAAGTGGAAACGGAGGGCGACGGCACTCATGGGGGGAGCGTAGGTCAGACTGCGAAGGCATCATGATGTCGTACCAGTGATGTCACGTGCATCATGTGCGCACGACCGTGACCCTCGACCCGGACGTCGACGCCGGGATCCGCCGGGTGATGGCGGATCAGGGCCGTTCGTTCAAGGAGGCGCTCAACGAGGTGGCGCGGCGCGGGCTGCAGGCCCGGGCCGGCCACGTCGAGCCCTACACCGGACCCACCTTCCGCTCCCGCGTTCGGCCCGGGCTCGACCTCGACCGGGCCCTCGCCCTCGTCGGTGACCTCGAGGACGGCGAGGTGGTGCGTCGCGCCGAGCAGGGCAAGTAGCGCGCCGCCGGCGCTGCCCGTGACCGCCATGCGGATCTGCGACCTGAACCTCCTGCTCTACGCCACCAACGAGGCGAGCGCGCAGCACGAACGGGCCCGCGACGTGCTCCACGCGCTCATGGTCGGGAACCGTCCGGTCGGTCTCCCCTGGATGGTCACCCTCGGCTACGTGCGGCTCACCACCAACCCCCGGGTGATGGTCGACCCGCTCGCGCCCGCCGATGCAGTGGCCATCGTGCGCGGGTGGTTGGGGCGCCACAACGTGGTGGCTCCCGAGCCGATTGCGCGTCACCTCGACCTGATGGCCGAACTGCTCGCCGCCGCGGGACCGGTGCCAACCTGGTGAACGACGCCCACCTCGGCGCGTTGGCGCTCGAGCACGGGGCGGAACTGTGGTCCTTCGACCACGACTTCTCCCGCTTCCCCGGGGTGCTCTGGCGGTCGCCGGCGGATCATGACCCGGACTGAACCACAGCCGACGGGTGGCACACCGGGGGCCCATGGAGCGCCACGCCCCTCGGTGCGCTGGTCCGAGATGCAGCTTCCGGGAATGAGCGGGGTGGGTTCCACCGACCCCAATTGGTTCAAGCGGTCCATCTTCCACACGCAGCTCGTCCGCAGTGTCTTCGACGCCAGCGCCGACAGCGAATTGCAGGCCCGGCTTGGCGGGTTTGTCGGGGAACGTGAGCGGGATGTTCGTGAACGTGGCGGTGGCCGTGTCGATCTGGCCGAGGCCACCGGTGCCCAGGTGCCGAAGCCCACGAGCACCGAGGTGCCCGACGGGTCGAGCGCGATCGGGTTCACGTCCCGCCCGACGTCCGCCAGCACTGTCGTCGTGTGAGCATCGCCCCGCTCCCTCGCACGGCTCCTGCTCCGTGCCCCGCCTGGGGCAGGATGGCCGAATGAATGATCGCACCGTTGCCCGCTCGATCGCACTTGGCCGCATCCTCTTCGGCCTGATCATGCTGCTGATCCCCCACAGCGTGCTGGCCCGCACGAGCGAGGTGCGCCCCGGGCCGCTGGTGTGGATGGCCCGGGCGTTCGGCATCCGCGACGTGGTGCTCGGGGTCGGTGCGGTGATCGAGTTGACCGAGGAGGAGCCGTCGGGTCAGTGGGTGACCCTGGGCGCCCTGGCCGACACGTCCGACGCCGTCGCCGCGGTGGTGTGGCGCGATGAGCTCGGCACGGCCGGCATGGCCTCGACGCTCGCGCTGGCGGTGCCCGCCGCGGCCGGCGGTTGGTGGTCAGCGATCAGCCTCCGGACGCGCCGCACCGGCGGCTGACCACCGACGCCGGGGCCGGTGCCCGTTGCGATCGGTGACACGCTCGTCGGAGCGTTCGCAGCGGGCAGCGCCGATCACCTCGGCGGCTTCGACCTCGATCAACTCCTGGAGCTCCAGGTGGACCGACTCACGGACCAGATCGACACCATCACCAGCGCAAAACGCGTCGAGCAGTTCGGACAGGGCAGTTCGGACAGGGCAGTTCGGACAGGGCAGTTCGGACAGGGCAGTTCGGACAGGGCAGTTCGGACAGGGCAGTTCGGACAGGGCAGTTCGGACAGGGCAGTTCGGACAGGGCAGACTCAGGCCAGCCCATCGTTTGCTTCTCCTCATGGTGTGCACTTGGTGGTACACACCGAGAATCACGCCGATGGCCCCACGGCGTGGTGGACCCCCGTGCTGCCCCCAGAACCCACCACCTCACGGGACGATCCTCTACTGCGCCTCGCTATCCTCGCCCCGTGAGAATCGGTGTCCTGACCTCCGGAGGCGATTGTCCCGGTTTGAACGCCGTGATCCGGGCACTGGTGCGTGTCGTCGAGCGGGTCCACGGGGGGACGGTCATCGGATTCCGTAACGGATTCCGTGGGGTTCTCAACGACGAGTCCGAGGTGCTCGATGTCGCTCGCTGTCGCGGAATCCTGCCCCGCGGCGGCACGATCATCGGGACGTCACGGGAGCAGCCCTACACCCAACCCGATGGAGTCGAACGGGTTCGCTCAGCGATCGATCGTCACGCCCTCGACGGCCTCGTCGTCGTTGGTGGTGAGGGTTCGCTGAGCTGCGCCGCTGACCTCGTCGGCGACGGTGTGCCGTGCGTCGGGATTCCCAAGACCATCGACAACGACGTGGTCGGCACCGAGTTGACGTTCGGGTTCGATACGGCGGTGAGCATCTGCTCGGCTGCGATCGATCGGCTCCACACGACCGCAGAGGCCCACGATCGGGTGATGATCGTCGAGGTCATGGGTCGGCACGTCGGTCACATCGCTCTCCGAGCGGGGATCGCTGGTGGCGCCACGATGGTGCTGGTCCCAGAGGTCCCCTTCGACATCGCAGAGATCGCCTCGTCGTTGCGCCGCCGCCACGCCGGGTCCAGTTTCGCCTCGATCGTCGTCGTGGCCGAGGGGGCGGTCCCCGCTGCCGGCGGGTTGGTGGTGCCCGACTACGAGGTCGACGAGTTCAACCATCAGCGCCTCGGTGGCATCTCCAGTGTGCTGGCTGAGGCCATCGAGGAGCGGATTGGTATCGAGACGCGAGTCACGATGCTCGGGCACGTACAGCGGGGCGGCACCCCCACAGCGTTCGACCGGGTGCTCGCCACGCGTTTCGGTGCGGCCGCAGCCGACGCTGCCGCTGCCGGATCGTGGGGCTCGATGGTGGGCCTCCAGAGCGACCGGATCGTGGAGGTCCCGTTGTCGGAGGTGGCCCGACGCCGCAAGACCATCGATCTCGACGTCTACGAACGAGTGGCACGACCGTTCTTCGCCTCCTGAAGCCGACCGACTCGGTTCACTCGCAGCTCATCGCTCGGTGGAGCCCCGGCAGGAGCTTCACCGATTGCCCGGCGGTGTCGTGACGATGGTCCGATTGCGGTCAACCGCACTGGGCGCCGACCCGGGCGAGACGCTCGGTCAACTGCTCGACGGTGGCAGCGGCGAACTGCGTCTCGGTTGATTCGTCTGCGCTCGGCAGGAGTGAGGCAAAGTCGCACACGGTGGTCTCGTCGACATCGCCCCGCTCCGGCGTGCTCGCCCGGACCGGCTTGCCGTCGACGAGGAATCGCACCTGTCGGGCTTCACGGTCCTGGGTCGCAGTGAAGACGAGTTGACCGAGAGCGAGCTGGCGGGCCGTGCCGGCGAGTTCGTCGAAGCGGCCCGACAGGTCGATCGAGATGCTCCCGCGGTCCTCCTCGACACCGAGCAACTCGGTGCCGAGCGGAACGGCGTTCGACAGTTCACCTTCCAGCTTGGCGCTCGGGTCGACGAGCGCCGCTAGGACAGTCGAGAGCCGACGATCCTCGACCGCACGGGTCGCCGGGATCAGCTTCTGGTTCTCCACGTACCACAGGACGGCATCGACGGGCCCGCTCGGAACGGCGGCGGTGCTCGGTGTCGTGGACGTGGGCGTGATCGGAAGCGCTCGCGGCTGATCGTCGGTACCGATCCCACAGGAAGCCGTGACGGTCACGCTCAGCGCCACGCTCAGGGCCACACCGGAAGCAACGACGCCGATGCTCCTCACGCAGTGCCTCCGGGGGAAGCCTCGTGAGGAGTGATGATTGCGTGTTCCCCCGTGAGCGTGAGCATGCCGGTGGCCTCCGGAGTGGCGGCGGCGAGATCGTCGGAGATCAACACGTCTTCGAGGTCGACAAAGGGCAGCTCCACCACGAAGCACGCCCCCTCACCGCCGTCGGTGCGGTCCTCGACCCACACCCGGCCTCCTTGGAGCGAAGCGTGTTCAGCAGCGAGGGCCAAACCCAGTCCGACCCCGATGTCAGCACCTCGACTTCCGCCCTGATCGCCGCGGTTGAAACGGTCGAAGATGCGCTCCCGCTCGTCGAGCGGCACCCCGGGGCCGGAGTCCTCGACCCCGATGCGTACGGTGAGTTCGTCGAAGGGGTTGAACGGGTCGGGATCGTGGCGCTCGATCCAGACGCGGGTCGGACCGTCGGCGTACCGGTCTGCGTTGTGGAGGAAGTTCGCCAGGATCCGAACCAGTCGACGCTTGTCACAGGAGATGACGAGCTGATCGAGTTCCGTGTCGGATTCGACCTCGACGTGGGGGTAGCCGAGATTGGCGACCGTGGCGTGCACGAGCGGAACGATCGCCAGCTCCTCCGGTTCGAAGCGAACCGCTCCGGCGTCGAACCGGGAGATCTCCAGCAGGTCCTCGACGAGCTGGGTGAAGCGATCGACGTCAGCATCGAGCAGATCAAGGGCATGCTGGGCTCGCTCGGGCATCTCGTCGCGATTGTTCACGAGGACGTGAATGCTCGCATTGAGGGTGGTGAGCGGAGACCGGAGTTCGTGGCTCACATCGCTGGCGAAACGCGTGTCCCGGTCGATCCGTTCCTGGAGCGCATCGACCATGGCGTTGAAGTTCATCGCCAACGGGGCCAGATCGCGATCGCTGGCGTAGTCGCGCTCGTCGATTCGGGTGTCGAGCTGTCCGACCGCAACTGCCTCGGCCGCCTCGCTGATCCTCGCCAACGGGCGCAGCGTCAGGCCGCTGGCCCAGTAGCCGAGGACTCCTGCGGCCACCGTCGTCAGGAACGTGGCGACGGCGAGCGACACGATCAGGCTCCGCAAACCGGTGGTGATGTCATCGAGCCGGTAGATCTCGAAGTATCCCGACGCTGCCGTCCCGAGTGGCACCCCAACGGCCACCAGTGTCTGCCCGTCGAGTTCGAAGCGCATGATCGCCGGGTTGCGGACATCGACGACCTGGTCCTTCAGCTGTCTGGGGAGAACGTCGACGCCGAACCGCTGGTCGACCGAGACCGAGACCGGGCGTCCGTCCTGTCCGACGCTCACGACCGATGCCTTCCCGGCATCCGACAACGACGACAGCACCGCCTGGGTGTCGGTCGACGAGCCGAGCGCGGCGTCGACGATCGCTGCATTGCCCACGGCTCGACCCGAGATCGACTCCTCCCGCTGGTTGACGAGAGTCTGCTGGGTGATCGTCACCGTCAGCAGACCGAGAGCCACCGACAACACGAGCGTCACCAGGACGACGGCCAAGGTGATTCGGGTCCGAAGACCTGAGGCCAGACCGAGGCTCGGTCCTCTGGGCCTGTGCCCGATGGCGGAGTCGTCGGAGCTCAACTGCTCACGGCTGCAGCTTGTAGCCGAGCCCTCTGACCGTGACGACGTGCTGTGGGTTGGCTGGGTCGGATTCGACCTTGGTCCTGAGGCGCCGGACGTGGACGTCGACGAGTCGGCTGTCGCCGTCCACGCCGTGGCTCCACACCTTGTCGAGGAGTTCCTCCCTGGAGAACACGGTCCCCGGGTGGTTGGCGAGCTCGACGAGAAGTCGGAACTCGGTCTTGGTGAGGTGCACCGGTTGACCGTTCATGGTGACCACGCCCTCCTGCGGGATCACCTCGAGACTGCCGAAGATCAGTTTGGGGTTGCCGGAGACCACGGGGCGGGCCCGCCTGAGCAGCGCCCGGATGCGAGCCGAGAGCTCCTTCGGTGCGAACGGCTTGGTGAGGTAGTCATCGGCGCCGGCCTCCAGACCGGCGACCACGTCGTGGGTGTCGGCCCGGGCCGTGACCATCACGATGGGCACGTCGCTCTGTCGCCGGATAGAGCGACACACCTCGAATCCATCCATCCCGGGAAGCATGATGTCGATCAGCACGACATCTGCAGCCTCCTCGGCGAAGGCGGTGATGGCCTCCTCGCCGGTCCCGGCCTCGGTCACCCGCCAGCCCTCGTCCTCGAGTGCGAGCTTCACCGATGTCCGGATTCGTTCGTCGTCTTCCACGGTCAGGATGCGTGTGGCCACGGGGCCATTCTCGCCCATCGGCGACGTCGGCGCCTGCCATGTGTCTGCACGGCGGGTGGCTCGCCGCCGGGCGAGGACCGGCCTCAGGCCTCGGCGAGCAGGTCCACGAGTTGCGCCGCGAGCGCCGGGTGGGCACAGAGCACCGATCCGGGCCGGACCGCTCCGCCTTCGAGGCTGCACACGACGGCGCCGGCCTCGACGGCGACGAGTGAGCCGGCGGCGTAGTCCCACTGCGACAGACCCGCCTCGAAGTAGGCATCGACCCGTCCGGCGGCGACCGAGCACAGATCGAGGGCGGCGGCGCCCATTCGCCGGACGTCGCGTATCTGGTCGATGATTCGGGCGAGCACCTTGGCCTGGGCCCGCCGTCTCTCCGGTATGTACGCGAACCCGGTGGCGACGAGGGCGTCGGCGAGGTCCGGTGGTTCGGCCAAGGAGAGTCTGGTCTCGTCGCACCACGCACCACCCCCGGCTCGAGCGTGGTAGGTCCGACCGTGGGTCGGATCCGCGACGACCCCGGCCACGGTGACCCCGTCGACCTCGGCGGCGATCGACACGGCGTATCCGGGGTGGTCGTAGACGTAGTTGGTCGTCCCGTCGATCGGATCGACCCACCAGGTCACGGGAGCGGTCGCTGACTCCCCGGACGCTGCCACCCCTTCCTCGCCGCGGATCAGATCCTGCGGCCTGGCGGCGAGGATGACATCGGAGATCAGTTGCTCTGCTCGTCGGTCCATCTCGGTGACCAGATCGGTCGGTGACGATTTCGTCGACGTCGCCAGATGGTTCGGTCGCTGTTGGGTGATCAACGCAACGGCGACGTCCGCGGCCTGCAGGGCGATCTCGAGGAGATCCGCCGGTTCGGCGCAGTCGGTCACGATGAACGGTTCCGGATGGTCTCCCACTCGCCCAGCGCCCGGAGTGTGAGGACGGAGACGACGGCGACTCCCCCCGCCCCCAGCACGGCGCCCAGGAGGAGCAGGATGCCTGCCACCGTGGTGGAGGCCCCGCTGAGGTCGGCGAATGCGTAGCCGATTGTTCCTCCGGCGAACCCGCCGACGAGGACTGCGGCGAACGCCAGGATCCGTGCGCCGACCGATGGCAGCGCCGATTCGGGACCTGCGGGTCGGCTCCGTTCCATCTCCCGAAGTTACGTCCTGATGCGAGGACCACCCAGCATCGAGACGCCACCGACGGCGTTGGGTCCGCTACGGTGGGGATGTCGCCGGTTCGACTCACCCCGGTCGCATCGGCGGGCGAGAAGAAGGGTCAGGTACCGATGGACAACGTTGTTCCACCACGTCGGCTCGGCGAGCTCCTCGCTGCGGCCCGCACCACCCGGGGAACCTCGATCGAGGTCCTCACCGAGCAACTCGGTGCCGAGGATGTCCACGTCGACCTTCGTCAGGTCGAGGCCGGCGAGGTCACCCTCGACGATTCCCAACTCGCTCACGTCGCCCGGGCCTACGGCGTGGAGACCAGCTCGCTGATTCCCAGCCGCAGTCGCCTCGTCGTCGATCTGAGCGAGGGCGTGATTCAGGACGAGCGGACCCAGGCAGCGTTTCAGGTCGCCCCTGACCGTGACGAGACCCTTCGTCGTTATCTGGCGCTCGTCTACGAGATGCGTCGACAGCCGCCCGGCTCGGACCTGTCGCTGCGCGACGAGGACATGGACGTGCTCGCTGAGGTCTTCGACACCCGGGCGGTGGAGATCGAAGGCGATCTCCGTCGCCTGATCGCCGGAGACACTCCGGCGATCGAGGCCGAACGCTCGAGGCTCTCGCGTCGGGTGCTCGTCCCGGCGATCGGCGTGCTGGTGGCGCTCACCGCCGCCGGAGCGGTCGTGTTCGTGCAGTCGTCTGCGGAGACTCCGGCTCCGGCGCCGGCCACTCAGAAAGCCGACGCGGTGCCGCTCGACCAACTCCCGCCCGCTCCGGCGGCGGACGTGGGGCCGCCGGGAATCAGTCAGGAGCGCCTGCCCGACGGCTCTCCTGCCCCGGAGGTCACCAACGACTGATCTGTGGGTTCCAGTCCACCCGTTCGATGTGCATCGTCGAGAGGTCGGTGCCCCGCACCTCGTAGCCGAACCGCTCGGGCGACTCCCAACGTTGTTCCAACCAGGCCGTGAGCGGCTCCCGGACCCATGGCGGAGCGGTGCTCAGCCGCTCGATGCTCCGATCGGAGTCGGTCCACTCGGCCTCCACCACGATGCCGTCGGGGTCGTCACCGACACAGAGACTCCCGCTGAAGTCCGTCGAACGATGCACCTCGACGTTCAGTACCCAGGCCAGATCGACGGCGTGGACCTGGACCTCGTAGCACAGGCCGGCCCACCGATGAACCAGCAGACCGGTCTCCTCCGCCACCTCCCGTCCGAGTCCGATGAGCGTGTCCTCGCCGGACTCGATGACGCCGCCGGGGGTGGTCCAGTCGAAGCGTCCGTCGCGACGGACGTTGCGGACCAGCACCAGTCGCCCCTCCGACTCGACGATCGCACCACCGACCGACCAACGACGAAAATCGTCTGCCACGCCGGAACGCTAGCGCCGTGGCTACGAGCCGAACATCGTTCGACGGTGGTGTCGTGACCATCCGGCGGATCCTGCACGTGGACATGGATGCGTTCTTCGCTTCGGTCGAGTTGCTCCGCCATCCCGAGTTGGCCGGCTTGCCGGTCGTCGTCGGTGGCGCCGGAGATCGCGGGGTGGTGGCTGCAGCGTCGTACGCAGCCCGGGTGTACGGGGTGCGCTCAGCGATGGCCACGATTCGTGCCCGCCGCCTCTGTCCGGAGTTGGTCGTCGTGGCGCCGGACCACGCCCACTACTCGGCGGTGTCGTCGAGGATCATGGACTGCTGTCGGGAGTTCGCCCCGGTGGTCGAACCGCTGTCGCTCGACGAGGCGTTCCTCGACATCACCGGCGCCCAACGACTGCTCGGGCCGGACGAGTCGATCGCCACGGCGTTGCGCCAGCGTCTCTGGGACCGGGAGGGGCTCTGGTCCTCTGTTGGCGTGGCGTCGACGAAACTCGTGGCCAAGCTGGCATCGGAGGCGGCCAAGCCCGCTCCGGGTCTCTCCGGGGGGTCCTCCGGTGTCTGCATCGTGGATCCGGCCGACGAGCTCGAGTTCCTCTGGGATCGCCCGGTGTCGGACCTCTGGGGTGTCGGCCCCGTCACGGGCGACCGGCTCCGGGCCCTCGGCGTGTCGACTGTCGCTGATCTCGCACGATTCCCCCGAGCGGCTCTCGAATCGCACCTCGGGGCGGGCCTCGGCCGGCAGCTCCACGATCTCGCCAACGGCCGGGACGATCGCCCGGTCGTCGCTGATGCCGAGGTCCGCTCGATCTCACACGAGGAGACGTTCGGCTCCGACCTCACGGTGATCGGTGATCTGCGGGCGGAACTGGTGGTGATGGCCGAGAAGGTCGGCCGACGGGCGCGCCGACGTGGACTCGTCGGCCGCACCGTCCATCTGAAGGTGCGCTGGTCCGACCTCGTCATCACGACCCGTTCCCGGACGCTGGCAGTCGGCACCGACGACGGGCTGGTGGTGGCACGGGTGGCCACCGAGTTGCTGGGCTCGTTGCCGGTGGAGCGGGGTGTCCGTCTGGTTGGTGTCGGCCTCAGCTCACTCGGCCCGGCCGGTGGATCCTCGCAACTCGAGTTGAGCCTCTCCGATGTCGGAACCCCTGCGGGTGAGCTCCCGAACGGGCGCGGCGCTGCCCTCCGAGCAGCCGACGAGGTCAGGGAACGGTTCGGAGAGGAAGCGATCGCGCCGTTGCGGCGCCGGACCGGCGACCCGTCACAGGGAGGGACCTGAACCCCCGGGGTGACGTCGCGCGTCGTGGCGACGGCCGGTAAGGTGTGGGAGTATTTCACCGCCGGAACCGTTCAGCGTCGAACTGCTCCAGCGACCCGGGTCGTCGACCCGGTTCGAGCAATTAGAACGCCGACACTGAACGAGCGGGATCTGAGGGGTTGGATCACATGCCGTTGTCAGAGGACGAACAGCGAATCCTCAGCGAGATCGAGTCGCAACTTCGCGAAACGGACCCGGTGCTCGCCGAACACGTCGGGTCCACGACCGTCTACAAGGATGCGAGTCGGAGACTCCGCTGGGGTGTCCTGGCGTTCATTGCCAGCCTGATCCTGACGATCGTCCTGCTCACGCAGCACTTCGCACTCGGTTTCATCGGCTTCGTCGGCATGGTCGCTGCCGCCGTCGTGATCGAGTCGAACGCCCGCCGGATGGGCCGGGCCGGCATCAACGAGGCCAACCAAGCCTTCAGGGCCTCCGGCATTCGTTCCTACTTCAACGAAGCCAGTGACCGGGCTCGGGAACGCTTCCGTCGCGACGACGACGTCTGACGCTGCGACAACATCTGACGCTGCGACCGGATCGGTGCGATTGTCCGGTAGCTGGTTGATCAGCGCACTCGTTCGAGAAGTCGAGATCGTCTGTCGAGTTGTTCGTGAGCGGCAGCGCCGATGTGCCGGGCGAGTTGTCCGGCGAGTTCGAGGTCGTCATCGGACACCGGGCGACTGCAGTACCGCCGGGTGGTTTCGATCCGTGCCAGTGCGGTGAGGTCCCGGGCGAGGTCGCTCAACTCGCTCGCACCCGGTTCGGTGCGCATCCGACCGGCGAATTCCATTGGAGTCTCATCCGGGCGGGCGACGAATCCAATGGTCCGCAGCGCATCGGTTGCGGTGTTCCACGCCACTGCGACAGGGCCGAGTCCGGGGTCCCGGAGAATCCGCTGACGTCGGCGCCGTCGGCGCCACCGACGGGCGATGATCGCCGCTGCGGCGACGACCACCAATGCGATGACCGGCACCATCCATGCGGGTGGCCCGACGTCGGTTCCGACCCGTTCGGGGACCTCGGGAACACTCCCGGCGCTGGCGTCGAACGAGGGCTCGGTCGTCACCGGGGCACTCTCGGCGACGGTGGTCGGGGCCGTGGACGTCGGCGCAGCCTCCTCCTCGGGCGGCGCTGCCTGCCCGGGGGCCACCCCGGTGTAGGCGACGGCGCTCGGATCGCCCCGTCCGGGAGTCGGCTCGAACGCCACCCATCCGACACCCGGGATGTCGACCTCGGGCCAGGCGTGAGCGTGTCGTCCCCGAACGGCGAACCGACCCGGCGACTCGGCGACGGGGTCGCCGGGGGTGAAACCAACTCCGACCCGGCTCGCCAGGCCAACGGCCCGGGCCATGAGCGCGAAGGTGGAGGCGAACTGCTGACAGAAGCCACGTCGCGTCGCGAGGAATGCTGCGACCGGATCGGGTTCGCTCCGGTAGTCCACGGCGGTGTCGTAGACCGCTCCCGGTCCGCGCAGGTAGTCCTGCAGTCGGATCGCCCGCTCGAACGGGTCCGCGATACCCCCGGCCACCTCTCGGGCCACGTCCGACACCGCGGGACTGACCTCTGCGGACCCGGGGACCGGCTCGGGCCGTGTGCTGTCGTCACTCGATGGCTGGGGGCCGATCGAGGTGCGCAGCGACGAGCGGACGCGGTAGGAGGTGCCGGACACGTTGGCGTCGTCCCGGGCGATGAGCGACGAGGACGCCTCGTCGAATCCGACGGGGATACCGGAATCCACGGCCTCCGCTTCGAAGGCTGCCGGGAGCCAGAGGCCACCGAGGCCGGCGAGTTCCACCTCCTGTTCGAGGCTCGTCGCTCCGTCGACCGTCTCACCGAGCGCCCCGTCGGTCGACCGGTACGTTCCACGCGAGGTCCAGATGCCCCGTTCGGTGTCGTACTGCTCGAGTGCCGTCAGCCGCCAGTACGCAGGGGTGTCGGCGCGCACGGTGAACATGAGTTCGTCGCTGCGCTCACCGAGCAGGGACGTCACCCCGACGTACGGACTGACGACCGTGCGCGGCCCGGCCCCACGGCCCAGCGAGCGGATGTCGACCACGGCCTGTTCGTCGCCGGGGAGCAATGGCGCCACGATCACGCTGAGGAGCAGCGCAACTGCGGCGATTCCGACAGCAGTTGCAGTTGTCGCCCGCACACCCGCTCGGGCGTCCCCCGGTCGCCAGCCGGAGCGGCTGGCGTGCCAGATCCGTTGGGTGACCACGTAGACGGCGAGCCCACCGGTGAATGCGAGGGCGGCCTCGAGCCGGCCGGTGGCCCGGGCCAGCACGCCGCTCGCCACCACGAGGGCGACGTAGGGGAGTACCGCCTGCACCGTGGCATGGAACCGGATGGCACTGGCGTCGGCGAACGTCACGAACAACCACAACAGCGCAGCAACGGTGATGAGGAATCCGTCGCTCGCCGGCACGGGGGCCACCTGATCGGCGAAGCCGCCGAAGGAGACGGCGAGCAGCTCACCGATGGCATCGACGCTCTGTCTGGTCGGGAGCCCGTAGAAGGTGGTGGTGGGGACGAAGTACCACACGAGAGCCAACGCCCCGAGAGCCAGTGACGCCAGCGTGCTCACTCCGGCAGCGACGCCGAGGCGCCGAAGGGAGAGGGCAGTCAACCAAGCAGCGATGACCGCCGGTGCGATGGTCCAGAAGAACGTGGTTCCCTCGAACAGCCGGGTGAAGGTCATCAACGAACCTGTCGCCAGGGCGAGTAGGCCCAACTCGGCGGCGACGAGCGGCCAGCGGGACTCAGGGTGCCCGGTCACGCCTTCACCGTCCTCGGGGACGCTCTGGGCACGGTCCATGCCCGATCGAGATCACCGTCGAACCACTCGATGAGCACCGGGGGATTCGGTCGATCCGAGGGGATGCAGCGTCCGGTCACCACGACGTGGCGCTGGGTCCAGCCGCGGGTCGCCTCGGTGACGAGGCTGTGGCCGGGGGCATCGAGGGCGCCGGTACAGATCACCAGGCGGCCATCGGGGTTGGGGCGGAGCCGGTCGAGTGCCTCGGTGAGCGATCCGGCGACGACCCAGTTGATCGCAGCGAGCTGGTCGAGCAGCGCTGCGGCGTCGTCGCTGGAGATGACCCCGGAGTCGGTTCCGCTGGTCGTGACGAGCCTGATGAGGTCG
>Ga0194132_10008053_pt1 | contig 15300 bp, 13 predicted proteins | sample TA2KigOf80mmetaG_FD_148612 | JGI IMG/M metagenome (GOLD analysis project Ga0194132, IMG submission 148612) | Freshwater microbial communities from Lake Tanganyika, Tanzania - TA2015054 Kigoma Offshore 80m | ecosystem: Environmental > Aquatic > Freshwater > Lake | place: Tanzania: Lake...
GGTTGCCGATGGCGGGATGCGACGCGGTGGCGAGATCACCAAGGCGATCGCCGCCGGTGCCGACGTGGTGATGCTGGGCTCGCCGCTGGCACGGGCGGTCGAGGCGCCGGGTCGCGGGACGAACTGGGGGATGGCGGCTCCGTCGCCAACGCTGCCGCGCGGGACGCGGATCAAGGTGGGGACGGTCGGCCCGCTCGAGCAGATCCTGCTGGGACCGGCAGGCGTCAGCGACGGGTCACAGAACCTCATGGGCGCGCTGCGGCAGTCCATGGCGGCCCTCGGCGTGCGGACCATCCGCGAGATGCAGGGCGCGGAGATGGTCTACGCGCCCTCGGTCCAGACCGAAGGGAAGTCCTGGCAGCAGCGCCGATAGCGCCGGGGCGCTAGGCAGCCCGGAGGTACGTCAGCACCGCCAGAACGCGTCGATGGTCGTCGCTCGTCGGCTCGAGCCGCATGGCGAGCGCGACCAGGCGCTGCTGGGCGCCATCGTGGAGGTCGCGCTCCACGCGCCGGCGCTCGGCGTCGGCCGCCTCGACGATCCGCGCTCGTGACGCCCGGACCTCTTCGAGCTGCGCGCGCACCTGTGCGCTCAACCGTTCGTTCTTCAGCGCGAGCCGAGCCATCGCCGCGACGCGCTTCACGAGGCCGGGGTCCTCGGCATCGATTTCGGGGTCGTGGACCAGGACCGCGAGGAGCGCGCCATCGCGCTCCACGCGAGTGACCGCGCGCGCGGTGCCGGCGGCCGGCAGCTCGATCGGGCGGCCGTCGGGGTCGACGAAGCCGTCGCCCTCCGGGGCCGGGTAGGCAAGCTGGAGGCTCGGGTCGCGCAGGGCTCGGGCGAGGGCGCCTCGAAGGCCGCCGGCGGGCAGGCCCTCGGCCAGCTCGATCGCCAGGTCGCCGAGGCCGGAGCGGGCGAGCCGCGCCCGAACCACGCCGATGAGGAAGGCGCCTGGCAGCAGCCAGGTCTGCCAGTAGAGGATCGGATCGTGGGTGAGCTGCTCCAGGTCCGGGCGGTCGAGGGCCAGCGCGACGTAGCCGAACGAGATGATCACGTACTGGAACGGCAGGGCGATCAGCACCGGCCGCAGGATGCGCCGCCCGATCCGGGTCGCGGCCCGCCAGTGGCGAACCACGCTTGCGATGACGGACAGCCCGATCACCGGGACGAGCAGGTTCCCGGAGGTCCCGACCGTGTGGCTCAGCTCGTTGTTCACCGTGATCGCGAACGGGTTGCGGGGGCAGAACGCCCCCGGATCGCAGACGAAGCCCGGTTCCCAGACCACGAGCTGCAACAGCCCGAACGAGACGAACCAGATGTAGAGCCCGACGACGACCACGCGATCGAAGCGGTCACGGAGATGGCCAGTCGGGAACGACACGATCAGGTGGGCGAACACGATCGCGTCGATCGACTTGAACTGCTCGGACAGGAAGTAGATGGCGTCGTTGCCCAGGTAGCCAAGCGCCCAGACCAGGTCGGTGAAGGAACTGATCACGACGAGCAGCGCAAACGCGCGGGTCTGCGGGCGCGACGCCGCGACCACCGCGACGGCCGTCCACAGGCTCTTCTCGACGACGCCGAAGGCGTTGAAGGGGTCGAAGCCCGGCGGGGGTGGCATCACCCCGGTGTAGGGGAGCAGGCCGCCGGCGATCGACGCGATGGCAACAGTGAGCCCGGCCGCTGCCGGCAGCAGCCATTCGGAACGTGCCCAACCAGCCCAGGTCGTGTTCATGGGCCGAACGGTCGCGTGGTTCGGGTTCCGCGGACCACCGGGCAGACCCCTGAATCCTCCCAATCCGAACAGGGGCGCGTCCCCTCGCGCCCGCCCAGTGTGACGCCGAGGATCGCATCAGGAAAGAGCGGGGCAGGCGAACTCGGACGGAGGTGGTGGCGATGACCGCAGCGACGATGAGGAGATCCCGGTCGACCGGATCCGCGAACGAGCTGCTCGCGGTGGCGATGCTGGGCCTGGCGGCAGTGATCGTCACGCTGGTGCTCGCCGGTGCGGGGCACGCCACGTCGCTCGGCGTCGATCCCTCGCCCGCGATCGGGCCGTCACCCCAGCCCGCGGTCGTTCGCCAGGCCTCCCCGGCACCGGGCGGGGGCTGGACGATGCCGGCTCAGCCGGATCCGCCGCTCCGCTGAGGGTGTAGCGTGTCGGGATGGCATCCGGCGCAGACGAGCGCGGCTCCGATCCCGGCACCGATCCCGCGCTGGACATGGTCGAGCAACTGGCCGCCGGCGGTCGCGTGGCGATTCTCGAGACGCGCGGGCGGGTGACGCTGCGCCCGATCCGGACCGCGATCGGGTTCGTGCACGAGCCGGACGGTTCGTTGCTGGTGGCGGCGGGCGATCCGGACGCTGACTGGGCGCAGAACCTGCTTGCGCTTCCCGCGTGCGCAGTGCGCGTCAAGGATGAAGGCTGGTTCGCGCATGCCGAGCCGATCGAGGGCGCCGAGCGTGCACACGCGATCGCCGGCCTGATCGTCAAGTACGGCACCCCGGCCGAGCGGCTCGGGGCGGGGCGGGCCTTCCGGCTGCGGCGGGCAGCGCCGGACATCCACGGCCCCGGTGGGGCACCGGACGCGTGGGACGAATGAGGTCGTGCGCGTGCAGCGGACGCTTTCGGGCACGCATCGACGTACGACCGCCGCACCCCAGGTGCAATCCAGGCTGACGACTCTTTCGCATACCCATCGACAGCCGAAGAACAAGCGAAGAACAACCGAGGACGCGTGTGCAACACACGATGCGCGGGCGCCTGAAGCTCGATCAAACTCGGTGCTCGCGCTGACCGAAGCGGCGCCCGACCTCCTCCGGCGCCGCTTCGTCGTTGCCGGCGGCTCGCCGCGTCGGTGTCGGGCGACCCGTTCGCCGGTGTTCCGGACGCGCCAGACTGCGTCCATCCGACCGATCGAACCGAGGGAGTCGCAGTGGCGCAGATCGAGATCCTGGGACGCGGCACGATCGACGATGGCGACAGCGCCTTTCCGCAGGCCGTCGAGCTCCCGAACGGGGACCTCCTGGCCTCGTACAGCAACGACGGCGGCCAGAACGTCACCGGCGGCACAGACTGGTCTCGCTCCACGGACGGCGGGCGGACGTGGCGCAAGGAAGGGTCGCTGCTCCCGCTTGAGGGGCCGGGCCGCGAGAACTTCCTCAAGCTGAGCCTCTCGCGCGACGGATCGACGATCTACGCCTACGGCTCACGATTCACCGGCGAATCGGGCGGGCGCTTCGGCGAGCGCCCGAGCGAAGCGATCGTCTGCACCTCCACCGACGACGGGCGCACCTGGTCAGCTCCGCAGGTGATTCCGATGCCCAGCGATCTCCTCGAGGTGTCGCACGGGATCCTCCAGACGTCGTCGGGGCGGCTGCTTGCGCCGACCGCGACGATCCATCCAGGCGCTCTCGGCGAGCGCGTGATCCTGGCAATCTCCGATGACGGCGGCCGGACGTGGCCCCGCCACGCGGTCGCGCTCCAGGACCCGAACCGCGAGTTGGGCTACTTCGAGCAGAAGATCGCCGAGCTCTCGCCCGGCCGGATCATCGCCTCGGCGTGGACGGTGACGTTCGCCGACGTGTCGGACCGGCCCAACTCCTATGCCATCTCGGAGGATGACGGGCTGACCTGGACGGCGCCCCGCTCAATCGGGACCCGCGGCCAGACGATCTGCGTGGTGCCACTGGGCCCGGCCGCCGGCGACCGCGTGATGCTGCTCTACAACCGCCGGTACGGCGACCAGGCAATCGTGATGGCGATCGCCCGCATCACCGACCGCGACTGGCCGATCGAGTTCGAGGGCGTCCTGTACGACGCCCGCGCCCGGCGCGAGGGACGCCTCCGCGCGGACGGCGTCCAGGAGATGATCGACCTCAAGTTCGGCTTCCCGACCGCCTCGCGGATGCGCGATGGCTCGTACCTCGCCACCTGGTGGAGCGCCGAGGACGCGAGTGGCCGCACCGGGGTCCGCTGGGCGAAGCTGCGAGTGTCGCTCTAGCGGTCACCTGGGGCGATCAGAGCACCCCGAGGTCGCCAGCGCCCCGGCGCCATAGAATCCCGGGCGGTGGTCCAGGCGACGATCTCCATGTTCGAGCGTGCCGGTGGCATGCCGTTCTTCGAGCGGCTTGTCGCGGCGTTCTATTCGGCCGTGGCCAACGACCCGGTGCTCCGCGCCCTGTACCCCGAGGCGGACCTCGGCCCGGCGCAGCGGCGCCTGACCCTGTTCCTGGCCCAGTATTGGGGTGGGCCCGCGACGTACAACGACGAGCGCGGCCATCCGCGCCTGCGGATGCGCCACTTCCCGTTCGCGATCGGTGGCATGGAGCGCGACCGATGGCTGGCGCACATGCGATTCGCCCTGGACGTGGCGGCTCCGGCGCCGGACGTGCGGGCGGAACTGGAGCGCTACTTCGACATGGCCGCCGAGGCGATGCGCAACCGCGACTGACGACCGGTCGCGACCTCATGCGGTGGCGAACTCCGGTTCGAGGGCTTCCAGGGTTACGCGGGAACCGTCGGACCAGAAGCCGATCGGCGCGAGGCAATTCGGGTCCTGCTCGGCGAGCTCGGCATACAGCCAGAGGGCGAACTCCCGGTCCACGTCCGCGGGCAGCGCGATCAGCAGGTCACGCATGGGCGCGATGAACAGGTGCGGGCCCGGACCGAACAGCCTCGGCAACGCCCGAGGCTGCAGCACGAACGTGGACGCGCCACCGATCCCGGACTGGAGCCACGCGGACGGGACGTGGCCGACCGGTTGGCGCAGGACACGATCCACCGGCACATGGGCCGCCCGCTCGGCGACGTTTGCCAGGGCCCGCTCCGTGATTTCATGGAGGCTCACCGGCCACTTTGCCGCAATGTCCGGGCTCACGTGCAGCAGCGCAGGCCCGATGTCGATCGCGAAGCTGATCGAGATGCCAGGCGGCACGAGGACCCGCAGGGGCTCTGGGGACCCATCGAAGTAGGGCCGCAGGCGCTGGAAGATCGGCACGAGCATCCGCGAGAGCCCCGGCCAGTCCTCCGGCGGCGGGACGGCCTGCACGGCTTCGACCACCTCCTGAACGGAGGCCGAGTGGATGCCCGGTCCGGCCGGGACCGAGACGATGCGGTCGATCGTGAAGGCGTTGCCGCGTCCGCGGCGTGATCGAGGCATGGCGGCATTGTCCGGATCGGCACGTATCTACCGCTTACGCGCCCCTTCACCGTCGCGTATCGAGAGCCGCGGCGGCGTCCGCGTACCCACGGTAGCGAGGCTCGGCCGGCGCCGCGCCGCATGATCATCAGAATCGGGCGGTGACCCTGGGCCTGGAGCTGCCAGCCACCGGTTGCCGGCTGCTGCTGCGGATTGATCATCCAGAAGCGGGTGTCGAGCCGCGGGCGACCACACGGGCGAGCGTCGGCGAGCGAACCGCAGGCGGAGGCGCCGTCTCCCAGCCGGACCGGAACGCGGCCGGAGCGCCCGGCTACACTGATCGCTCACCCAGCCACGGGAGGGCCGGTCGATCGAGTCGGACGTGACGCCCGCTGCCAGCGCCGGCGCCGTCCGGAACGATGAGGCGCGCGACGGCCCCGCGGCTCGCGATGATCACGAGGACCGGGCCCCGAAGCGCGGCAAGACTGTCCACGGCGAGTTGGCTAACGCAGGCCACCGCGTGCTCGCGTCCGATGACGCGGAAGTCGAGGCCTATCTCGAGACAGCGCTCAACGCCCCGCCCCCCGACCGCACCGCGTCCGACCGCCCCGGCGGAGCCGTGCCGCGCGGCGAGTCGTCGGCTTCAGAGCCCGACACGGTCGTGGTCCTGGACTTCGGCAGCCAGTACGCGCAGCTGATCGCTCGGCGCATCCGCGAGCTGCACGTGTACTCGGAGCTCATGCCCTTCGACACACCGTGGGCCGAGATCGCCCGCCGCCGGCCAAGCGCATTGATCCTGAGCGGCGGTCCGGCCAGCGTCTACGACACCGGCGCGCCGCGACCCGACCCCGCCATCTGGGCCTCGGGCGTGCCGATCCTGGGCATCTGCTACGGCCTCCAGCTGATGGCGCACCAGCTCGGCGGCGAGGTCATCCCCGCCACGCGTCGCGAATACGGGCCAGCCCATGTCACGTTCACCGACGCCACGCCCAGCGGGCTCTTCGCGGGCCTGGACCGCGAGCAGCCGGTCTGGATGAGCCACGGCGACTCGATCGTCCGGCCGCCTGCAGGCTTCCGGGCGACCGCGCAGACCGACTCGACCCCGTATGCCGGTCTGACCGATTCCGAGCGCGGCCTCTACGGCATCCAGTTCCATCCCGAGGTGGTCCACACCCCGCGTGGCCGCGACATCCTGCGCAACTTCGTGGTCGGCGTCGCGGGTGCCCGGCAGACCTGGACCGCGGCCAATTTCATCGAATCTACGGTCAGCGAGATCCGGTCCCGGGTGGACGCCCACGCCCGGGCGACCGGCTCGATCGGCCTCGTGATCTGTGCGCTGTCGGGCGGCGTTGATTCGGCCGTGGCAGCGGCCCTGGTCCATCGCGCGGTCGGCGATCGGCTGACCTGCATCTACGTGGACCACGGCCTGATGCGCAAGCGCGAGTCGGAACTGCTCCGGATCACGTTCGAGCAGAACCTCGGCATGAAACTCGTCATGGTCGACGCGCGCGAGCGCTTCCTGGCCCGCCTCCGGAGCATCGAGGATCCGGAGCAGAAGCGCAAGATCATCGGCGACGAGTTCATCCGCGTCTTCGAGGAGCAGGCAGCGACGCTCTCGCGGGATTCGCCGATCGACTTCCTGACGCAGGGCACGCTCTACCCGGACGTCATCGAATCGACCACATCCGACACCAAGGCCGCCCACAAGATCAAGAGCCACCACAACGTCGGCGGGCTGCCGGCCGACCTGCGCTTCACCCTGATCGAGCCGCTGCGTCACCTGTTCAAGGACGAGGTGCGCGCCGTCGGGCTGGAGTTGGGCCTGCCCGAAGCGATGGTCCTGCGACAGCCGTTCCCTGGACCGGGCCTGGCGATCCGGATCATCGGCGAGGTCACACGCGAACGGCTCGACACGCTCCGCGAGGCAGACTGGATCGTCATCGACGAGATCAAGGCCGCCAACCTGTATCGGAGCCTTTGGCAGAGCTTCGCGATCCTGACCCCGGTCCGGAGCGTGGGCGTGATGGGCGACCTGCGCACCTACGCGAACGTGGTGGCCATCCGCGCCGTGACCTCCGAGGACGGCATGACGGCTGACTGGGCGAAGCTGCCCTACGAGGTGCTCGCGAAGATCTCCAGCCGGATCGTGAATGAGGTCCCCGGCGTCAATCGCGTCGTGTACGACATCAGCAGCAAGCCGCCGGCCACCATCGAGTGGGAGTAGGAGCGCCGGGTTGTGCTCCGGCCGGGGCCGACCATCGAGTGCGGCCACCGGTACTGACGGACTAGTCGCGGTCGTCGTCGCTGCGCCCAGAATGACCGGCATGTCGATTGAACAGCCGGATCCGGGTGTCCTGGCAGCCGCCAGCCCCATCGACCCAGCGACGGACCCGGCGAATTGGGTCCCGGTCGAGGCGCCGGGCCCGCGCTGCCCCTGGTGCTCGGCTGCTCTCCAGACCCTCGACACCCCGAATTGCCCGATCTGCAACGCACAGCTGTCCGGCGCGGCAGACCCCGGGCTGCCGGGCCTCACCGTCGTGGCGCCGCCGGCCAAGCCTGCCCCAGTCGAGATGGTCAAGCGCAACCGACTGCTCGCCTGGATCAGCGGCGAGGTCCTCGACGAGCAGGCGAACGAGGGTGGCCCCGAGGCCGCGCCAGAAGCGCTGGCGCCGCCCAGCCGCGACGTCCGCCGCGAGATCCTGCGCATCCAACTCGACGCCGCCGGAATCGAGCTGCCGCTCGTCGTGGACGACCCGGACGCGCCCCTGACCGCGCCTGCCGCGTCCACGGCCGACGGCGCACCCGCCGGCGAGTCAACCGCCGCCTGACCTCGGCGAGCTCTCGCTCGCCGGCGCCCAGACCACACCGCCCGCGGCCCTCGGGGCCGGCGCGTGCCATCCTCCACGCATGTCCGACCGCCTCCCTGCGCCCGGCCCTTCCTACATTCGTGAACGCGAGATCCATCTCGGGGATCGACGGGCGCACGTGGGGATGAGCCGCCCCACCACACTGGACGACGGCTGGTGGCTGGCGATCCTGTGGGCCGCCGACCACGAGGGCCTTCTGACGTTCCGCGATGTCGCGCCAGCGGCCGGGCCGCCACCCGACCCGCCGCTCCTGCGACTCGGGCCGATCCTCGCGGGCAACCTCTCGGGGCTGATCCTCGAGGAGGACAACCGCCTGTCGGTCCGCCTGGGGGCACTCGCGCCGCCGGCAGATCCCACCAAGCCGTGGCGGACCCCGCTGGCAGTGCGGGCCGCGTTCAAGTGGGAGCCGATGCGGGCTGCGACGATGCGCCCCAACGAGCTCGCCGCGACGGTGGTCGATGCGTTCGCCCGCGGCCTGGAGTCACTGGGCCGCCGCTGAGCCCGCGATGTCCCGGGCCCGCCGGCCGGGCGCCAGACGTTCCTCACGGTATACTCCCCGGACCCATGCGCGACCTGTTCGATGAATTCATGGAGGAGCTGCGCCGCCGGCAGACCGGTGAGCCTGCCGCGGAGCAGTCCGCGGCTTCGACGCGGCCGACGGACAAGCCCACCGACGACGACGAGACCGCCGACGGTGACGATCGCGCCGCTGCGACGGAGGGGAACGATCCCACCGACGGGCCCGACGCGGGCGAGCCGACGAGCGATGAGGCCTCCGACGAGCAGGTGCGAGACGAGCAGGCCGACCACGAGCCCGCAGCCGAGCGCCCGCGCCCCCGGGCCGTCGGGGGTGCCGGCGGTCGCGGTGGCGGCGGATCGCGGCCGCGCACCCGGGTGGGCGGTCCCAACGACGGCGCGGATTGGCGCGATCAACTGGGGGGTGTCGGCCGGCGCCTTGGCCTGATCGCGGTCCTGGTCGTCGTCATTCTGCTGCTCGGATTCCTGGGCTCCGGTGTCGACCTGCTCACCGACAACATCTGGTACCGCAGCATCGGCCTGGACGATGTCTTCTGGACCCGGTTGGCTGCCCAGTTCGGCCTCTTCCTCGGGGTGCTGGTGCTGGGACTGCTGTTCCTCGTGGGCAACCTCTGGCTGGCCGGTCGACTGGTTCCGCCGCCCGACCCCACCCGCCAGAGCCGAGTTCGCGGCTGGATCCAGCGGATGCTGGAATCCGGGGCCGACGAACCGGGCGGTGGGGGCGGCCTGTTCGGTGGCGGTCCCGTCGGCGGGCCGGGCGGTCGTCCGCCGTACGGCCGGCCTCGCGGCCCAGGTGGTACCGGCGCGCGGGCGGTCGAGATCGAACTGCCGGACCTCACCCCGGCGGCCGTCTGGGTCGCGGTCGGGTTCGGCCTGCTGGTCGCTCTGGGCCTGGCCACCACGGTCTCGGGGCGCTGGGAGACCGTCCTCCTGTGGAGCAATCAGGTCCCCTTCAGTCCTGACCCGGCGACACCCGTCACGGATCCCATCTTCGGCCGCGACATCGGCTTCTTCATGTTCGAGCTGCCGTTCCTGCGCCTCGCCCAGGCGCTTGCGAATGCGCTCTTGCTGACCGGCCTGGTGGTCGCGCTGGGTCGCTATCTGGCCGCCGCGGCTCGCGGTGGCTTCGCCTTCGTGACCCCGGTCCGCGTTCACCTGGCGGTGCTCGCGGGGCTCTACCTGCTGTCGATCGCCGCCGGCTACCAGCTCGACAAGTACGAGTTGGTCTATGGCGACAACGGCTTCGCCACCGGCGTCAGCTATACCGACCAGAACGCCCGCTTCCTCGCCTTCGATGTCCTGACCGTGATCGCCGGCCTGGCCGCGGCGCTGCTGATCGGGGGCGCCTTCACCCAGCTCCTGTGGCCGCTCGGCCTCGCGATCGGCGCTTGGGTGCTCGCATCGATCGTGCTCTCGGGCATCTACCCCGAGGTTGTCCAGCGCTTCAGCGTCACGCCCAACGAGTTCGCGCAGGAGCGGCGGTACATCGCCAACAACATCGAGATGACGCGGCTCGCGTTCAACCTGCTGCCCTGGGAGACACGCGGCTATCGCGGCGACGCGCCGCTGTCGTCGGATGGCATTGCGGAGGAGGTGGCCACGTTCCGCAACGCGCGGTTGTGGGACTACCGGCCACTGGGGCTGACGCTGGACCAGATCCAGACGGTGCGCCAGTACTACGACTTCTACGACGTGGACACGGACCGCTACCTCGTCAACGGCGAGACGCGCCAGGTGATGCTGTCCGCGCGCGAGCTCGCCCAGGACCGGACCGGCGCCACCAGCTGGGTGAACGAGCGTCTGACCTACACGCACGGCGTGGGGCTCACCACGGTGCCTGTCAACGAAGTGACCGCGGAGGGGCTGCCTCGGCTCTGGGTCCGCGACCTGCCGCCGGTCTCCGTGCCCGGGCTGCCGACCGTCAACCAGCCCCGGATCTACTTCGGAGAGCGCCCCAGCTCGTACGTCATCGTCAACGCGCGGCAGCCCGAGTTCGACTATCCGCGCTCGGACAGCGAGGAGGCAATCACCACCAGTTGGGCAGGCCGGACGGGGATCCGGCTCGACTCGACGTTCACCCGGCTGCTGTTCGCAATGCGCTTCCGCGATCTCAACCTGATGATCAGCGACCAGGTGACCGCCGACAGCCAGCTGCTCATGTTCCGATCGTTGTCGGCGCGTCTCACGCGCGTTGCGCCGTTCCTGCGCTACGACCGCGATCCGTACCTGGTCGTGGGTGATGACGGGCGCCTGGTCTACATCCAGGACGCGTTCACCACCAGCGACCGCTTCCCGCACGCGCAGCCGTTCTTCCCGAGCCAGCTGGGGGAGACCACGGGTCTCTCGGGCGCGCCGTTCAACTACATCCGCAACAGCGTCAAGGTGGTCATGGACGCCTACGACGGCACGATGAATTTTTACGTGGCCGATCCGAACGATCCCATCCTGCGCGCCTATACGGGCGTCTTCCCGGGTCTGTTCCGCCCGATGGCGGACGTGCCGGCCGACCTGGTGCCGCACCTGCGGGTGCCGGAGGAACTGTTCAACGTCCAGACGCGCGTGTTCGCGACGTACCACGTCACCCAGCCCGAGACGTTCTACCAGCGGACCGACCTGTGGACGGTGCCCACCGAGTCCGGCAGCGAGCAATCGCTCCCGACCGAGGCCTACTACGTGGTCATGCGGATGCCCGGCGAGCCCGAGCCGGAGTTCCTGCTGCTCCAGCCGATGGTTCCGCAACGGCGCCCGAACATGATCGCGTGGGTCGCCGCCCGCAACGACCCGGAGCACTACGGCCAGGTGCGCGTCTACCAGTTCCCCCAGGACACGTCGGTCCTTGGCCCCAGCCAGATCGAGGCCCAGATCAGCGCGGATCCCGCGATCAGCCAGCAGATCACCCTCTGGAACCAGTCGGGCAGCCAGGTGATCCGTGGCAACCTGCTGGTGCTGCCCATCCAGGACTCCATCATCTATCTGCAGCCGGTCTATCTCCAGTCCACGACCAGCGCCCTGCCACAGTTCCAGCGGATCATCGTGGCCTCGACGTCGCGGATCACCTGGGCCAACAGCCTGACCGAGGCGCTCAACCTGCTGCTCGCCGGCGGGCCCGGTCCCACGCCCACGCCGGGCCCGGGTCCCACGCCATCGCCGGGCGCCTCCCCCGCACCGACCCCGGGCCCGACCATCGGACCCGGCATCCCGCCGCCGCCGGCCGGTGACGTGGCCGCGCTGGTCGCCTACGCCAACGAGCACTTCGAGCTCGCCCAGGCAGCGCTGCGCGCCGGCGACTTCGCGCGCTACGGCCTGGAGATCGAAGCGGTCAACGCGGCGCTGCGGCTGCTGGCCGAACTCGTCCCGGCGTCGGCCGCCCCGTAGGAGGAACCGGGAACGGCGATGTCGTGGCTGGCGGCCACCCGGGCATCGGCGCTGCTCCTCGTGGAACGACCGGGCCTCGCGGTGGTCGGCCTTGCCGGGTTCCTGGCGCGCGGCGGCCTCCTGCTGTTCGTCCTCCCGTTCGTGACGCTTCCGACGCCGGTCGGGATCGGCAACTGGATCGGCCCCACATCCATCACGGCGTCCGGGCCATCGGAGCGTCTGCTCTGGTTGATGGGGGCGATCGTCGCCATCCTGGTCGCGGCCCTCGCGATCGGTACCGTGCTCGGGTCGTTCGCGGACCGTGCGCTCTTCGGCGCCGCAGAGGGCGGGAACCGCACGGGCGGACGGTCGCGTCGCAGGTCGGACACGGTCGTGGTGATTGCTCGACTGGCCGTGATCCGGCTGCTGGCTCTCGCCCCGGTCGCGCTCGCTCTTGCGTGGTCGGCGCAACGATTCGGCGCGGCGACCTACCGCGAGTTGATCCTCCCCGACGAACTGGTGACGCCCCTGGTGCTGCGGGTGCTCGACCGGACGCGTGATGCGGTCGCCATTGTGGTCCTGGCCTGGCTGCTGGGCGAGTTCGTCGGCGGCGTCGCCGTTCGCCATCACCTGCGTCGGGGCGATCCGATCCCGCTTGCGTTGGTGCGGCCGATGATCGACCTTGTCCGGCGGCCCTTGACCACGCTCGCGACGTTCGTCGCCGGGGCGGTCGCGGTCCTCGTCGCGGTGGCGCCGCCACTGATGCTCTGCTGGGTCCTCTTCCGAGGCGTGCGCGCCGCGATCGGCGAAGGTCACATCGTGATGACCATTGCGGCAGTCATGGTGTTCGTCGCGGCCTGGACGGCGGCCCTCTGGGTGGCGGGCCTCGTGGCCGCATGGCGCAGCATGCTCGGCAGTTACGAGGTCCTCCGCGCTGCAGGGCACGCGCCCGCGCGGGCTCTGCCGAGGACCCAGCCGGCGGAGGCCTGATCGAGCCCTGCTAGACTGCGCCGATCCGCCACGCCCGTCGTGCGGACCTTGAGGCGCGGTCCTGATGCGACGCGCGAACGGAGGCAGGCAGCCCCCGGATGCCGAAAGAGATCCAGCAGATCCTGGATACGATCAGCCAGTTCTGGGACAGCCCCGTCGTCCAGTTCGGGCTCCGTGCCATCGGGCTCTACATCGTCGTCCTGTGGTTCGCCGCCGCCTACTGGGCATTCCGCGACATGCAGCTGCGGACCGCCAATCCGATCCTGCCGTACCTCGCTGCCGGCCTGATCATCCTGTTCAGCCCCATCCTGTTCCCGTTCGCGATCGTGGCCTACAAGATCGTCCGGCCCCAGGAGAAGATCGGCGAGGTCTACGAGCGCACGCTGGCCGAGGAGGCCCTGCTCGCAGAAGTTGAAGCGGTCAAGAGCTGCCCGACCTGCGCCCGCCGTGTGAACGACGAGTGGATCATCTGTCCCACGTGCCGCACGCGGCTCAACCGGGTCTGTCCCAACTGCAGCCGGCTGGTCGGACTGGACTGGTCGTTGTGCGCATGGTGCGGGCGGGACTTCGAGCGCCCGCTCGCGGCCGTTGAGCCGATTCACGAGCCACGCGAACGGCTCGGCGTCGGCCGGCGCGACGTCATTGGTCCGCCCGACGAGGCCGACGAGTATTCGCGCGAGGGTCTGGCGGGCGCGAGCTGGCTGCCGCCCGAGGCATCAGGCGACGAACCGAGCGGGCAGCCGGCCCGTGGCGGTGCCCCTGCGCTCGCTCGTATGACGCGTCCGCCCACCGCGACCGGACCCGAACCGCAACGATCCCGGGACGGGGTTCTCCCCGCCGGCGACGGGTCTGCCCCTCGCTCGGGGACGTCAGGCTCCGTCCGGCGCCGCTCGCCCGGCTCCAACCCGGAGCATTGAGCGAGCCCTTCCGGGAAGGCGCAGCGGAGTTCAGTCCGCCCGGGGAACCCGCGCGACGGGCAGTCTTCTCCATGGAGGGCCGCGCCGCGCCCGGCCTCTATCTCCTGGGCTGGCTGGCCGCCGGGCTCGGCCTCGCCCTGTTCATCGTCGCCGCGGGCACCTCGTCCGGTGGTCTCGCCGGCCTCGGCCTGACGCTGGGAGCTGCTGCCCTCCTGTCGCTCGGGCTCGTTTCGGCCGCCGGTGCGCAGGGCGCCCAGCGGCGGGCGGACGGCGTGGCGGCCTATGTCGGCCCATCGCCGTTCCTGGTCTTCGCGGCCAGTCTGCCGATCACCGTCCTGCTGGTGATCGTGATCGTCGGCGGGGCCTCCATCGCCGGCCTCGATGCGCTGTCCCCCCTCGGCGCGCTCGTCCAGGTGCTGCTGACCGCCCTCGTCTACGCGGGCCTCGTCAGGCTGCTGGTCGTCGGACCGGTCGCGTTGTCATGGGCCGAGATGGGGCTGCGGAGCCTGCCACCGACACGGATCCTGGGCGACGCGATCTGGGGCGCGACCTTCGCCCTGCCGGTGATCTTCGTGACGTCGATCGTGGCGGCGCTGCTGGTCGGTGGCCTCGGGACCACGCCCGACAGCCCGCTGCCGCCCAGTGGCAATACCGAAGGCTTCCTCATCAACCTGGTGTCGGGCGCGCTCATCGCACCGATCGGCGAGGAGATCTTCTACCGCGGCTTCGCGCTGACGGCATGGGCACGGACCATGTCCCCGCGGGCGGCGATCCTGCGCAGCGCCATCTTCTTCGCGTTCGTGCACATCCTCACAGTCAGTGGCGCAACGTTCACCGAGGGCGCCTCGCAGGCACTGATCGCGTTTGCCGTCCGCCTCCCGATCGCGCTGGCGCTGGGTTGGGTCTTCCTGCGCCGCGGCTCGCTGTACGCCGCGATCGGGCTGCACGCGGCGTTCAACGGGATCCTGCTCGTCGTGTCCCAGGCCGCCGCCGGCGCCGGCTGACGCCTTCTCGGGGCGGTTTCCGGCCCGTCCGGGTCGGCCGAGCGCCGGGGATGCGTCGTGGTGAATGCCCGGATACGTGCCAGCGAAGGGCCGGTCGCTACCGTCATCCCTGTTCCCGGTCACCGGATGGCGGGAGGATTCGGCGGGCTTCCGTCGTCCGGTCCGGGGACATCCTCGGAGGTGGCATGGTCCCGGATCGATCATCGCTGGCAACCAGAACGGGATCGGCGCCGCGGCGCATCCGCGAGCTGCCCGCGCCGGAGCGACCGCGCGAGCGCCTGGCGCAGCGTGGCGCGACGAATCTCTCCTCGGCGGAGCTGATCGCTCTCGTGTTGGGTTCCGGCTCGCTGGGCCGGAGTGCGGTGGACATCGCGCAGGACGCCCTCGCCAGGCACGATGGGTTGACGGGCCTCGCCCGGGCGTCAGGCCTGGAGCTCCAGGCCATCGCGGGTGTCGGCCCGGCCCGGGCCGGCCAGCTCGAGGCGGCATTCG
>Ga0194132_10008055_pt1 | contig 15296 bp, 23 predicted proteins | sample TA2KigOf80mmetaG_FD_148612 | JGI IMG/M metagenome (GOLD analysis project Ga0194132, IMG submission 148612) | Freshwater microbial communities from Lake Tanganyika, Tanzania - TA2015054 Kigoma Offshore 80m | ecosystem: Environmental > Aquatic > Freshwater > Lake | place: Tanzania: Lake...
GGCCCGAGCGCCTCGCCTCGTTCGTCATCGTGCTGCTCGGCTACACCGCGATGATGCGCCCCGAGGCGCTCTACACCTACCTCGCGCTAGGGTCGACGCTCGGTCTGATGGCCTGGGTGTGGATGCGCCCAAGCTCAATCCGGGCGCCCTGACCCCGGACTTCATCTATGAGCGCGTCACCTACGGCTTTGGCAAGATGCCGGGATGGAAGGACGTGTTTTCCATTGATCAGCGCAAGGGGGTCGTTGCCTACATCAAAAGTGATGGTTTTTCACCATAGAATCTAATTCCAGGTTTGATCGGTCAAGTTTACACTGACATCAAACTAACCCAATATTACTGACTAAATTTTCAAGGTAAGTATTTTACAACGGTAATCTATTACCGAACCAACCTGGCTGCCGTTTAGCCACCGTTGTAATATAGGAGGTCATGTTTAACAATGTTTAGGACAACAGCAATTCTACTAGCATTGCTAACTTTTTTTATTTTAAGCCCTGCAAAAGCTGACCAACATAGAGGTCTCCTTAATGAATTTACAGGAAGCTTTCTACCAGTTCACTGCGGATCAGTTGAATTTTTAACTGGACAAATAATGGGCTCAATGTTGAAAGAGCGTCCGTTTATAATCTGGAAGGGCGTTGAAGGAATATATGGACTTTTGACACTAAATCCCAGTACCAGAACTTCTACAGTTTTCTTAATAAGAGATGGGACAGCGTGTATCATTACATCTGGTGAAGAAACAGAAATTAGACTACCAAGAAAGGAGAACCCCGATGTTGCTGATTAACCTTAGAAATTTTAGAGCCAGGTTTATTGTCACAAATGGCATCATGGTGGCTATGCTGGTTGGCGCAACGATGAGCAATTGGTTTACGGGCTTCTTCGCACTGGGATATATCGAACTAATTATGGGTAGCTTTCTGTTTGCGTATTTTATGGGTGGTGCAATAGCCGCAGTCCGTCAGCGATGGGATATTGTAAAGCATGTTGCAAATGGCCTACCAATGTGGGCCCTTGCTTTTACAGGATTAGGCATCATCAATGCTGCTGTAGGACTTACAGGTAACTCTACTGAGCAATTGATTCAGGTCTTTAAGAATCTTGCCCTTGCTCTTGCACCAAATGTCATTGGCGTATTTTTTATGGTATGGTTAAGAGAAATTGCAATGTGGTGCAGCGGTGAAGAAATATAACACAGGATTTGAGTGGTCTTATCGCGACTTGCTTTTCACGCTAATGGTGGCCTATATGGCCATGGCGGCTATGGCCCTGATTATAACTTTAAAGATAATAAAAGTTGAATCAGTCAGTCCGGGTAATATTCTGATTGAGTTATTTTGGGATAAGACCAAGAATGCTGATGTTGATCTTTGGGTCCAAGCACCAGGCGAAAGGGCAATTGGCTATTCCAATAAAAGTGGTGTGGTGTTTAATTTGTTGCGTGACGATCTAGGTTTTAGTTCAGACCCCGAGTCGCGTAATCAAGAACTGGTGGTAGGACGCGGTCTGCGGCCCGGTGAGTACATAATCAATGTTCATCTGTTTAGTATGCGAGATAATTTGCCCCTTGATGCTCTTGTGAAGGTGACTTTAGATAAAAAGTCTCACGATCAAACATCGGGTTCTGAACCAATGGTTATTGCTCGGGAGAAAGTCACACTGGTTCGCAACGGCGAAGAATTGACAGCGATTCGATTCACACTGGATAAAAACGGCGATCTAGTACCAGGTGCGTTCAACAAAATTTTTAAAGATCTTAGAAGTTACGATGCTGGTGCCGGTGTTGGAATCGAGGGAGGAATATTTAGATGATAACGCTTCTATTGATTCTATATGTTGTAATTTGTGTGTCGCTGGGACTTATTTTAATGATTGATGTAGTCAACAAAAAACTTGTTGCTGCAATTTGCTATTGCCTATTTCTTGTAATAATCATGGCAGCATTGTTTGAAGCTACCGGAACTTCCAGAGATATTCGTACTGAATGGCGCAGCATAAAAGATGCAACTCTGATATCTTGGCAATTTGATGAACCTAATGCAATCTACCTATGGGTTTCACTTGATAATAAACCACCTAGAAATTATATTCTTCCTTGGAATATTAAAACCGCAGAACAAATTAGAAAAGCAGGTGAAGAAGCCAAAGGAAATGATAGAGCCGGTACTGTTAGATTCAGTATGGGTTTGCCCGGGTTTTTGAACAGCGGACTTGATACCGAACCCATGTTTTGGGCACCACCACAACCAGGCCGCCCTCCAAAAAACATAGCACCACCAGCAACCGTAGGACCAAATTTACCAGGACCAATAGGAGAGCCAATGCCTTGGTAAAGGTTGACTTTGTAATTAAATAATTATATAATACGTTTATTACAAATTTGGTGGATCATTATGAGCAAATTTAGGACCATAATTTTCAGCTCGGTGCTGACTGGGCTTGCGTTACTGACTTTTACCGCTTGTGGCGGAGGTACTACAGGACCAGTTATATCAGGACCAACAGTTCCTGGTCCAGTGAAAATCACTCGTGCTCATGCACTAAGCACACAATCTTATCTAAATGCCAAAAACATAGACTTCTTCAGTGAAGATTATCCTAAAGACCAGTACGGAGTCAATCCCCTCAATGCCGACGCAAGGGCATTTTTTAGATATCCAGATGGCACCCAGGGTCTTGTTGTCAATATACTTACATATTGGCAAAAGGGAGTCATGCTGCCGTTGAAATCGGCGACTCCAAGTCGCATTGTATTTTATAGAAAAGTTTCAGGCAATGCGCCCTCTACATGGCAGGAACATGCAGTGTCTGTACAACAGCAGGTACAGCCCTGCATTCATCCTAGGAAAATCCTTGTAGCAGATTTCAATGGAGATTCTGTTCCAGATTTTGCCATCATGTGTCACGGATGGGATGCTCCGCCGTTCCCGGGTGAACGCAGTACGATTCTGCTGAGTCAAAATGGCGGATACATTCTAAAACATCTCAATGACCAAGCTGATTTTTATCATGGTGGTAGTGCCGCTGACTTTAACGGCGACGGTATTCCGGACATTGTTACCGCCACCAGGTCAGGGCTTCGTGTTTATATCAACAACGGTGCCGGTATCTTTACAGTATCTTCAGTGTATGCTATCAAAGCGTTTCGTAAAGCCTTTCATGTAGAGCTAGTAGATCTCAACGGTGATGGTCATTTCGATGTAGTGGCTGGAAGCCATGAATGGGAAGATGCCACCCGTATCATTATCAATCCCGGAAACAATCAATTTAATACTGCCAGAGTAGTTACGATACCCGCAGTACCTGGTGGAGGTGTCATTGTTGATTTTTTACATGTACCAGCCACAAACTCCTTGTATATTCTGCGGACCGGTGACGGTAAAAGCAATGGCACAGTATTTTATCAAGGACTGTGGTTGCAAAAGTATTCACTGACCACTGGGTTCAGTACAGTATTGCTTGCAGACCCAAATTGGACAGACCCGAGATTTAGATTTCCTGTGCGGTGGCTCAGATGGATTGTCGAAAAAGATGGTTACATTGTAAGTCATTGGGGCAATGCTATTCGAGTCAAAGTGGATTGACAGAGCGGATACCAGTGTTTTGGTATATTAAAAAGTGTTTTAACCACAATATTAACATAGTATTCAAGCACAACCTCTTCTAACGGCGCCGCTAGATAGGGCATAGCGGTTGTCCTATTTTGTTGATTAGCTATAAATATTTTGCTACAATAATAAGATGAAAGTTATCAATGTTATTGCTGGCCCAGGAGCAGGCAAAAGCACTCTGGCATCAGGCATGTATCATGTTGCCAAGCGCCGAGGGTGGAAAATAGAGTTGGTAACGGAAGTTGCCAAGGACCTAGTTTGGGAAGGCAGACATTGTGCGCTGGAAAATCAAGCCTATGTTTTTGGGAGGCAAGTTCAGAGAATATATAGGCTTGCAGGACAGGTTGAATATGCGATTACAGACAGTCCTGTACTATTGAGTGCTATCTATGCTCCGAAAGATTATCCTGAAGAATGGGAGCAGGTAGTGGTTAAACTTTGGAAACGCAATGAAAATTATGTTGCGTTTCTAGAGCGCGGCCCGTGGTTCGATGACCGTGGCCGTGTGCATACCCTTGAGAAGAGTCTCGAGGTCGATCGGCAGATTGCGGTGCTATTGGACAAGCATGATATTACCTATACTCGGGTAGATCATGGATACCATAGCCCAGGTGAAGTCTTAGATCAAGTGTTACGGTCAAGGGCTTAACTGGAGGTAATCTCAATGAAAGGAGGATTTGCACATGACCCCAACATCCAATACGGGCATGTTTATACAACGGCTAAAAACTGTTTTAGTCAGAGTTGTACTTGGTATTTCAATCCTGGTTGGTTTGGGTTTTTCTCAGGCTACAGCAGTTGCCACAAAACCCCGCCCACAACTACCGTCGGGTAAAATACCATTCAGTGAATGGTTTGGTGAACAGATTCATCGCTATGAAAATGAAAGCTGGGAAGATCGGCTACGGCGTCTAATGACTGCAAATTTGTTAAAGATTGGTGGTACCACCGTGGCACTGAAAAATCATCAAATTCATTGTTTAGCTCAAAATATTTACTACGAAAGTCGCGGCGAAAGTTTACGAGGACAAGTAGCGGTTGCCAAAGTTACCTTAACACGACTGAATGAAGGCTATGCAAGAACAGTGTGTGGTGTGGTAAATCAACGTTCGCCAGCTGGTTGTCAATTTGAATGGGTTTGTAATGAGTCTTTATCCAATCCTGTTGGTGAAATGTGGCGACAAGCAGTGGCCATTTCTGCCCTGCTGTTACATGCTCCAAAAGAAATTGTTGAAGATCCGACTAACGGAGCCACCCATTTTCATGCTACATATATTAATAGACCAATTTGGGCTAAAGACAAAAACTTTCCCCAACGAATTGGAAACCATATTTTTTATAAGATAAAATAAACCGAAAGAAGAAAAATGAGACGAATGTATCCGGCAAAATTACTTGAAGTACGCGGCACTGACATGCTTGACGTAGAACTAGATCTTGGCTTCAATGTCTACACCAGACAAAAGATTCGCTTGTTTGGTGTAGCAAGTGCAGGCAAGGACAGCGATGTACGCATCGTTCTCACTGAGCTATGTAAAAATGGCTTGATAGTTGAGCCCATCATCACCAAAAGAGCCAAACTAGGGCGTGTATTAGGCTGGGCATATATTGCTAATGCTACAGGAGATCCTTCATTGAATATTAATGAAGCCCTGGTAGAGCAGGGACTAGCAACCAGCTTCCAAGCACCCGACGAGGATGATGATGAATAATGTATGAATTGGGTCTAACAGCTAGAAAAATTGCTACCTTTGACACTGCCATCTTTGACCAGTATCGAGAGTGGGAATCGGCATGGGACTGGAGTCCTAAAGAACAGCCACGGCGTTATATTCGTTGGGGCGATGAAACGTATCTAATATATTTGCCAGTTAATGGGCTTCGTTGCCGGGGTTTTCACGAACTTATGCATGGATATCCGGCTGATATCTGGGTCCTGTGGGAACATATACTTAAACCAGTGTTGGAACAGCACATATTGCCTTTGACCGGCATAGACGATCCAGTTATTGTGCAAAGTGACATCGCGCGAATGCGTCCCTTGGTGGGCGATACAATCATGCACAATGATACACGCTATAACCAACGCTATGCTCGTCGCTATAATATTGCTATCAGTACTAATAATAGCTGTTGGTTATATCACTGGGGATATGATTTAAATAGTGGTGGTACAAGAGATCATATAAATGAAGGAGAACTGTGGGAACTGAATAACAAAATTCCCCATACAGCAGTTAACCATGGCGCAACATGGCGTACTCATCTTATTATTGATGTTATGCCTAGGAATTACTGGAATCGCATGTGCGAACTATACGATCCCTATGCCAAGGTTCCTAATCCGCAAGGAAAGAATTATACCTATGATCTTGATTTAGAAGGCAAGCTAATTCATGAACCGTTGTTTCAAGATTTGCCACATTGCTTTAAAGCGAGGATCAGTGAGATATGAGTACTCGAATAATTTTTGCAGATAAATTAATTGCGTGGTTTGCGCTACTAAGTGGTCTCAGTATTAGTGCTGTGGCCGTTTGGTATAGTGTTGCTGGACTAGTAGCAATTTTTGCGGCCAGTGTTATTCCCATTATTATAATGGGTGTGGTACTTGAAATAGGCAAGCTGGTTGCCACAGTGTGGCTCAAGCATAACTGGAACATTGCTCCTAGATTAATTAAACTTTATCTGTTTGTGGCTGTAATACTGTTGATGTTTATTACCAGCATGGGTATCTTTGGCTATCTATCTAAAGCGCACTTGGATCAGACAGTGCCTACTGGCAATTTTATTGCCCAGGTTGAAATCGTTGATCAAAAAATTCAAGCACAACAAGATTTGATTACATCTTCCCGCACCTTGCTTAAACAAATGGACGAGACTGTGAATCAAAGCCTAGGCCGTGGTGCTCAAGCTCAACCTTTACCTCCTAATGCTACACCGGCGCAGATACAGGCTGCACAGGCTGCTGCTGAACGCAATACTAATGCAGCCGCAACACTGAGAAGAAATCAGCAGCGCGAACGAGATACTCAGCAGGCCATTATTAACAAGGCCACTGCTGAAATACAAAAGCTTCGAGATGAACGAGCACCATTGGCTGCACAAGTTCGTAAGGTTGAAGCTGAAGTGGGTCCCATCAAGTATATTGCTGCCTTGATATATGACACCAAGCCTAATGCCGATCTACTAGAAAAAGCAGTGCGCTGGGTTATTGTACTACTTGTTATAATTTTTGATCCGTTGGCAGTTGTGCTGTTGTTGGCCAGTCAGTATAGCTTTGCTTGGTTTAGATACCAACGCGAAAACGCCGAAAATACACAGATTGTGGCTGCTGTACCAGTTGCTATGCCAGTTGAAGAAGTCAAGACCGCAGACAGCAAAGTTAATGCAGTTATCAGAGAAAGTCTATTTGATCCTGCAGCAGTACCACCACCAAATTATCCTTCAACAGACAAGGAGCTCGACGAATTAATTGCTGCCAAGGCTTCGGTAAAATCTGAACAACAAGACGACGATAAAATTGATAAAATATATAAAGCAAGCGCCGAAGAGCTAGCTAAAAAGAAAAGGAGTCGCGGTTGGTTTAATGTACAGTTTCCAAAACGCGATAATTGACAATAAGGTTTAAAATTGGCCGATTCCAGTGTTTATATCGTTAGCCCTCCTACACTGTATATGCCAACCGGAGGACTTAGTTTCTGTCTGGTTAGCAGCGACAAGCAATGGCAAGAAAATGTTATAGCATTGCTAGAAAAAGGATTACAAAATCAACTTTGTTTTTTTGCAAACGAAGATGGAGTTAAGGACCCAAAAGTTTGGGTATGGTATTGGCACATTGCTAAAAATTGTTCAATGATTTTTGTAGATCTTGCTAGCTGCACGGAACAAGAAGTTAGAGCAAGTTTGGCCATGTGTAAAGAAGGACTTCCTGTGGTTTATCATGTCAAGCCCGGCAATCAAGAATTTGTGGCCCTACTTAAAGCCATAGATATTCCTCATTGGGAAACCGCAGAGGAATTTGTATCCATTATGGGATCAATGAATGGATAAAAATCAACAATTAGTTTGTAGCTTCTGTTCTAAACATAGAGATGAAGTTAAGGCCTTGATTGCCGGAGAACGAGCATACATCTGCAACGAGTGTATTTCACTTTGTGTCGAAGCGTTGACGAGCGACGGTGATAAAAACAAAGACAACATTGCTGATTTGTCAACACCAAAAGAAATTAAAGCTTATCTAGATAAGTTTGTGGTGGGGCAGGAAGTGGCCAAACGAAGTCTTAGTGTAGCCGTTCGTAATCATTATAAAAGATTAGGTCAAGGCGACAGTAACCTTATTAAGAAAAACAATGTGCTTTTAGTTGGGCCTACGGGCAGCGGAAAAACCTTGTTGGCAAAAAAACTTGCAGAAAAGTTAAATGTTCCTTTCGCCATTGGCGATGCTACCACACTCACAGAAAGTGGTTATGTAGGCGATGATGTTGAAAGTGTTATCCATCGTTTAGTTCAAGCCGCTGGCGGCGATATCAAGCGAGCCGAAACAGGTATTATCTATATTGATGAAATTGACAAAAAAGGACGCAAAAGCGAAAGCACTAGCATTACCAGAGATGTCAGCGGCGAAGGTGTACAGCAAGCTCTATTAAAACTCATTGAAGGTACAGAATGTCGAGTACCGGTGGGTGGTGGTCGCAAACATCCGGGACATGACACCAATATTGTCAACACCAAGAACATCTTGTTTATTCTAGGGGGTTCGTTTATTGGTTTAGAAGAACAGGTTAAAAAGCGCACTGTTACTGGCACCACAATTGGGTTTGGTGCTGAGGTTAACAACAAAAAAGAAAATGTCAATTATTGGTTAGCTAATGTTGAGCCCGAAGACTTTGTTAAATTTGGAATGATACCAGAGTTTATGGGTAGAATTCCTATTATTGCTGCGCTCGAGGAATTGTCTGTCGATGATTTAATCAAAGTTATGACAGAACCTGAAGACAGCATCGAACAAGAATATCGGGCAATTTTCCATCTCGACGGTGTTGATTTAGAATTCAATCCCGAAGCTAGAAATGCCATAGCCCAACTAAGTATAGCAAAGAAAACAGGTGCTCGCGGACTACGAAATATCATTGAGAACCTGCTACTGGAATTACAATTTAATTTACCCGAGCTAGCCAAAGAAGGTCTGAGCAAGGTAATTATAACCGAAAAGAGTGTAAACGACCGCTCTCCGGTGCTAATATATAAAAGCAAGGAAGAAGTAGCATAAACAAATGACCACAGTGACAGTAAAAGAAGGACAGTTTGAAAAGGCCCTACGCAGGTTCAAAAAGAAGGTCCAAGACAGCGGAGTTTTTGAGGACCTTAGAGAACGGGAATTTTACTCTAAACCAACCACCAAGCGCAGAGTGGCTAAAAACAAGGCGATCCGCCGGTGGGAGCGACAAGTGGAAGAGGAGGAAATTGCAGGGCTGCGGCCCCCTCGTCCGGGCCAACTTAAACGGTTATATTGATCATTGACATTCTAAACAATACTAAATATACTTACATTAACAGCTAGTGCCAAGCGGACTAGTTGTTGTGTGATAACAAGGCCCAAGAGGGCTTGTTAATTAAAACTCGCTTTATTAAGGAGAAATTTATGACTAAGCTAGTACCTTTCCCGTCCTACTCGCAATGGAGTATTGGGTTCGACCGTATGTTCCAGGAGTTAGATCGTTTAACTCAGATTGCTGGAAATACAGGCGGTGGATACCCGCCCTTCAACATTGAACGACTGACAGATACTTCACATCGAATTATCATGGCAGTTGCTGGGTTCAATGAGGCAGAGGTTAACATTACTCTCAGCGACAATGTGTTAACAATCGAGGGCGAAAAGTCCAACGAAGTTAATGCTGATAACCTAGTCTATCGTGGCATTGCCAAGCGCAATTTCCGCAGGGAATTTGTCTTGGCAGAGCATGTTGAAGTCAAGAGTGCCACACTCAAGGACGGCATGCTAACTGTTGAGCTTGAACAGCAGGTGCCCGAAGAAAAGCGTCCCAAGAAAATCCCCCTGATCAAGGAATAATTTGACTGGGCCTAGGTGGGCATCTGATGCCCACCTAGGTAAATAACATTTGGGAAATTACAATGATGACAGATACTGAAACTAAGACTTTAATAAAAACTGAAAATATATCAGGTATTAAAGAGCCTGAAAAGTATCGTGTTGTTATTTTGAATGACAATTCTACACCAATGGAATTTGTCATTGAATTACTTAAAGTCATTTTTCACCATACGCAAGAAGCTGCCGTGCAGATTATGATGCAGGTTCATAGCAATGGCAAAGGTACCGCAGGAATTTACACCTTTGAAGTGGCTGAACAGAAGGCCATGGAATCAACCCAAATCGCTAGAACCAATGGTCACCCATTGGGGGTTAGCGTTGAGCTTGCCGGCTGACCTTGAACGTAAACTAATCATCGATATCGATGATACCTGTGTAGATACACTCACAGGCTTTGTTAAATGGCTCGCTAGTCTTAACAGATTAAAAAATGTAGACGGGAATATTATTAACAACAGGGAACACCTGGGCCCTTGGTTGAATGTTCCTGACAATTTAGCTGAGATATGGATTAAGGAATACTGCGAACAAACCTGGGAATGGGGCGCGTTATGGCCATGCCTTGGAGCAGAAAAAGCCCTGCCGCAAATCAAACAACACGGCTGGCGTATAATAGGGTATAGTAAAAGTTCTGGCGACATGCACCGTGCTACGCTGCGCCGAGCTAATTTAGAACTGCTGTTTCCTGGCGTATTCAGCGAATTATATGTTATTAATCGAGCAGCCAATTTCAATGCAGTAATCAAGGAAAACACCGAATCAGTTTGTATTACTACATTGGAATCTACTGCATTGGCCAGTGCGGAATCAGGACACATTACCTATCTGTTGAATCAACCCTGGAACAGAAATTTTTCCAATATCTCAGTGCGAAAATTTAACAACTGGCTAGATATTGCAAATGTATTACTAGGTTAAATGGTATGGATTTAAGATTCCTCTCTCACATAAGTTCAACTGCTTGGCCGGGTATCAATGCAGTAGATGAACAGTGGACACCGGTGCCTTGGTTACCATTAGCTAGGCCTCGAGTAGAGCCCGACGATTGGGATTTGTTTTGGAAATTATGGAACGAGAAACAAAGCGATATCAGCCGCGGTCTCAATGAAACACAATTTTGGCGAGGCTTGTGTTGCTGGCTGAACCCAAAAATTGATCATTCCAAATTTAACTACAGTAATACAGTAGTAGACGATTGGAGTCATCATTTTCCACGAATGTTTGAACAGATTAGGTCTTGCCTGCCATTTACTTTTTTAGAAAAAATTGTGTTGTGGTCAAATATTAACGAAGTAACTCCACACTTTGATCCGGATGCACAGGTTTCGCCTTGGCCCGACAGTTTTAGAATAATGATCTGGGACAGCAACGATAGACCAACCTTTTACATGTGTCGCTGGCCTGAACGCAATGAAAATTTCAACCCGCCAATAATTACACAACGCAACAAAGGATCCTACGGAGTTGGTGCATCACGCATACCACACAACAAGCGCATGTATGTAAATTTGCCGCCTGACACCAATAGCTTCGTATTCAACAACGGCGCTTACTTGCACGGTGCTGATTTGGCTAAACCCAAAATTATCATGGCAGTCAAAGGTCGGTGCAACAAAGATACTTGGCTCAAAAGCTTAGAAGCCAGTAGAGAAAAATACAAGGATTACATTCCTGATGCCAATGATTATTGATAGAAATAAGCTGTCATCACAGACAACTATATCGCGCAGTTTAGATATCGTTTCTGCCTTTAGGAATCACTCCATCGCAGCGCAAAACTCAATGCCGCTGTTGAAGCTGCCCATCAACGACCTCAACTTGGAACGGCTGATCAATGACACTGCTGCTGCCATGGAGCAATTTGGATCTTGGAATTATCGTCTTGGCATGCATGAAGGGCAAGTCAAACACGATGCTGGATATGGCGGTATAGGACTAACTTACAATCCCACACACAATGAATTAGATGATGCCAACATACATGAGCAGGTGCAAGGTAATCCTAGGCCAGCACAGGGCGTAAAGAATCCCTTCAGTTCATTGACAGCCGACAAAAGTCTGCAATATGCTGTTAGAAATTCGCATTATGATACCTATGGACTTTCCTATCGCACACCCGCCAGCAAGTATGGTTATTTAGGCGAATTTTTAAATCGTTGTCAACGAACCATGATAAGATCTGCGGTTAGAATTATCTATGCTGAAAACGAAGGACCAGTTGGTGAAGACCGTTATGCTGGTGTTACTTGGCACAAAGATGAACCCATGTTTGAAAATCTCAGGGTAAACATACCCTTGGTAACTGATCCTATATTTGTGCTGGAACAGCAAGGGCAAGATCCTGTTCACTTAGAAGCAGGTTACGCATACTCATGGGACACCAGCATATTACACAGGGCTTACGCAACCAAAAAAGAACACAAGCACAGAATACATCTAATGTTAGGCTTTAGCTGTTGGTGGGATTTTGACGAAAATGCAGGCACCTGGACACAAAATGAATTTTTTGGCAAAATCCATCCAAAAGACATGCTAGTACGCGGACTGGTAATAAATGGTGTATCATTATAGCGGTACTTTTTGCATCTGAAAATTGGTAGTTTAATCCTAGGGTACATAGAATAAATATAGCGTAACCAGAATAGGATAGACCCATAATATGGCTAAGATTCAACTTCATAGACTGGTAGAAACTGCTGCTCGTCACGGTCGAGCATCACCGGTTGTAGCCACAGTTGCTAGGGTAGAGCAAATTTATGATGCCATTAACAACTCAGTTTTTGGTGGTGTCCTAACTCGTCCAAAAATAGTGGTAAGAAACTACTCTAAAAATTACATGTGGGGCGAATGCGAAGGAATGTCTCGAGTCAATCAATGGGGACCTAAATATACCAAAGCTATTCGCATAGAAAAAAAATTTCCAAACCTAAAAAAACTCATCGACACAATAGCACATGAAATGGTGCATCAATACGAATGGGAGCATTATGGTGTAATGACCCATGGCACAACAACATTCTTTGCTTGGGAGGAGCGGTGCCGTGCCCGAGGAATTAGACTAAGCATTTATTAATGTGCTAGATGCATTGCACCTACAGGTGCATTAGACTAGGCATCGCCTGTTGATTGTTGATAACTACCTATATGGAATCAAACAATCAAGACAGTAGACCAATAATCCATGGTGCTGGACCCAGCGGCACTAGACAAGGTCTTACTACCCTAAGTCCTCAGATGCTAGCAGCCGAACTAGCACTTAGCCAGATTGGTAATTTTGAACCGCTAGAATGGAAAATTGATCACTATGCAGTTGAATCAGTTATTGCACAAAAATACAGCAATGATTGGGTAGACTACCTTCCTAGAACCGACAGGCCCAACAATCGCAAAGCTCTAACACTTTCTACGCTGGAAGGATGGGATCACAAAGCTATTCCAAGCCTTGCAGAAGTAACACAAAAGTTAGGGCGACCAGTAAGAGAAATGGAGTTTAGTACTCCTACGCAACTTTATCACGATTGCAATCAAAGTCAGCCTGGTTTGATTAGTTTAAAGGCCTTGTTGGATGAATGGCAACCACTTGGCAGAACTTTTATTGTTAATTGTGGAATAGGAGGCTACTTTGTTCCACATCGCGATCACCCTGGTATGCCAAGACCAGTTTTTCGGTTGGCAGCATTTTTAAAAAATGTAGCACCATATGAATATGATTGGTGGATGGACGATCGCAAATTAAATATAGAAATAGGTCGAGTTTATTATATCAATACTCGTATGACACATAGAACTATATCTTGGACCCCAGATTCGTGGCATATGATTGTTAATGTTCCAATGACTCCAGAAAATGTAGATAAACTGTTAAAACATCTTCAACATAGGCATTGACATGATTATTTTAAGCGGACCTACAGACGACAAAAGAGAAATCAAAATTGAATTGCCAGAGCACCATCGTCGCATTGGTGTAATGTTGAGCGGCGGTGCTGACAGTGCAGTATTGTTGTATATTCTTGCACTCGAACGTAAAATGTCTGGCAGTGATCACGAGCTGATTACTCTAACTGTACCAAGACCAGATGGAGCCAGCAACTATGTTGATGCCATTGTTGCCAAAGTCAACGAACTGGTTCCTGGGGCTAATATACCTTTGCCAATTCGTTTAGGTGATCCGGATGTTCATCACAGCCAGCAAGCAAGCACCGGCGAACGAGATGCTCGTAAATTTCATGGCATAGAACATATTTTCTACGGCAGTCAAGCACATCCTCCTGTGCCCATGCCCGGCGAATATCCACACAGGCCAGATAGAACTGAATATCTAAACATCAAAGGACAAGTGTCGACTACTTGCCCTTTTGCATTATTAGACAAGCGACACACTATTAACCTTTACGAAGTATTTCAAGTGTGGCCACTAATTGAGTTTACACATTCTTGCACACATCGAACACAGGGTCGTTGTGGAGAATGTTATAACTGCAAAGAGCGAGCTTGGGCTATGAGCGAATTAGGCTACACAGACCCTGGCATATTATAATCTACTGGTGAAAATACTGAGGCCTAATTTTTTGGCCACGCCTTGCCTGGGAAATGCACTGCTGACATGCAGTCTGTTGCGAGGAAAAGTAATGGGCGTTCCGGGTATCCATTGAAAGTTTTTGTCCACAGTTAGACCAAGAAAATTACTGGCATTGAGATGTGGGCATGTTTTTAACAAGATGTCATCATAGGTGCCTACATCTAGTTCTCCAACATCTGCGTAGTCTTTGACAACAATGTTGTACTCGTTTGGTTCATCAGGACTGCCTCGCAAGAAAAATGCTGCATCCCCAGACCATGTTTGATTCAAAATAAGAAGTCTTACTTTTTCTGGACTAGCTTTAACTCCAACTTTGAATTCCATCCGTAGAGGAAAGACAAAAGTTTGCAGTACTTTGTCTGGTCCTTCTTTGCCAGTATCGGCATGTACGCGATAACCTGTGCTGGTTTCAAAAAAATTACCACCGGCAACTCGCCAGGTTCCTTGGCCCAAAACACCATTGATAATAGGCTCAATAATCTGCATGGTAGGCTCAAGGTCCAAACCAAACTTTCTACCAGGATATTCTTGTGGTTGAGAATTGTTTTCAAAACAAACTATTAAGTCGTTGAGTTGATCCTGAGTTAGAGGATCAAGAGTGCGTGGTCCAATCATATAATATTTAGTTGACAATATGAGCAGCATCGTTTATAATAAGCATGTTGTCAAATTGTTAAAGGATCAGTTATGAAGAAAATTCGACACTATGTTGCCATTACAGCAATGGTGGTGGTGGCTGCGCTATATCCTTTAGCAACGCAGGCTCAGATATCGCCTCGAACTAGCGACGGTACGCAGCGTATGCCAGACGAATGGCTGCTCGGCTCTGGTTGGCGGCATTACTACCGCACTGCTACGGCACCAAGCCCTTCTGCCTTGGTCTTTCGTGAACCCAGGGGCAAAGAAACTGAAGTGGTCGAACAGGCTCGTCGACTATTTAATAATACCCCCGTTAAAGCCATGGCACTCATTGACGGTAATG